>JGI24140J50213_10001342_pt1 | contig 10828 bp, 4 predicted proteins | sample BarGraIncu00222A_FD_50213 | JGI IMG/M metagenome (IMG submission 50213) | reverse complement strand
TACTATCTGTTCCTTCGGCAAAGTTATGGAGCCCTGAATCACCATTTCTATATGATCTAAAAGTAACCCTGAAAAGAAATGGAGTCATTATTGATAGTGTGTGGAGCTATTTTGGAATGCGCAAAATATCTACAAAAAGGGATGATAACGGCATTGTCAGATTGCAACTCAATAACAAAGACTACTTTCAGTTTGGCCCACTCGATCAGGGCTGGTGGCCTGACGGATTATACACTGCTCCAAATGATGCTGCACTTTATTACGACATCAAGAAAACCAAAGACTTTGGCTTTAATATGATCCGGAAACATGTCAAGGTTGAACCTGCCCGTTGGTATTATTTGTGTGATCTTGAAGGAATACTTGTCTGGCAGGATATGCCAAGTGGGGATCGCTCTCCTCAATGGCAAAACAAAAATTATTTCAACGGGGTCGAATTTACAAGATCGATGGAATCAGAAGATGAGTATCGTACTGAATGGAAAGACATCATTGATCAACACTATTCTAACCCATGCATCGTAACATGGGTACCTTTTAATGAAGCATGGGGACAATTTAAGACCGCAGAGATCGTCGAATGGACCAAAACCTACGACCCATCACGATTGGTCAACCCAGCCAGTGGTGGCAATTACTACCCGGTAGGCGATATGCTAGATATCCACAACTATCCCGACCCACAGATTAATCTTTATGATGGAAGACGTGCATGTGTACTGGGTGAATATGGAGGAATTGGTCTTGCTATAGAAAATCATCTTTGGGATACCGGTAGAAACTGGGGATATGTCCAGTTTAAAACATCAGAAGAGGCTACAGATGAATATATCAAACTGGCAGAGAAACTGAAAAAATTGATCCTTGCAGGACTTTCAGCAGCAGTATATACGCAGACGACTGATGTGGAATCAGAAATAAATGGACTGATGACCTATGACAGAAAAGTAATCAAACTGGATGAAGCAAGAATAAGCAAAATCAATAAAGAAATCTGCAATTCATTGAATAGCAAATAATTTCAATCATGTTTAGCACCCTTTCTAAATCAATAAAGGGTGCTTTCATTTTTCTCTCAAAATCTAAATTTATACTACCTTTGAAAAGGCACTTTCCTTTGTCAATACTTCAATTATTGTATTGATAAATGCCTGAAAAAATACATATAATATTGATTTAAAACATCATAACTAATCACAAATGAGAAGAAGAATCCTGTATTTGTTTTCTTTTTTATCACTGCTAATATGCCAACATGCAGTTTTCGGACAACAGAGTTTCACTCCTGAGTTTGCTGACCCCTTGTTGGAACCCTGGAGATGGAAACAGATACCCGAATTAAGAGGAAAGGGAATCAGATGTATTTTAGAGTCAAACGATTGTTCCATTTGGTTTGGTGTTGACAATGGAATTTACAGATATAATGGTAAAGACTGGACTTTTTACAGTTCCGAAAATAGCTGCATCCAGGGCCCTATAAACGTCTTAACAAAAGCAGAAAATGGGAGTATACTTGCAGGTTCTACAAACGGACTATATGAATTCCAAAACAATAAATGGAAGACACTCATAGCAGGCAATAACAGAACACACATCAATGTTGCCAGTATAAAAACCATATCCAATGACTGTATCCTGGCAGGTATCAACCAGGGTATTCTTGTTTTCAAAGGTTCGAAAAGGGCTTTTATCACAACCAAACCAAACTTTACTTCTTTCAAACGTCTTTTTCCGGATCTTAAATTAATAGGTTTACCCGATATTGACGTTTTTCAGAAAAAGCTTCCAAAAATTGATGGTTTTTTTGAATACTCAAAATCAGAATTATGGGTTTTATTTTCGCAAACTGCATCAGGACTCATATTGCACTTCGATATTGATAAAATACTAAATGAGGGCTTTAAAGATTATCAGATTACTTCCCAGGTTGGCAATACTCAGTTAGGAACTGGACTGAAAATCATTAAAGCCAGCGATAATAAGATCTGGATCATCAGTGGTCATTATAGTTCAGATGTTATCACATATGATGGCAGAAAATGGAGTTCAATAAAACTCAGTCGTATATTTGGAGGGGATGAATTACATACCTGCCTGATGGAAGCAAAAGATGGCTCGATCTGGGTAGGTGGACTTGGTAAATTGTATGTATTTAAAAACAATAAATGGAGCTTTTATGAAGCGCCCCAATTGCCTATCCCCTATTCGAGGATTATCTTTATTGAGTCATCAAAAAACATCATCTGGATTGCTGGTGTGCAAAATGAAGTCTACTATCTTGATTATTCTTTGAAGAAATGGGCCACCTATAAAAACTTAAATCTCGAATGTGAAGCTACGAATGGTGATAAATGGTTTCTGACAGTTGATAACAAGGCTGTTGTATTGAAAAACAACGTGTGGTCAGCTTATACCGGAAAAGACAGTCTGATTGATAATCCGGTTAAGATCATTGTAACCAAATCCGGACAGGTTTGGGTTGCCGGAAGCCATCATGGTATAGCGGCAACTGCTTATCTTGAAGGAGGAAAATGGCACAAACAATTGCATCCATATCTTTCGTGGGGAATAGATTACAGGGATGTCTTTGAAGCAGCAGATGGGTCGATTTGGTTTGGGGGAAGTGTTGATGCGCAAAGAGATAAAGGACAGCTTTCAGGGGTTCTTCGTCTTCAGATCTCGAAAGACAAAAAGCTTTCCTGGACACATTTTTCTGCTGCACAAGGCATTACACAATCTAACGCATATGGTCTGGGTCAATCAAAAGACGGTACAATGTGGATGGGTGGAGCCCGTTTGCTTTATTTCAATGGAAAAACATGGGTAAAGCCTACACAACTTGATGTCCTAAACCAATACGTGAATTGTATTTATAGCAGTCAGGGTCAGAATCTATGGGTGGGCTCAAGGTTTTACGGGCTATTATCATACAATGGTAAAACATGGAATCAGTACAATGCCAATAAAGGGCTATCCAGCAATTCAATCATCAGTATTTTTGCTGTCAATGACTCCTGTGTCTGGGTTTCGACAGATAATGGCATCAGCAGATTTGATGGAAAGACCTGGGTAAATGGGATGTTCCATTCCAGGTTAACAATGACCAGGGAAGGCGGCTCTATTGTTGTCACCAAGAATGGTACAGTATGGATCAATAAATCTATGCGGGAATGGAAACGAAGGGCATTCACTTTCAATACTACACCTCAGTCAGCCTGGGAAAATTTTTATACCGTTCGTTATCTTCCTGACACTTTAGGGCCAAACACTAAAATAAAGGTCTTTGCTCCTGAAGTAGATCAAGCCGGTAATACAGTTATCAACTGGGAAGGAAACGATTACTGGGAGGATACTCCTTCAGGACAACTTTACTATTCATACAGGATAAACAATGGAGAGTGGTCTGAATTTGAAAATTCAACTTATCATACCTTTACAAACCTTCATTCCGGAAGATACACTTTTGAAATCAGGGCAAGGGATTCGGATTTTAATATTGACAAGTCACCTGCTAAAGTACAATTTACCGTGTTGCCTCCTGTATGGAGACAATCCTGGTTTATATTGCTTCTGTTGGCATTTATTTCGTCACTGGCATTTGCCGGCCACCAGATCATCAAGAGGAACAAAGTGTTGTTAAAACTCAACAACACGCTTAACTATGCCAATCAGGAGTTGACCCAACAAAAAGAGGAGATCATAGGTCAACAACGACAGATCTTTGAACATCAGGATCAGCTCGAATATACCAATACCCTGCTTGAAAATCAAAATGAAGAAATTGCCAGTCAGCGCGATAAACTTACTGAGATGGTCAAGACCATTGAAGAGTTGTCACAGGCAAGGTTAAGTTTCTTTACCAATGTTTCCCATGAATTCAGAACACCTCTGACACTCATCCTGGGTCCTCTTGAAAAACTTTTAACGGGGAAAACTAAGGACAGTACAGAAAGGAAGTATCTCTATAATCTAATCTACAGAAATGCACAACGATTATTGAGATTGATCAATCAACTATTGGAATTCAGAAAGATAGAAATTGGTGCAATTGAATTAAGCATCCGACCTGGGGATATGGTAAAGTTTCTGGGCGACATTACCAATCTTTTCAAAGGACAGGCCTCTCAAAGAAACATCAAGCTGACCTTTCATTCATCTGAAAGTTCAATAATTACTGTTTTTGATTATGATAAAATTGAAAAGATCATTTTCAATCTGCTCTCAAATGCTTTCAAGTTTACTCCTGATAACGGTAAAATCTCTGTAGAACTGATTAAAAATAATCATGATCCTCTGCTAAACAATTCTTCAGGTGCATTCGGAAACCGTTTTATCCAGATCATTGTTAAGGATACCGGTATAGGCATCGATAAAGAGCATATTGACCATGTTTTTGAGAAGTTTTATCAGGTTGGGGAGTATCAGCGCTTCTCAAGTGGAAGTGGTCTGGGATTGGCTTATATCAAGGAATTGATAGAGATCCACGGCGGAAAGATCACCGTCACGAGTACGCCCGGAAAGGGGACTTCTTTCAATGTCTTTATTCCCACAATTACTATTGATGACGATTCTATTCATTATACTCCAGAAGCAGATGAATATCTTGCTACAGATAATATTTCATTATTACCGGAAACAGATGATGAAAATAAATTGGCAGAAACTTCATTAAATACTTCCGTAAGCATTGATGATCAATCAAGTCAAAAGACAGAGACCATATTGATTGTTGAAGATGATGCAGAATTAATGAATTATCTGGGTACAAGTTTGTCAGATTATCACATCCAACTTGCCAAGAATGGTTTGGAAGGCTACAATCTGGCTACAGAAATACAACCTGATCTGATCATCAGTGACATTATGATGCCTGTCATGGATGGGCTGGAGCTTTGCCATAAACTGAAGTCCAATATCATCACAAGTCATATTCCGGTAATATTGTTAACAGCCCGTTCACTTGTTGAACAGAAAGTCGAGGGTTATGAAACAGGGGCCGATGATTATATCGAAAAGCCATTTAACGACTCGCTTTTGCTTGCCAGAATTAAGAACCTGATCGACTCCCGTAAGAACCTACGTGAACGCTTCCTCAAAGACTTTATTCTGGAACCCAAAGAAATAGAATTGGCTTCTGCAGATGAAAAACTTATCAATAATGTGATCATTCTGATTGAAAAGAATCTGTCGGAATCAGCGTTTAACATTGATGAGATGTGCAAACAATTCTATCTGAGCCGTTCTCATTTTACCCGAAAGATTAAACAACTCACCGGATTATCACCCATCGAATTGTTGACATCATTCAGGCTTAAAAGGGCGTCAAAGTTATTGGTACAAGGAAAAGTATCCATATCAGAGATCTCTTACATGGTTGGATTTGAACACCCCAATTCATTGAGTCGTTCATTCAGAAAGGAATTTGGAATGAGCCCTTCAGAATATGTTGAAAAAAATCGATAAGACGAATAAAGGTACCCTTACTCCACTACTATTTCTTCTTCAATACATCATTTTCAGGAGCCCACTTCTTCTGCCATTGGGGATATTTATCAAGTACTTCCTGAGGCGTATATACATACCAAGCATAACCATCACGTCTTTCACGATCAACCTCTGCAAATGAATAAACAACTTTACTGTCTCGGTTGCAAAACAGAGGCCTGTGCGTTTTCAATTCATAGAAACGTGTCCAGATAGGTGGTGCTGTTGAATCAGCTACCACTATTTTATCAGAAACTGAAACCTTGAAAGGAGTATTGGTTTTTGGAGCAGCAATCCTTTTAACCATGGTATTGTATATTTTTGATTCCTGAAACCAAACTACTGCATTTTGAATCGCATTAATGATTTCCTTTTTAGGATTATCAATGTTCATTAAGAACAATACCAATTCAGCACTTTCTTTATTGCAGATACTGGCAGGTTCAAATTTCCGTGCCCAGGCAGGTTTTAAAGTCACTTCATCATGTTGTTGGCACCATGCTATTGGTTTGCCATTTTCAATGATCTGGGTTTTAATGATGCAATCCATCCCTTTATCGAAAGCCAAGTTTAACTTTTTCCTGTATTTGTTGTCAATGAAAGCGTATTGAGGTTTTCCATCCTGGATATCTTTCAGCAAATCCATGATTCCTTTGATGACACCATCATTATATGTGATCAACCGGCTGTATTTTTGTTCAAGCGGAAAATACTGTGGCCAACCACCATTATTATATTGAGCGTCCAGAATAAAATCCAATCCTTTAAGTGCAGCCAATTTATATTTTTCAACTCCGGTTGCTGTGTATGCAATTGCCAATGCAGCTATCTGGGTATAGGTATTGCCATTGTCAAATGTAGTATTAAACAAATGCTTAGCAGCCTTGACTGTATCTTTTTGTTTTTCGGTCAGGATAGCAAAAAAGTCATAGTTCTTGGGCCAACCTCCATTGTCTTTTTGAAACAGCAATAGATTATCCGCAATATTAGTGATTTGAGTAGACTCGAAATGTGGCCTTCCCGGCAATGCATTGATCATATTGTTCTTATCATAGATAGAATACCAGTGATTGGTATTATCTGAAAAAGGTCCGGGATCAATAGATGTGAATTGCTGTGTAGTAGATACTTTCTGGGCGAACAGCAATTGAGCAATAAAGACAAGTATAATAATTGCAGATGCTTTTATACTCAGCTGAATATTTTGTGAATTGATATTAAATTTCATCGTTCTATAATTGAATTTTAGATATGGAATTACATGATTAACCTGAAAAGCTGATCAGCAAAGTGATTATGCTTTACATTTCAGGCAGAATTACAAATACACTATTTTATTGAATTTTCTCAACTCTGAACCAATCAACATCAGTATAACCAACTTCTCCGGGCTTATATGTGTTGCGGGTGGCAAACAATCCAACCTTGGCGCCGATCCATAATCCCTTCTTAGCGGTGAATGATTCCCCAACAGTAAAGAATTCTTTCCCATCATTACTACAACTAAACTGACAGACAGCACCTGCTTTCACTTTTACCCTCAGATAAAATGTTGAAGAATTAAGTTTTATTGACTTACCTTCAGATTCTTTACCCTGCTTTATTGCATTTAAACATACAGTCTGAGAAACAGCAAATTCATTACCGATCTGTTTAACAGAAAGATATGCATAATCCTGTCCCATGATGATTAATCCACATCTCTCTTCATTACTGTACTTGGGATTAAAGGTCATTTTAGTTGTCACCATGAATTCAGGAGCAGGGAATTTCTGTAAAAGCAGATTAGGTATATCCCAGAAGTTTGTAAATATCACAGGTTGAGGGAAACAAACCAATCGGAGATATCCAAGTCCACCGGTAGTAAATGCCCAATTGGGTTGTACATTCGCATGCCACTGCCATTGCAATCCTAACCCGGGGGCATTAAACTCATCAGACTCAAGTGGCGTTGTGATAGGATATGTCTTACCTACATTAGGCTTTTTATAAGTTAAGACTGGTTCTCCTTTACCGTCACCATCTTTATCAATTCCGATTACAGGCCAATCGTTAACCCACTTCATCGGTTCCAGGCAAATGATGCGACCATAGGCATCTTTATCCTGAAAGTGTACAAACCAATACTCACCACTTTGTGTTTGAACCCATCCACCCTGATGTGGTCCATTGATAGGAGTTTTACCCTGATCGATGGCGATCTTTTCTTCATAGGGACCATAGATATTTTTAGAGCGCAGGATAAGTTGCCAACCTGTAGGAACTCCACCGGCAGGAGCCGAAATATAATAATATCCGTTATGCTTATAAATTTTAGGTCCTTCAATGGTAGGATTCTTTTCATGGCCATCATATACAATAACGCCATCATCAATCAGTTTTGTTCCTTCTGTATTCATCCGACTCAGCATCATGACACTCTTTGCCCCTGCCCTGCTACCAGCCAATGCTGAAACCAACCATGCCTTTCCATCTTCATCCCACAAGGGACAAGGATCAATCCATCCTTTTGCTTCCTTGATCAGTATAGGATGAGTCCAGGGGCCTACAGGATTCTTAGCCTTGATCATATAAATACCAAGGTCGGGATCAGGATAGTAAATATAAAACTCGCCTTTATGAAAACGAATAGCCGGAGCCCAAACACCATAACCGTGTTGCGGTTTGTCAAAGACATCAAGTGGTACTTGTTTTTGGAATCCATATCCAATTACTTTCCAATTGACTAAGTCATTTGAATGCAGAATTGGTAATCCGGGGGCACAGTTAAAACTGGATGCCACCATATAATAATCATCACCCACTCTTTCAATATCCGGATCAGAATAGTCAGCATAAAGAATCGGGTTTTTATACGTCCCATCCCCATTATCTGCAACCCATACTTTGGATATTTTCGAATCCTGTTTCTGTGCTTTAACAGTTGAAGAATAAAATCCAATGAAACTCAGTACGACTATTACAGATAGAATTTTATTCATTTTTCAAATAATTTTTAAGATCGATTCCCAGTTCCTTGATACCTTCTACAGCCAACTCACCATTCTTTATTGCCCCTAACTCTGAAGAATGTGTGTCATCAATTCTTCCGGTAGGTAATGATTTATATTCTCCGGGTTTGATATATAAAAAAAGTTTTTTTGAACCTTCGGGACCATATTCTTTGATTAATTTCTCAGTCTTCTGGTGCATGTCTATAAAAAGCACTTTCTGTTCTTTGGCAAGTTCCCTTACTATATCAGGATATTCTCCATGGGTATCAAAAAAGTTTCCCTTATCATCAAAACGACGTCTCATCACAGGAGTCATCAGGATAGGGATAGCTCCTTTTTGTCTACAATCGCTTACAAAACGGGCAAGATTCTGCTTGTAGGTTGTATGCGCTTCAGCATAAACTTTGGGGTTTTCCTTTTTCTCATCATTGTGACCAAACTGAATGAAAACATAATCACCTTTCTTTAATTTCAGCATGATCGTATCCCATCGACCTTCGTCAATAAAACTTTTGGTACTCCTACCGTTCAGGGCATGATTTTCAACTTTAACTTTATCGTTAAAGAATCGGTTAAAGAGCATACCCCAACCCTTTTCAGGATTATCGTTCAACGGCTTATTGGCCATAGTGGAATCACCAATCATATAAATGGTTACTTCTACTTTCTGAAAAGAAATAAACGAAAGCAAGATAAAACTCAGTATAATAAAAAGTAACTTTTTCATTTTCAACATAATTCGATAAATTGAATAAAAAACAATAATCAATGAGCCACGCAATTTAACTAACGTGGCTCATCAAATAAAAGTAATCAAAAGTTCTAAAAGAGTTACAAATACTCCTTTAGATTAAAAGAATTCATTATCTCCAACGTGGATCACCTGAACTTGTTTTACCTGCAAAGCTTGAAGCTTTAAAGGTAAATATACCATTCGTCGGATCAGTCCACAAATCTGTCGAAAGACCACTGAAGGCATTCAAGGCAGGAATAGGATTAGTGGTAACAACAAAATCAGAGGTATTATAATCGTTATTAGTTGCAACTGTAGTGGAAGCACTTGCACGAACTCCTCTTGAAAGAAGCAAATCCTTTGTTTTACCAAAAACACAATTAGTGATATTAACTGACCCAACGGTAAAGGTATTGAAATCCATAAAATAGTTACCACTGGTAATCATATCATTAAATGTACAGTTATTAACAAGGGCCGATGTGGAATTTGCCATATTATTTATCAAAACACCTTTGGCGAAATTGTAACAAGTAGAATTTTGCATTTCAAACATATTGATTTTATTCCCTGTACCTGTTCCACAATGGAAAATAGCATATCCACTCGCAATACCAATATCGTTGATGACGCAATTATTTACATATACTTTATTAATAATAGCTGATGTTGACTGCATACGAACAATTGCATTTCCAAATGATTTGATATTACAATTCTCGAAACTCACAAGCCCAACATTGCTGTTTAATGAAGATGTTGTGTTAAACATGTATGCAACTTTGCTTATACCGTCACTTTTCAACCCTGAAATATTTACATTTAAGAATTTAACGGAGTCGATAATACCTGAAAAATCAGTTTCATTAAGGTAGTTTAATTGGGCAGGAGTACCTAAACCAGGCAGACAGGTTATTTTAATTGATTTAGTTAAAACCATAGTTGCAGTATTGCAAGTATACGTTTCACTGCGACGTAAAATGTAAACATTCCCGGTAGTTGCAATAGCACTTGCCATAGTATCTGTTAAAATAGTTGGTCTTCCGGTAATACTACGAAGATCAATTACATTAGCAGCACCAAAATTTGGTGAAGCAATTGTAGTGTAATTCTGAGTGCCCCTGAGTGCGGTTCCACTATAAATAGTAACCACATAAGTAGTGGATCCGGCCAGACCCTGAATCTCCTTATAACCATTGGTAATATCACCTGCCGTAAGGGTAACCGTTTTCACTAGCGTACCATCCGTTTTATTTACATTAATTGTAGTAGCAGTTGCACCTGTATTTGTCCATCTCACTACAATGGAATAGTCCGTTAAGTCATTGACAGTTGGAATAGTTAAGATCGTTGGAAATAAACCTGTTTTGACATCAACAAATTCAATCTTAGAATTTTTTGATGGATCAGATGCTAACGCTTGTATACGGATACGATAACTGGTATTCCATAAAAGATTTGCGAAAACAACTGAAGAAGTATCACTACTCACTGTTCGGGTCTGATCAATAGTCGTGAAAGTAGTATCGCGGCTGATATCAATTTTATATTTAGCCGTTCCGGTTATTTTCAACCAGGAAAAAGTAATCTGATTACCCTGAACCTGAGGACTGGTTGA
>JGI24140J50213_10001341_pt1 | contig 10830 bp, 11 predicted proteins | sample BarGraIncu00222A_FD_50213 | JGI IMG/M metagenome (IMG submission 50213) | reverse complement strand
TATCTCGACTTTCGCAGTTTTGAGGCCTCTGGCCTACCCCTGACGCTTGGCCGACTTGCGGATTCGGGGACGGCTGGTCTTGGGTGAAGTCGCCTTGGTTGCCGTGGGCGCCTTCGGTTTCGGGCTGGCCGCAGCCGGCTCCACCAGTTCGAGGCTGAGGTCGTGAAGCTGGCTGACCAAGTCTCGGATCTTGCGGGCGTTGTCGAACATCGGCTGGTAGTTGGCGACCTCCTCGTCGTTCAACATTCGCGTCACGGTCTTGTTGTTCACCTTGCGCGTCCAGAACGCGTAAGGACCGTGTAACCGCGGGGGCTCTCCGTGACAGCGGCAGTTCTGCTTGCCGCACCGGTAGGCCTTCACCGTAAGCGACCCCGGCAATGCGAAGCCGATCTCGCCCAGCTGAGCGGCGAGCTTGCGTTGCTTGGCTTGTCGCCTCGCGTTCACCTTCATGGAGCCCTCCTCTTCCGTCTTGTCGTCAGCACCATCCACCCTACGCGAATAGAACCTTAGTAGAAGACTAAGGTTCACGACCAAGGGGAGGCAACATGGCAAGGTGCGAGCGCAAGACCCGGGGGGAGGTGCCGGTGCCACCGTCGCTGGCGGCGTTGTTGGGCGAGTTCCGTGGCTGCTTCAGCGCGTGGACGTTCCCGGTGTTCTGCGCACTGGCCTGCGGGCTGCTCGCCCAGAGCGCCCGGCGCACCGTGTGCGGGATGCTGGTGGGGGCACGGCTGTCACAGACCTGGAGCCACCACCGGGCGCATCGGTTCTTCTCCCATGCTCGCTGGTCGACCGAGCAGTTCTCCGCGATCCTGGCCCGCTTGGTAGTGCGCCTGCTGGTAACGCCCGAAGCGGCGGTGAGCGTCGCGATCGACGACACACTGTTTCATCGCCGCGGGCCGAAGGTGCATGCCGCGTCCTGGTTCCACGACGGGTCTGGGAAGGGCGGGAAGAAGATCGGTTACGGCAACAACTGGGTGATCGCGGCGATCGTGGTGCACCTGGCGTTCTTGGACCGGCCCATCGCGCTGCCGGTTGGTTTCGCTCTGGTCCGCAAGCACAGCGACGACTCGTCCCGGCTCGTGCTGGCCCGCCGGCTGGTGGAGGCGTTGGCGGTCGCGCTGCCCGGCCGGATGCTGCACGTAGTCGCCGACTCCGCCTACGCGGGCAAGGTGCTACGTGGCCTGCCGGATGGCGTCACCTGGACCACTCGGCTCAGGTCCAACGCATCGCTCTACGANCTCGCGCCGCGACGCACCGGCAAACGCGGCCGGCCCCGACTCAAAGGCGCCAAGCTGGCTTCTCTGGCCAACCTCGCGGGCAGCGCCAAGTTCACCCCGACCACCGTCACCCGCTACGGCACGACCACAACCGTCTCGGTCGCAGTGATCCGCTGTCTCTGGTGCGGCGTGTTCGGCCCGCAAGCCGTACAGGTCGTCCTGGTCCGCGACAAGTCCAAGACCGGCTACGACGTGGCGCTGGTCACCACCGACCTGGCCGCTCGCGCCGCGCAGGTCATCGAGCGGTATGCCTCGTGCTGGTCCATCGAGGTCGCGATCGAAGACGCCAAGCAGATCGGCGGCGTCGGCCAGGCCCGCAACCGACTGCGCTCCGCCGTCGAACGCACCGTCCCGTTCGCGCTCGCCGTAAACACCCTCGCTGTCTGCTGGTATGCCACCGCCGGACACCACCCCGACGACGTCGCAGCGGCGCGAGAGCTGGCCCCGTGGTACCGGGAGAAGACCCAGCCCTCGGTCCTCGACATGCTCGCCAAGCTCCGTCGCGTCATCATCGCCGCCCAATATCGCCACGAAGACCCCCAACCGCCCACCCCACAAGAAATCACCATCCTCCGCCTGGCCTGGGAAGACGTCGCCGCGTAGGTGAGAAAGTCGAGTTTTTGATAGGAAGCGATAAATTGAGCCCATGGACATCCACGATCCCACCCGTTCGGTCACATCCTCGCTCGACGGCCCGGTGCTGGCGGTGCTGTCGCGAGCCGATCGGCCGCTCATTGCCGGTGACATTGCCAAACGGGCGGTTCGGGGCTCGGAAATTGGGATCAGGCGCTGCCTCGCCCGCCTGGTCGATCAGGGGATCGTGCTCGCCACCGAGGTAGGGAGATACCGCGTCCACGAACTCAACCGCATGCACCTCGCCGCCCCAATTGCGGACCTCCTGGGTAGGTTGCGTGAGGAGCTGACCCGACGTCTGCGCCACACCTTGGAGTCGTGGGAGGTGCCCCCCGTCTACGCCAGTGCTTTCGGGTCGCCAACCGCCGGCATCGGAGAACCTGACGGTGACTTCGAACTACTACTACTCGTTCATCCGGTCTTTCCCGGCGAGCCCGAACCCCGACGAGGGGTGGAAACGGAGTCGGTCGTACCCCGCGAGACAGATGGCGACCGACCGAGCCGGTCCGCCACCGAAGACCCCCAGGTGATGTGGAAAACGCAGGTCGACGCGCTGGCTGGACTCGTGCGTGCTTGGACCGGCAACACTCTGCGGGTCCAGGATCTCTCGGCATTCGATTGGGATGAAGCCCTCGCCGGACACACTCCACTCACCGAGGTGATCAAATGGGACGCGGTTGACATCCTGGACGTCTTTTCGCTTCAGTCCACCCCGGCATAGAACTCGCATCGGGCCCGGCCCCGCTGCTTGGCCTGGTACATGGCTCCGGCGGCGTGGGAAAGCACCACGGCGGNGTCGTCACCCAGGGATGCGACCGTCACCCCGATGCTGGCCGATGGTGTGAGGAGCGCATGACCAAGCGCGGCGAGCGCGCCACGCTTGCTGCTCTCGACGCCGCCGGTAGTTGCCATAGTGAAAACATCGACGGTAATGGTCGTACGCTTGACGAATTATTGCCTTCGGGGCCCAAATTGGGCCGAGGGGGAGTGGGGAACTCTACGACGACGCCGAGGTGGATCCGTCCCCGTAGGGGCAGTGCCGGCAGCCGTTGCCACAACAGGTGCCCCGGTTTCTCAGGTAGGCGGCGGTGAGGACGAACAGACCGGAAACCGGATCCATATNCCCGGCCTGACCTGCGGCGATAGCCGCGGCGTGGGCCGCTGCGACCTCATCTCGCTCCATGGGGTCAGGATNCGACNCGCTGTCGTCCGGGCTCAGCGGGTGGACATGGTGATGAAGTCACGTGCCCACGACGCCTCGAAGAATCTGGATGGTCCCCCCGACATGGAGGCCAGCAGGTCGGTGCCGTTGGCCGGCGCCGCCGCTCCGGTCGGGGTGGGAGGGGTATAGAAGGTGAAGGTGTCCCAGTTCGGGTTGATGTCGAGCTCCATACCCCGCACGGCCCCGGCCGCCACCAGCAGCCCGGCCAATTGGGTGACATTCAGAGAGGGTCCCGACACGTAGACGATCGCACCGCTGGCGGTGACTCCGACCCCGGAGCGGTAGGTCTGGGAGACGTTGCCGATGGTCGACCCCCAGGCAGACGCGTCGTAGGGGGACAGTCCGGGTGCCGGCGCGCCGTGGTCGACCAGGAGCGTGAGGTTCTGGCGTACAGCCACAACGATGGCGGACATCGAGATATCCCGATTCCATTGCCCCACGGTGACCGTGCCGTCTTGGGTGATGACCAGAGAGGCCGCCCCGTCCACCAGCGGGGCGAAGTACCGACTCTCCGCGTAGTAACCGCCGTGCGAGTCGGCCAGCTTGAACCCACCGTTGAAGGCGCACACCAGGGTAAGAGCGGCATCGGGCTGAATGGGGGCTGTATAGGTCCAGGGGCCCTGCCCGGGGCTGATGCTGCCCGAATAGAGGTTGCCGCGCAGACGGTGGGCGTCCATCCAGGCGATCCCGGCCGGAGTACCCGAACCGGCAGCCCGAAGGGTGGTGATGTAGAGCACCGGGGCACCCCCGACGCTCCGCCCGGCCGCCGTCCACTGTCCCTCTCCGGCCAGGGCCGGGGTTGCCAGCGGAACCAGAGCCGCAGGCGGTGGCGGAATGGTGGTTGTAGTGGTCGAACGGGCGGGAGGAACAGTGGTGCTCGACTTGGTCGGGTGGGTAGTGGCGGAGGTGGCGGTGGAGTGCGAAGGNCTCCTCGGAATGGTGACGGGCGGTCCGCCGACGCNGTGCCCGCAGCCGACCAGGCACACCATCGAGATGGCGAACAACCCACCCAGTCNCCGCCGCCGATGNATCACGTGATTCCATTCTCGCTTGTGAACGGCGCCCATTGTGCCAGCATCCTTCGCCGTTGCCGTGGCGGGTGCCGTGGCGGGTGCCGTGGCGGGTGCCGTCATGGCATAGCGTCGACCACCGGAGGTAGGGGCTCGAATGTGCGACTCGTTTGTGACCATCACCGACAACGGGGTGATGTTCGCCAAAAACAGTGATCGGGATCCCAACGAGGCCCAGCCGCTGGAGTGGATCCCCGCCGCTGACCACCCAGCCGGTGATCGGGTGAGCTGCACCTGGATCGATATCCCCCAGGTCGCCCACACCCACGCGGTGCTGGTGTCCCGTCCGTGGTGGATGTGGGGGGCGGAAATGGGGGCCAACGAGCACGGCGTGGTGATCGGTAACGAGGCCGTCTTCACCAAAGAGCCGTCGACAGAAAAGGCCCTGTTGGGCATGGATCTGCTGAGGTTGGCTCTGGAGCGGGCGACCACTGCCACCGAAGCCGCGGCCGTGATGGTGGAGCTGATCGAACGTCACGGACAGGGCGGGCCCTGCAGCCATGAGCACCCGCGGTTCACCTACCACAGCAGTTTTCTGGTGGCCGACCCCGATGGCGCCCTGGTGCTCGAGACCGCCGGGTCCCACTGGTCCATCGAGGAGGTGCGCGGGCCGGGCCGGAGCATCTCCAACTCGCTCACCATCCCGGCCTTCGCCAAGGCCCACGCCAAACCGTTGCGGGGGTGGGCCTCCGCGGCGGCCATACGCCGTCGGCGTACCCAGGCCGCCGCCTGTTCTGCCACCGGGCCCGCCGACCTGATGGCGGCACTCCGGGATCACGGGATGAGCCCCTCACCCCACTGGTCTCCCATCCACGGAGGCCTGGGGGCGCCGTGTGTGCACGCCGGTGGATTGATCGCCTCGAGCCAGAGCACCGCGTCGTGGGTTTCCGACCTCCGGGATGGGACCCGTCACTGGGCCACCGCCACCTCGGCCCCGTGCACCTCGCTGTTCAAACCGGTGCAGATCGATGTGTCGGTGGACCTGGGCCCAGCACCCACCAACGTGTTCGATCCCGAGACGGTGTGGTGGCGACACGAACTGCTCCATCGCAGCACCATGGTGGCCTACAGCACCCTCATCCCGCGCTACCAACTGGCTCGGAGTCGGACCGAAGCCCGTTGGATCGCCGATCCGCCGTCGGCCAAGGAGGCATTCGATCAGGCTGACCGGCTCGAGCGCCGCTGGTTCGCCGACGTGGCCGGCGCCCACCTTGAGGACTCACGGCCCGTCTGGGTCCGGCGGGCATGGCGACGCATGGATGACGCGGCACACTTCGGGAGGGAGTTGGTTCGATGAGCGGCAATCAGGTAGTGGTGATCGGAGCCGGCCTGGCCGGCCTGTCGGCGGCCCGCCGACTGCGTACATTGGGGATCGAGGTGTCGGTGGTCGAGGCCAGGTCCCGGGTAGGAGGCCGTACCGAAGGGGGAATCACCGCCGACGGCACTCCTGTCGAACTCGGGGGCCAGTGGGTAGGGCCCACCCAGACCCGGATGTACGAGCTCATCGGCGAGTTGGGTCTCGAGACCTTCCCGACCTTCAATACCGGGAAGCACGTAGTGCAGCTAGGTGGTTCCCTACGTCGAATGGCCTCCCGCCGGGGGGCGGTTCCCAAGCTCAACCCGTTTGTGCTCGCCGATCTGTTTCAGGGACTCACCCGCTTCAAGCGACTGGCCGACCGGGTGCCGCTCGATGAGCCGTGGACGGCACCCAACGCCCACGCCCTGGACGGTCAGACATTCGAGACCTGGATCCTCCGGAATCTCCGCACCTCCACCGCCCGGGCGTATTTCCGCATCGCCACTGAAGCGGTGTTTTCGGCCGAGAGCAGCAATCTGTCAGCACTGCATGCCCTGTTCTACGCCCACTCCGGAACCGACCTGGAGGGGCTGCTGTCGGTCGATCGCGGCGCCCAACAGGATCGGGTGGTGGGTGGTTCGATCCAGATCAGTGAGTTGATGGGGGCCGAACTGGCCGAGAGCATCCATCTCGGATGCCCTGTGCGACGCATCGAACAGAGCAGTGAGCAGGTGGTGGTGACCACCAGCGCCGGGGAGGTCTTCGAAGGTGAGCGGGCCATCGTGACCCTTCCTCCAACACTGGCCGGGCGTCTCGAGTACGGGCCGATTTTGCCGTCGTGGCGGGACCAGCTCACCCAGCGACTGCCGGCCGGCTCGGTGATCAAGTTGTACGCGGTGTACAACGAGCCGTTCTGGCGCCAGGATGGGCTCACCGGCCAGGCCGCCTCCGATCAGGGGCCGATCAAGGTGACCTTCGACAACTCTCCCCCCGGTGGTGCACCGGGGATCATGATGGGCTTTATGGAGGCCAACGACGGCCGGATGGCCGGGCGCCTCTCGGTGTCGGAGCGCCGGGCGGCGGCGGTGGAGTGTTTTGTCCGCTACTTCGGGCCCAAGGCCGCTCACCCCATCGAGTACATCGAGCGCGACTGGATGGCCGAGGAGTTCAGTCGCGGTTGTTACGGAGCCCACTTCACCCCCGGAGTGTGGAGTGACTACGGTCCCGCCCTCACCGAACCGGTGGGGCTCATCCACTGGGCCGGGGCGGAGTGCTCGTCGGTGTGGAACGGCTACATGGAGGGAGCTGTCCGGTCGGGGGAACAGACGGCCGAGGCGGTGGCGGCCGGCCTTCGCTGAGCCGAGCCGGCTCGGCTCATGGTCCCCAGCGAAGAGGATGCGTCCACTCAGGTGATGCCGAACGAATCGAGTGACTCCGCGACCGCCGTCTCCACGCAGGCCAAGGTGTCGTGGAGGGCGCGGTCCTCTCCGAACCGGTCACTCAGCGACACCACCTGGGCCCCGTAGCCGCGGGCGGCTTCATCGGCCTCGGTCGTCGCCCGTCCCACAATCACCAGCGAGGGGATCCCGAGTGCCGAGGAGTCGCCGAGGACACTGCCGACCACCTTGCCGTCAAACGAGGTGGCGTCGAGCGCACCTTCNCCGGTGANCACCAACTGNGCGTGCTCGAGGGAGTGCCGAAGGCCAACCAGATCCGCCACCAGTCGGTACCCCAACCGAAGGCTTCCTCCCAGGGNCGCCAGTGCCCCGCCGAGACCCCCGGCGGCACCCGCACCGGGAATGTCGCGGACGTCGATGCCGAAGCGCTGTTGGTACTGGTCGGCCAGCCGACGGAGCCGGTCGGTGAGCTCGGCCACCTGTTGAGGGGTGGCTCCTTTTTGGGGAGCGAAGAGCCGGGCGGCGTCGAGAAAGCCCACGCTGACATCGCAGGCGGCGATCAGTTCCACCTGGCCGAGGCCACCGGATTCCTCGATGCAGGTCAGCGCGCCCAACCCTCCGTCGGTGGTGGCCGAGCCCCCCAGCCCAACCACGANGGTCGGAGATGTCCCGGCCCCGACGTCAGTAAGGGCCCGGGCCGCCGCCACNAAAAGTTGACCGGTGCCCCGGGTGGTTGCCTCCATCGGCCGGTTGGCGTCGGGACCACCGGCCAGGGCGANGCCCGATGCCCGGGCCATCTCGATGACTGCCCGATCCTCAGCCCGAAGCCACGAGGCCGGTACCGGCTGTCCCAGTGGACCGGTCACCTCGGTCGTCTCGACCCGGTCGCCCGGCCGGCGGGAGACTTCGAGCAACCCTTCTCCCCCATCGGAGAGTGGGGACTGGATGACCGACCAGCCCCGTTGGGACGCGGCCCGGGCCATGGCACCGGCTACCTGGCCAGCGGTGGCGGTGCCCCGGAACTTGTCAGGAGCAGCGACGAGGACCGGCACGTTACGACCCTAGCGAGCTGATCCCGCACCGGGCCGGACCGATATTCCCGTCGAGGCGGGTAGGTTGGCCACCGTGAGGCATGGGGATGCTTCGCACCTGACAACGGGGGGAACATGACTACCGTCATTCGTGGCAAGGCAACGCCGGTGGCTGACAGTCCGGGGGACATCGGGCGCTCGACCATGGCCGAGCGGTTGCACATCAACAAGCGGACCATTCAGATCGTCCTCGGCGTCATGTGGATCATCGACGCCGGATTGCAGTTTCAACCCCGGATGTTCGGCACCGACTTCGTGTCGATGGTGATCGCCCCCAATGCCGCCGGGCAGCCTCACGTCATCGCTTCATCTATCACCCACATGGCCCACTTCCTTTCCCGGGACGTGGCCCTGTGGAACACCATCTTCGGACTCACCCAGTTGGCCATCGGGATCGCACTCCTGAGGCGGCGCACGGTGAAGATCGCCCTGGTGGCATCGTTCGCCTGGGTGGCCGGGGTGTGGTGGTTCGGGGAGGGATTCGGCGGCATCTTCACCGGACACGCCAACGCCCTGATGGGGGCACCGGGAGCTGTCCTCCTCTACGCGGTGATCGGCATCCTGGTGTGGCCGAACGCCGAGGGCGAAGCCGCGGACCAGCCAGACAGGGAACCGCGTACGGGTCTGGCCTCGTCGGCCGCCGGGAATGGACCCCTGGGCGCATTGGGAGGCCTCTGGATATGGGCTGCCATCTGGACCTTCTTCGCCGTGCTCCAGTTTCTGCCCCAGAACCGGTCGTCGGGATGGCTGTCCGACTCCCTGACCGGCATGGCCGACGGGGAGCCGGGTTGGTACGGGCACCTGTTGAACTCGCTCGGTCATGCCTTCTCCGGAGCCGGTACACCGGCGGCGGTGCTGTTGGCCACCCTGTTCCTGATGATCGGCCTGGGGCCGTTCGTCACCCGGCGTCCGGATGTCTTCATCGGGATCGGCATGGGAGTGGCCGCATTGTTCTGGTTCACCGGCCAAGCCATGGGCGGGATCATGACCGGGATGTCGACGGATCCCAATGCCGGCCCGCTACTGATTCTGTTGGGGGCGGCCTTCTTACCCCTAGCGCTCGACCCGGTTTCGGCTCCGGTGCCCGCTGCCGTGGCCTTTGGCCGTCACCAGATTTTGGCCACCCTCGGGATCGTGGGGCTGGCCATCGTTCCCGCCGCGGTGGCGGTGATCCCCGACGCACCGGCGGTCGCCGCCTCGACGGCAGCCAATATGCAACACATGACCATGTCGGGATCGGGATCGGGTTCCGGTTCGAGCTCCTCGACCAGCTCACCCGGCGCCACCAGTTCGACGGCCGTGCCGAACGTGAAAGGCAGGTCGGGATCGTTGGCCAAGGGTGGAACTGCCAACTCGATGAACATGGCGGGAATGGCCGGTCTGGGGGTCACCAATCCCAACTGGAAGTACAGCGGCCCCCCGTTGTCGACCAGCGAGACNGCTCTACTTACCTCTGTGGGTGACGTCACCGACACCGGGCACGCCATGCAGACCCCGAACTGCAGCACCGCGCCGACCGCCGACCAGGTACTGGGGGCCGTGCAGTACGTGCAGGCCACCTCGGCGGCGGTGGCCAAGTACAAGAACCTGAGTGCGGCCACCGCGGCTGGGTACATTCCCATCACCAGCAGCGCCTATCCGGTCGTGCACTACCTGAACCTCTCGTACATGAACAATCAGGACATCCTCGATCCCAATCGCGTCGACTCGTTGGTCTACGCCTTCACCCCCAACGGACCGGTGCTGGTGGCGGCCATGTATCTCCTGCCCACCTCCGACAACGGCCCCATGCCCTATGGATGCCTGGTCCAGTGGCACGCCCACACCAATCTGTGCACCTCGTCCACCACCCACCAGATTGTGGGATTCACCCCGTGNGCGCCGGGCACCTTCCACAACGGGAGGACCCCGTACATGACCCACGTCTGGCAGGTCCCGGTGGCCGGTGGCCCATTGGCCATCGGTCCCTCCGATCTGCAGGTGGTGCAGGCGGCCATGATGGCCCAACAGGACGGTCAGGCCCCGTCGTCACCTGGCACCCTGTGACCGCGCCGGCAGTGACACCCAGCTCGACGATGGGCTAACGGGGCACCACTGTGATCGGACAGCGGACACCAGGCGCCCGGCTCGGTCGCGCGTCGGCGGTGAGCAGATTGCAGTCCAGTAGTTCTGCCAGCGCGACGTACGAGGCGTCGGAGGCCGACAGGTTGTCCCCGAGTTCCCACACCCGATCCAGGAGTGAGAACACCGGGTACCGGGTCATCCCGAGCCGTCGCAGGTTATCCAAGGCGGTCCAGCCCGCACCCGCACCCAGCTGCTGAGCCGCGACCCTCCGGCGTAGTCCGCTGGCGACTTCGGAGTCGATGAGGTGTGGGGCATGCAGTTGCTCGCTGGCGAGAGCGCGCCGCGCCGGGCCGGCGGTGAGAAGTGCTGACAGCGCCGCCGAAGCGTCGACCACGATCACCTATCAGCTCGTCCGGCGTCCACGTCATTGAGGATCGTCGCAGTGTCCACGCCCAGATCGGGGAGGGCACCGAGCAGCGCGGGGTTATCCGCTCTGCGCGACACGTCGGCGAGTTCCCTCACCGCTACCGCTCCTACCGAAGTCGCGTCACGAGCGGCGAGCCGCTCCAAGCGCTCGACGACGTCGTCCGGAACGTTGCGCAGGTAGAGAGTTCTCATGTCGCATAATGATAGCAGATAGCTTGCAGAGCGCATACAGCCAGTCCCGTAGGGGGATCGTCATCTGCAGGAAGAGCGACAACCGGCCGATTCATGATGAGGCGGCTGCGGCCGTTGTCGGTAACCCGGGAATCCTCCGAGCCGACCCATCACTGGAGGTG
>JGI24140J50213_10001340_pt1 | contig 10830 bp, 9 predicted proteins | sample BarGraIncu00222A_FD_50213 | JGI IMG/M metagenome (IMG submission 50213) | reverse complement strand
GTCACCTTCATTACCGACCACATGCCGACCGGCGACGAAAAGCATGTCGCATCGGCCTATGCGGTCTCGTTCGGCGGCAACGCAGTCACGGCGGCGTTCTGCTGTGCCAAGCTCGGAATCGTGCCGGACCTGATCGCCACCGTCGCCAATGACTGGCTGGGGCGGATGTTCCAGGACATGAGCGCGAAGTATGGAATCTCGATCCATCCGCGCAAGGTCAATTCCTCGTCGCTGTCGTTCATCATGCCGAAGGACGGCAAGCGGGCGATCGTGCGCTGCCGCGACGACGAGCACATCCACCCCTTTCCCCTGCTCAATCTCAAAGGCTGTCGCGCGCTGCATGTCGACGGTCACCAGCCGGACGCTGCGATCCACTATGCCAAGCTGTGCCGCGAGGATGGTATCCTGACCTCGCTAGATGGCGGCGGCTTGCGCACCAACACCCACGAGCTCCTTGAGTTCATCGATGTCGCCATCGTTGCTGAACGGCTATGCGAGCAGATGGATCTGACACCGGAAAAGATGCTGGACTATCTCAAGGGCCGCGGCTGCCGGGTCGGCGGCGTCACCCAGGGTGAGAAAGGCCTGATCTGGTACGACGAGACAGGAGCGGTCCGCACCATGCCCGCGCTCCCGATCGCACGCGAGCGCGTGCTCGATACCAACGGCGCCGGTGACGTGTTTCATGGCGCTTATGTATTTTCGTATCTCAACAATCCCGGCAAAAGCTGGCACGACCATTTCGAGTTTGCGCGCGCGGCGTCGACCTTCAAGATTCAACGCCTCGGCAACGAGGCCGGATTGCCGACGCTCGCCGATATCGAAAACGTNAAGCAGGAATTTCAGATCGGGCGTAAGAAGGAATTTTGGGATTAAGCATGGGCCAGGTCTTCGTCGCTGGAAGCATCAACATGGATGTCGTGGCGACGGCCGACCGGCATCCCCGGATCGGCGAGACCGTTGCCGGGAAGCAGGTGTTGTTTTCCCCCGGCGGCAAAGGCGCTAACCAGGCGGTGTCGGCGACAAAACTGGGCGCGCCGACAGCGTTGATCGGCCGCCTTTGGTCGCCGAAGTCAGCGCCGTTCTCGCTGCGGAGCGTTCCTGAAATTGCTAGGTCAGTGCGCTCTTGAGGTCAAAACCTGCGTCGGCCGCCTGCTCCGGCCTGATCGAACCGTTGGCCGCGAGCAGGCGCCGGCCGAACATGTGGTCGCCGGCGCGATTGACGGATTCGATACCGAGGAGCTGCTCGCCCTTGTAGCAGAAGGCGGAGAACGCGTTTTGCTTCCGGTCGCCGCGCACCACGACCTGATCATATCCAGTGGTCAGGCCTGCGATCTGCAGCTTGTCGGGGCCCTGATCGCTCCAGAACCACGGCAGGCCGTCATAGGTCCTGGCATCGCCGGTCAGCCGCGCCGCGACGCAGCGGGCGTGATCGGTGGCGTTCTGAACGGATTCCAGCCGCAGCGACCCGCCGAAGCGCGGGCTTGCGAACAGCGCGCAGTCGCCGATAGCGGAGATATCCGGATCCGAGGTCAGGAGTTGCTCGTTGACGATGATCCCGGCCGCAACCGGGAGGCCTGCCTGCGCGGCGAGTTCGATATTGGGCAAGACGCCGACCCCGACCACCACGAGGTCCGCAGGCACATGCCGGCCGTCGCTGAGGCTGACGCCGGTGACATTGACGCCATCGCTCTCGATGCTGGTCGCCTGCACGCCGAGATGGATGCGAATTCCCGCCGCAGTGTGGCGGTCCTGAAAGAATTGCGAGATTTCCGCGGTCACTGCGCGCGCCATGACCCGCGCGCCGAGCTCGGCGACATCCACCTCGAGGCCCTTGGCCCGCGCGGTGGCGGCGAATTCCAGGCCAATGAACCCGGCCCCGATCACGACGACGCGTTGAGCCGACGCGATCCGCTGTCGCAACGCCTCACTCTCATCCAGCGTTCGCAGATAAAGCACGTCCTTGAGATTGGCGTTGGGGATGTCGAGCAGCCGGTTGCGCGCGCCGCTGGCCAGCACCAGATGACCGTAATCGAGCGCCGCACCGGATCTGAGCGAGAGCCTGCGCGCCGCGCGATCGATCGCGACCGCACGATCGGCGATCAACTCGATATTCTGATCACGGTAAAATTTCTCCGGCCGGAACATCAGGCTGTCCGGACGGCCTTCGCCCTTCAGATAGGCCTTGGACAAAGGCGGCCGCTGATACGGCAGATGCGCCTCGTCGTTGATCAGGCCGATGCGTCCGCCAAAGCCATGTTGCCGCAACGATGCCGCGAGCTGAAAGCCCGCGTGGCCGGCGCCGACGATCAGAACGGGTCCTTGCGTCATTCGGTCACGCCGGCACGACGCGAAGCGGCAGGGTATCGAGCCCGCGCAACGTGTTGTTCAGCCGCAACTCCGGCTTGCCGGTCAATTCGAACGACACCACGCGCCTGGCGAGTGCGGCGAAGATCGCCTCGCTTTCGAGCCGCGCCACCGCCTGCCCGACGCAGCCATGAATACCGGTGCCGAAGGTCATGTGCCCGGTCGCGCGCCGCCTGACGTCGAACGTATCGGGCTTGTCCCAGCGGCGTGGATCACGGTTGGCCGCGGCGAGAAACAACAGCACCTTCTCCCCGTCGCCGATCCTGACACCGGAGACCTCGACCGCCTTGGTGGTGGTGCGGAAGAAGGTTTGCACCGGCGCCTCAAAGCGCAACACCTCCTCGAAGGCGCCGCGGATCAACGCCGGATTTTCGCGCAGAATCGTCCACTGCTCGGGATAAGCGGCAAAGCAATTCAGCGCGTTGCCGAGTCCGTAGACGGTGGTGTCGATACCCGCCGACAGGAAGGAGCGCACCAGCATGCCCGCTTCGTTCTCCGTCAACTCGCCGGCATCGACGGCGTCAAAAATCTGCATGCCCAATCTGCCGGGCACCAGTGCCGCACGGCTGCATTTCGACATGATCCAGTCGCGCACCGGCACGGCATTGGCCGTCGCCTTGTCGAACAGATCGTTGCGCGGGCCGAACGAATTGAACACCATGCTGCCATAGGGCAGCAGGTTCTCACGACCGTCCTCGGAAAGCCCGACGGCATCCGGAAACACCTTCAGCGGATAGGCCTCGGCCAGATCGGCAATGCCGTCGAATTCGCGCCGGTCGACCAGCCGCTCGATCAGCAATTCCGCCTCGCGATCGAACGTCTCCCGCAAAATCTTGATCGCCGCCGGCGACAGGATGCGCGTCAGCACCGCCCGGGTCCGGGTATGCAGCGGCGGGTCGGCTTCCAGGATGATGCTTGGCGGACGCCACGGCGGCTCTTTCCGGAAATCGCTCAAGCCGACCCCGGCCGACGAACAATAGGTCTGCCAGTCGGTTAGCGCATCGCGGACCTCCTGATGCCGGGCCATCGTCCAAATGCCGTATTTTTCGAGCCAGACCACAGGCCCTGCCTCGCGCAGCGCCTCGTGGTTCGGATATGGATCGCGCAGGAATTCATGCGAAAACGGATCGACGGTTGAAACCGGCCGGCTCAATATTGCTTGGTCGCTCGCCATATCGCCTCCCGCCGGGCACCTTCGCGCGTTCGCGCTTGACTCTATCGAGCTGCGGCGCTTCGCCGCGTCTCGATGGATGAGCCCGCATTGTGACCTCATGATTCAAAGTAGCGCAAGCGCGGTTCTTCACCATCAGGAAACTATGCGGCATTTTGCAGGTTTCACGGGGGATTGTCACCTCCTTCGCTCTGCTGTTTAACTGCCCGACATCGTTCGCGACACCGGGGCTCTTTTCCAAATGCCAACACCTGATCACGCCGCCGTCTCGCGCCCGGACGAGCCGGCATTGCTGCGGATCGAGGGTCCGATCGCCACCATCACGCTCAACCGGCCCACTGCCTTCAACGCGATCGATCTTTCGATCGCGAAAAAACTGGAACAGCTCGGCTTGGAGGTCGAGGCGTCGGACGAAGTCCGGGTGCTGGTGATCGAAGGCAAGGGCCGCGCCTTCTGCACCGGCGGGGACCTGCGGGTCATCGGCGCAGCGGCTGCTGCCGACACTATCGCACCCGTGGTTGACGAGATTCTGCGGCACGCCCACGCCTTCATCGCGACGCTGCGCCGAATGCCGAAGATCGTGTTGGCCAGCGTGCACGGCTGGGCCTCAGGCGGCGGCCTCTCGCTCGCCTTCATCGCAGATCTCTGCATTGCCTCGGAAGATGCCCGCTTTACGCCGGCCTATGCCAAGCTCGGCATATCGCCGGACGGCGGCGGAACCACCGGGCTGGTCACGAGCGTCGGTGCGCGGCGCGCCATGCAGATCTATCTCACCGAAGACAGCTTCTCGGCGGCGCAGGCCTATGACTGGGGTCTGGTCGCCAAGGTCGTGCCCGCGGCAGAACTAAAAACTGCGACACACAAACTGGCGCAGCGTCTGGCGCAAACCGCACCGGCCGCGCTGGCCGCGACGAAAGCGCTGATCCACCGCGCCCATATCACGCCGATCGAGCAGCAACTTGATGCCGAGAGAGAGGCCATCATCGACTGCATGCGCACCGACGAATTCCGTGTCGCAGCGAAGAAATTCGCCCGCAAGAGGACGCGACCGAGTTCATTCTCGTGACGACGGCCCCCTGCCGCGCATGAAATCGAAATCGCAGCCTTCGTCGGCCTGCAGGATCGTCGCATTGAACAGATGCGCATAGCCGCGCCGGGCCCATTCCGGCGTCTCGATCGGAGCCAGCGCCGCGCGGCGCTTTTCAAGCTCGGCGGCATCGACCATCAGATCGATGCGTCGCCCGGCAACGTCGAGCCGGATCATGTCGCCGTTCTCGACCAGCGCCAGCGGACCACCCACGGCGGATTCCGGCGTGATGTGCAGCACGATGGTGCCGAACGCCGTGCCGCTCATCCGCGCATCCGAAATCCGCACCATGTCCTTGACGCCGGCGCGCGCCAGTTTCATCGGGATCGGCAGATAGCCCGCCTCCGGCATGCCCGGCGCGCCCTTGGGACCGGCGTTGCGCAGCACCAGCACGTCCTCGGCGGTTACCTCCAGCGCGGGATCGTCGACCCGCAGCGTCATGTCTTCGACGGAGTCGAATACCACCGCACGGCCGGTATGCTGCAGCAGTTTGGGGCTCGCGGCCGAATGCTTGATCACCGCGCCACGCGGGGCGAGATTGCCGTGCAGCACCGCCATCGCGCCTTCCGGCTTGATCGGGCTTTTTCGCGCCCGGATGACATCCTGCCCCGGCACCTCCTCGGCGCCATCAACGACATCGCGCAGCGTCTTGCCTTCGATCGTCCTGGCATCGAGGTCGATCAGGTCGCCGAGTTGCGCCATCAGTTTCGGCACGCCGCCGGCATGATGGAAATGCTCCATGTAATGCGCGCCCGACGGTTTGAGGTCGATCAGCACCGGCACCTCGCGGCCGAGCCTGTCGAAGGCTTCGAGATCAATCCGATGTGAGGTGCGGTTGGCGATCGCGGTCAGATGAATGAGCCCGTTGGTCGATCCGCCGATCGCCTGCAGCACCACTTGCGCATTTTGGAACGCGGCCGGCGTCAGCAATTCGCTGGGGCGCGGCCCCTTGGCGACGGCCATGCTGGCCGCAACCCTGCCGCTCGCCTCCGCCGAGCGAAAACGCTCGGCATGCGGCGCCGGTATGGTCGCGCTCATCGGCAGCGAAAGTCCGAGCGCCTCGGTGACGCAGGCCATGGTCGAGGCGGTGCCCATCACCATGCAGGTGCCGACGGAGGGCGCGAGACGGCCGTTGACGGCTTCGATCTCGGTCTCGTCGATTTCGCCGGCGCGGAATTTTGCCCACAATCGCCGGCAATCGGTGCAGGCCCCGAGCACCTCGCCCTTGTGATGCCCGACCACCATCGGCCCGACCGGAATGACCACCGTCGGCAGGTCGGCAGAGACCGCGGCCATGATCTGTGCCGGCAGGGTCTTGTCGCAGCCACCGATCACCACGACCGCATCCATCGGCTGGGCACGGATCATCTCCTCGGTGTCCATCGCCATCAGGTTGCGCAGATACATCGAGGTCGGATACGAAAAACTTTCCGCAATCGAGATGGTCGGGAACACCATCGGCATCGCGCCCGACAGCATCACACCGCGCTTCACCGCTTCGATGATCTGCGGCACGTTGCCGTGACAGGGATTGTAATCGCTGTAGGTATTGGTGATGCCGACAATCGGCCGGTTCAGCGCGTCGTCGGAATAGCCCATCGCCTTGATGAAGGCCTTGCGCAGGAACAGCGAGAACCCGGCGTCGCCATAACTCGTCAGTCCCTTGCGCAACCCGTCAGCCATTTTCTTTATTCCTGCCTGTGTGCCTGCGCACTAAAGGAGTCCATAAAATTATTGTCAATATCACCGACCGCACCAGTATTTTTCTGCCGTATTTGCTCGCTAGGGTAGAACCTTGCGATTGCGAGGGACTAACCCACCATGAAACGCGCGCTTGTGTTGTCTTTGCTGATCGCGACGTATCTGACACTAAATGGGGGCGCGCTAAAGGCCGCCAACGATCCCAGAGCTACGCAACTTACCTATGATTCATGGAGCAAGCTCTGCCTTGATGATTCAAATTGTTTCGTTGGAGCGGGAGCGCGAGGCGCTTGCTTTCCTTCCGGCGGGGGTCTCTCGATCATCGTAACGAACCAACAAAGCATGAGCCTGTCCGTCAATTTCGCAACAAGACGCGCGCTCGAAGGCGCCATCAGCGTCCAAATTGATCAAGGCGACCCGATCCTGATTCTCCATCCGGAATGCACCGGACCTGTCTGCGGAGGCAAGGTGCAAATCGACGGCGACTTTATCGACCGCCTGAAGCGTTCGCAAACGATCACCATCGAGGCGACGGACGCGACCCATCAAAAACACAGTCTTGTTCTTTCCCTTGCAGGTTTTGCTAAAGCCTATGATGGAGCTGCAAGTGATCCTCCAGAAGTACGCGAGGAGATCCTCTCACCTGACAAATACAAAGAAATGGTGCAGCGGGAAGATGAACGAAGAAAGGCTCTCGAATGCAAGGACTAGAGTCCCTTGGACGCGCTGTCCTTGACTCCTTAACCCAGCTTCCAAATCCGGCGCGCGTCGCCGTCGAACTCCATGCTGCAGAACCCGCCGCCCTGATAGAAATCGCCGACCGGATCGGCGGCCAACTTGGCCTGCTCCGCAAAGGCATGCTCGCGAAAATCCTCGGCGCGGCCGGTCGGGCGATAGCCGAGATCGTAGGCGCGGTGATTGTCCCACCATGAGCGCTCATTATACGACGCGCCGTAGAAGATTTCGAATTGGATATCGGGATGATCGAGCCCGATCCGGCACAGTTGCACCAGGTCTTCCGGCTTGAGCCAGATCGAAAGCCGGCGGTGATCCAGCGGCTTGTCGCCGAAATTGCCGATCCGCAGGCAGGTGACGCCAAGCCCGTGCTTGTCGGCATAGAGCGCGCCTACCGCCTCGCCGAACACCTTGCTGACGCCATAGCGGCTGTCCGGCCGCGCCGTGACGTCGGTTCCGATCCGCTGATGGCGCGGATAGAAGCCCACCGCATGGTTCGACGACGCGAACACGACACGCTTGACGCCCTTCCTGCGCGCCGCCTCGAACAAATTATAGCAGCCGATGATGTTGGACTGCAGGATGTTGTCCCACGGGCCCTCGACCGAAAACCCGCCGAAATGCAGAATGCCGTCAACGCCCTCGCAGATCGCCTCGACCTGAGCCAGGTCGGATAGCTCGGCCGGCTTGAATTTTTCGTGGATACCAAGATCGGCGGGCGGTTTGAGATCGCTCAACAGCAGATCCGGATAGACCGGTGGCAACCATTTTCGCAAGCTTGTGCCGATTGCTCCCGATGCGCCGGTTATTAATATGCGTGGCATTTGATCCCGCTTTCTGGCAGCCGAATTGCGGCCGCCGGCCGGCAATGATAGCAAACTAAAATGCGAGAAAAACAAAAATGAGAAACGCCCAAAAATGAGAAACGCCAATGAATGATCATTCCGCAGCTTCCGCCGGCTGGCGACCGGCAAGCTATTATCCCGATCCCGCCATCCAGGCGCTCGACCCGCGGTTCGAGAAATACTGGCTGAAGCTGTCGGCGGTGGAACGGCTGACGACCGGGTTGCGCTGGGCCGAAGGTCCGGTGTGGTTCGGCGACGGGAGATACCTGCTCTGCAGCGATATTCCCAACAACCGCATCATCAAGTGGGAAGAGGAGACCGGCGCGGTCAGCATCTTCCGCAAGCCGTCGAATTTCGCCAACGGCCACACCCGCGACCGCCACGGGCGTCTGGTGACCTGCGAGCACGGCGGACGCCGCGTGACCCGCACCGAATATGACGGCACGATCACGGTGTTGATGGACAAATTCGAGGGCAAACGGTTGAATTCGCCGAACGACGTCGTGGTGAAATCCGACGGCTCGATCTGGTTTACCGATCCCGTGTTCGGTTTGCTCGGCAATTACGAGGGCTACAAGGCCGCCTCCGAGATCGACGCCAATGTCTACCGGATCGACGGTGCGACCGGAAAGGCCGGCATCGTCGCCGAAGGCGTGCTTGGCCCGAACGGGCTTTGCTTTTCGCCGGACGAAAAGATTCTCTATGTCGTGGAAGCACGCGGCGTGCCGAACCGCAAGATTCTCGCCTATGACGTGGTGGCAAGCGGCGATAAAATCTCCAACAAGCGGGTGCTGATCGACGCCGGTCCCGGCACGCCGGACGGCATGCGCTGCGACACCGACGGCAATCTGTGGTGCGGCTGGGGCATGGGCAATCCCGAGCTCGACGGCGTGCTGGTGTTCGCGCCCGACGGCGCGCCGATCGGCCGCATCGCGTTGCCCGAGCGCTGCGCCAATGTCTGCTTCGGCGGCGTGATGCGCAACCGGCTGTTCATGGCCTCGAGCCAGTCGATCTACGCGCTGTATGTGAACACCCAGGGTGCGCTGGGAGGATAGCGCGGTCCTCTCCACCGTCGTCCCGGCCAAGCGAAGCGCGAGCCGGCACCCATACGCCGTGATCTGTCGCTCGGACGAGGTGGCGGATGCTTTCTGCAACAATCAGCGCCGGTGGTTATGGGTCCCGGCGTTTCGCCGGGACGACGCTGAGTTTGTTCGACGCTTCCCCAAAACGCAAAACGCCGGAGCAGGATGACATCCCGCCCCGGCGCTTTCGTGTCGTTCTAAAGCCTACGCGGCGTTGAAGCCGGCAATCGCCTTGACTTCGAGGAATTCCTCGAAGCCGTATTTGCCCCATTCGCGGCCGTTGCCGGACTGCTTGTAGCCGCCGAACGGCGCGGTGCGCTCGTTCGGCACGCCCTGCAAATTGACGTTGCCGGCGCGGATCCGGCGGCCGACCTTGCGGGCGGTCTCGACGGTGTCGGCGGAGACGTAACCCGCCAGACCGTAAGGCGTGTTGTTGGCGATCCTGACCGCGTCTTCTTGGTCCTTTGCACCCATGACCACGAGCACCGGCCCGAAGATTTCCTCGCGCGCGATGGTCATGTTCTCGGTGACATCGGCAAAGATCGTCGGGCGAACATAGAAGCCCTTGTTGACGCCTTCCGGCAGACCGGGGCCACCTGCCACCAGCGTGGCGCCTTCCTCGATGCCCTTCTGGATCAGGCCCTGGATCTTGTCCCACTGGCCGCGGTTGACCACGGGTCCGATGGTGGTGCCTTCGGCGCGGGGATCGCCGGCCTTGGTCTTGTCGGCGACGCCCTTGGCGATGGCGGCGACCTCCTTCATCTTCGACAGCGGCACGATCATCCGGGACGGCGCGTTGCACGACTGGCCGGAATTGTTGAACATATGCATGACACCGCCGGTCACCGCCTTGGTGAGATCGGCGCCTTCCAGGATGACGTTCGGTGATTTGCCGCCCAGTTCCTGGCTGACACGCTTGACCGTCGGCGCCGCGCGCTTGGCGACATCGATGCCGGCGCGGGTCGAGCCGGTGAACGAGATCATGTCGATGTCCGGGTGCTCGCTCATGGCGGCGCCGACTTCGGGGCCGAGACCGTTGATCAGGTTGAACACGCCCTTCGGCACACCGGCTTCATGCAGGATTTCGGCAAAGATCAGCGCCGAGGTCGGCGTGAATTCCGAAGGCTTCAAGATCATGGTGCAGCCAGCCGCGAGCGCGGGCGCGACCTTGCAGGCGATCTGGTTCAGTGGCCAGTTCCACGGCGTGATCATTCCGATGACGCCGACGGGCTCGCGCACCACCACGGCGGAGCCGACGGTTTCCTCGAAATGATAATTCTTGAGCACGTCGAGCGTGGCTGCGATATGGCCGAGGCCGGCGCCGGCCTGCAGCCTCTCCGCCATCGGCAGCGGGGCCCCCATCTCGTCGGAGACGGCGGCGCCGATCTCCTTCATGCGGCCTTTGTAGATCTCGATGATCTTCGAGAGCAGCGCCACGCGCTCCTCGCGGCTGGTCTGCGAAAAGGTATCGAAGGCACGCCTGGCGGCGGCTACGGCCTTGTCGACATCGGCCTTGGAGCCGAGCGCAACTTCATACATCGCCTCTTCGGTCGCCGGGTTGACGACGGGCGTGGACTTCTTGACGACCGGATCGACCCAGGCGCCATCGATGTAGAATTGCATGCGGTTGACCATCGTAAACCTCGTGATTTCAGGGGCATATGGAAGGGGAACGGAACGTTCGGCCGGTATCCTTGCACGAAATCCCGGCAAAATGAACCCGCTATATCCGGGACACCGTATTGCGGCGGGCGCTGGATATAAGGTCGGTGTTATGAAGGTGGCAAGACGGCCCCGGGTACTTCCTTTGTCGTCCCTGCTATCGCAATGCTATCGCAGGGA
>JGI24140J50213_10001339_pt1 | contig 10832 bp, 11 predicted proteins | sample BarGraIncu00222A_FD_50213 | JGI IMG/M metagenome (IMG submission 50213) | reverse complement strand
CCGAAACATGGCTCATGATCGCAAGCGTCAAGCTGCTCTCACGCAGAATCGCCAGAGCATGATCAACCCTGGAAACATTATGAGTCGGACTCTGATGTCACCTAGCTTGAGCGCTACTGGCGACACAGCTTTTTTCAGCCATCCGTGGCCGCCCAAAGCCCGACTTCGCACCCTGCAAAATCAAATCCAGAGGGGGAAATCGTCAGTGTCTAATCCGACCGGGTGCTGAGCTGTTCGCGCGCCTTTCCGACCGCATCCGCGCTGACCGGCGCGCCCGACGTTTTCCAGGCATTGCGGATAAAGGTCAGGACCGCGGCGACCTGCGCGTCGTTGAGCTGCCAGCCGAACGACGGCATGCCGGGCGCGGTCGGCTCGGCGTCGGTGGCGACGCTGCGCCCGCCGCGCAAAACCAGACGGATGGCGCTGGCGGGGTCGCTGGCGTGCGCCAGCGAGGATTGCGCCAGCGAGGGAAACAGCATCGCGACGCCCTTTCCGTCGAGGCCATGACAGGCCGAGCATTGATCGCGGTAGATGGCCTCGCCGGCGTTCATCGCGGCCGGCTCCGGCCGCGCCGGCGCCGCGGTTGGCTGTCCCGGCAGCGACTTCAGATAGGTGGCAATCGCATGCAGATCATCGTCGTCATAGTGCGAGGTGGAATTGACGACTTCCTCGGCCATCGGTCCGGTCGCTGCCGTGATACGGTTGTGGCCGGTCTTCAGATAGCTTGTGATATCGGCCTCGCTCCACTGGCCCAGCCCCTGGCCGAGATCGCCGGTGATATCGGGCGCAAACCAGCCTTGCAGGTTGAAGCCGCGCAGATGGTTGCCGGTCTTGTCGCCGCCGAGAAAGGATTTTGGCGTGTGGCATGCCGTGCAATGCCCGGGACCCTGCACCAGATAGGCGCCGCGATTCCAGGCCGGAGATTGCAGGTCGTCGGGCCTGAATTCGCCTTCGGTGAAATATAGCGCATCCCAGGCCCGCATCGCCAGGCGGATGTTGAATGGAAACGGCAGCGTATTGGCCTTGACCGGCTGGTGCACCGGCTCGACGGTCGAAAGATAGGCGCGGATGGCCAGCACATCGTCGCGCGTCATTTTGGTATAGGCGGGAAACGGCATCGCCGGGTAGAGCCTGCTGCCGTCGGGCCGCACGCCCTTGCGCACGGCGTCGTCGAACTGCTGATCGCTCCAGGCGCCGATGCCGGTTTCGTTGTCGGGGGTGATGTTCGACGAAGTGATGATGCCGAACGGCGTTTCGATCGGACGGTTGCCGGCATAGGGTTTGCCGCTGTTCGGCACGGTGTGACAGGCGAAACAGTCCGCCACCGTGGTGAGATAACGTCCCTTCTCGATCCGGTCGTACGCCTGGCCATCCGGATCACCGGCCTTGCCCAATTCTGCGCCGGCGAGCCATGCCGCTGCGGCACCGATCACGATCGAAAGTCTGGCGGCGTTACGCATGCACCAGCGGCCCCGGATTTTTCAGATATTGTTCGCGGATCGCCGCCGCCGCCCAGAACGCCAGCGCCGCCACGGTTCCGGTCGGATTGTAGCCGGGGTTTTGCGGAAACGCGCTGGCGCCCGTAACGAACAGGTTAGACACGTCCCAGCTCTGCAAATAGCGGTTGATCGCACTTGTACCGGGATCGGTCCCCATGATCGCGCCGCCGTTCAGATGCGTGGTCTGGTAGTCGGTCGCGTCGTAAGGCCCCTTGCGATACATCTTGTCCAGGGTATGGGCGCCCATGGCGCGGATGATCTCGGCGAATTTGTCGGTCAGGTAGGCATTCTGCTTCAGCTCGTTGTCGTGAAAATCGATCGTCATCCGCATCATCGGGCGGCCGAAGCGGTCCTTGTAGGTGGGGTCGAGATCCAGATAGACGTCGCGGTAGCTGTAGAAGCTGCCGTGCACGCCGGTGCCCGGCGTGACGGTGGAGAGATAATTGTCGCGCACCGCGTTCTTCCATTGGGCGCCCCATTTCGGCGTGCCCGGGGGTACGTGCGTGGTCTGGATCGGCCTGCCGCCGGTCTGCACCTGCCCCATATAACCGCCGCCGACGAAGCCAAGCGGGCCGTGATCGAAATTGTCGCCGTTGAATTCGTCGATACACATGCCGATCGAACCGGACGCGATGAATGGATTGAAATTGAACTTCTTGTTGTCAAAGAAGCCGTTGACGCTCGAGGTCGTCTGGTGGGTGAAGTTGCGGCCGATNACGCCCTTGTTGGCGACGGGGTCGTAGGGCGTGCCGATCTTCGAATGCAGCAGCATCTGCACATTGAACATGGTGTAGGCCGCCAGGATGACGAGGTCGGCCGGCTGCTCCCATTCGACGCCGCCAGCATCGACGAAGGTGACGCCGGTGGCACGCTTGCCGGAGCGATCGAGGTTGATCCGGACCACTTCCGAATTATCGCGCGCCGTGAAATTGGATTTGCGGATCAGATGCGGCAGAATCGTCGTCTGCGGACTGGCCTTGGAATAATTGCCGCAACCGAACCACTCGCAGAAGCCACAATAGGTGCAGGGGCCCATTTGCAGCCCGAGGGGATTTTTATAGGCCTGTGACAGGTTGCCTGACGGCTGCGGAAACGGCTTGTAGCCGAGTTCGCGCGCGGCCTTGGCGAACAATGTGTGGCTGAACGGCTGCTTTTGCGCCGGCGTCGGGTAGGGCCGCGAACGCTGTCCCTCGAACGGGTTGCCGCCCTCCTGGATCTGGCCGCGCAGATTGCCGGCCGTGCCGGAGGTGCCGCAGAGATATTCGAACGCGTCGTAATGCGGCTCAAGGTCGTCATAGGTGACGCCGAAATCCTGGATGGTCATGTCCTCGGGCAGAAACGCCGCGCCGTAACGCTCGGTCAGATGCGTACGCAGCACGAAATCGGTCGGCAGAAAGCGCCAGGTTTCCGCATTCCAGTGCACGCCGCCGCCGCCGACGCCGTTCGGCGGCATGAACGAGCCCCAGTCGCGGATCGGCAACGCGGTCTGGTCCATCTTGTTGCGGAAGGTGAAGGTGTTTTGCTCGGGACGCAGGAACAGTTCGTGTCGAATGCGATAGCGCAGCTCGTCCTGCACGTAATTGGTCGGGAACTGGGTCGGCGCATCGCGCCAGGGACCGCGCTCGATCGCAATCACGTCGAGACCCTCGTCGGTCAGCTCGTTGGCCATGATCGCCCCGGTCCAGCCGAGTCCGATGATGACGACGTCCTTTTTCGGCAGCTTACGCGGCATCGCGCCTCGCTTCTTCAGAGTTTTGGGGACCACTCGGCGCGGCCGGTCAGGCTCACGGGCGGCAATGGAAAGCGTTCGTTGTGGCGTTCGACCCAGTCGAGATAATTGTAGCGCGCGCCGGGGTAGCCGATCATCTTCCACGCCACCATGTCGCGGTTGCCGCCATAGAGCGGATCGGCGAAGAAGCCCTCCTGCATGTTCTTGATGACCAGCGTGAAGAAGGATTGGCCGTCGACGCCTTCGAGTTTTGTCTTGCCGTCCTCGATGCTCTTGAGCAGTTCGTCCTTCTGCTCGTCGGCAAGATCGGCAAAGCGCTTGCCCTGATAGGCCGACTGGCAATGTCGATCGAGCGCGGCCAGCGCCTTGCGGTAGGTCGCCGCCGGTCCGTCGGCGGATTGCGGGCCCTGCTGCTTGGTGCCGGGCATGAAGGGGGGACGGGTGTAATGACCCTCGGCGCGGCCGTAGGGGCCGGCCAGCTGACGGTCAATGAAGACGGCGCAACCGGCATCCTTGCCGCCCGGCGTCTGCGGATCCGGCGGAATGATGCGGTCGGCCAACGCCTCGACGGCGCGGCCTTCGTCGGCTGTGAAGTAATGCCAGGGGCCAGGCCTGACCGGGACTGGAGGGCTGCCGGCGTCCGGCGTCCACGGCAGGCCGCCAGAGATAATGATAGCCCGGCTTTTAATGCTGCTGAGCAGCAGGATCGCGGTCCCCGCCAGGAAGTCGCGCCGCCTCATCGCCATAGTGAAACCCGCTGCAAGCCAACTCAACGAATGCGCAGCCGCAGCCTAAGGTTCCAATTCTGAGGCAAAATTTCGTGACAAACCCGGCATCGGAATTGCCGAGCGGCCGCAATGTCGCGCCTTGACGTCGTTAAGGCCGCCAAAGCGCTGGGACTTGTGATCCCCCCGACATTGCTCGCCTGCGCCGACGAGGTGGATCAAATGAGCTGGCTTGTCAGCTCTTGGCACTTTTCGGACATGAGTGGCCAAGCTGACGATGTCCGCTGGTGAGGGCAAAGCAGACTTGCCGGTTACGAATGCCGACTTCGGAAATTGACTCGAAGAGGACATTTAGCTGGGAATGACTTTTTGACGGGTCCGCCATCTGCTAAAACAAGCGAGCATCAGCTCATGAAGTCGCCGCGCGGCTTGCCGCATCGTACCATCTCGCGACAATACGCATAGAGCGCATCGCAGACGATCCACTCCGCCGCATTTTGTGCATGGTCGTCCTTGAAGCCGAGACGCCGAAAGCCTTCGGCGACAGCTTCGAGGCTCGGTCCCTCCGGCTGATGGGTAAAGGGTGTTAGCCGGCAAGCTTTTTCTTGCCGAAAGAACGGCCCTAGTGCGGCGCTAACGCACCGGGCTGTCAAGGTGGAGGATTCTGCAGAACGTCTGCATGGTCCATCGCCAGACAAAACACATGCAGCAGCGGAATGCTGTGCGGCTTTGACCGCATTCCGTCATGGTCCTGCGCTTGGATAGGTGTTCACGAAGGTGTGCTTCCACACCGCTTTGGAGCAGATCATCCAGAATGGTCGATTCATTTGACGCCTCTTGGGGCGCCCCGCAGCTTATAGAGGTCGGAATGCGGAAAGCCCTTGGATAAACACTTCAATCGCCAGCTCGTAGCTTCTTTGATAATCAAGAGAATCCAAAAACGACAGAGCCATCTCGTTTAAAACGAAGCCGCGAACCAAACTTCTCAGCATGCGAAGTGCATGTTGTGCCTGTTCGCCCTCCAAGCCAATTTGCGCAAATACTCCAAACACTGTCTGGGCCAGTTCACTACCCGCTTCTCGCCATTCCGGGCTATCAATTACTGGATTTCGAAAGGTCGCCGCCGACAAACCAGGACGCTCCAAAGCGTAACTGCGCATACCAAGCGCCAACGCGCGCAATGCGTCGGCGCCACTCTTACCTTCAACCTCGCCCTCGATTCGCCGTCGCAATCCTTGATATCCTTTGACGGCCAAAATGCGCCGCATTTCCGGGAGCGTCGTTATTTTTTCGGCGAGATGTGTTTCCATTTCTGCGATGAGATCGGCTGCAATTCTCCTGTCCCAGCTACAAGCTGGGCCGGACAGAATTTCGTCGACTTTGATATTGTCTGACCGAAATTCAAGCGTCTGCTTCTGAGGTGACATTGATCCTTCCTGCTCTGTACAGCCCTCAAGGTGGAGGCGAGAGCACTGCGATGTAAATAGGGGCGAGGGACAAGAAGCTAGGCGGTGATCGACTTACTTCTTGCTGGCAATGTGTCGTATGACCATTTCCGAAAGATGGACGACGAGGGCTTTTAGTGATCTGTTTTCTTTCTCGCAAGATTCCAGCATACGCTCAATTCGCGTCTCGTCCTTAACTCGAGGCCAGAGCGTAGGCTCTCTTCGTTCGGGCATCGTCGTCAGCTTCCTTCAAGTGTGCGACTCGACATTGTGTGTGTTCGCGTCTCCCCTCACGATTTCGGTCTCTCATTGCCGACCTATGCGAATGGTTTTGAAGAGCATTAGTGCGGCATACTTGCTCCTCAATTCCAAGCCGAAAGCACAGCTGTGACACTCCGGCGGCTTCCTATTTCCTAATGTTCTTCTTCAGCGCTCTTCGCTTCTGAGTCGCTGTCATCTTCAAGGGTTTGTACGGAGCGTTGGCAGTGCCACGTTTTTTGGCGCGAGAACTCGCTTGCTTTTCACCGGATTCACTTGCTGGCATGGTTGTCATTGTAGGTCCAATCGGCAATCAAATTGGGTTGGGCTAAGGCATGCCCACACCATACACATTGTCCCGCGGGCAGTCTGTTCTCTAAGGAACAGTCTAACAGTCATTCTTCCTGTTTTATCTCCGGCTTGTCGTGCAAAACCGCGCTCAACAACGAACGATGAACCTCTATAGTCCCGTTGTAGCTGATGAAGCCCAATTTGCGGAATTTGTTCATGAAAGTACTGACGCGAGATCGGGTGGTGCCGATCATCTCTGCCAATGTTTCCTGATTGATATTTGGACCAATTGGGTGCGGGCTTCCTTCGTCACCAAAATGCGCGAGCAGAAGGAGAAGGCGCGCGAGACGCTTCTCGCTCGAATTAAATAATTGATCGATCAAGTCCTCTACAATTCGGCTGTTCCGGTTCAAAAGGTACACCATGAATAGCTCAGAGAACTTCGGTTCGGTATGCAGAGCCGCAAGCATAGCAGCCTTCGTTATTGAGGTGACCACGCATTCTTCAATCGCCGTCGTCGTGGCGATGCGTATAGGATGGCCGATAAGACACCCTTCGCCGAAGAACTGCGTCGGCTCTAACACCCCGACGACCGCTTCCTTGCCTTGCTCAGACGTGACGGTCAGTTTGATCCGGCCTTTCTGAAGGTAAAAGACCGTGTCCGCGACGTCTCCTTGCTGGAAAACGTTCTGATTCTTTTTAAAACTTAATATCGCTTTTCCAGATCCCACTTTGGCGAGAAAGGCTGCAGGATCGAACGGTGGTTTTGCTTCGCTTTCCATAACCGGCTTTCTTGCCTGACCTCTGTTCACACTGGGAGAAACTTGAGCTAACTTCATCGCCAAGCGTCTCGACCCTGCTCGTCGGCAACAGCGCGGCGATGGCTCCTAACGCGAAAGAAATTCCGGCGGCCTTCGTTTTCGGGTATTTTGGGGCAGTCCGCTTACAGATGTAACTGGTGCGAATACGAGGACCACTGCAGCGCGAGTCTGTTGACGAATATCAAGGCGCCTCCAGGCGCGCCCCCTACGAAGGTATCGATAGCCGGCGACAGGCCGCTCCCCAAGGAGACACCGATGACCGGCGACAAGTCGCTCCCGAATAGCCGCCGCAAAGCCCGGATTTCTGGCCGATCCAAAGTGCGAGCCGGCACGCCCGCGCGAGTTTCTTCGCTCCGCAAGACCGGAATTGGCCTCGTGGGCGACACGCCTTGGGGGACGCATATCTGTGTTTTCTATGAGACCAAGCAGGATTTGCTGGACGCTGCCGTCCATTATTTCGAGGCCGGACTGCACAGCAACGAATTCTGTGTTTGGGCAATCTCCGATCCCATCACCGAGCGGGAGGCAATGGACGCGTTGGCATGTGCGATTCCGGATTTCGACCGGCATCTGGCAGCCGGGCAGATCGAGCTGCTGCAGGGTAGCGATTGGTATCTCAACGGCGATGAGTTCGATCTGCAACGGATCACCGGCGGCTGGTACGCGAAGCTCAGCGCGGCATTGGCCCAAGGCTATGAGGGAATAAGGGTCAGCGGAAATGCTTTCTGGATCGAAACAAATCATTGGAGGGAATTCTGCGAGTACGAACAGGAGCTCGATCGATCTCTCGCCGGTAAGAAGATGATCGTGCTGTGCACCTACTCGCTCCACGCAAGCAGGGCCGTCGACATGCTGGATGTAGCGCGCGCGCATCAGTTCACCATCGCCCGACGCAATGGCGATTGGGAGTTCCTGGAGACGCCCGAACTCAAGCAGGCGAATCAGGAAATCCGACGGTTGAACGGTGCGCTGGACACGCTGTCGGACTCATTCCTGGGCCACGCGACTTTGACTCCGCGAGAGCGCGTGGTGCTGGCTCAAATCGTCAGGGGTTTCTCCAACAAGGAGATCGCGCGCGCGTTCGGCATTAGTCCACGTACCGTCGAATTCCACCGGACCAATCTGCTGAAAAAAGTCGGCGCGAGGAACACAGTTGACCTTATGCGACAAATTCTCGGCGAATAGTCAGGCAGTCCAAGTAATTCCTGACGATTATAAATATGAAAACCGCGACTTCACTCGGTCTCACCGTACCGCCAACGCTGCTCGGCCGTGCCGACGAGGTGATCGAATAGGGATGCGGTTTGCTGCGGTGCATGAGTCCGCTTGTGGCACATCGCGTCATTTCGTTGCGCTACAGAATTTAGTCGCTATCCGGGCATAGCGGACATCGAGCAAGCCTCACCATCAATCTTGATTTATGAGTACGCTCCCTGGAAAGAGCCCAAAACGCTTACTTGCTTTTTGAGTCAGACTCTCTGGATGAAATTGTAGTCGCCCCTAGATATTCAGCACGCGGCCATAGGCATCCAGCACGGCTTCCTTCATCATTTCAGACAATGTCGGGTGCGGGAATATGGTGTGCATCAGCTCTTCTTCCGTGGTCTCAAGGTTCATGGCGACCACTTAATGCCTAAGTCAATTTAATGCACTGTCTCAATCATTCCATGACGCAGACGTCGAGCTTCGTCAGCCGATGCCCTCGATAAAATCCACGAACGCCCGTAGCGGCGCGGGCACGAGGCGTCGTCCGGGGTAGTAAAGAAAAGGCCCCGAGAAGCGCGGCCACCATGGTTTGAGCACGGGTTCGAGGGCGCCGCTGTCGAGATGCGGGCGCAGCCAATCCTCGAACAAGCAGATGATGCCGGTACCGGCGATCGCTGCGTCGATGGCGAGTTCGGTTCCGCCGCCGGCGCTCACTAGCAGCGGCCCGGTCGGATCGACCCGCACCACCTCGCCGTCGCGCTCAAACTCCCAGAGCATCATCGTGCCGCTGGAAAAACGCCCGCGCAGACAGGCATGGCCGAGCAGATCACGCGGGTGTTCCGGCCTGCCATGGCGATCAAGGTAGACCGGGGCGGCAGCTGCGGCGAAGCGCTGCACGCGCGGCCCGATCGGCACCGCGATCATGTCCTGTTCGAGCCGTTCTTCGTAGCGGATGCCGGCGTCGCAACCGGACGCCAGTACGTCGACAAAGCTTTCCTCGGTAGTCACTTCGAGCTGGACGTCGGGATAGGTGGCGAGGAAGCGCGGAACGATGCCGGGCAGCACCAGGCGCGCGGCGCTGACCGGCACATTGAGGCGCAACAATCCCGCCGGCCGGTCGCGAAAACCGTTCACCACATCGATGGCGGCCTCGACCTCGGTCAATGCCGGGCCCAACCGCTGCAGCAGGTGCGTACCTGCCTCGGTGGGTACGACGCTGCGCGTCGTACGGTTGAGCAGCCTGACACCAAGCTGCGCCTCCAGCCGACGCACCGCCTCGCTGAGGCCCGACGCGCTGCTGCCACTGGCGCGCGCGCCATCGCGAAAACCCCTGGCCCGGGCCACCGCCACAAAGGCGTTCAGATCACCCAGATCGATTTTCACTGTTCGCTATCCCGCACAGCCTGTGCGGATTGTACCAGATTATAGCCGGTAAAGGCGACGCCTATCTGTGCGTCGTCTCGAAAGGAGATCCATCATGCCCAGCATCGATAAATCAGGCAGCTCGGTTACCTCAGGCACCTTCACCCTCGGCAGCCGCACCGTGAAGCGGCTCGGTTACGGCGCCATGCAACTGGCAGGGCCCGGCGTGTTCGGTCCGCCCAGGGATCATGACGCGGCATTGGCGGTGCTGCGCGAGGCCGTCGCCTCCGGCGTCAATCACATCGACACCAGCGATTTCTACGGTCCGCACGTCACCAACCAGATCATCCGCGAAGCACTGCACCCCTACCCCGATGGCCTCGTCATCGTCACCAAGATCGGCGCCCGGCGCGGCGCGGATAAATCATGGATTCCGGNCTTGTCGCGCGAGGAACTGACTCAAGCGGTGCACGATAATCTCCGCAATCTCGGCCTCGATGTGCTCGACGTGGTCAATCTCCGCAGCATGCTCAACCCGCACCACCCCGCCGAGGGATCGATCGAGGCGCCGCTTACCGTGCTGGCCGATCTTCAGCGCCAGGGTCTGGTGCGCCACATCGGACTCAGTCACGTCACGCCCACGCAGGTCGCGGAAGGACGCGGTATCTGCAAGATCGTGTGCGTGCAGAACCATTACAATTTGGCGCATCGCGATGACGATGCCCTGATCGACGACCTGGCCCGCGACGGCATCGCCTATGTGCCATACTTCCCGCTCGGCGGGTTCAGCCCACTGCAATCATCCAGCCTGGACGCCGTCGCTGCGCGCCTCGACGCCACGCCGATGCAAGTCGCACTCGCCTGGCTGCTTCGCCGCTCGCCGAACATCCTGCTGATCCCCGGCACCTCATCTGTCGCGCATTTGCGGGAGAATCTCGCCGCGGCGGCGTGCGCACTGCCGGACGATGCGATGAAGGAGCTGGACCATATGGCGAGCATCATCGCTGCGTGATGCGGGTACCAAGATCGTGGTGTCCGATTTTTCGCACCGTGCTCGCGCGTCGCGTAGCGGGCGCCCCCCGGCGCAACCGCAAGGACCCGATCTGCCTTCACTCGGAAGGCAGGCGGTTACGTGCACCCATCGGCAAGCACCAGTTTACTCGTCGTCGTATCGTGGCGCACCTTGAACAGATCCTGAATTTCAGGGTCACTTAGAAATGCTTCTGCCTTTTCGCGTTCTGGAAATTCGATGATGACCATGCGCTCGGGTTTCCAATCACCCTCAATTGTCGTTGGCTGAACCCCTTGAACTATGTATTTCCCTGAATGTTTTGCGATGAATGCAGGGATTTCAGCGATGTACTTTCTGAAACCACTGAAGTCATTCACGGACAAGTCGAGCACCAAATACGCTTTCATTGCTTGCCTCGCGATCCTTCATCAGACCAATTCGCGGTCCGGGTGGTGGGGGTAGACCACTTCTTCAACGGCCCGCG
>JGI24140J50213_10001335_pt1 | contig 10849 bp, 15 predicted proteins | sample BarGraIncu00222A_FD_50213 | JGI IMG/M metagenome (IMG submission 50213) | reverse complement strand
GCACGCCGCCGGGCGCCTGCCGCTCAGGCAAAACCCGCCCCGTGGTTGGCGGCGAAGAGCGCACGGGCCTGCTCGAGGTCTTCCGGCGTGTCGATGCCCAGACCCGGCTCCCCTTCGCTCACGTGGATGGCGATGCGCTCGCCGTGCCAGAGCACACGCAATTGCTCGAGGCGCTCGGTCTCCTCGAGCGGGCTGCGTGCGAGTGATGGAAAGCGCAACAGGAACTCGGCGCGATAGGCGTACAGGCCGACGTGGCGCAGAGCGGCTTGCGGAGCGCCGTCGCCGTCGCGCGGCCAGGGAATCGGGGCCCGCGAGAAATACAGCGCGCGCCCCGCCGCGTCGAGCACGACCTTGACGATGTTCGGGTTGGCGAAGTCGGCCGGAGTGCGGATGGCGTGCGCTGCGCTGCTCATCACGCAGTCGCTGCGTCTCTCGAGCAGCGCCGCGCAGGCGTCGATCAGGGCCGGCTCGAGCATCGGCTCGTCGCCCTGGACGTTGACGACGATGTCGGCGGCGGCCAGCCCGAGCCGCGTCGCCGCCTCGGCGATGCGATCGCTGCCGCTGGCATGGCTCTCGGCCGTCAATAGGGCGGCAACGCCATGGCCTTCGCAGGCGGCGACGATGCTCGGATGATCGGCGGCCACGGTGACGCTGCCCGCTCTCGACTGCGCGGCCCGCCGCGCGACGCGAACGATCATCGGCACGCCGCCGATCTCGGCGAGCGGCTTGCCCGGCAATCGCGTCGATCCGAGGCGGGCCGGGACGATGACGTGAAAGACCACGCCGGACAGGCTCAGGGCGCGGCGGCGTCGCGAGCCGCGTCGAGCGGGCGCGCCTCGCTCTCGAGCATCACGGGGATGCCGTCGCGGACTGGAAAGGCGAGCCCGTCGGCGCTGCAGACGAGCTCCTGGCGTTCGTGCTGCGGCGGCCGCCAGTGCTGCAGGGGGCCCTTGCAGATCGGGCAGACGAGAAGGTCAAGCAGTCGCGTTTCCATGGGACAAGGCGCAAGGTCGGGGCAGCAGGGCGAGCAGGGCGAGCAGGGCCGCGTCGAAGCCGGCCTCGGGCTCGAAGTCTAGCGCTGCGACCCAGACGCGCGAGCCGATACGACGGCCCGGCGCGATCTTCACGGCATCTTTCTCCGTGACGACGACATCGCTCGTGTTGATCGGCCACGGCAGCGTCGCGAAATCGTAGTGGTCGGGGAGTGCGAGCTCGCTGACGAGGAGCCCTTGCTCGCGCAGCATGGCGAAGAATCGGTCCGGCCGGGCCAGCCCCGCAGCGGCGATGACGCTCCTGGCGCGCAAGGCGGCGAGCGCGTCGAGCGACGGCGGGGCGCCCTGCCACCAGTCGGCGAGCGGCACGACCCCGGCAAGCGTGCGGCGTCCGACGAACCCGGGCAGCGTCGTGGTCGGCGCCGCGGCGTTATAGAGGACGATGCGGCGCACCTGCATCGTCGCGGCTTCGCCGTGAGCCGCCTCCGCAGGCGCCTCGGCCTGCGCGGGCGAGACGGTCGCGGGCGCGGGCATCGGCTCGCGCAGCGGTCCGGCGGGAAGCAGGCGGCCGTTTCCCGCGCCGCGTTCGTCGAAGACGAGGATCTCGACGTCGCGCTCGAGGGCGAGGTGCTGCAGGCCGTCGTCGCTGACGATGACATCGACCTCCGGATGCGCCTGCAGCAAGGCGTGTCCCGCGGCAACGCGATCGGCGCCGACGAAGACGGGAACGCCGGCACGACGAACAAGCAGGAGCGGCTCGTCGCCACTTCGTCGCACCTCGGTGGCGGCGTCGATCGCGAGCACCGCGCCCTCCTCCTCGCGGCCGTAACCGCGCGAGACGATGCCGGGCTTCCAGCCGTGCTCGCGCAGGAGCCTGACGATCGCAATCACCGCCGGCGTCTTGCCGGCGCCGCCGACGACCAGGTTGCCGACGACGATGACCGGAACCGGAAGGCGGCACGCCGCGATCACGCCGCGCCGATGCAGCTGGCGCCGCGCCGTGATCACCCCGGCGAAGGCCCAGGCGAGCGGCAAGAGGGCACCGCTCGCGGCGCCGCGGCGGGCCCACGTTCGTTGCAGGCGCGCGGCCCAGGCGGCACGGCGGTCGGCCGATACCGGCCCGTTGCCCATCAGCGCGGCGTGCCGGACGTCTGCGTCGCGAACGTGAGCTTGCTCAGCCCGGCGCGGCGTGCCGCGTCCATGACGTTGATGACACTTTGATGCGCCGCGGTCGCGTCGGCGGAGACGATGAGGATCATGTCGCTCGAGCCGCCGGCGGCAGCCGCCAACTCGGCAGTCAGGACTTCGACGCTGCGGCCGTCGACCGGCTTCTTGTTGACCGCGTAGCGCCCGTCGGCGGAGACGGCGACGATGATCTCGTGCGGCCGGTCGCGCGCCTGGTCCGCGTCGGCGACCGGCAGGGAGATCTGCAGCTCGGTGAACTTCGAGTACGTCGTCGACAGCATGAGGAAGATCAGGATGACGAGCAGCACGTCTATGAACGGGATCAGGTTGATCTCCGGCTCCTCGAGCCTCGCGCTGCGGAAATTCATGGCGCGGGGCGGTTCAACCGGCGCGCGGCATCGCGAACCGCATCAGGTGCGGGACGAGTCGGTCGGCGGCCTGCTCCATGGTCAGCGAATAGGCGTCGACGAGGCCGCGAAAGTAGCGATAGAACATGAGCGAAGGAATCGCGATCATCAGGCCGAAGGCCGTGTTGTAGAGCGCCACCGAGATGCCGTGCGCGAGCAACGCGGGGTTGTTGCCACCGCTGGGCGCCTGCGAGCCGAAGATCTCGATCATGCCGATCACCGTTCCCATGAGGCCGAGCAGGGGCGCGGCCGAAGCGATCGTTCCCAGCGTGTTGAGGTAACGCTCGAGCCGGTGCACGGCGGCCCGGCCCGCCGTCTCGAAGGCGTTGCGCAGGGCGCCCTCGGTGATGCGCGGCTCGGCGATGACGGCGCGCAGCCCGGCAGCCAGCACGGTCCCGAGCGTCGAGTTGTCGGCCAGCTTGTTGACAACGTCTGACGCTGGCAGGTGGGCCCGGGTCACGGAGATCACCTCGTCGAGCAGTCGTGGCGGGGCGACGTGAATCTGGCGCAGGCTGGTCAAGCGCTCGATGATGAGTGCCAGTGCCGCGATGGAGCAGATGAGCAGCGGCCAGATCGGCCAGCCGGCGGCTTGTAGTATCGAAAGCAATATGGCCCTTTCCTGCGCCCGCCCGGGACGACCCACATGGCCATCCGTCGCGCGCGGATTATGGCGTGACGCCTGTGCCGGTTCCGGCGATGTTGTGCGACTTCGTATCGCCCGATGCCAACCGGATGGGGCGGACGCTTTCGTCATCCACCGACTCCGTGGACAACTTTGTGGACAACCGGCAGGCGAACCGGTGGCGATTGAGCATCGGCGCGCTGCAGATTGGATTGCTGAACTTTTGAGCAGGAAAAAAGTGTTTGAAATCAACAACTTGTTTCGAGGTCGCGCGGCCCGCGGCGGTCAATCGCCCCGCCGGGCCAGCAACGGCGCCGCTGTGGAGTTGTCGGGCCGCACCGGCCTTGGCTTTGCCGGTGTCTGAAGGTTTCGCACCCACGCTGCGACGGCCGCGGTGGCGAGTCGGCGAGCTGATCGCCGCCGTCGCCGAACTCGTCGAATCGGGCTTTGCCGCGTGCACGGTCGAGGGAGAAATCTCCGGCTTTTCGCGTGCGGCGAGCGGCCACTGCTACTTCAACCTCAAGGACCCGACGAGCGGAGCGACGCTGCGCTGCGCGATGTTCCGCCGCGCCGCGCAGCTCGTTGCCTTTGCGCCGCGCGAGGGCGATGCCGTCGAGGTGCGCGGCCGACTCGCCGTGTACGAGCCGCGCGGCGAATTGCAGCTCGTCGTCGAGGCGATGCAAAAGAGCGGCGCCGGCGCCCTCTACGAGCGCTTCCTGCAGCTGAAAGCCAAGCTCGAGGCCGAAGGTCTCTTCGACGCGGCGATCAAGCGTCGGCTTCCCGCTCACCCCGCGACGGTGGGCATCGTCACGTCGCTCGCCGGCGCGGCGCTGCACGACGTCGCGACGACGTTGGCGCGGCGCTCGCCGCACGTGCGCGTCGTCCTCTATCCCAGCCTCGTCCAAGGCGCGGAAGCGGCGACGGCGCTGTGCGACGCGATCGCCGTCGCCGCGGCCCGCGCCGAGGTCGACGTCCTGATCGTCTGTCGCGGCGGCGGCTCGCTCGAGGACCTGTGGGCCTTCAACGACGAGCGGGTCGTGCGCTCGATCCGCTCGGCGCCGATGCCGGTGGTGAGCGGCGTCGGTCACGAGACCGACGTGACCCTGGCCGACCTGGCCGCCGACCTGCGCGCTGCGACGCCGACAGCGGCCGCCGAAATCGCCGTGCCGGCGACGGCCCCGGCGCGCGAGCTGCTCGAGGCCCACGAAATCGCGATCCTGCGTCGCCTCCGGGCGACGCTCGAGACCGGGGCGCAGCGCCTGGATCGCATGGCCTTGCGCCTGGCCCGGCCGAGCGAGGGCGTCCGCCGCAAGGGTCATCGCCTCGATCTGCTCGCGCAGCGCCTCGCGCAGGCGGCGCGGCGCGAGATCGTCGCCCGCGCTTCGCACTGCAGTGCGCTTGGTGCGCGCGCGCGTGCCGCCGTCATGCTGGCGCGCACGCGCAGCGCCGGCCGAGTCGAAGCCGCTGCGGGGCGTCTCGCGGGAGTCGACCCGCGCCGCGTCCTGGCCCGCGGCTACGCCCTTCTGGCCGACGCCCGCGGCCGGCCGGTGTCGACGGTGGCGGAGATGGCGCGCGGCGACAGGCTTGTCGCGACACTGGCCGACGGGCAGGCCGCGCTCGTCGTCGACTCGGTCGCACCGGCGGCGTCCGCTGCCTGAGGCGCAAGCGCCGGACCCTCGCCCCGGCACGCCGAATGCCTGTCGGACAAGCTGCCTACAATTGTTCGAGCCGAATCAACTGCCCTCGAGAGGAACGTCATGGAACACACCCTGCCCCCGCTGCCGTATGCGATGGACGCGCTGGCGCCGAGCCTCAGCAAGGAGACGCTCGAGTACCACTACGGCAAGCATCACAAGGCCTACGTCGACAACCTGAACAACCTGCAAAAGGGCACCGAGTTCGAGTCGATGGCCCTCGAGGACATCGTCAAGAAGGCGACCGGCGGGATCTACAACAACGCGGCGCAGATCTGGAACCATACCTTCTTCTGGAGCTGCATGAAGCCGGGCGGCGGCGGCGAACCCTCCGGCACGCTGGCGGCGGCCATCAAGACGAAGTGGGGCGGCTATGCAGCCTTCAAGGACGCCTTCCAGAAGAGCGCGGTCGGCAATTTCGGCTCGGGCTGGACCTGGCTGGTGAAGAAGGCCGACGGCAGCGTCGACATCGTCAACATGGGAGCCGCGGGAACGCCGCTGACGACCGCCGACAAGGCGCTCCTGACGATCGACGTCTGGGAGCACGCCTACTACATCGACTACCGCAACGCGCGGCCGAAGTGGGCCGAGGCCTTCCTGGGCTCGCTCGTCAACTGGGATTTCGTCGCGAAGAACTTCGCCTGAGGCTGGCCTGGCCGGGGCGGCGCGTCATGGCGCCGCCGGCAGTCCCTTGATCTTCTGCCCCGGCTTGATGCCGCGCTTGGCGAACCAGCCGTCGTTCATTTCGAGGACGAAGCGGACCGGACGCTCGGAGCAATGGCCGTCGAGCGTCTGCGGCTTCATGCGGTCGATGTTGACGACGCTGCCGTCGTCGGCGACGAAGGCGACGTCGAGCGGGATCAGCGTGTTCTTCATCCAGAAGCACTGCTGGCCGGCGCGCTCGAACGCGAACAGCATCCCTTCGTTGGGACCCATCGAAGTGCGGAACATGAGCCCGATCTCGCGCTGCTCTGGCGTGCGCGCGAGCTCGGCGTCGATGTTGTGGATACCGGCGTTGAGGCGGATCCTGGGCAGCGACTGCGGCCCGGATTGCGCGACGGCGCCGGCCGCGAGGCAGGCGCCGGCGAGAAAGGCCGCGAGGGCACGCAGTAAGTCATTCATCGTTGCTCATCCGACTTAGAATTTCCGGTTGCATCCACCACGGCGTCGCCGCGCCGCCCATTCTCATGTACCAGCACATCAAGGTGCCCGAAGGCGGGCAGAAGATCAAAGTCAACGCCGACTTTTCCCTCGTCGTTCCCGACCAGCCGATCATCCCCTTCATCGAGGGCGACGGCACCGGCCTCGACATCACGCCGGTGATGATCAAGGTCGTCGACGCGGCGGTCGCCAAGGCGTACGGCGGCAAGAAGAAGATCCACTGGATGGAAGTCTTTGCCGGCGAGAAATCGACGCGCGTCTACGGGCCCGACGTCTGGCTTCCTCCGGAGACCCTCGAAGCGGTGCGGGAGTACGTCGTCTCGATCAAGGGGCCGCTGACGACGCCCGTGGGCGGCGGCATCCGCTCGCTCAACGTCGCAATGCGCCAGGAGCTCGACCTCTACGTCTGCCTGCGCCCGATCCAGTACTTCAAGGGCGTGCCTTCGCCGGTCAAGGCGCCGGAGAAGACGAACATGGTCATCTTCCGGGAGAACTCGGAAGACATCTATGCCGGGATCGAGTTCGAGGCCGAAAGCGAGAAGGCCAAGCGCCTGATCAAGATCCTGCAGGAGGACTTCGGGGTCAAGAAGATCCGCTTTCCGAACACCTCGGGAATCGGCATCAAGCCGGTCTCGCGCGAGGGCACGGAGCGGCTCGTCCGCAAGGCGATCCAATACGCGATCGACAACGACAAGCCCTCGGTGACGCTGGTGCACAAGGGCAACATCATGAAGTTCACGGAAGGGGGCTTCCGTGACTGGGGCTACGCCCTGGCGCAGCGCGAATTCGGCGCCGCGCCGATCGACGGCGGCCCATGGTGCAAGTTCGCCAACCCCAAGACCGGCAAGGAGATCGTCGTCAAGGACGTGATCGCCGACGCCTTCCTGCAGCAGATCCTGCTCCGCCCGGCCGAGTACTCCGTGATCGCGACGCTCAACCTGAACGGCGACTACATCTCCGACGCGCTCGCCGCCCAGGTCGGCGGGATCGGCATCGCGCCGGGGGCGAACATGAGCGACTCGGTGGCGATGTTCGAGGCGACGCACGGCACGGCGCCGAAGTACGCGGGCAAGGACTACGTCAACCCGGGTTCGGAGATCCTCTCGGCCGAGATGATGCTGCGCCACATGGGCTGGCTCGAGGCCGCCGATCTGATCATCAGCTCGATGGGAAAGTCGATCCTCTCGAAAAAGGTCACCTACGACTTCGCCCGCCTCATGGAAGGGGCGACGCAGGTCTCCTGTTCCGGTTTCGGCCAGGTGATGATCGACCACATGTAACTTGGTCCCAAGCCGTCTCATGACGGCCCACAAGAAGCCCCAGTGCATTGATTTCATTGGGGTTTTTGTTTTTCAGCGTCCAAGGTGGTTTCTGGAAATGGCGCCGCATCCCACTTGAATGGGGCCATGGATGGGGCCATGATGGTGGCCATGGCCCCGTTTATGGCCCCATTCATGGCCCCCGCCAGGAGGTGAACTGCCATGACCCAACTGCGCCCAGTGAACTACGCGCTGAAGCCGGCGGCGATCGACAAAGCCAAGCCCCACGCGACTGCCACCGATGGGGGCGGCCTGTACGTCGAGGTCCTGCCGAGTGGCTCCAAGGTTTGGCGCTACAAGTACCACCGCCAGGGCAAGCGCGAGAAGGTCACCATTGGCCCCCTATCCGTCGATCGGCGTCAAAGCAGCCCGGCGACCGCCATGAGGCCCTGCGCGGGCAGCTGCACAGCGGCGAAAGCCCAGCCCAGGCCAAACGACGCGACCAGGTAGAACGGCGGGCGGCCGAGGCGAGAGCCGTGGACTTCCGCACCGTGGCGCGACGCTGGATGGAAGAGACGCTGTTTTACCGGTCGGCCGGCTACCGTGCGCAGATCGCTCGTTGGCTGGACGCCTACGTCTACCCGGCGATCGGTGATCGGCCGCTGGGGGACATCGCGCCGGCCGATGTCCTGAAGATCATCGAGGCTCGAGCGGAGACGGCGGTGACCGCCGAACGCATCCGCGTCATCGTGCAGCAAGTCTTCAACTTCGCGATCCGCAAGCTGCTGGTGACGAGCAACCCGGCTCAGCCGCTCAGGGGGGCCATCGCACGCGCACCGTCGAGCACCATCGCCATCTGATAGAGAAAGAACTTGGCGCCTTCTGGCGGAAGTTGGCCTTGCAGGGTGCCCACCGGACCACGATTGCCGCCAGCCAGCTCCTGATGCTGACCATGGCGCGAAAGAGCGAGTTGCTTCGATCAACCTGGCAGGAGTTCGATCTCGACGCCGCCCTGTGGGACGTGCCCAAGGAGCGCATGAAGATGGGCAAGCCTCATCGAGTATTCCTGTCGCGCAAGGCGGTGGCGCTGCTGCGCAAAGTGCAGCAGCTGACGGGCCACGGCTCCTATGTGTTCCCTTCCATCTTTCGCGGCAGCGTGCCGATGGGCGACGTGACGCTCAATCACTTCTTCAAGCGAATCGACTTCGGAGTGCCCGACCTCAGTCCTCATGGCTTGCGAGGCACAGCGGCGACCTTGCTTCGCGAGCACGGCTTCGGGCGCGACGTGGTCGAACTGCTGCTGGCGCACAGCGAGAAGAACGCGACCGTGGCGGCGTACACCCACGTGGAACTGGCAGCAGACCGGAAGAGGGCGCTGCAGTACCTGGCCGATCACATTGAGTCGCTGGCAGCAGGGGGCGACGTGATCCCGTTGCGCGGCTTGAACCGGCGCTCGTAGCGGTCCTCAGTGGGCCTCGGAGCTGGACTCGATGGTCAATGGCAGGTTCCGGCACCAGCGGTCATTCGCGGGCAAAACCTGACCGACTGCAGTTAGTCTGAATTCGACATGGCGTCATCCGGTGACCGGCGGCTCGAGGCCGAGACTGTGAGTTCGCCTGGACGCCAGGAAGCCGCCGGCCGACGCCTGTTCCTTTCTGGCGACCGGGCGCAGCATTGGCGTGTCCTACATGACACGGTGCATCTTCGTGCTCCCTCAACTCGATGGGAGACCATCATGGGAACCGCAGCCAACGCTACTCACCAAGAGCTGTGGATCAAAGGCAAGATCGTCAGCCAAAAGGCTCCGTTCAAGCTCAAGGACATCTGGGCGCTTCGAGCTCGTCTCCAGATGGAGAGCCGGGTACGCGAGCTTGCACTCTTCAACCTTGGCATCGACAGCAAGCTTCGCGCAATGCGATCTCGTCGCGCTCAAGGTCCGCGACGTCTGCCACGGCGACCAGGTCGCCTCACGGGCGGTCGTGATGCAGCGCAAGACCCAGCGGCCTGTCCAGTTCGAGATCACGTCAGCTGCCCGTGACGCGGTGCAGAAGTGGATCAAGACCGCGGGCCTGAAGTCTGACGACTTCTTGTTCCCGAGCCGCGTTCACGGGTCACCACACCTGGGGACGCGTCAGTACGCTCGAATCCTCGAAGGCTGGGCCGAGGAGCTCGGCCTTGACCCCCCTGAGTACGGTACGCACTCGATGCGGCGAACCAAGGCGACGCTGATCTACAGACGAACAAAGAACCTACGCGCCGTGCAGTTGCTTCTGGGTCACTTCAAGCTGGAGTCCACCGTGCGTTACCTCGGCATCGAGGTGGATGATGCCCTGGAGATCTCGGAGCAAACCGAAATCTGAGCACGGTTCGGCCGTGCGGTCACCGGTGATTGCCGCGACCGCCGGACGGCCTCCGCCCCCGCTTCCTTTCCCTCGCCTCGACGCACCGCTTTCGATCGATGTCGGGTTCCCGGCAGGCCGACGAAATCGCAGTCTCGGCCAGTTGCAGTCCATGTCCGGTGTCGGCGTTTGGGTCGCCCGGCGAGTGTCTTCGTCCTGATACGCACAAAATGTGAGGATCNGGAGCGACTTCTCTCTCAGACGCTGGAGACTTTTCATGACTACGATTGCCGAGAACACAGGTGTCGTTACGCTCATCAACGTATTCACGGTCGAACCATCGAATCAACAGAAACTGGTTGACATACTCGCACGCGCTACCGATACATCCGTTCGTGATGTACCAGGGTTCATCTCGGCGGCGCTACATCGAAGTGTCGACGGGACAAGGGTCACGATGTACGCGCAGTGGAAGAGCGCGGAGCACTACCAGCACTACCAATCGATGCGTTCAAACCCAGTCGCTTCACCATACGTGGAACAGGCACTCGCCATAGCTAAGTTCGACCCCGGGATGTATGAAGTGGTCAAGGTCTTCGCTGGGCCATCCAAGCCTACGCACTAATGCCTCAGGAGTGCCATTCATGCCAAGCGAACTCATGCTAGTAAAGCCGGTTGCTCTCCCCGCGCAGTCTGCCGTCGCTACTGTTTATGAATCAACGAATCTCGCAGACGCATTTGCGATTCAACTTCCCTTTGGCACCTCTAGCGATCCAGATGTCCTGTGGCGATTCCTCATTTTGCAGCAGCCATCNTGGATCGGATGGCTCACCAACGTCCGAGATGCAATCGTCGNGTGCTTTGGTCTGAAGACCGCCAAACACCTTGCNACTCTCTCCGGCNAAGCCAACGCTGACCGCATTGGCATCTTCAAGGTCTACAGCAANAGCGAAACCGAGATTGTCTTGGGCGAGGACGACAAGCANCTTGATTTCAGACTGTCAGTACTCCGCACTCCGGACTTGTCTCCACCGCTCGGNGGCCAACTGACTGTCTCAACCGTCGTCCACTGCCACAACCTCTTGGGCCGGGCCTACATATTGGTCATCGCTCCTTTTCATCGCCAGGTTGTGAAAGCCAGTCTTCGTCGCGCTGCACATATCGGTTGGCCTAAGGCAGGCACAAGATAG
>JGI24140J50213_10001333_pt1 | contig 10856 bp, 11 predicted proteins | sample BarGraIncu00222A_FD_50213 | JGI IMG/M metagenome (IMG submission 50213) | reverse complement strand
GGGAACTCCTGGGCGAACTCGAAGCCCTCTCCCTGGAGATCATCGAGAACGAACTACGCCCGGCAACCGGCCCGAAACGAAAAACACCGGCCACCTAGGCCCTCACTGATTGGGGCGCTTGGTGCAGTTGGTACTCATCCACGACACCGCAGGGCCGAGCGCAACATTCCAGGCGATCAGGATCTCTGGTGGAGGCAGCACGTCTGCCTCGGTGCGCAATGGCGCCGCGGCCGCTTTGGCCAGATGTAGACACGTCGTGTGCGCAGGAGCAGAATCCCCCGTGTTGATCGGTCTATTCGCACAGCTGACCTCGGGGGTGCACGAATGAGAGCAATGTCGTTGCTGTCCATCATTGGCAACATCAATCCGCAGGCGTGGGACTACATCGTCCCGCAGGGGCCCTTCCCCCAGGAAGGTCGCAGCGCCTCACTGGCTGAGCAGGTCGCCTTGAACCCGCAGCCACTACCACCGGGTGAGGCGTTCGTGATCGGCGCTGCCGAGATGGCCCACTCCATCGCTCGCATGGCCATCGAGTCAGAGATTCGCGGCGAGTCGTCGATCGCCGTGGTGAGCGGATTCGTCGACGACTGGTGCGGGACGCCCTGGCCCCACAGGTGGCCGCGGCCGGGCCCTGATCCGTCCCCGGACCCATGGCTCGTCCAGATGGGACGTGTCGTCGGGGCGATCGTGTTCGCCTCCGTCGGGTCACGTCTTGGGGACGGGGAGCTCAGCAAGGCGTTCCTGGACGGGGCCGAGCGCCTGGCCGAAGCGGCCACCAGTACCTGAGCGGCACCACCCTGAACCCGAGCACCCCCTCCCGATGGAGGCGGGGTCTTTCGGTCAGCGCACGCCGTCACCCAGCGCATGCATTCGCGTCATCACTTCAGGCAGCGACCCGCGCGCCTCTTCGCACACCTCAGCCCGTGCGGGAGAGCCATTGTCGCTGGCGCAGGATGGCCCGGGTCCGCTCGGACAGGTCCTCGGGCGGGCCGCCATCGTCGCAGCGGTTGCACACCTGCTCGCGCAGGTAGGTCTCCGATTCCTCCAGATGTCCCTCGGCCGCCCGGACCGCCACCAGATCCAATCTTGGGATCTCCTCGTACGGTGCTGCCAGCTGGGCGATCTGCGCAGCGGCGCGGGCAGCCGCGATGTCGCCGGTGGCCAAGGCATGCGTGGTCACCACGTGTGCCACGTCCACGACCGCGCAGACCAGGTGGTGGTCGATGCGCGCGCCGTCGGTCAGCCACTCATAACCGTCGGCCCGCAGCTGGTCGAAGGGCGCGCCACTGACCAGGCTCAGGGCCATGGCCAGGTCCGCGATGCCGTCGGCGCCGCGGGCCTCACCCCGGACCCGCAACCGTCGGAACAGGTCGGCGTCCACCAGGACATCCTCCAGCTCGTAAACCCCGATGCCGCGGGCCTGCCCCGACCTCGACCTCAGCGCATCGGGCAGGTGCTTACGGCCGGTGCGCGGGTTGACCCCGAGCCAGTTGCGGGCGATGCGGATGTCGCTGCGCGCCCGGGCCGGCGCCAGGTTGAAGGCTGTCTCGAACTGGGCCAAGGTCGCCCCGCTCTGGCGGGTTGCCAGGTAGGCCACGGTCTCGGTGTAGAACCCCACCCGGTTCTTCTCCAGCGGGCCGTGGGCCCGCAGCCGGACCGGTCCCAGCAGGGTTAAGCGCGGCAGGGCCGTGTCCGGGTCCAGCCAGGCTGCCACGTCTGTGTCGAGGGCTGGGTCTGCGTCCTCCACGGCTGGCCGAACGGTCGCGGGCACCCGAGGGGCCAACGTGGCCAGGTCGTCGGCGGTGGTGGCGGCGATGTCCAGGTAGGTCTGATCCGGCAGCGGCAGCAGCGACGCAGCCGACTCGTCGACCGTCAGTGGCGGCCACCCCCCCGGCGCAGAACGGGGCAGCGTGTGCTGCTCCAACAGGGACCCGGCGGCGTCACAGTAGGCCTGCCACGGCTGGTCTCCGGTGGCCGCCGGCATCGGTTCGTCGGCGCCCGCTGCTGCCTGGCTGAGCATCTGGGACAGACCGGCGGCCTCGTGGGACGGTAGCTGGTTGGCGATCAGGTCCAGTCCCAGCTCGGGCACGATAAGGCGGCCCGCCTCGGTCAGGTGCATGGTCCAGCCGGCCTGTTCCGTGAGGGCGCCCTCTCCCGCCAGGACGATTGCCATGGCGGCCCGGCCCGGGTGAGTGGCCAGGATCTCGAGCAGCTCGGCGAGCTTGTCCGAATCCCTGCAAGAACCCGGTGCCACCAGCAGCACGTGCGGCATGAAAGTGTCACCGCAGATGTCGCGAACCCGGCCAGTGCGCACGTCCGTCCCGGTCTGCACGCAGGCATCGGCGGCCTCGACAGCGTCCACGATCAGTGCGACCGCGGCGACGTCCAGATCCGAGCTGTACCGCAAGCGTGCGGGGTTCAGCCCTACGAGCTCCTGGCCAAACCCCACCATCGTCACGCTCAAGTGGTCCGACCANGTGTTGACCGACAGCTCAGCGGCCAGGAACCGGGCGAGGTCGAGGCACCGCGTCGGGTCACCGGTCAGAGCGATCGCTCCGGCACGCTCCAGGTCCAGCAACCAGCAGTAACCATGCGCATCCGAGCCGACCACGGCCAGGGTGGGCAGCGGCGCGAGGTAGCTCGACGCGTTGGTTTCGGTCACGAGCAGCTCCTGCTCCGTGGAGATCGACCACCACAGACCGGACTCGTCCACGGTCCATGGCGCGGGAGTCGTCCCCCGATGCGCGGCCGACAGACGAAGGTTCAGCTGGCCCCCGCCGTGGCGGACGGCAACGACATCGGGCAGTAGCCCATCGAGGTCGGCCGCGGTGGCCGCGGACAGGCTCCGCAGAGCTGCGTCCAGAAAACCGGCCGTGGCCAGCCCCGGCCGGCCGTGGGAAACCGCGGCCTTCTCTACCGGGACCAGCTCCGGCGCTGTAGTGGCGATGGTCCGGCCCGGACGACGGCTGCGAGACTGCCGGCGACGCGCGACCAAGAGGGCGCCCATCACACCGCCAGCCAGCAACGCTCCCCCGGCGGCGAATGCGCCGATCTGGGTACTGACCCCCTGCGGCGTATGCTGGATGTCAGGGGTGTTGGGGGTGAGGCGATTGACGGGATGCGGCCCTACAGCGCTGGCCTGCGGGACGACACCCCGGGTTGGNTGGTGCNTGAGGCTGTCGGCCTTGACCCCTGGCTGAGTCACCGTCAGGTGTGGTGGCAGGTCCTGCAATCGCATTCCAGACGGTTTCACAGCATCCGATGACTGAGCCTTGGGTGTGCCCGCCGGGGCTGAAGATGGGGCCCGAGTAGCGGCGAGCGGGCTGGCAGCTTCGGATACGCGCGCTGGGGAAACCGCGGGGACGGCGAGGGTCCAGCCGGGCTCGATGTGGTTGGGGTTGGTCAGGGCTGCCCCGCCCGGCTCCGGCCGGTCCTGGTTGGCCGGCCAGATTGTGCGCCAGTCGCCCGCGCCGTGTTCTGCTGCGATACCCGAGACAGTGTCGCCGGCCCTGACCGCAACCACCTGCTCGGCGCCCTGGCCCAGGCCGTGGTCGCCCGCCGGGGCAAGGGCCAGGGTGGACCCGGCCTGGATCAGGAAGTCCGGTGCCGGTCCGACGACACCGGGGTTTAGGTGAGCCAGCTCCGGCCAGCGCAGCGGGTCGCCCAGCTGGGTGGCGGCGATGCTCCAGAGAGTGTCTCGTCGCTGGACCGTGTACGTCGCCCGCTTCGGTTGCCGCCGGCTCGAGGCAGTGCTCGCCACGCCTTCGCGAACCGGGGTGGGATGGGTGGCGGCTGCATGTGTCGCAGCTGTATATGTCGCGTCTGCATATGTCACAGCTGAGTGGGTTCCATCGTCCGGGTGCGTGGCTGCCCTGGGGGTGGCGCGTGTCGCGGTTGCCACCACCGGCGCGGCCACGGCGCTGGGCGTAGTCGCACTGATGAGCCCGGGGGCGGAGACAAACACCAGAACCACTGCGGCGACGAGCTGGGCGGCCGGACGTCCGACCCACTCCAGCCTCGGCAAGGGCCGAGCACTGCCGCGGCCGCGAGTCGCGATCGCAGCCGCGATCTCCCGAAACGTAGACACGGTGAAGGCCGCCCAGCAGAACCAGACAACCGCCGCCAACACAGCGAACACGACCGTCATGTTCTGGTCCTGGACAAACAGGGCGCGGCGCACCTGGTCCAGTGAGGGCACCGACGTCGGCGCCGCGCCGATGGCAACCAGCAGGGCCGGGACACCGGCAACCGCGAGCAGCAGCACGAGCGCCGCAGCCAGTCCTTCAGCGATCTTGTGCAGCCTCATGGGCGTTCTCCTGTCTCAACACCGACGAGCAGCGCGGCGACCGCGCTGCGGGTCACGGTGAACGTGTGGCCGCTGATGGGCCCCCGATCGGTCGCCCGTACGTCGACCTGGACGCGACCCGGCCCCAGGATCACCGCGGACCCCTGCACACCGTCCTTGGCGAGGTAGGCCTTGGCGGCTGCCACTGCGAGGCGGGCCTCCGCACTGGTGCCCGCCGGACGTGGCCCGGCGGCGAGCACCGCGGCGCGGGCCGCCTCGGCCGCCGCAATGTCGGCGCGGTTCCCCGCCCGGATCTTGGCTCCCCCGTCCACGATCAGCACCAGGGTGACCATGACCGCCACAGCCATGACGGCCACCCACAGCGACACCGACCCGCGGTCTGCAGCGGGGTTGAGGTGGGGGCGGGTTCTCAGAAACAGGAGTCGTGACCTCATCGCGGGCGTCATCGGGTTGCGGCTCTTGAGCGGTAGGAGTCAAGCGGGCTGACAGCGCGCTCATGCAGGGTGCGGGTGCTGGGCAGGCCGGGCACGTCCAGACCGTTGACGACCACCACGCACGTCACGTCCACGCTGACCGATGCCGGGGCCCCCGGGGCTGCCGCGAACCCGGAGGTGTCCACCTCAACGGCCGGCGCCCCCTGACAGTGCAGGCTCTGTTCGGCCAACGTGGCCTGCGCGCTCGAGACTGCGGCCAGGCGGGCGGCCGCGGGGCTGCGTGCCAGCGATGCATCCCGGGCCGCGGCCCCGGCGACGCCGGTGATCGCGGCCGACGCCATCGCGAACCGTCCGCCCATGACTACCAGGGCGATCAGCACCAGCAGGACCGGGGCGATGATCGCCAGCTCCAGCGATGCCGACCCGCCCTCGCCGGCCAGCGGCAGTCTCCGATAACGTGCGCGCGCGGTCATCGGTGCGTGAACCGTTCACGGGCGCCGGCGGCCGACTGGTCCACGCCCAGCGGCAGACCCGGCAGCGGCATCACCTGCAAGGCCGTCCCGGAGCACCCCACGCTGACCGCGGTGGGCGTGCGGGACTCACTGATGCTGGCTGCGCCGACGGTATCCCCAGCCGTGGCAGTCAGGTAAGCGTGGGCGGCGCTTCGCCCGGCGCCCACCGGGGCGCCCAGGACCCGGCTGGCGCGCACGCCGGCCTGGGCGGCCGCCTGGCACATGGCCCTGGCCTGGAACCAGAAGGCGACCTGCACCCCGCCAAAGGTCAGGACAAGGACCAGCGGAAACAGGATCGCGAACTCTAGGGCGACCGCGCCCCGGTCCCCTGGAGGCAGCCCGCTTTGGCCGCTCCCAGCCCGGGGCGGCCGGCAACGGCGCAAGAGACCCGTCACCGCGGATCTGCTACTTGATCTGTGCGGCGTGAGAGTTCACCGCGTTTGTGATCTTCACGCCCACGACTCCGGCCAATACGCAGACAATCCCGGCGATGATGGCCCACTCCAGCGCTGACGCGCCCCGCTCAGACTCACGTCCTTGCAGTCGGCCCCATAACTGCTCCGTGGCTGCAGTGACGGTCAGTACCACCGTCACGGCGAGCATCAGCGTCTGTGTTCTTGCCCGTGTCGTCACTCTTGCCTGCGTCATGGCTGCCTGCCCTTGGTTTGCATTGCGTTGTATTTGTTGCCTTCACCGATGTCGTGGCGGGCTGCTCGCGAGATGCCTCCCCCCTTCAGAACCGGGTCAGAGCCGGGTAGAGGACGAGCATCATGAAGCCGGTGGCCAGCACGATCGCCGGCAACGTCAGCTGCTCGCCGGCGACCCCCGCTCTTTCCTGCTGGTCGCTCAGCTCGGCGTTGCGCAGGTTCCGCGCCTCGGCCAGCAGCGTCTCGAACACCGCCGCGCCGTCCGCGGCGGCGGCAACGATGTCAGCCAGGTTGGTCAGCTGCTCCACGCCGACCCGCCGGCCCAGGTCGCGCAGCCCGTCCCAGGGCGGCTGACCGGCCAGCTCGGCCCGCAGCAGCTCGGTGTGGATCATCACGAACGGCCACGCTCCGGAGATCCGTGAGGCCTCCTCCAACGCCTCGGTGGGCGACCCGCGGGCCTGGCGCTCCAGACCGACCAGAGCAAGGAAGGCGGTCAGTGCAGCCAGGAACTCCTCCCGTGCCAACGCTGCCCGCTCCCCCACCTGCCGAGACGGGATCACCCACCCAAGGACTCCCAGTCCCACGCTGAGGCCCGCAAGGAGCAGGGCCGGGAGGTCGACTCCGGCAACCAGCAGGACCGCGAAAAGGACGGGCGGCCCCAGCAGGCCGCCCAGTGCCAGTGCGGCCTTGCGGCCGGCGAGCTCGGCGCCGGAGATGCCCAGAATGTTGAGGTCCTGGCTTGCGGCGCCCAGATACCGCTGCGCCAAAGCCATCACCCGTACCGGCAACAGGGCTCTCCACCAGGGGACCGACGCACTCGTGGGGCCCTCCGTGCCGAACACCGCGGCCTCGACCGGGGCCTCGTGGTTCAGCTGGGCCAGGACCAGCGACAGTTTCGGGGCGCCCGGGCGAACCGCCGCGACCGCCAGCACCAGCCCGGCCGCGGTGATCATGCCGCCGGCCACGGCAAGCTGCAACGGGCTCACGCTCTGGGCCCGGTCGGTGTGCCCGGGTCCACCAGGAACCTGGCCCCGACCACCGGGCGGGTCAGCCGCCGCAACCAGGCCATCGCCAGCGCGAAGTCGCCGACGATGACCACCAGAGCCAGCTGCCCGTCGGGGCTGGAGTAGGGGGCCATGTACTGGCGCAGGAAGACCGTGGAGAGGACCCAGACGACCACGGTCAAGATGACCAGGCCGCGGATGGAGTTCATCGGCCTGGCTCGCTCCGACTTGATCTGGCGGCGCATCCGAACCTGGTCATCGACGTCGCTGGCCAGGTTCACCAGCACCGTGGCCAGTCCGCGCCCGCCGTTGCGGGCTCGCAGGATCAGCGCCATCGCCACGTGGTCGCCGGCCGGGTCGCCCAGATCCCGCCCGAATGCCCGCAGCGCGGGTTCCAGGCCTTGCGGGCCCATCCGGGACACCAACGCCGCGACCTCGGCGTGGATCGCCGGCGGGCAGCCGGTCGCCGCCCTGCGCAACCCATGATCCAGCGACCCGACCGCGCCCGAGGCCAACAAATCCGCCAGCCGCCGGGTGAAACCCGCCAACCCTTCCAGGCGGGCGATCCGCCTGTCGGCCTCGGCGCCGGAGCCCACGATGGCCGGGACGATCACGCATGCCCCCGCGGCGCCGGCCGCCACAGCCACCCACCCGGTGGCCACCAGGACGAGCAGCCCAATGGCGGCCGCAACCAGCCAGGACCGGCGCACCACCGGCCGGCGGCCTCTGCGACCAGGGCGACTCGTGCCGAAGCCGGCCACCCCGGCCGCACCCAGCACCAACCCCGCCAGGGCGAGCATCACCCCGACGCCGGCCAGCAGCACCAGCGGGTTCACGACCTCCACTCCGGCCGGTCGCGGTCCCAGTCCGAGGCGGCCGGGTCCATCCACGCCCGGTCGAAGCCCACCTCGGCCAGCCGGCCCATCAACCTCGGCCCGACGCCTGCCCGCTTCGGCACCGCCCGGCCGTCCGCCCGAGCCTCGAACAACGTCTCGAGCACCGGCATCGCGTTCTCCCCGATCGTGCCCTGCAGCTGGGCGACCTCGGTCACGAAGCGTTCGTGGTTGCGGTTGCGGCGCACCTGCACAATCAGATCCAGCGAGCAGATCGCGCTCAACGCGTAGTCCGCCGGCAGAGGCGGCGTCGCCTGTCGCACCATCTGCACCACCCGGCTGAACACCCCGGCCGGAGTGTCAGCGTGGATCGTGCACATCACCCCGGAAATCCCGTTGGTCAGCGCATCCAGGACATGGACCATCTCGGGTCCACGGGTCTCACCCAGGATCACCACATCGGGGGAATCCCGCAATGACTGCCGGGTCAGGTCGCCCATCGTGATGGCGCCGACACCCTCAGAGTTCGGCTCGCGGGCCTCATAGGCGCGCACCAAAGCGGCCGGGCGAGCAAGGACCGGCCGGCCGCGCTCGTCGAGCACCACCTGGCCCTGCCCGTCCCGGGCGGCCAGGACGTGCAGGCCCAGCTCCCGTTCATCCTCGATCGTGACAATCATCTGATCGGTGGGGATCTCGGCACACAGCGCCCGCAGCATCATCGTCTTGCCCATCCCGGTGCCGCCCGAGACGAAGATCTTGGCCCCGGCCAGCACCGACGCCCGCAGGAACGCCCGCAGCGGGGCGTCGACCATGCCCAGCCCGTAGAGCATGTCCAGGTTGGCCTCGACGTGGCGGTGGACGCGGATCGTGCCGCACGGCCTGTCCGTGACGTCCATCGCCGCCGACAACCGCGCCCCGAGCTCGCCAACAGCCTTCAGCCGCAACGACAACAGCGGGCGGGCCGCGGAGAACTCGCGGCTGCTCCCGTCGCCCAGGGAGGTTCCGAGCGCCTGTACCAGCGCGCTCACCTCCTCATCGGTGTCCCCGATCGGCGGTCCCGGCGCCTTGGTCCCGTCGGCCAGCCGCAACATCGTCGGCTCGCAGCCGGTGAAGAAGATGTCCTCCACGTCCGACCTGGCCAGCAGCGGTTCCAACCGGCCCAGGCCGCCCAGGGCCGCCATCACCGCCTCGACCAGGTCGTCCTCAACCTGGATCGTCGGCGCGGGCAGCCCCCGGTTCACTTGGTAGTGCACCCAGGAGTCCAGCTCCTGCTCCACCAGGGTGCGGGTGCGCATCCGGGCCGAGGCCGGGTCTAGCTGCTCGAAGGAGACACCGTCGGCGGACAGTCGTGAGGCGACCCGTCCCCGCAGCTGGGTGACCGTCTCAAAGTCCACCGCTGAGGCTGTCCTGTCGGCATCGACGGGCACCACTGGTAGATCCACCGGCGACACCTGGCTCATTTGGTCTGTCACGTCAACACGGCCCCACCATTGCCGGCCTCGGCACTGGCCGTCGATTCAGCGGCAACCAGCTGGGCCGCCAGGCTTGCTGCAGAGCGCAGCAGCCGGGAGCGCTTCAACGGCCGCATCCCCTCGGCTGCACCGTCGGTCAAAACCGCTGCTGCGGCCCGGTCGTGGGGCAAGACGCCGGCCACCGGAATCCCCAGCTGGCGGCTGACGTCGTTGGCCGAGTACTCCCCTGCCCCGCAGATCAGCAGTCGGACCACAGCAAGGTCGCCCAGGTGCTGCCGCAGCAGGTCGGCGGCGCCGCGCGCGCCCTGGACCGACCGCGCGGTCGGGCGCACGGCAAGAAGGACCTGGTCGGCCACGGCGAGCACCGGCCAGCACGCCCCCGAGCTCAGCCGCCCGGTGTCAACGATCACGTCACGGGCGCCAGCGGTAGGTTCCCGCTCCAGCACCCGGGCCAGCCGTTCCCAACCGCCCGACGCCAGAGGATGGGCCTGCCCGCCGTGCTGGACTCCCGGCATCAGCCACACGTGGGGCGCCTCGGGCAACGAGACCACATGCTCGCCCAGTACGCGCGCGGCCTCCATGACTGTGTGCCGCCGGGTGGCCACCAGCCACGACAACAACCCGCGCTCGGTGCCCACCCGGCCCGGCAGCATCCCCGGGACCATGTCGCCACCGCAGGCATCCGCGTCGACCAGCAGCACCGGGCCTGGCCATGACAAACCCAGGGCAAGTGCGGCCGTAGTCGCTCCCGGTCCGGCCTTGCCACCAGTGACCGCGACCACGGTCATTTGCCGCCGCCCGTGGCAAGTACGACCACTGTCACGTTCCCGCTGGCCGCCATCCGCGCCAGCGACGCGCCCACGTCCTGCGGCACGCACACGTCGACCACCGTCACCGCGGTGGCGGCATCCGGCGCCCCAGACTCCGCGACCGTCGCCTGGATCGGGTCCGCCGGGGAGTCCGCCTGGGCGCCCTGACCGGTGTTGACGGGGGTGGCCACCAGCAGTACCCGCTGCCCCGGAGCCACACCGACCGCTGGGAGCTGGCCGGGCTTGAGCTGCAACGGCACCAGGACCTGGCCCGCGGTCAGTAGCTGGGACTGTCCGACCTGCGAAGGGTTGACCAGGGTGCCTTTGGCAAGGTCGACCAACGCCACTTTGCCGATCACCTCATCCTGCCGTTCCACGGTGAAGGCGGCCACGCGCGGATCCACGCTCAGGTCAGCCCCGGCCAGATCATCCACAGTGATCCGCTGGCCCACTGCCACGTTCTGTGCGATCACCAACACGCGATCGCGATGGGCGTACGAGCTCACGGCCCACATGGAGACCAGCCCGCCGAGAACCACGACCAGCACTGCCAGCAGAACCTGGCGGGGCTTCCACTGCCGGGCAGCCGCGGCAGCGCGCACCGCTGGGGGCGGCGGCACCCCCACGGACCTCGTCGGGGCCGCAGACTGCCCCGGCGGCGACCCCAAACGGGAAGCGGGCGGGGCCGGGACCGAAGATCCGGAGTTCAACGTCGTCATCTCACAATCACCGCTTGAGCCTCAGCCACGGCAAACCGAGAAGCCGCAGTCGTCGTGACATCGGGGAAGTTGCCACCAGTGCCACCCGAACCGGTCCAGCTGGCCCGCCAGACGATCCCG
>JGI24140J50213_10001332_pt1 | contig 10861 bp, 11 predicted proteins | sample BarGraIncu00222A_FD_50213 | JGI IMG/M metagenome (IMG submission 50213) | reverse complement strand
CGGCGATGGCCAAGGCGAAGGAAGAGAAGGCCAAGGCAATGGCCGCGGCGAAAGAAGCCAAGGCGAAAGCCAAGGCCGACAAGGCGGCGGCGATGGCCAAGACGAAGGAAGAGAAGGCCAAGGCAATNGCCGCGGCGAAGGAAGCCAAGGCGAAAGCCAAGGCCGACAAGGCGGCGGCGATGGCCAAGGCGAAGGAAGAGAAGGCCAAGGCAATGGCCGCGGCGAANGAAGCCAAGGCGAAAGCCAAGGCAGATAAAGAAATGAAGAAATAACGATACAGGCCGCACCGACGTTTTAGATCGCGCNANNANNANNACAACTGCATGGCGGAGCGGAAGATGAGCCTGACCGCAACGCAATATCTGCGCGGCACCGCAACGCATCTCTAAACGTACTGTGGGCGTCGGTGAGCCTTGGGGTCTCGCCGACTCCCTCTGTCGTTTATCGATGCAGGGGCTGCTTGAGTGATAACGTTTAAGATCTCTAGAAAATTCACGTGCGGGTTTGAGTCCCGCCTTCCTAATCACCGGCGTGATGTCGGCTTCTGGCACAAAGCGGACATTCGCGGCGTTGCACCATTTTGGTCGCTAACGGCGCACAGCGGACATTGCCCAGCCACTGCCGACCAACCTTGACATGAGCATGCACTCTATTTGGGACGCTCGAACAGGCAATCAAATGAGCTTGGCTTATATTCCCTAGCATCGCAGTCTGGATACGCTCTCAGAAGAGCTTCGACCTGCTTGCCGCTAGCAAACTCATGGTGACGACATTTCTTACGGGCGTCGATGCCTTTGCATTTGACTTCGAACGAATGTTTCTCCGTCGGACTGAGTTCTTCTATAACCATGACTTCTGCGCCGTGTTTCGGGCAAATCAAATCAATTCCGCGCTTCCTCTTGTATTTTCGCATGTGTTTTTCCTTTTATTGGGCGAACAAATCGCCGTGCCGTAATAGTACTGTTGCGACCGGATCAAACACGACTTTAAAATGCTGCTGATGTAGCCGTTCTGGTGGTGTCAGCTCCACCTCGCACCACAATCAAAGAAATCGTCGCAGCAAACGTATGAAACCACGATCGCATGCGGGGCTCTGTTATTGCCAATGTTCTAAGCGGTGCTGTTAAGGTTTTCGGCCAAACCGCTTTTCGAATTCGGTTATCCCAGGCACGTAGGGTTTGGTCTCGATACTAGGATCGACCTTAAGCAGATCATTCACTGTGCTGGCACTTGCCCAATTTATGAAAGTTGGAATGCATTTTTTGCAGCGGACCGCAAACTTATGGCAGCAGGCCGGCTCTCTCTGCTCGATCAAAAGAAACTCGGTGCCGCGTATGAGACATGTAAATTGATGTTTTGGTTTCATTGTTTTTCCTTTTTTTGTCGGCGTAAACCATCGCCATCTTAGAATCGTAAAGCCACGCGCACGCGATGCCTAAATTAAAATTGGCAGAGTCGGAGCATGCTGATTGGTGCCGTTACGGCTATGCGAGCGCCAAACCACGCATGCCAGCGCGCCCAAGCCATCCCGCTCGTTCGCTTAGGTAATTGTGGGTTCCGTCACGGCGCTGTTGCATGAATGACCGATGCTGTGCTCAATGCGGATGAACAACAGAATGCAGCATGCGTAAGCGCCCCACCCAAGACCTTCTAATTCAAAGTCAAATCCTTAGTCGCCGAACGGTCATCGCCGGCCTGCCGCTGTTGGTCGCGGGCTGCGTCAGTTCCGGCGGCTACGGCGTCACCCAGGATGGCGGCTTTGGCCTGACACCGATCGATCTCACCACCATCGACCCAAGCCTGTTGCGTCAGGAGGTTGCTTGGCGCGGCAAAGAGCGCCCGGGCAGCATTGTCGTCAATGTGCCGGAACGCCGTCTCTATCTGGTGGAGGACGGCGGACGTGCGCTGCGCTATGGGGTTGGCGTCGGCCGCACCGAGGGGATGAATTTCCGCGGCAGCGCAGTGATTGGCCGCAAGGAGAAGTGGCCGCATTGGACGCCCACGGCCAGCATGATGGCCGCGATGCCGCGCTATCGGCATTATGCGGGTGGAATGAGCGGCGGCACCGATAATCCGCTCGGCGCCCGCGCCCTTTATCTCTACCGCGACGGTCACGACACCTTTTTCCGGCTGCACGGCACCACCGAGCCGGAAACCATCGGCCAAGCAGTTTCCAGCGGCTGCATTCGCCTATTCAACCAGGACATCATCGATCTCTACAACCGCGTCCCGGTCGACACGCGCGTGACGGTGGTGCAGGGCTGACGCGGCGGTCCTAGGGTAAAATATCTTGAGCGCCTCAAGATATTGCGACCTCCACAAAGTAGCAGCCGCAACTGCGGCTGTTACTGCGTTCACCCCGGCAGCATCTTCATTAGAAGTCACGACATCGTCGCGATCGACCCCACTTTTAGACTACAGCGCGTTCATCGTCGGCGCTTTTGGCGCTGTGCCGCAGAGCCACAAAGCTCGGTCGGCACTTTGTTAACGTTGACATCGTACCCGAGGCGATAATTTTATCGATTGCCTCAACTGCCTCGCCGACGACGCGAGCAATCGTATGCTGGCGATTGACGGTCTCGCTATCGAACACGCGATTTGCGAGCGAGATGCCCCAGCAGAGTGCTGCAAGATTGTGGTGGGCTAGGTAATGATTGCTTTGTGTGTCTCGATACCTATTCGCCTTTGGCGGCTTAGGTACACAAAAATCGCCGAGTACCATCCGATCGTCTAGTGGGCTCGGCCAAGGCCATCGCAGCTTTGAGCCGATAAATCGCGCACCGTCTGGAGCATCGCGAGTGGGCATCGTCATACTCTTGAGACTGAAGGTCGGAATCGTGAACGCCTGATTCCAGTTCAGATTTCGGAATGCGCTCGATGTGTCGAAGCTAATCCGCAGGTTTTTGTTTATGTGATGCTTATTTATCGCTCGTTGGAGCGCCGTCAAAAGCACTGCGGTATCGAGTTCGTTGGTCCCGAGGACGTGAATCCAGGCCTTGTCCTGAATCTGTTTTTCGTCGGCCATCATAATGATGCGGCGGCAAAGGGCGAACATGTTGTGCCGCAGTTTCCCAGCAAAGGCCCAGCCTTCGAACCGATAGGCTTTGACCGCATCATACCAGTGATCCGTCTCGCTCAGAGTGTTGCCCTGCAATACGTTCAGCCATTGGAAATTCTCATTTTTCCGATGCTTACGGAAAAATTCGAGATGATCCAGAGTCGCACGTAGGCAATCCTGGCTTCGTCGCTGCACTAGCGGCCATGCTGACCCGCGCCGTCCTGAAGAGCTACCTATCGGAGATGCCGCGCGGGCATATTTTCGATCTTAGCCATGCGCAGTTCGCCGGTGCTTTTCCGCCCGGCGAGCCGGATGCGGCGGCGCGCGCGAAACTGCGCGCCTTCGCCGAGGAATGCGATTGCGATCTTGTCAACAACCAAGCCGAGGGACGCTTCGAGCTTAAACGGCGCTAGCCGGCGGGTAAGACGGACCTACGGCTTCCGGTTCAGCGCGGTTCCGCCGGATGCGATTTCGGCGAGCGCCTGCTTCAGCGCGGCCGACGCGCGGTAGACCGGCACATAACCGCGCACCAGAATCTGCGCCGAGCGCTTGTAGGCGGCGCGGCTGATCTTGGTTTCCTGATTGGTCTGCTGGCCTTCGATAGTGGCCGACAAAATCCCCGCCGGATTTTCGATATCGACCTGGATTTCCATCGGCGCCGCGCCGAGCGACGGCAGATTGCGCGCAATCTCGTGCGCGACCGTGCCGGGCATCAGACACGCCGCGGCGAGACAGCATCCGCCGGTGACCGCCATGGTGGCGTGGCCTTCCTGCGGCGTGAAGTAGCGCGTCGAGATATTGCCGCCGTTTACCGGCGGGCCGACGATGCAGACCTTCGGCACGGTCTCGCTGTTGGCGAGTTCGTCCGCGGTCATCGGTTTGCCGCCTTTGCCTTTCAGCCCCATCTTCAGGCCGGCTTCGATCCAAAGCTTCTTCAGCGCCGAAAAGAACGCTTCGTCGTTGCGCAGATCCTTGACCGGCTCGGTGCCGGTCTTGCCGAATTCCGACGCCCGCGCGATCACCATCGGCACCGCGACGTCGATGCAGGACACGGTGAATTTGCCGAATTGGTCGGCCGCCGATCCGGTCGGTAGCGCCTTGCCGGTCTTGGCGCCGACCGGGTTGGTCATGAACAGGTCGACGCCCGGAAACTCGCCGTCGACGCCGGGGATTTGCGCCAAACCAAACCCGTCGCCGGCCAGCGTGACGCGGCCGATCATGGTGGTTTTGGTATTGGTGTTGAAGATTTCGACCTCGCCCTTGCCGTTCAACTGGCGCGGCAGGAAATGCTGGTCGATCGCCCAATAGGGCAGCGCCGCCGACATGTTGCCGCAGTTGACGCTCCAGTCGATCTGCGATTTGCCGCCGGCGAGTTGCGCCAGCGTGCTGACGATCTGCGGGCCGCCCGCCGCGTTGATCGCCATCTCGGCGAAAAACACTTTGTTGCTGGTCGGATAGCCGCGCCCGAGGCCGGTGATCTGCTTGGTGTCGGACGTCGAGCCTTGCAAGGGCAGCCCCATCAGGTGGCGCAGCAACTCCTCGCGCAGCTCAAGCGGCTTGGGCGCGATGCGGTCCCAGATGATCAACCCGGTTGAGGTGCCGCCGCGCACGTGCAGGACCGGAAACTCCCAGGTCCCGAAACTCTCGCGCGGTAGGTGGCTGGTGGCGATGGGGGCTGCGTAATTGATGGCTCGCTCCTCGAAAAAGTCGCAGCAATTGGCGGTCGGTTCGGCGGGAAATTAGTCTTCCGATGCCGCTCTGTCCAATCGGATGGTACCGCAATAGGATGCGCCCGGCGGAAGGTTCCGTCTCCGCCCGTTGCCGGGTCTTGGGATGAATATCGTCGAGGATCGCAGTCGCTTTACGCCACTGGCCGACGCCGAAGGCTGGCTCGCGGCTTTCGAAACGGCGTTGCACGCGCAGGATGCCGCGGCCGCGGCCGCCTTGTTCCTGCCCGACGGCCTGTGGCGCGACCTGCTGGCCTTCACCTGGACGATCCAGACCATGTCCGGCCGGCCGGCGATCGAGGCGGCGCTGGCTCCCACGCTCGGGCGCACGAAGCCGGTGAATTTCCATATTCCGCCCCGGCGGACGCCGCCGCGCCGGGTCAGCCGCGCCGACACCGAATCGATCGAGGCGATCTTCGAATTCGAGACCGCATTCGGTCCGGGTAACGGCATTGTTCGTCTTGTGCCCGACAGCCAGGGGCGCTTGCGGGCCTGGACGCTGAACACGAATTTGCATGAACTGCGCGGCCACGAAGAGCAATTCAAGCGGCGCGGGGAGCCGGATTTGACGCGCGACTTCGGCGCCGCAAATTGGTCCGACCGGCGCGCCCGCGAGCGCGCTTTTGCCGATCGCGATCCCACGGTCGTCGTGGTCGGCGGCGGCCAGGCCGGCCTCTCGATCGCGGCGCGGCTGCAACAACTCGGCGTCGACACGCTGATCGTCGACCGGCATGAGCGCGTCGGCGACAATTGGCGCAAGCGTTATCACTCGCTGACGCTGCACAACGAAGTGCACGTCAACCATATGCCCTATATGCCGTTCCCGCCGACCTGGCCGGTTTACATTCCGAAGGACATGCTGGCGAACTGGTTCGAGTCCTACGTCGATGCCCTGGAGCTTAATTTCTGGACCGGAACCGAATTTATCGGCGGCAGCTATGATAACGCGCATCGGCGATGGAACGTCACGTTGCGCCGCTCCGACGGCAGCGAGCGCGTCATGCGTCCGCGCCATCTCATCTTCGCCACCGGCGTGAGCAGCATTCCCTCTACGCCGGACTTGCCCGGCCTGTCCGAATTCGCCGGCACGATCGTGCACTCCGGCGCTTTCGCGAACGCCGAGCGCTGGCGCGGCCGCAACGTCTTGGTGCTTGGCACCGGCACCAGCGGCCACGACGTCGCGCAGGAACTGCACGCGCACGGCGTCGGCGTCACGATCATCCAGCGCAGCAAAACCTATGTCGTCAGCCTGAAGGAAGCGCAGAGCGTCTACGCGGTCTATTCCGAGGGCATTCCGTTCGACGACTGCGATCTGCTGGCGACGTCGCTGCCCTATCCGGTTCTGCAACGCTCCTATCAGCTGTCGACCGCGCGCGGCCGCGAGGTCGACAAGGCGCTGCTCCAGGGTCTGGAAAAATCCGGTTTCCGTCTCTGGTCCGGCGAAGACGAGACCGGCTTCCAAATGATGTATCTGCGCCGCGGCGGCGGTTATTACTTCAACGTCGGCTGTTCCGAGCTGATCATGTCCGGCCAGGTCAAGCTGCTGCAATTTGCCGGCATCGAGAGGTTCATCGCCGAAGGCGCGCGGCTGCTCGACGGCTCCGTCGTGCCGGCCGAACTGCTGGTGCTGGCGACCGGCTACAAGAACCAGCAGGACACCGCGCGCGCTTTTCTCGGCGACGAGATCGCCGACAAGATCGGGCCGGTCTGGGGTTTCGACGAGGGCGGCGAATTGCGCAACATGTGGCGGCGCACCGCGCAGCCGGGACTGTGGTTCACCGCCGGCAGCCTGGCGCAATGCCGGATTTTCTCGCGCTATTTGGCGCTGCAGATCAAGGCGATGGAAGAGGGGCTGTTGGGCTAGTCGCGACAATTGAACGGGAGGCGCATGATGAAACTTCCCCGCCGGCAATTTCTGCAACTAGCAGCGGGCGCGGCCGCGTTGCCCGCCGTCTCGCGGGTCGCGCGCGCGGATACCTATCCGAACCGGCCGGTGCACATCGTCGTCGGCTTTCCGCCGGGCCAATCGGCCGACATCAGCGCACGTCTGTTGGGTCAATGGCTGTCCGACCGCCTCGGCCAGCCGGTCATCATCGACAACAAACCGGGCGCGAGCAGCAGCGTGGCGACCGAGTTTGTCGTGCGTGCGTCGCCGAACGGCTACACGCTGCTCTGGGTCGCGACCAGCAATTACATCAATGCGACGCTGTATAAAAAACTTCCTTACAATTTCATCCGCGACATCGAGCCGGTTGCCAGCAACACGCGCACGCCGCTCGTCATGGAGGTCAATCCGTCGGTTCCGGTCAAGACCGTTCCGGAGTTCATCGCCTATGCCAAGGCCCATCCGGGAAAACTCAACATGGCCTCGGGCGGGATCGGCAACTCGACCCACATGGCCGGCGAGTTGTTCAAGATGATGACCGGCGTCAACTTGCTGCACGTGCCGTATCGCGGCTCCGCGCCGGCAATCAACGACCTGCTCGGCGGCCAGGTGCAGGTGATGTTCGATCTCATGGCTTCGTCCATCGGACATATCAGGGCCGGCAAGCTGCGCGCGCTCGGGGTGACGACGGCGACGCGCTCGGCGGCGCTGCCGGACGTCCCGACCATCGGCGAATTCGTGCCGGGCTACGAGGCGAGCGCGGTCGGGGGCATCGGCCTGCCCAAAGGCACGGCCGCGGCGATCGTCGACAAACTCAACGCCGAGATCAATGCGGCGTTGGCCGACCCCAAGATGAAGTCGCGCTTTGCCGATTTGGGCGTGTCGCCGGTGCCGGGCTCGCCCGCCGACTTCGGCAAGCTCATCGCCGCGGAAACCGACAAGTGGGCCAAGGTGATCAAGTTCGCGGGCATCAAGCCGCAGGGATGAACCGCGTGCTTAGGCGTGGCTGTCGCCGAAGCCGAACAACCGGCGCGCCGTATCGCAAAACAATTTGCGGCGTTGAGCCGGATCGGGAAACAGCACTCCGGCCAATTCGACCAGCGGGCCGTAGTCCTGCCGTTGCGGGGCGCGCAAGAACGGCCAATCGGACGCCCACATACAATGGTCAAGCGTGAAGGCATCGACAATGGCGCGCACCAACGGCCAGGTGTCTTCGAACGGGTAGGGCACGTTCGAGAATTTCGAATAGCCGGACAGTTTGACGCTGACCCGCCCGGTGCCGGCGAGCCGCAGCAACGCCTGGAAGCCGGGTTGCCGCAGGCCCGCGTCCGGCGTCGGCCGCCCGCAATGGTCGATCAGGACGCGCACCGGCACGGCCTCGATCCAGGGCACGAACATCGACAACTGGTCGTGCTCGCTCTGAATTTGCAGAAACATGTCGAGCTCGGCGAGCTTGCCGATCAGCGCGGCCGACTGCTTGTAGTAGTTGCTGCCATGAAAGGTCGGGTTGAAAGCCGCGCCGACGATTCCTTGCGCTTTCAAAGCGCGCAAGGCCGCAAGATCGGCATCGAGCGCGACGATGGCGACGCCTTTGAAGCGGCCGTTGCCGCGCGCGATGGTATCGAGCATGCAGGAATTGTCGCTGCCGTAGCCGGAATTCGGCTGCACCAGCAGCGCGTGGCTGACGCCGTAGGTTTTCATGACGGTGTCGAACTGCGGCGGCGTGCCGATCTCCTGGCCGGATGGCTTGTAGTCGATGTCTTTGCCGTAAGGAAAACGGACCGGATTGAACACGTGGGCGTGGCAGTCGATCTTCGGCTCTTGGAAGGCGCTCATCGGGCGCGTTCGCCCTTGAGCCTGAGCGCCAGCTTTTTCCGGAACGCACGGTCGCGTTTTAAGTGCCACTCGCGGCTCATGGCTTCGCGCCGCGTCGAAAACCACTCCGAGTGCAGCAGGATCCAGGCGCGCCCGCGGGTCGTGCGCGCGCCCTTGCCGGAATTATGCTGCGCCAGACGGCGTGCGATGTCGCTGGTCCAGCCGACATAGGTCAGGTGGCTGTCTTTGGTGCGGGTTCCGAGAACGTAGACGAAGCAGTCCATGCGGCGCTTCTTAACCCGTCATGGCCGGGCTTGTCCCGGCCTGNTCGCTTGGCAATGGAAACGGCCGCAGTCGTGTCAGCGCACCGCGGTTCAGCGGCTCTCGAACGAGCCCGCGGGCACCACCGGCTGTGCGCCCATCAGCAGGCCGCCGCTGGGCGCCGGAGGCGCCGAGTAGGCGGTGCGCATTTCCGGCGCGGCCGCCGCATCCTTGCGGGCTTGCTGCACGGGCGGCGTCGTTTTGGCCACCGCCTTGGCTACCGCGGCCGGCTCCGCCGTAGTCGTCCTGGTGTGCGAGGCCGCCGGCACGGCGGCGGTACGGAACGCGGCGGGTTGCTTCGGCTTCGCCGCCATCTCGGTATGGGTGCCGCGCAAGACAACTGTCTGGCTCTCGGCCGGCTCTGCTTGCGCATTCGAGCCGCCGAACATGTTGCCTATAAGGCTCGCGATTGTTTTCGGCTTTTCAGGCGGCGCTTCGCCGTCCTTGGCCTGCGGNGCCGGCTGCGGCATCGGCACGCTCGCCATCGTCACGGGCTGGCTCGCCACGGCCGGCGGATTGGGCGTGCGCGGCAACGCGCCGGGCGCGGTCGCCACTTGGATGAGGCGGCCGTTGTTGTCGTAGCCTTCCTGCGTGCCGAGCTTGGATGCGAACACCGGGTTCATGCCGCCATCGCCGACATGCGGCGGTGCGAGACCAACGCCGCGCGCGATATAGTTGGCCATCTGAACCTGCTCTTGCCGGCGGTGGTCGAGCACCGCGTCGGCGATGGTCGGGTCGAGCTGGTAAATCGGGCATTTGCCGCGCGCATCGAACTTGAGCGGNTGCGAGGAATTTTCCGGCGCCGCCGCGTCGAANACGTAGCGCTTCTCGCANACCGCGACCTTGGGTTCCTGGTGGGTGGCTTCGAAATGGTCGTAGCCTTCCTTGATCTCCTTCCAGAACGCGAAGTTCGGATTGTTGCGGTGCCTCGCCATGTTCAGCGCCGTCATGCGGAACGGAAACGCCTCGAACTGAAATTCCTTCTGGCCTCCGAAGAACGACTCGCGCGCCAGCGCGTAGATTTCCTGAATCTGCTCGTCGGTCATCGCGTAGCAGCCGCGCGACGAGCAGTCGCCATGCACCATCAGCTCGGAGCCGGTGCGGCCCCAGGCGCGGTCGAAGGCGTTCGGGTAGCCGGTGTTGAAGGCGAGGAAGTAATTGGAATTCGGATTCATTTGGCCGGGCGTGATGGTGTAGAAGCCCTCGGGCGCCTGGCGGTCGCCTTCCTTGATCTTGGGGCCGAGGTCGCCGGACCAGCGGCAGATGGGATAGGTCTTCAAGAGCGCGAATTCGCCGTCGCGGGTTTTCTTCCAGATCTCCATCTCCGCGTCTTCCTTGAAGAGGCGGGCGAGGATCGGCGAATCCTTGTCCATATGCTTCGCCTCGATTGCGGAGAGCATCTTTTCGGACAAGGGGGCTTGCGAGCGGCCGGTCGGGGTAATGCTGTCGGGATCGCAGCCGGCGAGCGCAATCGCCGCAGCTACGGCCGCCGAAACGAGCAGGGCTCGTACGATGCGTCGCTTCAAACGCGATACTCCCCGAGGTCCCTCATTGAGTAATCGTTATCCATAAGATGTGGCGTCCGCAAGGCAAACGAGCGCCGCCATGATTTCGGGTAACCCCATGGTGAATCGAGCGTAAATCGTGAGAAAACTATGCGATTTCGGCCCCGAGGGCAACGCCGGAGGTAGCCCGGGCGGGCTAGGCAGGGGTGCGGCCCATGGCGAGGAACTTCTCGCGCCTTTGCCGGCGCACCGTTTCGCGGTCGAGCGGGCGTAGTTCGGCCAGGGCGTTGGTGACGGCCTCGCCGGCGGCCGCGATGGCGGCGGCGGGATCGCGATGGGCGCCGCCGGTCGGCTCCGTGATCACCGTATCGATCACCCCGAAGCGCACCATGTCCTGCGCGGTGATCTTCAGATTGGTGGCCGCTTCCTGCGCCTTGGCGGCGTCCCGCCACAGGATGGAGGCGGCGCCTTCCGGCGAGATCACCGAATAGATGGCGTGCTCCAGCATCAGCACGCGGTTGGCGGTGGCGATGGCGATGGCGCCGCCCGA
>JGI24140J50213_10001331_pt1 | contig 10865 bp, 12 predicted proteins | sample BarGraIncu00222A_FD_50213 | JGI IMG/M metagenome (IMG submission 50213) | reverse complement strand
GGCGCTGAAGACGCTGGGCAGGGCTTTCCGGCCATGCTGCGCTATCTCCGCGACGGCAAGGTGGCTCACCCGCCCTTCGCGCCGCCCTTCCTGAAGGACGGCGACGTGCTCGTCGGCCAGACGGCCGCCATCCTTCACTACCTGGCGCCGCGGCTGAAGCTGGTGGCGCGCAGCGAGCAGGCTCGCGTCTGGACGCAGCAGATCCAGCTCACCATCGCCGACATGGTGACCGAAGCGCACGACACGCATCATCCGGTAGGTGCCGGCCTGTACTACGAAGACCAGAAGGCCGAAGCGCTGCGCTGCGCGAAGGAGTTCTGCAGCGTCCGGATCCCGAAGTTCCTGCGCTGGTTCGAAAGCATCCTGGTGCGCAACCCGGGCGGATCGCGGTACCTGGTCGGCGGCAAGCTGAGCTACGCCGACCTGTCGCTGTTCCAGCTGGTCGAAGGCTTGCGCTACGCCTTTCCGAACGCGGCGGAACGGGCCTTGGCCCAGGCACCGAAGGTCGTCGACCTGCATGGCCGCGTCGCCGCGTTGCCCAGAGTCGCCGCCTACCTGCGGAGCGTTCGGCGCATTCGGTTCAACGAGGAGGGGATCTTCCGCCGCTATCCCGAGCTCGACGTTCCTTAGACGCTCGCGGCACGATGTCCACCGAGAACTCCCCACCCGGGCATGCCGGGTCCTGGGTCATGCTGCTGGCTCTGGCGGCCGCGTTCGCGATGAGCCAGGCCTTCCGGACCGTCGCGGCCATATTGGCAACACCGCTGCAGGCCGAATTTCATCTCTCGCCGCAGCAACTCGGCACGTTCGCCGGCTCCTTTCATTTCGCATTCGGCGCCATGCAGCTGTTCGTGGGAATCGGCATCGACCTGCACGGGGTGCGGCGCACGGTTCTCACCGGCTTTCCGCTGGCTATCGCCGGTGCCGTGCTGTCGGCCGTCGCGCCCAACTACGGCACGCTGGTGCTCGGTCAGGTGCTGATCGGCGTGGGCTGCGCCCCGGCCTTCCTGGTGTGCACCGTGTTCATCGCACGGCGCTTCGCTGCCGATCGATTTGCTGCGATATCCGGCGCCGTCCTCAGCATCGGCGGAATCGGGCTGCTGGCCACCGGCACTCCACTGGCCTGGCTGGTCGAGGCCACCTCCTGGCGAATGGGCTTCTGGGTGCTGGCGGGCTGCTCGGCCGCAGCGTGGGGGCTGATCGCTTGGAAGGTTCACGAACCCCGATCGCGCGCGCCAGCGCCGGACCTGCCGCGCGAGTCGCCGGGCCGCGCAGCGCTGACCTTCGTGTCGCTATTCCAACTCCCGTACACACCGGGCATCGTGGCGCTGTCCTTCGTCTGCTATGCCTCGTTCATCTCGCTGCGTGGTTTGTGGCTGGGGCCGATGCTGATCGAACGGCACGGCTATTCGCTGGTGCAAAGCGGCAACGTGGCGCTGGCGGTGTCGGCGGTGTCGCTGATCAGCCCGGCGCTGTTCGGTCGCTTCGACCCAGGAGACGGAACGCGGCGCCGCTGGCTGGTCGGCTGGACACTCTTGACGGCGGCCATGTTCGCTTCGCTGGCGTTGGTGCACAACGCCACGTTCGACGTGGCGATGATGCTGGCGGTCGGCATGCTGTCGGGTTACATGATCCTGCAGTATTCCGAGGTGCGCATGGCCTACCCGGCACAGATCGTCGGCCGCGCGCTGGCGCTATTCACGATGTCGATGTTCCTCGGTGTCGCGGTGATGCAATGGTTCACCGGCCTGGTCGCCTCGATGGCCAATGCGCAGGGCGCCGACATCTATGCGGCGGTGCTGTTGACCATCGCCTCGCTGCTTGCGATCGGCGCGGTCGCCTTCGCCTGGCTGCCGCGCGCACCACGCCCGCTTACGAGGTAGCCCTCGAGTCTCGTCGGAGGGGGCGTCCCGCTAAGGGTCAGCCCCATGGCCGCGGCGGTCCTCCTGTTTACGCGCCGGCCGCGCTGATCGCCGACGTCCCGCGCGGCGTCCGCAGCCACGCGGTCTAGAGTGCAGGTCCCGAAATGGTTGGGACGAGCAACGGCACTGCCGCCGCCTCGGCGCGCAGCGCGTCGGGTCGCACCTGGTGGGAGACGAGGATCTGGCCGAGGAAGTTACGCGTCTTCTCGTGCTTCGGATGGGCGAAGAACTCCTCCGGCGGCGCCTCCTCGACGATGCGGCCCTCGGCCATGAAGACGACGCGGTCGGCGACGCTCCTCGCGAAGCCCATCTCGTGCGTCACGCAGAGCATCGTCATGCCATCGTCGGCCAGGCCGATCATCGTGTCGAGCACCTCCTTGACCATCTCCGGGTCGAGCGCCGAGGTCGGCTCGTCGAACAGCATGATCTTCGGGTTCATGCAGAGGGCGCGCGCGATCGCGACGCGCTGCTGCTGGCCGCCCGAGAGCTGGCTCGGGTACTTGTTCGCCTGCTCGGGGATGCGCACACGGGTCAGGTACTTCATCGCCGTCGCTTCCGCTTCCTCGCGGCTCATGCCGCGCGAGCGCATCGGCGCGAGGGTGCAGTTCTGCAGCGCCGTCAGGTGCGGGAAGAGGTTGAATTGCTGGAACACCATGCCGACCTCGCGGCGCACCGCGTCGACGTTGCGCCGGCCGGCCGCCAGGTCGACGCCGTCGACGACGATGCGGCCCTTCTGCGCCGTCTCGAGCCGGTTGATGCAGCGGATGAGCGTCGACTTGCCCGAGCCCGACGGGCCGCAGATGACGATCCGCTCGCCAGCCCGGACAAGGAGGTTGATGTCGGTCAGGACCTGGAAGTGGCCGAACCACTTGTCGAGCGCCTCGATGCGGATGATCGGCTCGGCGCCGCTTTCGCTCATGGCAAAGAGCCCCGGGTCACGACGCCTGCATTGCCGGCAACTTGGTGCCGAGCCATTTCTGGTAGAGCTTGTCGAGCTCGCCGTTGGCCTTGTTGTGGTCGATGAAGTCGTTGACGGCCTTGTCCAGCTCGCTCTGGCCCGGCCGCATCGCCACGCCCATCACCTGCTGGCGCAGGACGAACTTCTCCTCGTAGGTGTTCGCCGGCGCGCGCTTCTCGATCTGCGCCGCCACCGTCGTCGAGCAGCCAAGCGCGTCGACCTGGCCCGACATCAGCGCCTGCATGCCCGAGGCGTCATCGTCGAAGCGGCGAATCTCCGTGCCGGGCGGCGCGACCGCCGTGAGGGCGACGTCCTGCGTGCTCGCCCGGGCGACGCCGACGCGCAGGCCCTTGAGGTCGGCCGGTCCCTTGATGCTGGCCTTCTTGCCGGCGAGTACCACGATCGTCGCCGCCGCGTACGGCTTGGAGAACTGCACCTGCTTTGCGCGCTCGGGCGTGATCGCCAGCGAGGCGATGAGCAGGTCGACCTTGTTGGTGAGCAGGAACGGGATCCGGTTCGGGCCGGTGACGGGAACGAGCTTGAGCTTGACGCCCCAGTCCTTCGCGAGCAGGCGGGCGACGTCGGCATCGTAGCCGTCGGGTTCGTTGCTGCTGTTGACCGTGCCGTAGGGCGGGAAGTCGACCAGCAGGCCAACCGCGAGCTCGCCCTTCTTCCTGATCTCGTCGACGCTTTGCGCCCGGGCCGTCGCGAGCCATGCGGGAAAGGCGGCCGCGAGGGCGAGGCTGGCCGCGCCGATAGCGAAGCGGCGCCGTTGCGGGGATCGGATCATGACGTTATCTCCTGTTTGTTGGTGTGGCGATGATGCGGCAATCGGCTCGCCCCTAGACTAGAGGCTCACCGGGCAAGCGCCTTGCGGTGCCGGCGTTCCATGCCCGCCGCAAGCAGCGAGAGCGGCCAGCAGAGCGCGAAGTAGATCGCTGCCACGGCGCTGAAGACGATCAGCGGCTGGAAGGTGGCGTTATTGATGATCTGGCCGGCACGCGTGACCTCGGTGAAGCCGATGATCGCCGCGAGAGACGTGCCCTTGATGATCTGCACCATGTAGCCGACCGTCGGCGCGACGGCGATGCGCACCGCCTGCGGCAGGATGACGTCGCGCATGCGGTCGCGGTACGAGAGGCTGAGCGAATCGGCAGCCTCCCACTGGCCGCGCGGAATCGCCTCGATGCAGCCACGCCAGATCTGGCCGAGGAAGGCGCCGCTGTTGAGCACGAGGGCGATGCCGGCGGCGAGCCACGGGTTGATGTCGAAGCCGAGCACCGGGGCGCCGAAGAAGATGAGAAAAAGCTGCAGCAGCAGCGGCGTTCCCTGGAAGATCTGGATGAATGCCGCGGCGGCGTTGCGCAGCCAGCCGATGTCACTGGTCCGGCTGAGGGCGACGACGAGGCCGCTGATCGCGCCGCCGATGAAGGCGATCAGCGACAGCGACAGCGTCCAGCGTGCGGCCGAAAGGATGAAGAAGAAATCGTTGACGCCGAAGGTGCGCATGTCAGCGGCGGTCGGGGTAGTTGAAGGCGTGCCGGTAGACGACGCGGAACAGGGTTGAGAACGACAGCGCCAGCGCCAGGTAGATCAGCGCCACGACGATGTAGATCTCGAAGCTGCGGAAGGTCTGCGACTGCAGGTTGGAAGCGACCGACGTCAGGTCGTCGGCCGAGATCACCGAGACGACGCTCGAGCTCAACATGAGGAGGATGAACTGGCTCGTCAGCGCCGGATAGATCGCCTTCAGCGCGGGCTTCAGAACGACGAAGCGGAAGATCTCGTGCGCCTTCAGGTTGAGCGCGAGGCCGGCTTCGATCTGGCCTTTCGGGATCGCCTCGATGCCGGCGCGGATGATCTCGGTCGCGTAGGCGCCGAGGTTGACGACCATCGCCGTCAGCGCCGCCGTGTGCGCCGACCAGCGCAGGCCGATCGCCGGCAGCGCGAAGAAGAAGAAGAACAACTGCACCAGGAACGGCGTGTTGCGGATGAGCTCGATGTAGGCGTTGACGAGCCAGCGCAGCGGCGCCGGCCCGCCCGTCTTCGCCCAGGCGCAGACGATCGCCACCGCAAGGCCTCCGAGCATGGCGAGGAACGAGAGCTCGATCGTCTTCCAGGTGCCCTCGAGCAGGAGCGGCCAGGCGGCGAAGACGGGGCCGAACTGGAACGAGTAGCTCATCGCCGAGCAGCGACCGGCACCGCGTGGCTGGCATGCTGGAGACACATGCAACGATGGTAGCGCCGGTCGTGGTTGGTCCAGCGCGAACGAGTCGGACCGATCACCGCGTCAACCGGATCGGAGCCAGAGGCGATAGATCACCACTCAAGCAGACGGGCCGGGGTCAGCCAACGCGTCCGCCCACGTCGCTGACCCGCCAGAAGGCCGAAGCGCTGCGCTGCGAACGAGTTCTGCAGCGCCCGCAAGAGCAGGGGATCTTTCGCCGCTATCCCGAGCTCGACGTTCCCTAGCGGCTGGCCCTGGGCGTCAGATGGAAGACTCCCAGCCCGACGTAGGTGCGCGCCGACGCCCGATCCCGGCTTCGACCGAGGGACGCCGCGCAGGGGTCCGCGCAACATCTCCCACCGATTCAGGGGAAGACGATGAACGACCATCCACATCAAGTCTGCGGATTCTTCTCGCGTCGCGAGCACGCGCAGAGCGCATTCTTTGCATCTGGGCCCCAAGCGAGTCGCGTCATGAAGCTGGGTGCTGTCGTTCCGATGCTGGTCATTGCATTCGTCGTCGTCGGATGCGCGGCGCCGCCGTCGCCGTCGGGTGGGCCGTACGTCGTCGCGACGCTCGAGCCGACCCGCGGCAACGCGACCGCCGGGACCGTCTGGTTCTCGCAGGACGGCGCGCAAGTGTTGGTACGCGGCCGCGTCACCGGACTGAAGCCGAACCAGGAACACGGTTTCCACATCCATGAAAAGGGCGACTGCTCGAGCGGCGACGGCATGAGCGCCGGCGGGCACCTGAACCCTACCGGCAAGCCGCACGGACCCCAGGACGCCGAGCACCACGCCGGCGACCTGCCGTCGCTGAAGGCTGACGCGAACGGCAATGCGACGGTCAAGCTGCGCATCGCCGGCACCGTGCTCGGCTCGGGCGCCGGCGACCTGGCGGGCAAGGGGCTGATCGTTCATGCGAGCCCCGACGACTACACGACGCAGCCGACCGGCAACTCGGGCGCGCGCATCGCCTGCGGCGTGATCTCGACGACGACCGGCCGCGACGCCGCCGGCCGCGAGTTGCCGATCCCGAAGGACATGTAGGCACGCGGGCAATCGCCGTCGCTATCGCAAGCTCCTGTTCGTCGGATTGGCTCGCAGGCCCGAAAGCTGACGGAGTCGCCTCGCCCTACAGCCAACTATCTTGGGCGATCGCGCCTAGTGAACATTGCGCCGCCCCTGTTCCTCTCGCCGAGCCTTCTCGAGCTCGTCGTGCTGGCGCTTCCACTCCTGCCACCGCGCTTGGGATTCCACGCTCTCCCGCTCCTACCTGAGACGGAAGCGCTCGCCCATGGCCATGGCCTCGCTGGCGGCCCGGGCCTGAGCGGCCGCCGCCTCGGCCGGGTGCAGGGCCTCGTAAGCCTCCCTGGCTTCGACCTTCTTTCTGAACTGCTCCTTGTCGTACGTCTCACCCAGACGCCAAAGGCCCTGGCCCGCGGAGGCAATCCCGCCCAGCACCCAGCGACGCTTGAGCGACCGGCTCTGCTCAGGTGTCATGACAGGGCTACATCGATGGTCGGCGCATTGGAGGGGGTACCTTACGCCCGTCCGAGCTGCAGGTGGTGCGCATCTCACCGAGTACCGCGTGACAAGTCCATACGGGGCACCTCACAGCGTCGCCGATCAGCTCCTCGCCATGACCCTCGGCGCCCGCTGCATGCCGCTATGCTCGCGCGTCCAGACGTCCAACCGCAGGGAGCATGCAATGCTGAATCCGCCGAGCCTTCGTGGCAGCGCCGCGGCTCTTGTTGGAGCCATCGCCTTTGTTGCGATCAGCGCGAATGCCCAGTCACGCCTGCCGACGATCCCTCCAGCCAGCTACACGCCCGAGCAGAAGCAAGCCGCTTCCGACTTCGAGGCCGCCCGCAAGACTCCCGTGTTCGGCCCGTTCGAGCCGCTCATGTACAGCCCCCAGGTGATGAGCCAGGCGCGCGCGATGGGCGACTACCTGCGCTACAAATCGGCGATCGGCACGACTCTGAGCGAGCTGGCCATCCTCATCACTGCGCGCGAATGGACTCAGGACTACGAGTGGTACGTTCACTACCCCATTGCACTCAAGGCCGGCATCAAGGCGTCGATCGCCGACGCGATCGCCGACGGCCGCCGTCCTGTGGGCATGAGTGACGACGAGGAGATCGTCTACGACTTCTCTGTCGAGCTTCACCGCTACAAACGCGTCTCCGACGCCACCTTTGCCCGCGCAGAGAAGCGATTCGGAAAGCAGGCCGTGGTAGATCTGACGGGCATCAATGGCTACTACACGCTGCTCGCGATGCAATTGAACGTGGCTCAATACGAAGCGCCGAAGGATGCAAAGAGGCTCGAGCGTTTTCCGAAGTAGGGGTCATTGCAATGAGGCATGCCCCATGTCGTCTCCAGTAGCCTCTTCACCGAAGGTCGTCGACCTCCATGGCCGCGTCGCCGCGCTCCCCCGGGTGGCCGCCTACCTGCGGAGCGTTCGGCGCATTCCGTTCAACGAGCAGGGGATCTTTCGCCGCTATCCCGAGCTCGACGTCTGAAGGAACGCGATGGGCATCGAGGACCGCGACTGGTACTGGAAGGCGCGTGCGGCGCGGCGGAGCCCCGACGACGCGTACTTCCTTGCCAAGCCGGCGGCCAATCCCGGCAACGCCAAGGGTGCGCTGCGGATACCGGTGCCGCGCTGGATCGTGTTCGCCGTTGTGGGCGGCTGCCTGATCGCCGTCGTCTGGCTCTTCGAGCAGTCGGCGCGCAGCGAGGCTGCGGCCGAGAAACGCGCCCGGGCGGCGGCAGCGGAAGCTAAGGCGACGGCCACGCTGCCGGCGACCGTCGCCGCCGTGACCGAGCCTCGTGTCGAGCCGCAGGCCGGGGCGGCGGCCGAGCCGTGCGTCGACGTCGCGCGAGGCGAGCCGATGCGCGGCAGCGACGCCGTGCTCGCGGCGCGCACCTGCTCGGCGCGCGGCGAGGCCTGCGCGCCCGTCCTCGGCGGCCCGCCCTATACACAGGAGCAGAAGGACAGCATCGCGCGCCAATGGCGGGTGCTGAGCCCCTTACCTTGCAAGTTCCGGGCGGGTGGCAGCGGGATCACCCCGATGGCCGAGCCGCGCCTGCCGACCGAGGCCGAGATCGAAGCGGCGAGCAAGTGGGGCAGCAATCACGCGCCCTATGCGCAGATCCGCACCTTGCCGCGAACCGAGAGCGGCTTTCGGCGCATGGTGAAAGAGGAGTTCGCGGGCAGCCTGAGCGCCAACGATGCCGAGCGCCGGATGCAGGAGTACGGCATGCACACGCTGCGCGACACCCGCTCGATCACGGGTTTCGGCTCCCAGCGATCGTGGGACCTCGTTCACCACAATACCTACACGCTCACGGTCGGCCTGAGCTACGAACGCGTTCACGGCGTCGAGGCGAAGGTCGTGAGCAGCGTCTTCTAGTACTGGTCGATGCCGCGATGCCGAGCCGGTGTAAGCGGTCTCCGACGTCAGACTGGGGCGCCCGCCTCGCTCGAAGGGCGGCTTTGGAGTAGCGACGCCTTCGCGGCCTGCCTAAGCTCCCAACTGTTCCCTNGGCAGAGGCGGCGCAGTGCCGCCTTCCCAGGAAGCCCACCATCCCTTGCGGAGATCATCATGAAGAGAGTTGTCGCACTTCTCGCGTCGTCGTTTCTTGTCGGCGGCGCCTTCGCGCAGTCGACCGCTGCACCTGAAGCCGCCGCGCCGTCTCGCGCTGCCGCGACGTCGGCAACGAGCACGCTCAATGTCAAGGCTGACGTGAAGGTCGAGAAACATATCCAGGACTTGCACGCAAAGCTCAAGATCACTCCGGCCGAAGAATCCAAGTGGGATGGGGTCGCGCGAGCGATGCGCGAATCCGCCGGCGAGCTCGACGCGGCGATCGGCAAGCGCCAGGCGATCATGAAGACGGCGACTGCGGTCGAGGACCTGAACGCCTACGAAGCCGTCGCGCAAGCCCATGCCGATGGTGTCAAGAGACTCTCCGGAGCGTTCGCTCCCTTGTATGCCGCGATGTCCGTCGACCAGAAGAANGTGGCCGACGACGTCTTCGCTCAACGAGCTCACGGCAAGAACTGAGCGCAACCCAACAAGGATCCATCGTGAAGCAAGGACTTGTGTATCTCGCGTTTGCCGCCTGCGCGCTGACGGCAGCAGCGCCCGCATCGGCCAGGGTGAACGTCAGCATCAGCCTGCCCATCTTCGGCATCGGTGGATATGCACCACCGGTGGTCTACCAGCCCGATCCCTACTATGCCCCGCCTCCGGTCGTGGTCTACGGTGGCGGCGGCTCCTGGGGTGGCGATCGCGATCGCGGTCGCGGTCGCCCCTCGCGTGGCCGGCACGAAGGTGGCGAAGGCTCCAGGGGTGAGCACCACCGGTGATCGGTGCAGCACGCCTGGCGTTTCCCTAGCCGCGGGCCCCAGCGCACCCATTCGTTCTCGGGGTCGAGCCGCGTCGCCGCCATCGGCGTGCCGCTGGCGCGCACCTCGACGTCGTCGAAGCCGCCCGCGNCGAGACGCGCTCTGATCTGCGCGAGCAGGCTCGCCGCATCGCTGCCAACGACGAAGCGCATCTNGCAATGCGCCCTCGCCGCGGGCCGAATCGCGTTGACCGGCGTCGCCGGATTGCCGGTCGTGAAGGCGAGCCCCTCGAACGTGTTCCAGGCGAATGCGCGCTCGGCCGGGCTGAGGCCGGGCTCGCCCCAGTCGGGGTCGACCTCGGGATCGCCGGGGCCGCCGCCGACCTCGATGTCTTTCAGCGCGACGCGAACGCTTTCGGGAGGCGCGGCGGGGCAGAGCTCCGGTGCAGGTCGAAGTTGAAGACGCCGCGCGAGCCGAGGAACATCGTCGGCCGCGAGGCGCGAACGCGAGGCCCGTCGGAGGCGAGGAAGACGTCGGCGGCGAGCGCGTCGCGCTTCTTGGCGCACATCGCTTCGAGGCCCGGTGGCGTAGGAACAGCCGCGCCTTGTCCCAGTGTCGGTTTACCGTGCGCTCGCTGACGCCGCGCATCGCCGCAATCTCGGTGAAATCGAAGCCGCAGAAGAAGTTCAGTTCGACCAGCTCGGCCAGCGGCGGGTCGACCTTCGCAAGGGCGTCGAGGGCCTCCGACAGGGGCCCAAGATCTTCGATCTGTGCGACCACTTGAGCTTCTGTGCTTGCCGATGTCAGATGAAAGCCGCTGCCGTGCTTGAGGGCTCGGCGCTCGCGCACGTAGTCGACGATCAAGCCGCGCATGGCGCGCGCGGCGTAGGCGAAGAAGCGCGGACGATCGGGAAACGCCAGGGCGCGCGGGCTCAAATCGAGACAGGCCTAGTGAAGCAGGGTCGTCGCAGCAGCGAACATCGCCGGCCAGGATTGCCTATCGTCGTTCACGTCGCGCATCTCCGCTTCCCGCCTTCCCGTCGCAATGTAGTGCAGTCGGGCCCCGAGATCGATGCGGTGCGCTGGCACGCCTCGACCGGACCCATGTGGACTCTGCGCATGGAATTCGGGCTGAAGCCGGCTCAACACGCGCAACGCCCGAGAGCGGATGTCGGGTTCTGGCGCCGGATTCCGTTTTAGCAGGTGGATCGTCAGCACCGAGGAGCCGAACCATGACCACGCTTGCCGCACCCCACCCGCCCCGTCGCGATGCGGGCCGACCGCGCGTAGCCAAGACCGGCGCCACGCCGATGCCGGCCTGGCTCGGCGCCTCGAGCGTCGGCGTGCTGCTCGCGGTCGCGTCGCTCACGTCCGCGGCGGATCCGGTGCCGGCACAAGC
>JGI24140J50213_10001329_pt1 | contig 10871 bp, 8 predicted proteins | sample BarGraIncu00222A_FD_50213 | JGI IMG/M metagenome (IMG submission 50213) | reverse complement strand
CCGAAGGGGTGAAATATTTATTGCCTATTTCTTCTCAACTGAAACCCCATTCCATAACGGGTTTTCAGCAGGGATCTTATCTCCTACCATCTCAAGCACCTCGATGGCATTCAGGCACCATTGTGATGTACTGTTTGTTGAAACCCTCGGGATTTCCTGAAGCGGTTTAAACACGCTCCATCCTTCCAGATTAATGGCATCAAACTGCGCTGATCCCATCCGGTCTCCAAAGAACTGCGTCCATGCCCTTTGCGCAAACTTAGGATCACCACCGCTCATAGCAACATAGGCTGCAAGTCGGGAGTAGTTGTTTCCTGAAGTCCCGATACCAACACTTTTCCCAATAGACGCCATCACCTCTTCGCGTGGAGCACCATATAATGCACACATCTGCAGCCACAATTTATTCCATGCCGGTTCCTGCAAAAGGTCTGTCAGTTCAAAGTTCACTTCAGGACCGCCCATCAAAACAGATAAATGAATATACCCAATAGTATCATTCAACTGATACATCTTTTTGGTTGCAGGATCATAACCAAAAGCCCCCTGTGCACCCGAAAAGAATCCATAAGGCATTTTGGCAAAGCTATTTACACCCACCATTATTTTATCACGCCATTGGATATCGCCAGTACGTTCCCATTCTGTCATCCAGTTTCCAATCAATGCAAACCAATCCGGACCAACCCTTGCATGGGTAGGATATTGAGTTTTAGGAAGGATCTCTCTCAGGGGATCTGTTTTTGACATGGCAATATCAGCATTCAGAGCCACCTCATGCATCATATCGCCTGTTCTTTCATCTGTGGTGAGATAATAATAGAATCTACGGTAAGGCGCCTGGCTCTCGCGTACCTCCTTAGAGCCGTCACCCCAATGGCGCACATTGTGTCTTGACCCCAATCCTGCAAATTTGCCAATATGATAAACATCCACTTCACTGGTGTGGCGGGTCATTGCCTCAGCCATTTTAAAGATATCGGCCCGACCAGTTCTTAAAAAACTGTACCATAACCACATGTCGGTACCGAGCTCAGTGTTGTCCCATGCAAATCCACCAATATCATAACGCCATGTGTGACGGGTTGGGTCGTAGCTGTGCATCACATCGCCATAGTTCCAGAATCCATACCAGTTGCGCAGATCGATCTCCTTCTGATAAAAACCGATGGCCTTGTCCAGTTGGTCTTCAATCCATTTCTTGCCGGGGACACTGCGATCGGGGAGACTCCATTCTCCAAAGATCTTAACCGAATGCAGGTATTCAGGTGACGCTACCAATAAAGGCGTCTGATTACTCAATTGCGTCTCATTGCTTAAAACCTCATTGGATGGGACATCTGCACTAGCAAACAAAGTCAGTTCACTGGTACGGTTTATGCCATATGCTGTACTGAAACCGGGTTGAACATCTTCATAGGTTGCATTGAGTCCGTGAGCGATGGTATCATAATGGCGCATATCCATGGCCTCTGAAGTTGGAGACCATAACCAGACACGGAGTTCTGCTGTTTTTTGAGCTACATTTAATATTTCGAGTGAGGTTGGATATGACTGCCAGAAATCCTTTAATCCAACAGCCAGTCCACCTTTTGTATCTCCTACAAACGCAAGTCCGTTAGCACGTTTTCCGGCAGCGGCATCGATCCATGTACTAGCTGTATTTGTTCTTTTTTGAATGTTAAAACCGTCTGCTGTATTCTGAACCAGCCTGTAATCGTTCCATATCGGTAAATCCTTAATATTAGCTTGCGTACGTGGATCATACTGTGCGAGATTTCCTGCAGTTTTTCCTGCCAGCTGATCGGGAAATATATTCTTCCCGTTCAAAGTGAAAAATGCTCTGCCAACAAGCGGACGAATGGGTTCAGCCCAGATCCCGTTGCCTTCTCCTGCAAAACGGACATGCCGGTTTTGCATTTCTTCACGCATGGGGACAGAGAATATCATGCCCAGACCTTTAATAAAGTCAACCTGTTCGTTTCCATTATATGTGATGGTATTTACAAATCTTACTGCAGCAGAACCGGCATAAAAATAGGTCCTGATGCTGAATGGCAACCATGAACGCTTTCCATCCACAGATTGAACTTCACCCTGGATCCGGATTACTGCCCTGACAGGACCGGTCTGCTCAACCGTAACCTTTATTATTTTACTTACGTATTTTTGTTTTGCTGGAGAATTCAAACCATCATCGGCTCCAGTCTGTACATAACATTCCAACCTACCATTGAAACCTACTACACGGTTTTCAACTATCAGTGAATCGATCAGGTTGCTTCCGGTTTTTGAAATCACACATTGTAACAACCCGGAATTAATTCTGACTTCTTTATTGTTTTCTTTTATAAGAATTGGATTGACTACTGCGGTTGATTTTCCCTTTATTTTTCTTAAAGTCAGTGAGCCTGTACCGGGACCGACAACTGCAGCAAACCCACTCCATTTCAATGATCCGTCAGGCCAGTAAGCAAGTGGCCACGTCTGTAAGACGATATTGGATTGATCCGCACCAGATAAAGTGAATACCTGATTCTTTTTGACGGTTCCTCTTGGCCAAGGCACTCCCCAACTTACGCCAACAGGCTGAGTTGTTTTATGATTATCGAGCCATTTTAAAATAACTGTTGAGTCATTTACAGCAGGAGTTGATGCATGTGCTTGGGATGCAGCTAGTATACCTAACAAGCAGATTAGTAGGAATTTTTTCATTGATTAAGGTGTAGGAATTGACAATGCAATAGTATCGGTTTTCTATGAGAATTTCAACAATGATGTTAGAAATTATACAACCGGGTAGATACATAAAGTTTTTAAATTTCCCCGTAGGGGATAAATATCAATAGTAACATCCACATAATCATTCATTTCCCCGTAGGGGATAAACCTTTAAAGTTCCTCAGATCTTTTTATCCCGCCAGTTTCCATACTTTAAATAGAAAACGCTCAAAGTTCCAAGCACAATGAAATATGCTAGTTCGCTCAACCACACCAACGCAACAGGCAGATGCAAATGAACCGCAAGTATATATGCCGTCGTCAGATAGAAAACCAGTGTAACCGCTTCAAACAACAATGCGATCTTTGTATTGGCCGTTCCGGAAACACCATTGAAAATCACATTGGTGATTGCAAAGAAAATCATGACCCCCATCAACACATAAAAGGAAGCCAGCGTATTGTTAGCCAAATCGGCGTTGTTAGTAAATACATTTATAATGGGTCTGGCCAGCGGGACAGAGATCATCACAATAGCTAAAGTAACCCAGATTGAAATCTTGGTAATCTTTCGGATAATCGGAATCACCTGATCTATACGGCCTGCCCCAATCGCATTGCTGACCAGTGAATTGGCTGTTATGCTGAAGCCGATAGCCGGGATCATAAACATCATATAAGCAGAACGGATAATGTTAGAGATTGCCAGTGAGCGCTCACCCAGNTTTTCGACAATCAGGAAGAAGATAAACCATGCCCCCAGCGANATAAAATACTGGAGCATTACAAAAACTGAAATGCTAAAGGTCTTGTTGATTATTATCAACCTTGGCCTGGGGAACTTAAATAAATTATATTTCTTTAAATCTTTTTGTCGGATAGTGATGAGAATAAATACAATAGCTGCTACTGCTTCGGCAATGGCCGATGACAGGCCTGCACCGGATATTCCCATTTGAGGGAAACCAAATTTTCCAAAGATCAGCAAATATGACAATACAAAATTGATAGATGCCATGATTACAGCCGTCAGCGTAATCCATAGTGTACTGGTTATGGCCACATAGAACGACCTGAATATTACAATGATAAATGCAAAGACCAGTCCAACGATCCTGAAATGGAGAAACTCAATTGTCTTTGCATAAACAGCCGGAGACTTAATCATGGTATTCAGCAGCGGTGGAGCAATAAACTGAATGATCAACATAATGAATATAGCCAAGCCAACCAGAAAGTAAAGACTGTGATCCATGATGCTTCCGATCTCATCATATTTTTGTTCACCGTTTCTGCGAGCCATGAGGATCTGGGCGCCTGTTCCAAAACCCAGTCCTAACATAAAGATGACCACATAAAAGAGTCCCCCGATGGCAGAAGCGCCAAGTTCAACCTCTCCAACGCGCCCAAGAAAAGCAGTATCCGTGACACTGATTACATTTTGAGCAAGCATGCCAAGGATGATGGGGTAGGAGATCTCCCAGATATATTTATTTGAAGGTAGTTTTTCCACAAGTCGTTATCCGATAATTTTAAATTGATCCCAATCGAGTCCAACCTGAAAGTTTCTTCTAAATGAAATTAGTTCGCTAAGTTTAAGATGAACAGTGTTGATTCCCTTTATGTTTGGCATTAAAGTGGTGATCTGTCTGCCTTTGAAATCGATGACAGCAGAATCTCCCTGATGTGCAACGCCGTGTCCATCAATGCCGATCCTGTTTACCCCGGCAACATAACAGAGGTTTTCGAGTGCACGTGCCACTAACAAGCTCTTCCATACGATTTCTCTTGAAGCCGGCCAGTTGGCGACATAAATCAACAAATCATAAGCATACTCATCGTCTTTAAATCGATTCATTGACCAAACAGGGAACCTTAGATCATAACAAATGAGCGGACAAATCTTCCAGCCTTTTATCTCAACAATTATTTTCTTTTCACCTGGGGCAAAGAATTGTTGCTCATTGCCCATTCTGAACAGATGGCGTTTATTGTAAAACTGGTAACTGCCGTCCGGGTTCATCCAGATCAACCTGTTATAAAAACGGCCTCCTTCAGAAATGGCCAGCGAACCGGTCACTACACACCCCTTGTCAACTGCTTTGCGGGTCATCCATTGCATCGTGGGTCCATTCATTGCTTCAGCAATCCTCAAAGGGGACATTTCAAATCCTGTATTAAACATCTCTGGAAGAACGATCAGATCGGTCTCTTCATCCAACAACTCGAGTTGCTGATCAAATTGTTTGAGGTTCTTTTTCGTGTCACCCCAAAAAAGATCGCTTTGTATGATGGTGATTTTCAGGTCCTGGTTCATAATTCAATGTTTAATCCCAATATACTTAGATATCAGGCAAAGATACAACTTTTTTGAGGGCGTTTTGTTTTGAAAGTACACATGTATGACCCAACAGTTGGCTCCGGTCCCTGAGCGAAGTCGAAGGGACACGTCTTCATTGATAAGTCCCTTCGACTTCGCTCAGGGACCGTGGTTATTGAAACAGCTCCCTTCATTTAATTTTCTTCTTATTGTTATTCCATTATCAATAGAAATATTTATCTTTGTTTTGCCTTAAAACTGACCAAATTCAAACTTTATGAATACCATAGAAACGTATAATTTTAAAGGAAAACGTGCCTTGATCCGTGTGGATTTCAATGTGCCGTTGAATGATGCTTTCACCATTACCGATACTACACGTATCGATGCAGCGCTTCCAACTATCCGCAAAGTTCTTGCCGGTGGTGGATCTGCAATCGTAATGTCGCATTTGGGTCGTCCAAAGGGTGGTCCCGAAAACAAGTTCTCACTGAGTCATCTTTTACCTTATCTGAAAGAGAAACTTGGTCTTGATGTAAAATTTGCCGATGATTGCATTGGCCAGTCAGCTATTGATCTGTCAGCCGGCCTGAAACCGGGTGAAGTATTGCTGCTCGAAAACCTTCGCTTCTACAAAGAAGAGGAAAAAGGCGATATCGAATTCAGCAAGAAACTGGCAGCGCTTGGCGATTGCTATGTAAATGATGCCTTTGGTACAGCTCACCGTGCCCATGCCTCAACAGCTATCATTGCTCAATTCTTCCCTAAAGATAAATTGTTTGGATTCCTGATGGACAGCGAAGTTGCCAGTCTGAAAAAAGTACTGAGCAGTGGCGAAAAACCTTTCACAGCTATTTTGGGTGGTGCTAAGGTATCCGGAAAAATCCAGATCATCAATCACTTGTTAGACAAATGCGACAACCTCATCATTGGTGGTGGTATGATGTTTACATTTATCAAGGCCATGGGTGGCGAAGTAGGCAGCTCATTGGTTGAAGATGATTTTCTGGAAACTGCCAAGAAGGCTATCGTTGATGCCAAGGCAAAAGGTGTGAATCTATTGATTCCTACCGATACGATTATTGCAGATGCTTTCAGCAATGAAGCCAACCAAAAGACAGTTAAAACAGATCAGATTCCAACAGGCTGGATGGGACTGGACATTGGTCCTGAAACTACAGCTAAATTCCAGGAAGTGATCATGAACTCAAAGATTGTTTTATGGAATGGTCCAATGGGCGTATTCGAAATGAGCAGCTTTGAAAAAGGAACCAAAGAAGTTGCTTTGACACTTGCTAAAGCAACTGCCAACGGAACCTATACACTTGTTGGTGGTGGCGATTCTGTTGCAGCCATCAATAAATACAACCTTGCCGATAAGGTAAGTTATGTATCCACCGGTGGTGGCGCCATGCTGGAATATATCGAAGGCCGCGAACTCCCCGGAGTTGCTGCTATCGAAGCATAGGTGTTTTAACCTGTAGCACATAAATTTTAAAAGACTTTAATAAAAGTCCTTAATACTGTAGAGACGCAAAATATTGCGTCTCTACGTGTTTATAGGAAAGATGTATTTTAAACAATATCCGATGTAGAGGGAGTCTAAAAGCCCGGTCACTGAGCGAAGTCGAAGTGACATTTGCCTGGTCTTCAATGTCGTTTCGACTTCGCTCAACGACCGGATTTGGCTTTATAGACATCCTCATTTTCTAAATCTTATAGACCCTAACATAATCAACATAAAACTTCTGAGGGAAAATGGCATCATCAATGTCTCCGCCCCAGCTGCCACCAAGGGCTGTATTAATTAACATATAGATCGGGTCAACAAATGAACCGGGGTATGCTGTCTTGGGAAGAGTGAAGGTAAAATAATAATTGTCATCGACAAAAAGCCTGATCACATTGCCCTTTCTCTCCAAACCATAAACATGAAAATTGGTGTGGATATCGGTAAGTTCCAATTTAGTGCCTTTACCTACATGCCCGTTTCTCTCTGTAGCGGTCGAATCCCACCAATGCAATGTTCCATGAACAGTATTAGGGATCTTCCCAACAAACTCCATGATGTCCAGTTCACTGCAACGGGGCCAGCCTACTTTTTTGGTATTTGTCCCCATCATCCAGATGGCAGGCCAGATGCCTTTGCCCGAAGGGAGTTTTGCCTTTACCTCGACTCGGATATCACCTTCGAAAGCCGCTTTTCCCAAAGTATTTATACTTGCAGAAGTATAGTGTGCATTCTTAAAATCTTCTTTCAATGAAGTAATAACAAGCATTCCGTTTTCAACTACCGCATTTTCCTTGCGGGCTTTCGTGTAATATTGCTTTTCGTTGTTCCTCACAAATCCAACCTCATAACCCCACTTGGTGGAATCGGGCAGGCCATTTTTGTTAAACTCATCGGCCCAGATCAGTTTATTCTTTGAACCATTCTTTGCTAATTTACCGGTTGGCTTACAGGCTACAAGCACCACCAACAGAATAATAAAGACATTTAATATACGCATTGCGATTAATGTTTAGGGTTGAAAAGATAAAAGTACAATTTAATGAAACGACTATTCAAAAATATTACTTTAACTATTTTCACCTTATTATTCTGTAAAGCTGGTTAATGTGATGATCGAAAGGGAGTTAAAGTGATGGTAAAAAGATAATAAATAGTGCTGAAATAAATTTTAACATTTTTTTACGAAATATTCGTAATTACCTATTGACTTTGTCTACGAATATGTCGTAATATTGCGATAAAATTGTAAACAATGAAAAAATTGACCACACAGGAAGAGGAAGCGATGTTAATCATCTGGAAAACAGGAGAAGGTTGCGTGAAAGATTATCTCGACAATTATCCTGAACCCCGTCCTCCTTACACTACACTTGCTTCTGTCGTAAAGAATATTGAGAAAAAAGATTTCATCTCCGCCCGCAAGATCGGAAACGTATATCTCTATCGGCCCAATGTCACGCAGGAGGAGTATCAGCAAACCATGATGTCGGGGGTAGTGAAAGATTATTTCCGGGATTCCTACAAAGAACTGGTTACTTTTTTTGCCAAAGAGCAGAAAATTTCATCGGAAGAGTTAAAGGATATTATCAGATTGATTGAAACCAAAGCCAATACATCCAAGCCATGAGTCCACTTTTTATATACCTGCTCAAAGCATCAACGACTGTATTTATCCTGTGGGCATTTTATTATTTGTGCCTTCGCAGGATGACTTTTCACAGATTGAACCGTTATTTCTTTTTGGGAGGAATCCTGATTTCAATGATATGGCCATTGTTGCCTCTCACCGAGTGGTTTAGCAATGCATCCCAGGTCAATCAGGTCATTATTTACATTCCAGTCTCGGCATTGATGATGCAATTCAAGCCTGAGACACCCACTTTTGGATTTGAAATGGCTTTTAAAATCCTCTACTTCGCCGGGATAACTTTTATGATTGTAAGGTTGATGATTCAGATCGTTTCGTTGCGCGCCATCTTTAAGAAATCCGAAGTCAGGGTGATCAATGGTGTCAAAGTCCGTGTGGTCAATGAAAAAATCAATCCGTTTTCGTTTTTCGGTTATATATTTCTGAACCCTGAAAACCACTCCCCTGCCGAACTCTCCGCGATCATTCTGCACGAGAAGATTCATGAAACCAGCACCCATTCTGTGGATATCCTGTTGTCTGAGTTCTTTAAAATCCTGTTGTGGTTCAACCCATTCTCCTGGTTATTCTGCCGGGCTGTAAAGGAGAACATTGAATTTGAAGTGGATCGTGTCCTGCTTCACCAGGGCATAGATAGCAAGGAATATCAATACAGCTTGCTCAAACTCTCTTCTATTAAAAACCAAATCATTATAACCAATCATTTTAACTTGTCTAATCTCAAAACCAGAATCATCATGATGAACAAAAATCAATCGTCAAGGTACGGCCTTGCAGCATACGCACTCGTTATCCCGCTAATCTTAATGTGCATGGTTTTCAGCTATGCTTTTGCACAGGACAAACCAATCATGGATACCGTTAAAAGCTTTACTAAACTGCAATTAACGAATGATCAACAAAAGCCTGAAAAGACTCCCGATAAAGCATTAATTATTTTAGATGGTAAGGTTATTGATAAAGCCACCATGGATGCTATGAATCCGGATGACATTTATTCTGTAAACGTGTTGAAAGGAAAAGATGCAACAGATATTTATGGCAAAAAAGGAAAAAATGGCGTTGTCTTGATTACTTCGAAGAAACCGGGTTCTGAAAAAACATATTCTATTACTTATCGTGTAAGTGACAGCGCTTTAGCACATCAGCCTAAACCACTTTACATTATTAATGGTAAAGAGAGTGATGATATCAAAGGTCTTGATCCTAGTCGAATAAAGAGTATCTCTGTTTTTAAGGACTCAAAATCAACATCTATATATGGAGACAAGGGTAAAAATGGTGTTGTCACAATTACACTGAAAGATGAGCAGTCTACAACTCCCCCTTATGATTATATTTCAACCGGAACATCCGGATCGGGTGATGGAAAAGCAACAACTATTGTTGTTACTTCAAAAGGGACAGGTGAAGGGAGTTCAAGTTCCACAGTTAACGTAACAACCTCACCTGATGGCACTAAAAAAGTTATTGAAAAACAAATTGTTGTGAATACTTCTAATTCTGTATCAGGAGACAAAAAACGCCTTATCTACCATACTGATACTTATACCCAGGATGGGAAAAAAGTTGCCACACGTATGATAAAAGTTTACCCCGATGATAATTATATTCTTATTGATGGCAAGGAAGGAAAAATCAGTGACTTAAAAGATGAAGATATCGAAAAGATTGAATTTCAGCAAAGTGATGTTGCAAAAGCTAAATATGGCGAAAAGGCAGCAAAAGGTGTTATCTTAATTACCACAAAGAAAAAATAAATGACCACGGATCCTTTTTATAGTAACAATAAAAAGGATCCTTTAATATGAACTTACCTCAAAACTTGTCAACCTACATTAAGCAAAAAACTATCAGAATAAATTACTTTAAACCCTTTCTCTTTGAGGTAGAGCGAGGGTCAAAAAAGAAAAGCTGCCCTTTTGGAGCAGCTTTTTCATTTAGTAATACTTTACTTAGTACCTGTTTCCTGTTCCCGGTTCGCGGGGTGTAGGACCAGTACCCGGTTCGAAAGGAGCCTGGTTTGGTTTTGGACAGGTTGAACGTAGACCATCAATGTGTTCGAACAGTGTGTCATCAATAGGGTTCCACATGGGATCCAACACAAAGTCGATACCTTCACGGCGAGCTAGTTTGGATGCGGACACGAAGTCTGCATCTCCGGAAATAAGGACGATTTGTTGCACTTGTTTTTTAAAGGCAAGGGCAGCAACGTCAAGACCAATCTTAATATCTAAACCCTTTTGATGAAGTTCATAAAAAACGTCATTTTCCGTTACGTCATTAATTGACATTCTGCCGTTAAGCAGTTCTTTGGTAACGGTAGGTTTGATAAGCCAGCTTCCAGTGTCGCGCAATGAACCCATTCTCAGGGCCACTTTGCGTTTTTTCTTTAACTCCTCAAACAATTCCAAACGGAATTTAGCCTGATCGGTAGCTTCAAAATTAATTACCTGACCTGTGATAGGGTGATGTACCCTTTTGGATATAGGGTAACAGTCATAGTAAAAAATCCTGAACAGGAAGTTGTCGTTGCCTACATGTTTTAAGGCAACCGTGTAAAGATTCTTCGCCACTTCTGCGGCGGTGTGGTCTTTCGAGTTCGGAAACACTTTATAGTATCTCTTCAGGAAAAAGCCACCATCGATAAGGACAGCAACTGAAATCGG
>JGI24140J50213_10001328_pt1 | contig 10874 bp, 12 predicted proteins | sample BarGraIncu00222A_FD_50213 | JGI IMG/M metagenome (IMG submission 50213) | reverse complement strand
CCCTGAATTGAACGAATGGACAGAGAAGCAGTCTCTACCTGATCTGTGATTTCCGCATCTTCCAGAATTGGAATTGCCGTGTGCCAGGCCTGAGCCAATAGGATTAAGACTGCCGCAAGTAACCCGAGATATACAACGAGTTTTAGCGGGATAGTATCTGCAGCCATTGTGTCGGAGAAAAACTGTCTCATATAGAATTAATAGGGAAACATTGTAAATAATTTTATGTTTGGTCAAAACAAATGACCTTTGATAATCAAAAACTAAAAGGAAAACTTGAAGGACAAAGAAAAGACTAAAGGATAAATACGAGATTAAAGGTTAAAAGAAAGCTTGAATAAAGGGCAGATTAGTGAAAAAACTCAGGCTTACATAAAGCAAAGATTAAAATCTGTACGCTGTCCAGATAAAAGAATAAAATAGGCTAAAGATATAATGAAACTTGAAAGCACCTGGAGGGTTTAGGATAAGCGAAGAAAGTGGCGAAAACTTGCTCTGTATACCTTTTTCGGAAGAGCAGCTCGAGGAAATCAAAAAGTATGCAGCTATAAATAAGATGGAAGTTGAAGATTTTCTAAAAAACGTTTGCCTTACTCACTGCCTTCAGCAAATGGAGTATACCTATGGGCAAAGGACTGAAGGACCTGAATTCGGAGGAGGGGCTGCAAAATCCGAAAACGGCTCAAAAGCCGAGCCAAGGAAAATCGAAATTAAAGGTAAGCCTACCTCAAAAGATCTGCTTGATAGTCCTCTCGTCCTGGATCAGCAGTGCATAATGGATTTATTTGCAATCAAAAAACATTTCTGCAATACTTCGAATACCAAAATCATTACTGTCGCCCTTAAACTGGGTCTGAATCAGCTAAGTGTATCCCTTGATATGCTCAAGCACAAGCTGGAAGAATGAAGTAAAGTGGAAAAAGAGAAGAAGTTATGTAATTAGTCTTTTGCAGGCAGTTTTTCTGCGGATGTAGTTTTTAGGTCTTACTATTAAACCATTCCAGAAACTTATCAATGGCCCTGCGTCGATGGGAAACCTTGTTCTTCTCGGCATCCCCTAGTTCCCCGAAGGTCATGCCCTCATACTCGAAGATAGGGTCGTACCCAAAACCGCCTGTGCCTCGCTCTTCATATGCCATTTTCCCTCCCACAACGCCTGGAAAAACCAGAGGATCTTTTCCGGGCTCGCAGTATCCGATTACTGTCTTAAAGTAGGCTGTTCTGTCTTTTTCTTCTTCCATCAGTTTGAGTACTTTCAGGTTTCCGAGTCTATCTTCAACAAAACGGGAGTAGGGGCCAGGAAAGCCGTTTAAGGCTTTTATGAATATTCCGGAATCGTCTACCATCACAGGCATGTTAAGTTTGTTTGCAACATGCTGCGCCCCATAGGCTGCAATAGGCTCAAGCTCATCCTCTTGAAGTTCAGGATAGCCATTTTTATCCTGGATTACTTCGATTCCGAAAGTTTTGAGGATATCCCTTACCTCGGCAAACTTGCCCTCATTTCCCGTAACAAAGACGATTTTATGCATAGCGACCCCTCTTTTTTATCTCTTCAACGCGCTTGAGTACATCCTCTGAATCTATAAAAGTACTGTGATACCCTTTTTTGAAAGCCTCGATGAGGGCTTCATGGGCGCTGTGAGTACTCTCAAAAGTCTGGAAAAGCACATGGACATCTACGCCTCTGTCTTCCAGGCCTTTATCGAAATATGCTAGTCCGAAGTCCAGGAGATAAAGTCTCTCACCTGTAAGCAGAATATTTGATGTGGTCAGGTCTCCGTGAATTATACCCGAACTGTGGAGTTTTCCGACAAGTTCTCCCACTTTTTCAGAAATCTCAGGGGTGATAAGGTATTTTATGGGAACCCCTTCAATATACTGCATTTTGAGCTTGAAATCTTCTACATCATAGATAATNGGCGTCGAAACNCCACTGCGCCGGGCTTCAGACATNAGTCTGGCNTCTGTCCGATTTCTATCTTTCCTGATCACTTCGTCGATCTCTTTATGCCTGTAAACCTTCGGGACCCTTTCCTTAACAAGCAATTTCTTTCCTTCATNTNCTTCTTCCAGATATACNACAGCTTCAGCCCCGTTGTCCAGNATTTCTCCTGGAGGCATGCTGAGGAAGGTTTCAGGGGAAATTTCAGGGACTTTTTTCATTTCTTCTTCCTTGATCCAGGTCACGTTTACATCGTCAGTCCTGAAACTCGGGTTTACACGGGAGTCTTCAAGGGAGAGAGTGTTTCCTGAATTATACATCAGAAGCCCGGTATATGCAATCATGGTCCCATTGTCTCCCATAAAGCGTTTTTCGGGCACGTAGAATTTTGCGTCCCTGGCTTCGCACATGTCGTTTAACATTTCCCGAAGTCTTGTGTTTGCCCCGACCCCTCCTGCTAGCAGCACTTCTTTTTTCCCTGTGTGGGCAAGGGCTCGCTCTGCAACCTCTACAACCATTGCAAAAGCCGTTTCCTGATAAGAATAGCAGACATCTTCAAGAGAAGCTTTTTTCAGAGCTTCGCTGGAAGCCGTTGAAAGCCCGGAGAAGGAAAGGTCCATTCCTTTCACCACGTAAGGGAGAGGAAAATACTTTTTTGCATTCTTTGCATATGCCTCAATCTTGGGCCCTCCTGGATGCGGCAAGCCAGCTCCCCTTGCAAATTTATCAAGCGCATTCCCAAGTCCTATATCCAGAGTCTCCCCAAAAACCCTGTACCTTCCTCCCATATACGAGATAACCTGGGAATTGGCTCCGCTTACGTAAAGAACAACAGGATCTTTTGCCGGCGTTCTCCAGATTCCTATTTCAATATGGGCTATGCAGTGGTTGACCCCTATAAGGGGAACTCCCAGGGAAAGGGAAAGCATTCTGGCTGCTGTTGCAACCGTTCTCAAGCATGGCCCTAGTCCAGGTCCCTGGGAAAAAGCTATCCCGTCAATATCTGAAGCTTCAACTCCTTTTTCTTTTGCTTCTGCAATGAGTTTTTTGATAACGCTAGCTGCATATTTTGCATGGTGCTGGGCAGCTTCCCTGGGGTGGATTCCTCCAGTTTCGGGTTTATAGGTCTCTGTGACCTCGGCAATAATCTCGGTCTCGTTTACGATTGCGGCACTAAGGTTCCAGGCAGTGCCTTCGATTCCAAGAATAAACGTGTTTTTCAAGGCTTACAGTCTCCTTTCAGTCCTTTTCCTCTGCTTACTGTCACTGCCTTCGATAATACAGGATAGAACTTATATACATTTGCTTTTATGACATCCAGAGTAGAATTTTTTGAGGTTTTTTCACGGCTTAAAAACTTTCCAAGCTTTTGTACGCTTTCTTCCATGGGGTCTGGAGATAACAGTTTTTTCAATCTTTTCCGTAAATTCATCCAGATTAGACGCAGGAATGTCCTAATCCGGAGTTTCAGGGTCAAAGATTTAAAGAGATTTACGGAAAGCTTGAATAAAAGAGGACAGAATGTACTGAATTATGCAAAAGAAAAGTCTTGAGAAATTCTCCTCTGAGGAGAACCTGAACTAAAAGAACCACAGGAAAACTCCTGTGGTCAGGATTGAAAAATAAGTTAGACTAGTTCGTAAAAAGGATTATTTCTTGAATTCGGTATAGCCGCACTTTCCGCATGCAAGGCGGTTTTTGTGATCGGCAAGGAATATCCCGGGTCCGCATCTGGGACAGAACTGTTTGAGTCTGGTTATAGAGTCGCCCTGGACTTTGTAGTAATCTTTTACTGTCATTTGTATGCACCTCTGTTAAGGCTTAAGCCTCTTCTCCCTCAGTTTCTGTTCCAGGGGCTGCGTTTCTCTTCAGGACGTATTCCAGTTCCACTTCTTTCATACGGTTCGCATCTTCGTAGAGTTTGGCATAGCCTTTAGATTCCTGCATTCCATATTCTGTTTTGATTCTCTGGATTACCAGCAGTTCAAGAGGGGCATTCAACATTGCAGCAATTTTATTCCTGATGTCATTTCTGGAAGGAGTAGGACCTTCATATTTCACAACGAAATCCAGTTCCCTTCTGTTTAAAAGTGAATTTTTCTTGTCTTTAAGGATCTTTATGTCCATCTAAAATTCTCCGTATCTTATCCAATTCATAATTCTGATTTTTGCTGATGAGCTTTTCAAATAAGGTTCTTATCTCTCTTCTTTTTTCCTCAGTGACCTTCACAAAAACAACACCTTCATCGGGTTGTCCGTACAGGACCACAGCTCCAAGGGGAGCCAGCAGGATTACCGGAAGGGTTGCCAGATCTTCTTCTCCCCTTACAAANATCCTGAGAGNTTTTTCNGAGGCAAACGCTTCGCAAAGGNCTTTAATTAACTCATCAGTAATAATCCCTGCAGGGTTGTCCACAGAAACTTCTTCATAGACCTTGTCCATGTTCCGAGTCGACACATGTATGGCAACGGGCTTCCTTTTGGTGCGGTTGTCTACAATACATATGTCTGGAATAATCCCGGCCTCGAGCAGGTGGAAGGTAGTAACATCCCCTACGGATATAAGTTTTGTGGAGCTTGCAAGCTCTCCTACAAACTTTTCTATGGTATCGCTACCTTTCCCCACATATAGTGTACCCAGGGGTTTTTTCATAAGTGGGCGAAGTTCTCTAGGAAACTCGATATGAATACTCAACTCAGCGCACCTTCAGGGCAAATCTATCCGGGATGTCAACCCCGAGCTTTTTTGCGATTTCTGAGCGCTCTGCGTCCAGAATAATTACAAGCCCACTCCATCCTTCTGCAAGATCCGAAGTCCCGCAGATAGGGCAGTTTTGTCCTTCCAGGACCCTCATGCAGTGTCTACACGCTTTTTCTGCCATTGTATATCCTCGTCTCTATTTTTTTCAGGCAGTTCCTTCATTAACGACTTCGTGAGGCTGCTTCTTTTTGCGAGCTTCTTCGATCCACTGAAGCTTTCCAAGGGCAGTCTGGCGCATGGTAAGTCCAATTTTGCTTTCTTTTGGCTCTCTTTCGTTGATGCTTACTGCAACAACCCTGGCTCTTACATGATCCCCTTCAGCAATGGACTTGCCTCCGGTTTTTGCTATAAGCCTTGCGTTCTTGGCATCATATGACATAAAATCATCAGTAATCTGGCTGACGTGAAGTAAACCGTCCATCGGCCCCATCCCTACGAAAACTCCGAAACCAACGGCTTCCACGACTTCACCTTCAATGATTTCCTGGAGCTCAGGCACAAACATNACTGCTTCGAATGTCACATCGTAATATACNGCCCCGTCTCCTACGAGGATGTGCCCTTCCCCAATCTCGTCGATCTTGCAAACAGCGACGAGGGAACCCAGTTTTTTGTCCACCTGTCCCTCGAGTTTTTCTCTTAACGCATTTTTAACAGTTGGCATCACCTGTTCCCCTAGTAGGGTAGGAGGGATACGAACAGTATCAACGAGTTTCATCATTTTATACATCTGCTAATCACCCGTAAACACAATTAATTGCAATACTATCCGGAAAATCCGGTGGCCTTCATACAAGGTCCAGTTTGTTTTTCTGACGCAGGGATACAATCTGGATCCCTTTTTCGGCAAGCCTGCGCTTCAACACTATATCGTTCGTTAGAACAGCGGTTTCCATATCTGTTGCCAGCCTGAGAATCACATCATCCGCAGGCCCTGTAACAGCTATGCGTTCGCACATGTTCATCATGGATCTGGCGACCTTTGCGGCTGTTCTGTCCGAACCTTTTTCCCGCTTTATGAGTCTTTCTATCTCGAATACTACAGCTTCAGGCACTAAAAATTCGTTAAATCCTAGCCTTTTCAGTTCTTCGAAAATATCCACTCCGAACTGGACAGGAATCATGAATCCGTTAGTATCAATTATGATTTTCAACTCTTAATTACCCCTACTCCGATGAGACGCCAGCGAGAGTCAATTCTCCTGCTGATAGCAACCCTTGACCCGATGGCTGCACTGATTGGGCGTTTGAGTGCCACCTGTGCTTCATTTTTCCGGGCACTTGTGACCACTCCTACAGTCGTTGCGGTTCCTATGTTAAGCATAAGGGGTTCACTGGTCTTTATTTCGTTAATCTTTTCTTCCCTTGTAACTCCCACAACTCTATCTAGAAGGTGTAACTCCATGACAAATTGGTGTCTGGTATCAGGAAGAGTACCTGGTGCGCCTGCAATCTGTCCAGTTAAAGAGTCACCTTTTGTGAGGGTGGGGTCAAGATAAGTTCCGACAGCCAGAAGTCCTCCTGGGGTTGCTTCTTCTACCATTGTCGCGCCTGCAAAGATAGATGANACAACTGTCAGAATGGGAACCCATTTTGTGCTGCCTTCGGTTGTGATCTTAATTCCGGGTCTTATCTCGAGCTCGTCTCCAGGATGAAGTACGCCCTCTGTCAGGGTACCTCCTATAACTCCTCCACGGATTTCGTCGATTGAAGCACCTGGCCTGTTAATATCAAAAGACCGTGCAATCAGCATACTGGCAGGCTTATCCACTTTGTGGATAGGAGCAGGAATCTGGGTTTCCAGAGCATCGATCAATATATCGATGTTAATATTCTGTTGGGCGGAGATCGGGATTATAGGCGCATTCTCAGCTACAGTGCCTTTGACAAATTCCTTTATCTGATGGTAGTGCTCAATAAGGCGTTCTCTGGGTACAAGGTCTATCTTATTCTGCACTATAACAATATTTTCAATCCCTATTATATCCAGAGCCATCAGGTGCTCCTTTGTCTGGGGCTGCGGGCANTCTTCGTTTGCGGCAATTACCAGCACTGCCCCGTCCATAATTGCAGCTCCTGATAGCATGGTTGCCATCAGGGTTTCGTGCCCTGGGGCATCTACAAAAGACACAGTCCTGTGTTCTTCCGTCTTTTCTCCGCAGTTAGGGCAGACCTTTTCTACAGTGTAACACTGAGGCGAAGGGCACTTAGGACATTTCATAAATGGGGAGTCCGCATACCCCAACCTGATAGAAATTCCTCTTTTTACTTCTTCACTATGCGTATCTGTCCACACGCCTGATAAGGCTTTAACAAGTGTGGTTTTTCCATGGTCGACATGGCCTACCATGCCAATATTAACACAAGGCTGACTCAAGTTGTAATTTCCTCCAGTAAAGTGAAGCTAATCTGATAGAAGGCAGATATTTATCCTAAATCTGTAGTATAGAATTTATATTGCTTTTTTCCAGTGAGTCCGCAGATTCCAACCCTTAACTCATCTGATCCGCAATTTAAACTGCAACTTAGAAGTTAAAGCGGGATTTTTGCTGGATGAGGGCTTAAAATGAGCCCGAAATTCTCCCCCGGTCCCCATAGTAGATTCTGGATTTCCGTAATCAGAAACCTGGGCAAATTCTTCATTAAATTTTTTATCGCAGCATGAATCTTGCAGATTCCGGCGATATTATTAAAGTTTACGGTATCCTGCATAATTCATATCTACTAATGCCGGAAAGCCTTAATAAATTTATGTGACGATCATATCGAGTTTCTCGAGCTCCAGAGCGCGCCTTATCTCAAAGGCTAGCCTTCTGCCTGTACTCATTGGCCTTCTCCAGAGTGAATTGCCGTAGGAGTGTCCAATTGACATGTGTACATTGGTTCCGCCTCCCACTCTTGGGGCAACATCGTATATATAAAAGTTCAGGTCCTTATCCACACAGGTCTGCAGGCAGAAAGGTCCTATAATCCCTGGAGCGTAATGTTCCTGGGTAGCTTTTACATACTTTTCCCCCATTTCAAACACTTTTTCGAGAAGGGACTCACGAAGTGTTGCAGAGTTATGTCCACAGACCGTNTATTCAGGGGTTAACTGGTGTTCGGCCAGGGCCATCTGCTGTGGNGCAGGTAGTCTTACGTNCCCGTCAAGGCTGGTCTCAAATCGCCAGTCAACTCCCAGAAGTTCCAGCTTNCTCATTTCAGGCTCAATTGGAGAGTAAAACATATCAAGGTTGAACACAGGGCCTATGACATAACGCTCTATCCTGGCNTTTTCAAGTGCTTCCCGTGTAATAACCCCCTGTTTTATGAGGGCTTCGGATTTCTCCAGGTATTCCCTGTAGCTTGAAGCGGTAAAAAATCCCCTTTCCAGTTTCTTTACTGCATGTGGAAGCTTTACCATTACCAGCTCGGTAATATCCTCCGGGGATTCTATTTTTTCGGGAAAAGGAAGCCCTGCCTTTTCAAGAATCCAGTAATAGCTCTGTTGTTCACTTCGTTCTTCGCTCCGAAGGAGATTTCTGCTTCCTACAAGAGGCACCCTGAAGTTTTCTTCTATCTCATCTATACTGCAGTAAGAGGTGAAAGAACGGTTAGGAACAAAGAGAACTTTCTCATCAACCAGTTTCTTCTGGTTTTCAGGCAGGAGGATGTCGCTATACTTATTAAAAACAATTGCTTCGTCAACGACTCCTCGTTTTACTCTTCCAGAAGGGCTTCTCTGGGCCCTTAAGTATTCGCTGTAGGTCTTTTCCCTGCCAGCCTGGCAAATTGCGAGAGTTCGGAATTCTTCTTCAACTGCCCCGTCGCAAATGTCAAGCCCTGAGTGGGAGGCTATAGTCCCTACTTTGATCTTATCAGCTTGTGTATAATAACCTTCAACTATTTCCTTAATTTCTTTCCTGTCAATCATATCTGATGTTCCTTGGTTGGAAATGTTTTTTCTATGAGATAGAATATGTGTGATTTTCAAACCTAATTTCGAGTAAATAAAACCTGATTTTGAGTAAAAATTTCCCACAGTACAGGCATGTAGACGAATGCCATATTTTATGAAATAGAAGCCAGAATCTAATTTTTTTCCATTAACGGCTTTACCTATTAAAACCCTTTCTAATAGAAGTAATCATTTATATAATGGAGGGTAGGCTAGGATAGACCAGAAAAGGTGATCTGCTTCTTATCCAGTTACCTCCTAATTTTTCAGCCCCTCAAATTAAACTCAGAATAAGAGGCGTTACAAAAGTCTCAATTATTGCTGCAACGAAAAGAAGAGGCACGATCCAGATGAAATAAAACTTGAGCCCCTTCTTGAATTCTCTTTTTACCTCGGTCGGCCTGCCTATAAGGAAGAGAAATACATGGTGTCCGAGCTGGAGCCCTATGCTTGCAGATAGGAAGACCATAGGCAGCTCTACTACCCCGTGAGGGAGAAGAGCGAGAAGAATAAAGAGAAAGCCTCTTTGCTGGCCTATTATATACGAGATCACTCCCACAAGATATCCATTGGAGGCGATAAATAGTATTGGAAAAACTCCTAAAGCTAGCCCGAGTACCAGGGAAACCAGGCTTACGAAGGCATTATTGAGAAAGATCGCAAGCATTATGTAAAGAGGGCTCATTGTCAGGAGTGGCCCGAAGCGGGAACTAAAATTTTTCATCATGGTATTAGCCATATCAGGGAAACTTGCTGCTGAGGCATAACCTGTAAGTAAAGATCCGAAAAATACAAAGACTATGATAATTAGGTAAGGCCAGAGAATCTGAATATATCCGGTAAACTCGGCTTTTCTTGATTTTTTTCTGCTCTCCGGCCAGGTTTTTGCTTCCGTGTTCGAGGTAGAAAAGTCCTTCTCTGTTGCAGCATATCCTTTATTTTCCATCTCCCCCTCCGGAGTTCCTATTGGCACTCCTTCTCTTTTCTCCTGTAAATCATAATTCCCCTCTATTTCCATACTTATCCCCACCAAATTTTCTTATCGTTTAATATTGATTCAAAATGAAGGTACCTGTACACCCAGTTTTATCTCAGATTCCCAACATCATTCGGATTGTGTTCCGGGTTGCAGGGGAAAGCCCAAGAATCAAAATAACCATTTTAATTAGCATTTTCATATTTGAGGACTGTTTATCATCTTCAAACTGAGTGTCAAGCAAATAAAGAACTCCTATGAAGATAATAAGTTTCAATGGATACATAACCAATGCGGTACCAGTAAGCTGGATAAGATAATCGGGTACCACATGTTTTTCATAGTATCCAAGTTTGTCTACTCCTATGTACGTTGAAGAAGCGTCCATCAGATGAGCCAGCAGTATGGAAAGGTTCAGGGGATCGGTAAATATCGAAGATTTGAAATGGCGGGCTACCAAGTAAAAAGCAAAGGTAAGTCCTGTTCCTGCTCCAATTACGAATAAGGGGACGTAACCAGCCACCACTTCCTGGAAATGCAGCAGGATAATGATATTTGCAAAAAACCATATAAGCCCGAAACCTGCAAAGATCGGATGAAAATCCCCTACCAGCCTTGTTTTTTGTAGCCTAATGGAAAGCCAAAGACAGCTTATGGTAACTGCAAAAACCAGAAAGTAGATGTTGGGGGTTATTAACAGATAGCTAAATGGTGGGTGAATAATAGCAGCAGGGGAATCTTCAATCACACGCAGGGAAGAGCCTGCAAGCACGAAGGGCAGGACAGAGGCAATGAAGCGATGTGTGATCTTCACTTCCAGTTTCTCGAGAAGCTTGAAAATGCCGAATATGCAAATTCCCAGTACTATTGCCCATGTGAAGGTGTTCACAGGATTATAACCCGAATCAGTCCGTATGGGATCGAGATAATAGGTATTGACAAACTGTGAAATTTTAGTTATTAAAGAATCCATTTTATCACTCGTAGGACTTATTCACTTGAGTTAAAATCAGGCACACGTGAGTTTGTGAAAAGTAGTATCGCTTAAATTGTTTAATTTCTTATGCTACTGATTTCGTGGTTCCGTCGCGTAAGTCCTATATATTATATTCCTGAAGATTGTATCATAATCTAAGGGTCGTACATATAAGTTTAATCCATTGGTCATCGGTTAAGGAGTTATTTCCTTCTCTCCTTACTCTTTTTTGGATCTGATCCCATCGTTTCTTATTCAAACCATTCCTCTCTAAATCTT
>JGI24140J50213_10001327_pt1 | contig 10888 bp, 13 predicted proteins | sample BarGraIncu00222A_FD_50213 | JGI IMG/M metagenome (IMG submission 50213) | reverse complement strand
CCGTGATCGTCCGGGCCATCCCCCCCACCGTTGATNTCNGCTTACCCATGGGCACCGGGGGGCTGTTCGGTGTCCCCGAGGCGGTTATCCCTTGATGGCCGGCGCTGGGCACGACAGCGCCACTGTCCAGGCATCGGTGCGTCAGTTCCTGGACGAGGCCGGAATCACCTGGGAGCTGGGATCGCGAGCCGGGGAGTTCGTCGTCACGTTGCCGGGGGAGAAGAAGCTGTCCACGCTCTGCTCGTTGGTGGTCGGGCCCCAGTCGTTGTCGATCTCTGTCTTCGTGGTGCGCAACCCGGACGAGAACCACGAGGCCGTCTATGCCTACCTGCTGCGCCGCAACCTGCGCCTTCCCGGACTTGCCTACGGAATCGATGAGTCCGGGGACGTCTACCTCACCGGACGCGTTCCGCTACAGGGCGTGGACGAGGCTTACCTTGACCAGATCTTCGGGGTGGTTCTGGATGCCGCGGACGGTGCCTTCAACGAGCTCCTGGCCATGGGGTTCCTGGAGTCGATGAAGAAGGAGTGGGCCTGGCGCATTTCCAGGGGGGAGTCCACCCGCAATCTCGACGCCTTCCGGCACCTGCTCGAGTCCCGCGCTGAGGGGCCGACAACGTCGACATAGCCGGGCCATAGACTCGCGCTATGACCTCAGCTGCTGCATACACGCTCATCCTTCTACGACACGGTGAGAGCCAGTGGAACGCCAAGAACCTCTTCACNGGCTGGGTTGACGTCGACCTGACGGACAAGGGNCGGGCCGAGGCCGTGCGAGGTGGCCAGCAGCTCAAAGAGTCCGGCCTCCTNCCCGANGTCGTGCACACNTCGGTGCAGCGTCGTGCCATCACCACGGCAAATCTCGCCCTGGACGCTGCCGACCGTCACTGGATCCCGGTGAGTCGCTCCTGGCGCCTTAACGAACGCCACTATGGCGCCCTGCAGGGCAAGAACAAGAAGCAGACCCTGGAGCAGTATGGGGAGGAGCTGTTCATGACCTGGCGACGCTCCTTTGACGTCCCGCCGCCACCCCAGCCGATCGACGACGAGTTCAGCCAGGCACACGACCCGCGGTACGCCGAGATCGAGGGCGGCCCGCCGGTGACGGAGTGCCTCAAGGACGTCATCGAGCGGATGTTGCCCTACTGGGACAGCGCCATCGTGCCCGACCTTCGCTCTGGCAAGACGGTGCTGGTCGCTGCGCACGGCAACAGCCTGCGCGGGATCGTCAAGCATCTGGACGCCATCAGTGACCAGGACATCTCCGGGCTGAACATCCCCACCGGCATGCCGCTCGTCTACCACCTTGACCAGGACCTGCAGCCGATCATCGCCGGAGGGGAGTACCTGGACCCCGAGGCAGCCAAGGCAGCAGCTGCGGCCGTGGCCAACCAGGGCCGCTGAGCCGCCCTAGAGTTCCTCGTTGTCGAGGTGGTCTTCGCTCTGGAACTCGCCAGTGACCAGATACACCACTCGGCGCGCAACCGAGACCGCGTGGTCGGCGTAGCGCTCGTAGTAGCGGCCCACCAGGGTCGCGTCCACCGCTGCCTCGGTGCCGTACTTCCACTTGCCGTCCATGAGCATGTTGAAGATGTCCCGGTGGAGGCTGTCCATCTCGTCGTCGTCGCGTTCAAGGGCTAGCGCGGTCTCGATGTCCTTGCCGGCGATGACCGATCCGGCCTTGGCCACGATCCGCTCGGCCACCTGACCCATCTGCAGGACGGTGGAGCGCATCACCGGGTGGATTGCTGAGTCCGGATAGCGCAGGCGGGCCACCTTAGCCACGTGTCGCGCCAGGTCGCCCATCCGCTCGAGGTCCGAGCTCATCCGCATCGCGGTGACCACCATGCGCAGATCGGTAGCGACGGGCTGCTGGCGGGCCAACAGGTCGATCGATCGTTCGTCGAGCTCGCGGCGAAGCGTGTCGATCTTTTCGTCAGAGGCGATGACGCTCTCCGCAAGATGCAGGTCAGCATCGAGCAGAGCAGTGGTCGCGCGGGACATGGCCGATCCGGCAAGCCTGGTCATCTCGACAAGCTGCTCAGAGATCTTGTCCAGGTCTTCGTGGAAGGAGTCGCGCATGGGTCCCTTTCGTCTTTCAGGCTGGTGTCACCAAGGTGCATTGGAGGGTCGCACTCGCCGGTAAACTATACGAGGCGTTGAGATGAACAGTAGGGGGACGACGCGCACGGCCGTTGGGGTGAGTGCACAGTCGNGCACTGCGCCGTGCGTAGGCTTGGTTTCGTGGACCCCACGGCTACGGCAATTATCGGTGGCGTGCTCGGTNTGGTGACCGGTGCCGTCCTTGTGTCGTGGGTACGCCGGCCGCGGGCATCGGCAGCTCCCGCTCCCGCGTCGCCATCTCGCGACCCTGCCGCCTTGCCGACGGGGGTCTCCGATGTGCTCGCCGTTCTGCGTTCAGGTGCAATCGTCCTGGACGCCGCCGATGCCGTNGTCAGCACCAGCCCCGCAGCCGTGGCCAACGGACTGGTCCGNGGTCGCGACCTGGTCCACGAGGATCTGCGTCACCTGGCCCGAAAGGTTCGTCGCGACGGAGTCATCAGGGAGGTCGAGCTGGATCTGCCCAGGGGCCCCCTGGGGCGTGGCCGCATCATGGTTCGTGCCCGGGTGGCCCCATTGGGAACGGCGTACGTCCTTCTGCTAGTTGAGGATCGCACCGAGGCACGCCGGGTCGAGGACGTCCGCCGTGACTTCGTCGTCAACGTCAGTCACGAGCTCAAGACGCCCGTGGGCGGGTTGGCTCTGCTTGCCGAGGCCGTCCTGGAGGCCAACGACGATCCGGAGGCGGTGGCCCGTTTTGCCCACCGGATGCAGGTGGAGAGCACACGGCTGACCCGCCTGGTCCAGGAGATCGTCGACCTCTCTCGCCTCGAGATCGCTGGCACCCTTCACGATCCTGAGCTCGCGGACGTCGGCGCAGCGGCCGCCGAGGCCATCGACCAGTCAAGGCTGGTGGCCGGGTCCCGCGGTGCGGAGATCGTGTCGTCGCTGACCCGGGATGCCTACGTCTTCGGGGACGCAGACCTGCTCGTGACCGCCGTCCGTAACCTGATAGGCAACGCGATCAACTATTCCGCTCCGGGAGCCCGAGTGGCGGTGAGCGTACGGTCCTCCGAACAGCTCGTGGAGATCGCGGTCGCCGACCAGGGCCAGGGAATCCCCGAGAGCGAGCAGGCCCGGATCTTCGAGCGCTTCTACCGTGTGGACGCCGCGCGCTCCCGGGCCACCGGTGGCACCGGTCTGGGACTGGCCATCGTCAAGCACATCTGTGCAAACCACGGGGGTGAGGTCACGGTGTGGAGTGAGCCTGGCCATGGCTCAACGTTCACGATGCGCCTGCCTGCGGCACAACCGGGCCGCACGACCGCCGAGCCTGGCGCACCCGCTGTTTCCGGCCAGATCCCCAGTCTTCAACATCGAACACGAGAGGTCACCCCATGACGCGGATCCTGGTGGTCGAGGACGAGGAATCGTTCTCCGACCCTTTGTCCTACCTGTTGCGAAAGGAGGGATACGAGGTTGCCGTGGCCGAGACGGGGCCGATGGCTCTGGAGGACTTCGACCGCGCAGGGGCGGACCTCGTGCTGCTGGACCTGATGCTTCCCGGGCTGTCCGGTATGGATGTGTGCCGGGCACTGCGCCATCGCTCGTCCGTGCCGGTCATCATGCTGACCGCCAAGGACAGCGAGATCGACAAAGTGGTCGGGCTCGAGATCGGGGCGGACGACTATGTCACCAAGCCCTACTCCAGCCGTGAGCTGCTGGCCCGGATCAAGGCGGTTCTTCGTCGCGGCCAGGAGCCCGATGAGCTGATGCCCGCCACGCTGGAGTCCGGCCCGGTCCGGATGGACGTCGAACGGCACGTTGTGACGGTTAACGGGACGCACACGCCGCTGCCCCTGAAGGAGTTCGAGCTGCTCGAGATGCTCTTGCGCAACTCCGGCAGGGTGCTGACCCGCGCACAGCTGATCGATCGCGTGTGGGGCAGTGACTATGTCGGTGACACAAAGACCCTGGATGTCCACGTGAAGCGACTGCGTTCAAAGGTCGAGCCCGACCCGGCGAACCCGCAGTTCATCGTCACCGTGCGCGGCCTCGGGTACAAGTTCGAGGCTCCCTGAGACACGCTGATGCACGTGAAATGACGTTCTGTCAAGACCGCCCGGGCGGCGAGTATGACCGATATTATGGCTCTGACCTGCAGAAACGCACGATCGCGCACTCTGGTGTGTCCTTCTGCCGTGGTACCCTTAAGGTCGCGAAAGGGGTACATAGCAGATGGTCTTCAAAGTCGGTGAAACGGTCGTGTATCCGCACCACGGTGCGGCATTGATCGAAAAGATGAAAACTCGCACTATCAAGGGCGAAGACAAGATCTACCTCGTGCTGAAGGTTGCCCAAGGCGACCTGACCATCGAGGTTCCCGCCGAGAACTGTGACCTGGTGGGTGTCCGTGACGTCGTTGGCCAAGAAGGCCTGGAACGTGTCTTCGAGGTTCTGCGTGCCGCGCACACCGAGGAGCCGACCAACTGGTCACGGCGCTACAAGGCAAACCTGGAGAAGCTTGCGTCCGGGGATGTCATCAAGGTCGCCGAGGTCGTCCGTGACCTGTGGCGCCGGGACAAGGACCGTGGCCTGTCCGCTGGAGAGAAGCGCATGCTGGCCAAGGCTCGCCAGATCCTCGTCTCCGAGCTGGCGCTCGCAGAGAAGACGAACGAGGACAAGGCTGAGGCCATCCTTGACGAGGTTCTCGCCTCCTGAGCGAGTGTCTGCTGAAGACGACCGCCCTGTAGGTGCACGGACTGTTCACGCACCGTCTTTAAGGGTCGCGGTCATCTTGGTCGCCGCCGGTAGTGGTGTGCGGCTGGGTGCCGGGATGCCCAAAGCGTTCGCCCCGTTGTGCGGTGAGTCGTTACTGACTCACGCACTTCGGGGAGTTCTTGGTTGCGCGGAGGTGAAGCACGTCGTCATCGTGGCGCCGCCTTCCCATGTCGGGCGATGCCGGGCCGCCGCCGACCTTCTCGGCCAGCACTGCCGGGTGGATGTTGTGGCTGGCGGGGAGGATCGGTCGGCGTCGGTCGAAGCAGGTCTGGGCGCGCTGCGCCCAGGGGACGGCATCGTGCTGGTCCATGATGTTGCCCGGGCCCTGGCGCCCTCGGACCTGTTCGCCAGGGTGATCGACGCCGTAAGAGATGGCCATCCTGCCGTCGTTCCCGGAGTCCCGGTCACCGACACGGTGAAGGTGGTCGACAACCAGGACTGCGTGCTGGACACCTTGGATCGCGGTTCTCTGCGCAGCATTCAGACCCCTCAGGGGTTCCTTCGTGGAGTGCTGGAGCTGGCTCACGCCCACATCGAGGGTACGTTGGCCACCGATGATGCCGGTCTGGTTGAGCGCGACGGCGGGCACGTCCATGTGGTGGCCGGTGATCATCGGGCGCTGAAGATAACCTCTCCTGTGGACCTCACCGTCGCGACCGCACTGATTCAGGATGGCTTGTATGCCCGATAGCCCGCATTCCCTCGTCAGGCCCGCGCCGGGCGCCGACTGGCTGCCACGGGTGGGAGTCGGGGTGGATGTTCATCGGTTTGCCGATGATGACCGAACCTTGTCGTTGGCCGGGTTGAGCTGGCCCGGTGAGCGCGGACTGACCGGCCACTCTGATGCCGACGTCGTTGCCCATGCGGCCTGCGATGCGCTCTTCTCGGCCGTCGGGATGGGGGATCTGGGTGCGCACTTCGGCACTGATCGCCCTGAACTTGCCGGCGCCGCTGGCGTGGTGTTGCTGGCTCAGGCCGCGAGAGTCGTCGCCGACGCTGGCTATGTGATTGGCAACATCGCCATTCAGATGGTCGGCAACGGGCCGAAGCTCGGTCCCCGCCGCCAGGAGGCTCAGACCGCCTTGGGCGCGGTTGTGGCGGCACCGGTGTCCCTCGCGGCGACAACCACCGACGGGCTCGGACTGACCGGACGAGGCGAAGGCATCGCAGCCCTGGCAACGGCGATCGTCTTCCCGGCCGCTGCCGAACCCTCTGATCGGGGCACAGCCCAGCCCTGACTGCCACCCACCACGCGAGGGCGACCGAGCAGCGGCTTGGTCTCGCTTGGCTTGGCTGGCGCTGCCTTGGCCGGCCCGCCGGTAACCTTGGCTGGTGAGCATTCGCCTTTATGACACCGCCACCCAAGAGTTGCGCGACTTCGTCCCGGTCACCGAGGGCAGGGTCGGCATCTATGTCTGTGGACTCACGACCCAGGGTGCCCCGCACATCGGGCACGTTCGCTTTGCCGTAGCGTTCGACATCCTGCGCCGGTGGCTTACCTGCGGACACGGGTTTGACGTGACACTGATCCGCAACGTCACCGACATCGATGACAAGATCTTGGCAAAGTCCGCCGAGGCGGGGGCCCCATGGTGGGCCTGGAGCTATGCGAACGAACGCGCCACCAATGATGCGCTCGACCTGCTCGGCGTTCTGGCGCCGACGTACGAGCCGCGGGCCACCGGGCACATCACCGAGATGCAGGAGATCATGCAGACCCTTATCGACAAGGGTCACGCCTATGTCGCCCAGGACGGTAGCGGCGACGTCTACTTCGATGTGCGCAGCTATCCAGCCTACGGGGAGCTCACCCATCAGCGGATCGACGACATGGAGGCTGCTGCGGACGCCGACCCGCGCGGCAAGCGCGACCCGCGTGACTTCGCGTTATGGAAGGGCCACAAGGCGGGTGAGCCGGAGACGGCGAGCTGGCCAACGGCGTTCGGACACGGTCGTCCGGGCTGGCACCTCGAGTGCTCGGCTATGGCACGCAAGTACCTCGGTGACACCTTCGACATCCACGGCGGAGGCGTTGACCTGCGCTTCCCCCACCACGAGAACGAGCAGGCCCAGTCACGTGCTGCCGGGCTGGGTTTTTCCAACTACTGGTTACACAACGCATGGGTGACCATGAGCGGCGAGAAGATGGGCAAGTCGCTGGGCAATGCCCTCCTGGTCAGCGAGATCACTAAGGTGGCGCGCCCGCTCGCGGTCCGTTACTACCTGGGCGCCGCTCACTACCGCTCCACCATCGAGTACCACGAGGGCTCGTTGCGTGAGGCCGAGGCGGCGGTCGATCGCGTAGAAGGCTTCCTGCGCCGCGCCCTTGGGAGCGGTCCCCTGCAGACCGGCACCGACCTGCCTGCGGGCTTCGTGCAGGCCATGGATGACGACCTGAATGTCTCAGGTGCGTTGGCGGTGGTTCACGAGTCAGTGCGGGCCGGCAACACTGCCCTCGACGAGGGTGATGACGACCAGGCCAGGTCTTTGGCCCAGCAGGTGGTCGCGATGACTGAGGCCCTCGGTGTCAATCCGCTTAACCCGCAATGGAACTCATCTTCGGGCAGTGGTGCTGACGATGCCATGGCGGCCTTGGACGCACTCGTGAGTGACCGCATCGAAGCCAGGGCCACAGCCCGGGCAGCTCGTGACTACCGCGCGGCCGACCAGATCCGTGATCGGCTCACGACAGCGGGTATCGCTGTCGAGGACACCCCCTCGGGTGCACGTTGGTCGCTGGCCCGGCACACGGAAATCTGAAAGGCAACCGAACATGGCTGGTAACTCTCAGCGCCGAGGCGCCATCCGCGGGTCCAAGAAGGGTCCCAGCGCTGGCAGCGGTGGCCAGAGGCGCAAGGGTCTGGAAGCGCGCGGCGCAACTCCCAAGGCCGTCGAGCGCACCAAGCACCCTGCGCACAAGAACGCAGCCCGCGCAACTGCCCGCGGAGCTGCTCCTGGAAGCCGGCCTGCTCGCAGCAGTGGTCCTGCCCACAAGAACGGTACGTCTCGGCGACCTAAGGGGGCCAGCGAGATCGTCTACGGCCGTAACTCTGTGCTGGAGGCGCTGAGGGCCAACGTCCCGGTCACGACGATGTACGTCGCCGGTCGGCTCGAGTCCGACGACCGGGTGCGTGAGGCGCTCAAGATCGCCACTGGCCGATCCCTCTCGATTCTGGAGACGCCCCGAGGCGAGCTCGACCGGATCACCGAGGGCGGAGTCCACCAGGGTCTGGCCCTTCAGGTTCCGGCATACGCCTATGCCCACCCGAACGACCTGGTCAACCCTGAGGCCCCCGGGATACCGCTCATCGTCGCCCTCGATGGCATCACCGATCCCCGGAACCTGGGCGCGATCATCCGCTCGGTCGCTGCTTTCGGGGGTCACGGAGTTGTCGTGCCGGAGCGGCGTTCGGTGGGGATGACCGCCAGCGCGTGGAAGACCTCCGCCGGGGCTGCCGCGCGGATCCCGGTGGCCCAGTGCAGCAACCTCACCCGGACCCTGGAGGACTACCGCAAGGCCGGCTTCTTCGTGCTGGGCCTCGACATGGACGGCGACGTGTCGTTGCCCGCCTTGGAGCTCGCCAAGGAGCCCCTGGTCATCGTCGTGGGCTCGGAGGGCAAGGGGTTGTCACGGCTGGTCAGAACGACCTGTGACCAGATCGTCTCGATCCCCATGTCCTCAGTGGTGGAGTCCCTGAACGCCGGGATAGCCACCGGCGTCACGCTGTACGAAGTTGCCCGCCGCCGTGCACTCTGAGGGTTCGGGGTGCACGACTGGCACGCACAAATGAGCCACTGGCGCTGCCAGGTCCGGTAACGTCGAATCAGTGCGCCACCGGTGCCGANACCTGACGAGAGGGCTTGCGCATGTCTGACTACAGCGACACCCCACCGCCTCCACCGCCTCCACCGCCTTCTTACGGCGCTCCTGGTGCCCCAGGCGTGCCGCCACCCAACTACCTGGTCTGGGCCATCTTGACGACGATCTTCTGCTGCTTGCCGTTCGGCATCGCGTCGATCGTCTTCTCCACCCAGGTGAACAGCAAGTGGGCCCTGGGAGACGTCGCCGGGGCTCAGGAAGCCTCGGCCAAGGCCAGGAGGTTCGCCATCTGGGCTGGGATCGCCTGGGCCATCATCGCTGTGCTCTACGGGATCGCCATCGCGGTTGGTGTGGCCAAATTCAACGTGAAGACCAGTACCGGTTATTGAGGGGTTCTGAGCGGATCCGTCTTGAAAGGACGGGTTACTGTGATGGATGTGCCCTCACGCTCCGCGACGTTGTCACGCTCGGTGACATCGGCCCTGACCGGTGGCCGGCGAGAAGTGCTGCTTCCCCTGGGAGTCGGCGTGGCTGCGCTCGCAGGCACCGTCTACGTGGCCGCTGTGGATCCGAACCTGGCGGGTCACTACCCGACGTGTCCCTTTCTGGCCATCACCGGGTGGTACTGCCCAGGCTGCGGTGCGCTTCGGGCGCTTCATGCCCTTGCTCATGGCGACCTCATGACGGCGCTGGCCCGCAACCCTTTCGCGGTGGTGGCTGCCGGCTACCTCGTGGTCGCCTGGGTGCTTTGGCTCAACCGAACCGTCACCGGACGACCTCGCCGAGGGCTGGCGCCACCCTGGGTGCTGTACAGCGCGCTGGCCGCGATCCTGATGTTCTGGATCCTGCGTAATGTGCCGGGGTGGACGTGGCTGTCCCCGGCCTGAGGCGTTAGCGGCCAGGCGAGGCTGGCCGCAAGGACACCACTACCGGAATCTCGGACGTGTCGAGGCCGAGCACCGCCGCTTCGTCAGGTTTCCGGGTGAGCACGTTCTTCAGGTAGTCAGCGATGACCTCTCTGATCGGGATGTCGTGGCCGGCCTCCTCTGAGAGGTACCAGCGGTGCTCGAGAACCTCATGGAAGACCTCGGCCGGCTCAAGCTTCCTGGTCAGGTCGCGCGGCACGGTGCGGATGACCGGTTCGTAGACCTGGGATAGCCAGTCGTGGGCCACGAGTGCCTCGTCATCATTCTGCCGATCCTGCGAGGCCCGGAAGGTGTCGAGATCGTTGAGCAGGCGGCGCGCCTGGTTCTCCTCGACATCGAGACCGGTCAGGCGCATCAAGCGGCGTGAATGATGTCCCGCATCAACGACCTTCGGCTGGATCTGTATTGTTGCGCCGCCGAAGTCGGTAGAGATGGTCAGCTCGTCCACGTCAAAGCCGAGCATGTTCAGCCGGCGGATGCGCTCGTCGACGCGCCAGCGGCAGCCCTTCTCGAACCGCTCGAGTCCGGTGAGCTCCCTCCACAGTGATCGGTACCGGTCGACGATGGTCTGTGAGACTTCGATCGGATCGACGGTGGGCGCCAGGAATCCCCCGGCTTCCAGGTCCATCAGCTCGCCGGCGATGTTGACCCGGGCGATGTCGAGGTCGTGCTCTCGCTGTCCGTCGGACAGCGTGCTGCGGATCTCACCGGTCTCGGCATCCACGAGGTAGGCCGCGTAGGCACCCGCATCGCGGCGGAACAGGGTGTTGGACAAGGACACGTCGCCCCACCAGAAGCCCGCGAGGTGGAGCCGCACCAGCAGCACGGCCAGCGCGTCGATCAGCCGCTGGGCGGTGTCCGGCCGCAGGCTCTGGCTGAACAGGACGCGATAAGGCAGGGAGAAGTGAAGGTGACGGGTGAGCAGGCACGCGTCGAGCTCCTCGCCGTCGGCGGTGGTGCGTCCGCTGACCACGCCGAACGGTTGGACGCACGGCTGGCCGATCTTCTTGAGAAAGCGCAACAGGTTGTACTCGCGAACGGCCAGGTCGGGCCGGATCTCCTTGACCGCGATGACCTTGCCGGAGACCCTTACGAACCTCACCACGTGCCGCGAGATACCCCGGGGCAGGGCCGCCAGGTGTTGGTCGGGCCAGTCCTCCAGCGGCACCGACCACGGGAGGTCGAGCAGTGCAGGGTCTGGTCTCGCCGCGGTGATCTCCAGTGCCATCTTCCTATCGTGGCACGGATTGCTGAGACCCTTGGCGCCTCAGGCAGCTAGGTCACAGACATGACAGAAGGT
>JGI24140J50213_10001326_pt1 | contig 10888 bp, 7 predicted proteins | sample BarGraIncu00222A_FD_50213 | JGI IMG/M metagenome (IMG submission 50213) | reverse complement strand
GTACGGCGGCATCGACGACTTCAACGCGATCATGACGGTGAAGCGCAGCGGTCTCACGCTGGCCGAGGTGCTGAAGCAGCACGATGATGTGCATGCGCAGCTCGTCGAGTACGTGCGCAACGCGCCGGAGGATCTATACGCGGGCGAGACGCGCTTTCGCCGTCGGCTGCGGCTGGATACGTTCGGCCACTATCCCGTGCACACGCAGGCGATCAAGAAGTGGCGAGAGGTGCTGGAGAAACCGAGCGAGCCAGCGGAAGCGAGCTAGACCACTCGGTGGCGTGTGAGGCGTGTCGCCCCGCACACCACCGGGAGCGCAAGAGTCAGCCGGCCATTCCCGCAGTGTGGAGCGACTGCGATTTTGCCGTTGCGGTTTTCGGAAGCGACTGCATGAACTTCAGCAGATCCGCGTTGACGCGGTCCTTCTGCGTCGTGCAGATGCCGTGCGGCTGCCCTTCGTAAATGATGAGCGTCGAGTTCTTGATCAGCTTCGATGAGAGCATCGCGGCCGCGCCGATCGGCACGATCTGATCGTCGTCGCCGTGAATGAGCAACGTCGGCACGTCAAACTTCTTGCAATCTTCGGTGAGATCGGTTTCCGAGAACGCCTTGATGCAGTCGTACGCGCCCTTGAGGCCGCACATCTGCCCAGCGAGCCAGAAGTTGTCGCGCACTCCCTGCGACACGGTGTTGCCGGGACGATTCGCGCCGTAGAAGGGCGCGCTCAGATCCTTCCAGAACTGCGAGCGGTCGGCCGCGACGCTCTTGCGCAGGCCGTCGAACACCTCGAGCGGAAGCCCCTTCGGATTCGCGGGCGTCTTGAGCATGAGCGGCGTGATCGCGCTGATCAGCACCGCGGCAGCGACGCGCTTCGTGCCGTAGCGCCCGATGTAGCGTGCGACTTCACCACCGCCCGTCGAGTGGCCGACGTGAATCGCGTTCCTGAGGTCGAGCTTTTCCGTGAGCTCGGCCAGATCATCCGCGTACTGATTGAGGTCGTTCCCCTCCCATGTCTGCCCCGATCGGCCGTGTCCACGCCGGTCGTGCGAGATGCAGCGATAGCCGTTCGAGGCGAGGAACATCGCCTGGTCCTCGAATGCGTCGCCGTTGAGCGGCCATCCGTGACTGAACACGACAGGCTGACCCTTGCCGTAATCGTTGTAGTAGATCGATGTGCCGTCTTTCGTCGTGAACGTAGACATGGAAGTTTTCCTTGCTGCGATGCAAAGCAGCGTTCGAATTAGGTCCTGCGCGGTGGTGCCGTTCGGCCCCGTCGTCTGCAGTGAAGGTAAGCCTCACATGAGCGCCCCAAATCGCCCATTCGGGTAATAGTGTACTCCTCAATCGGTGGTAGCGTCCCCGTTGACGTCACTCTGACGTAACGGAACGAGCAACGCGAGCCGCGAACGAACGCGGCTGTTGGCGGAGTGAGCGGCGCATCGAGCGCTGATTACGGCAACCTCACCACGAAAGACCAACCCTCCGCCCGGATGGCCAGGACAGAAGTTCCGCTGCCGGCTATAATGACGATGCCATGCTCGTGATGAAATTCGGCGGGACTTCAGTTGAATCGGCGGCGGCGATCGATCGCGCCGCCGAAATCGTGCGCGCGAGGCTCTCGCGACANCCTGTCGTCGTCGTTTCGGCCATGGGAAAGACCACCAATGCCCTGCTCGCCATCGCCGCCATGGCAGCTTCGGGGCATCGCGATCGCGCGCTCACCATGCTGTACAACGTGGCGGACTTTCACCGGCGCGAAGCCGATACCCTGGTGGATCTCGAGCCACTCTTCGAGGAGCTGGCCGAGCAAGTGAATGCAATCGCGATCGCCGGCGAGCTCACTCCACGGGCATCGGATGCATTTGCATCCTCCGGCGAGCGACTGTCCGCCCTCCTGGTGACAGCACTCTTTCAACGAAGCGGCCTCGACGCCGTCCACATCGATGCCCGCACGCTGATCATCACCGACGACCGTCACACGCAGGCGGCGCCGCTCTTCTCCGAGAGCTTCGACCGAATCTCCGCCACGGTCCCCGAGCTCGCGCGCGACCGCGTCGTCGTCATGGGCGGCTTCATCGGCTCCACTCTCAGCGGTGACACCACGACGCTCGGCCGCGGCGGCTCGGATTACACCGCGTCCATCATGGGTGCCGGCATCGACGCCGAGGAGGTTCAGATCTGGACGGATGTCGACGGGATGTTGACGTGCGATCCGACGATTCTTCCTGGTGGCTATCGCGTGAAGAGCTGTTCTTTTGCGGAGGCCGCCGAGCTTGCATACTTCGGCGCAAAGGTGCTCCATCCCGCAACGGTGCTTCCGGCAATCGAGAAGGACGTTCCGGTTCGCATCCTCAACTCGAGGCGTCCGGATGTCGACGGCACGCTGATCGTCGCCGACGCCCCTCGCTGCGCCGATGCGATTCGCAGCATCGCGTGCAAACAGGAGATCACGCTCGTGAGCATTGTGTCCACGCGCATGCTCATGGCGCACGGCTTTCTGCGTCGCGTGTTCGAGATCTTCGACCGCTTCCAGACGCCGGTCGACATGATCGCCACCTCGGAAGTCAGCGTGTCGCTCACGATCGACGATACGCGCGCGCTGGATGCGATCTGCGCCGAGATCGGGACTTTTGCGGAGGTGTCGGTGGAAGCTGATCAGAGCATCGTGTGTCTCGTCGGCGACAACAGCCGACGTACGCCAGGAGTCGCCGCGCGTGTGTTCGGCGCGCTCAAGGACATCAATGTGCGCATGATCTCGCAGGGCGCCTCGCTGCTCAACATCAGCCTCGTCGTGCGAAGCGCCGATCTGCATTCCGCGATCGAGTCGCTCCACCGGGAATTCTTCGAGAACCCTGACCCAATGGCCTTCGAATGAAGCTCGCCATCGTAGGCTACGGCAAGATGGGCCGGCTCATAGCGCAACTCGCGCCCGAGTACGATTTCACGATCCACACCCGCATCGAGCGCGGCGATGACTTCGGGCGCGTCGAGGGCGCCGATGTCGCGATCGAGTTCACGCGCCCGGATGCCGTCGTGGGAAATATCGAGAAGATCATCAAGGCCGGAGTCCCAGTGGTAGTGGGCACCACGGGGTGGATGGCCGAGATGGATCGCGTGCGAAGCGCGGTCAAGGCGAGCGGCACCGCGCTCGTGTGGGGCGCGAACTTCTCGATTGGCGTGAATCTCTTCGCGCGAATCGTTCGCGAGGCCGCGCGCCTCGTTGCGAAAGAGCCCGGCTATGGCGCGTGGGCGTGGGAGATTCACCATCACACGAAGACAGATGCGCCCTCGGGCACGCTGCTCGAGCTGGTGCAGGTGATGAAAGCCGCCGGCTACTCGCGCGAGATCGACGTGTCGTCCAGTCGCGCCGGCGCCCAGCCTGGGACGCACGAGATCGGATTCGATTCCCCCGCCGACACGATCACGCTGCGGCACACGGCGCGGAGTCGCGAGGGGTTCGCGCGCGGCGCGCTCAAGGCGGCGCAATGGATCGTCGGGAAGAAGGGCGTGTTCGAGTTCACCGAGATCGACTTTTGAGCACAATCCAGAAGAGGATCGCATGAGCATCTTCACGGGATGCGGCACCGCCATCGTCACCCCCTTTCGCCACGACCTCTCACTCGATGAGAGCGCGCTGCGAAAGCTGATTCGCAGGCAGATCGACGCTGGCATCGACTACCTCGTGCCGTGCGGCACTACCGGCGAGAGTCCGACGCTCAGCCGCGAGGAGCACGTGCGCGTCGTCGCGATCACCGTGGAGGAAGCGAGAGGCCAGCTTCCCGTGCTCGCCGGTAGGGATTCGAAGTGGCGGGCGCGCGCCGATGCGCGCCAGCCGTACTTTCAGCCTACGCGCTGCGGGGCTCATTCGGTGTAATCCGTTCCCTGGCCGGCGGCGTGCGAGGCGGCCCGCGTGTCGGGCGAGCGAGAGGCTCGGAGGATGCCGGCACCTTTCGGTGAGAGCGGCCTCTCCATGGTTGAAGGCTGCGCGAAATACGCCGTGAGCCACCAACCGAAGAGCTCCGAATAGATCTGCGCCTCCGAGCGCGGTGGCCCGTCGTCGGTCGAGGGCGTGGCTGCCTCGCTCGATGCCGTTCGGCGCAGCAGCTGCAACTGCTCCTTGAGCGACACGAGTGCGTGCTCGGGGAGAACGCCGGCCGCCCGCATGCCCTGGGCAGTCTGTCTCACCACACTCCTGAGGAAGTGCAGTGCAGCGGGAGTGGGGTCGGCAACGGCGTGCTGATAGCGGCGCAACAGTTCCTGCTTCGCGTCGGCGGCGAGCGGCCAGCCGAACTCCAACCGCACGCGATCGGATGACCGCCCCTCTGAGTCGCCGGTCATGTGGACTTTCCTCGTACTCGAGAGTGCCAAAGAGGCGAGCTATGGTAACTTAGCCTCACTCGATTATCGCGGCTCTGCCTCGCCAGCGCTGTCATGATCTGCCTTGCACGCGATCAGCTCTCGGCTCGCCTTTCCGGGTGTCGTGTGCGTGAGAAGATTGTCGGCCGTGGTCACACCGAGCGCTCGGGCCAGTGCCGCATCGTGCCCGTAGACGTCCGGAAGGAACGACGGACGGCCGTCGCCATCGCTCACGACTGTGTCGTACAGGATGAACACTCGCAGCGGATGCTCGAGCGTCACCGTTTGCATCGCGCTGCGCTCGGACATGCCCGCTTCGATGCGGGCACGATTCCAACCACGTTCGTTGCGAAGAATGAATTCGGCGAGCTTGCCGGGGTCGCTCGCCCGAATGCAGCCGTGACTGAAGTCGCGGCGCTCCTGGGCGAACAGATACTGTTCGGGAGTGCCGTGGAGGTAGACATTGTGCTGGTTGGGGAAGACGAACTTGACGGGACCGAGCACGTTGAGAGCTCCGGGGCGCTGCCGAAGACGCAAGGTTCCATCGATCACGCGCTGCATGTTCGCGCCATTGATGGGATAGATCGCGGCGCCCACGTCCCCTCCACGAACGATCTCCATCCCCGTGCGCTCTGCATATCCGGGATCGCGACGCATCTTTGGTATCTCTTCTCGACGCGCGATGGATGGCGGCACATCCCAGTACGGATGAAACTCCACATATCGCAGCGTGCTCTCGAATACCGGAGTGCGCTTCCCCTTGTACGCACTTCCGACGACGACGTCGATCTGCTCATCCGTGAGGCGCCCATCCGCGCCGCGCGAGATCCCATGCAATCGATATTCGGGAATGTTGATGACCACGAGCCTGGCGTCTGCGAGATCCGGCAGCCAGCGCCACCGCTCCATGGTGAGCTCGATCTGCGAAATACGCGACGCGATTGGTACGCGCAGCTGCGCGACCGTTGCTCGTCCAACCGCGCCGTCGTCGACGAGGCCATGGCGCCTTTGAAAATCCTTCACACCATCGGCGAGCGGTGCATCGTACAGCTCCGAGTCCGCGGGTGCGGCCATCGAGTCTAGAGGGCCAAGATCTCCCAGCGTCGTCAGGAGTCGCCGAAGCATCGGAGTTCCAACCCAGCGATCGTTGAGCTCGAGCGTCGTCGAGCGCGCGGGGAGCTGGATCGAACGGGAGCTCGCGGAGAGCACGAGATACGAGCGGAGCAGCTGTTCGAGCGAGCGAAACTGGTGAAAGGGCGGCTCCAGAGAGTCGATCGTCGCGCGTACGTCGTTGGCGACGCTCAGCCTCCTGACGACGGAATCGAGTGCGAGCTCCGTCTTCTTCCCCGAAAGCGCGAATCCCAACGAGGCAGGATCGACGCGCCCCCGGTGCGCGTGATCGACAAGGCGCATCACCGACAAGGTGAGCCACGCGTCGATGCTGGCATCGGAAGAGTCGAGCGCTGCGCGGTGGAAACCTGCCGGAATCATGCGCAACGCGCTTGCGAGTGGCTCCGCATCATACTGCGCGGCGCGAAGTCCTCTCGTCGGCGCCGTGCGAAGCTCGGCGAGCATCGTCGCCCCCTGGGCGGTGAGCGCGCCACCGACAATCCAAAAGAGCGACGAGTCGCCACCGCGATAGAGCCTCAGCAGCGCCGCTCGATAGAGCGGTGAGTCGCCGAGCCGTGCGCCGAGGTTGGTTCCGTTGGCAATCGCTATTCGCAAACCCTCGCCTGCCGCGCCGGCGCTCTGCGCGCGCGCCAGCGATGCGCAAAGCGAGAGCGCAAGTATGATGGCCGCTGGCCGTACGAATGTCGGGCGAATCCTGCAGCGCAAGACGACGATGCGTGTCCTGTAACGTGCCGCAAATCTCACCACTGTTCTCACCTGCTTCGGCGTGTGCTTCTTTGGAAAAGAGAGCCCTGGCGGCCAAGGATCTTATCGGGGAATGCCTGACATCCAGGGCGTCCTGCGCAGGCGCGTGTCCCTCATTCCCCGACAGTCTGCGGTCGCGTCGCTGGCGTTCGTGTGCGCAGGGCGCATGGTCATCCTCGCCAGCAGCGAGGCCTAACCTGGAACGGATACCTTCAGCATCTCCACCGTCGACAACCATCTGGTTCATCTTCGGCTTTCCCCTGCGCTCAGCGAGCGCAATCGCCTGACGACTGCCTTTCGGCTCGTGCTCGCGATTCCTCATCTGATTCTTGTCGGAGCTCCGATTGCCGCGGTACTGACGTGGCGCAGCGGTCCCGATGCCGGCGTGACGTATGGGTGGGGCGGATCGGGCGGGCTCCTCGGAGCGGCGGTGGTGATGGCCGCCGTCATCGCTTGGTTCGCGATTCTCTTCACCGGACGATATATCGATCGCTCCGTTAACGACATCGCGAGGGCCCCGCCGAACGCACGGTTGCGTCGTCGCTGTTCGGACGGGGTGATCGACAAGTGCGCGTGATCGACCTTGCGACAGCCTCGCTCGCGGTCCATCGTCCGTTCAGGCGCTCCCTTCCGGAGTCGCCGTCGCCCGAATTCTCCTCAAGGGATTGTCTATGTACCGCTCATTCGTCGCCGCGCGCGGCGTTCTCGCTGCATCACTCAGCGTGATCTGCCTCACCGCTCCCGCGCTCGCCCAGTCAAAGAAGCGCGCCGCACCCGCTACGGTAGCGGCCGCACGCGAGACGCCCGACACCACAGCGCTCACCGCGATGCACTACCGATATATCGGGCCCGAGGGCAACCGCACTGACGCCGTAGCGGGCATACCGGGAAATCCGAACATCTACTATGCCGGCGCGGCGAGCGGCGGGCTGTGGAAAACGATCGACGCCGGTGCGCACTGGGCTCCGATCTTTGATGATCAACCCGTGTCGTCCATCGGCGCCATTGCCGTCGCACCCTCGGATCCGAATATCGTCTGGGTCGGCACCGGCGAGTCGTTCATTCGCAGCCATATCTCCATCGGCTTCGGCATGTACAGGTCCACGGATGCCGGGAAGAGCTGGTCGCACCTTGGCCTCGAGAAGACGGGGCGAATCGCGCGCATCGCGGTCGATCCACTGAACCCCGATCACGCGCTCGTCGCGGCACTCGGGCACGCGTACGGTCCGCAACAGGAGCGAGGGATCTATCGAACACTCGATGGCGGCAAGACGTGGGAGCGCGTCCTCTTCGTCAACGACTCGACCGGCGGCATCGATGTCGTCCTCGATCCGTCGAACTCGCGCATCGCGTACGCTGCTATGTGGCAGATCGAGATTCACACGTGGGGGCGCACGAGCGGCGGCGCCGGAAGCTCGATCTGGAAATCGACGGACGCCGGCGCGACATGGACGCGCATCGTCGGTCACGGCCTGCCGCAGCGGCCATTCGGCAAGGTCGGACTCGGCATCAGCGCCGCGATGCCCGAGCGCATCTACGCCGAGGTGGAAACGGGCGATGGTGTGCCGCGCGATGGGGTGCCGTCGGATTCGGGACGGTTGTTTCGTTCCGACAACGCCGGAAAGGACTGGAAGCTCGTGAGCAGCGATCTCCAGCCCGCCGGGCGCACCGCCTACTATGATCGCATGGGCGTCGAGCCCGACAATCCGAATGAGGCGTATTTTCTCGCGGCGGCGTTCACGAAGACGCTCGACGGGGGCACGACGATGATCGACCTTCCGCACGAGCAGGTGCCGCGCGGAGACCATCACGACATCTGGTTCGATCCGACGAACGGCGACCGCTTCGTCGTCGCGCACGACGGCGGGCTCGGCATCACGACGACGCGCGGGCGCACGTGGAATCGCATTCAGCTGCCGATCGCGCAGATGTATCACGTGACCGTCGACAATCGCGTGCCCTACTATGTATATGGCAACAAGCAGGACGGAGAGTCGGCGATGGGGCCGAGCAACGCGAAGCAGGAGTTCTTCGGCACGGACGTCGGCATCGGCCGCGGCCAGTGGCGATCGGTGGGCGGGGGCGAGAGCGGATGGGCGACGCCGGATACCGTCGATGAGAATCTCGTGTGGTCGAGCGCATCGGGATCGGGATCGGTTGGCGGAATCGTGACGCAGTTCGACGTGCGCACGAACAACATCCACGCGGTGGAAGTGTGGCCGCAGGCGACGACGGGAACACCGGCGGACAGTGTCAAGTTTCGCTTTCAGTGGACCTTCCCGCTCACGATCTCACCGCACGATCACAACACGGTGTACGTCGGCAGTCAGTTCGTGCATCAGACTTCGGACGGAGGGAACAGCTGGGCGATCATCAGTCCGGATCTCACGCGCAACGACAAGTCGAAGCAGAAGATCTCGGGTGGGCTCACGCCGGACAACATCGGCGTCGAGTATGGCGACGTCGTGTTTGCGATTGCCGAGTCGCCGATCACGAAGGGGGAGATCTGGGCGGGAACGAACGACGGGCTCGTGCAGCTCACGCGCGATGGTGGGAAGAGCTGGACCAATCTCACGGCGAACATCCCCGGCATCCCCACGCTGGGAACGATCAGCAACATCGAGTGCTCGCGCTTCTCCGATGGAACCGCGTATCTCACGGTCGATGGGCACCAGGTCAACAACCGCGATCCGTGGGTCTACAAGACCACCGATTTCGGAAAGAGCTGGACGCTAATCGTGAAGGGCGTTCCGAAGTCGCCGATGTCGTACGCGCACGTCATCCGTGAGGATCCGGTGCGCAAGGGGCTGCTCTATCTCGGAACCGAGAACGGGCTCTACGTCTCATTCGACGATGGCGGCGAGTGGCAGCCGCTGCAGAACGATCTTCCGCACGCGCCGGTGTATTGGCTCACTGTGCAACCGCACTTCCACGACCTGGTAGTCGCGACGTACGGGCGTGGCTTCTACATCCTCGATGACCTGACGCCGCTCGAGCAGTGGACACCGGCGATCGCGACCAAGTCGAGCGCGCTCCTCAAGCCACGCGATCAGTATCGCTTCCGCACGATCGCCGATCCATTCACCGAGATGGATGACATTGTCGCCGGAAAGAATCCGCCGATAGGTGCGGCGCTCAACTTCTGGATCAAGACGGGCGCGAAGGACAGCACCAGCAAGGACAGCGTAACGCTGACGATCGCGAACGCGTCTGGCACCGTCGTGCGCACGCTCAAGGCGCTGGCGAAGACGGGGCTCAACCGAACGTTCTGGGATCTGCACAGCGAGAAGACGACGGAGGCGAAGATTCGCGCGAGCCCCGTCTACGAAGAGTGGTTCGAGGTCGAGGCGGCGGGAAAGGACGCTCCGGGCGTTGGCCGCTACGCCGTGCTCGAGCCGCCCGGCACGTACACCGTGACGATGAGCTATCGCGGCGATCGGGAATCGCAGCCGCTCGTGATTCTCAAGGATCCTGCATCGGGTGGGAGCGAGCAGGCAATCGCAACACAGATGGAGACGCAGGGTGGCGTCGTCGCCGACATCGATGACGCGGTGACGCAGATCAACTCGCTCGAGATGGTGCGCGGACAGCTGTCGAGTCTCGAGGAGCTATCCGAGAAGGACAGCACGCTCACCGACGTCAAGAAGGCGAGCGAGGAGCTCACGGACAAGCTGGTGACGGTCGAGCGCCAGCTCATGCAGATGCAGGTGACCGGGCGTGGGCAGGACAACGTGCGGTGGCCGGTGCAGATCGCCGAGCAGTTGCTGTATCTCGCGGAGTCCGTTGGAGGATCGGACTACGCGCCTACGGCCTCGCAGAAGGAAGTCGCCAAGGTGTTGCACGTGAAGCTCGAGAAGGTGAAGGCGGAGGTTGACAGGCTGCTGAAGCAGGATGTGCCTGCGTTCAACGAGCGGCTGCGCGGCCGCAATCTGCATCCGGTGATCTAGCTCGCAGCGCGAGCGCTATTCGCTCGCGAGGGCAGCCGAGACTTCGAAGCTCTGCACGAGAACCTTTCCTCCAACGGTGAGGCGCGCGCTGAACGCGCCCGATCGTATCCGCGCGCGCTGCTCGTCGATGGGCGCCGCGGGATCCTCGCTCGGCGGAATGATCGTTGGCCAGATCACGCGATGCAGCCCGGCCGCCGTCGACAGCGGCGGCTCGGGCGCGCTCACCCAATGCACCGTGACCCTCGGAATTCCGTCGCGTCGAGCATTGGCCGAATCGGCAGCGGTGAGCGTGGCCGGAATCGTGGATGCGACGGCGTCCTTCGCGTCGAGAATCTCGAGCGTGATCGGGCCCGTGACCGCCGACTTCAGATAGTAGTAGATGACGACGCCATCCACGGGATTGTCGGCCTGCGGCTCATCCTTCGGCAGCGGCGTGCCGTTCTCGTCTCCCGGCACCGACGATGTGATGCTCGTCGGCTTGAAGAGGTGCACGTCGGCGGCCAGCACGCGCGCCTCGAGCTGGCGCAGCGGGCTCAGATCCTCGATCACCCAGATGCCGCGCCCGTGCGTGCCGACGATCAGATCGTTGTCATAGATCTGAAAATCGCGCACCGATGTGACGGGAAGATTGAGCTGTAACGGCTGCCACGACTCACCGTCATCCAGTGAGATGAAGGCGCCGCGCTCGGTGCCCGCCACGAGAAGTCCTT
>JGI24140J50213_10001324_pt1 | contig 10916 bp, 8 predicted proteins | sample BarGraIncu00222A_FD_50213 | JGI IMG/M metagenome (IMG submission 50213) | reverse complement strand
GGTGGCGCCGGCTCGGCCGGTGTCGGTGGTACCCACGGGTCGGCGGCCATGGCGGCCGACCCCGAGACGGCAGCCCTGATCGAGCGCGACCCCAGTGTCAACCGGAGCCTGCTTCTGCGGCTCATTGCCGGAGTTCGGGGGCTTTAGACCATGGCGACCAGAACCAGGAACCGCCGAGGCGGCCAGGCCGTGAAGATCGTGGTCACGGGCCCGTTCGCAGCCGGGAAGACGACGCTCATCCGGACGATCAGCGAGATCACCGTGCTGTCGACCGAGCGCGGCATCACCGACTCGACCAGGGCACGCAAGGCCGAGACGACGGTCGCGATGGACTTCGGGCGCATCACGATCGACCGCGACCTCGTGCTGTACCTGTTCGGCACGCCGGGTCAGGAGCGGTTCGACTTCATGTGGGAGATCCTGGGCGAGGGCATGCTCGGGTACGTCGTGCTCGTCGACGCCGAGCGTGCGGACTCCCTCGCCGAGGCGGCCGGCATCCTCGACGCCTTCCGCCGCATGGCCCGCGTCCCGTACGTCGTGGCACTGAACCGCAGCAGCGGGCTCGCCGAGGAGGAGGAGCGGCACATCCGTACCACCCTCGGGCTGGCCCCGGAGGTCGCGCTGCTGCCCTGCGACGCCACCGACAAGGAGTCCGTCAAGGCGGTGCTGCTGGCCCTGCTGTACTCGGTCCTCGACGAGGTCGAGGCCGAACGGGCGTCGGTCTGACATGTGGTCCTTGCGGCGCCGGCCACGAGGTGGGCGCCATGCGAGCCTGCGTGGCGCCGTGTCCCCGGTAGCTGTACCGGTCTTCCTGCCGCTCTACGCCGCCGTGCCCGGGGCTGCGACTGCTCCCGTGCCTGGGCCTCCCGCCGCTCCCACACCCACGCCGCCCCCCGTGCCCGCGCCCACGCCGCCCCCCGCGCCCGCGCCCATGGCCCCGAATTCGGGGGTTGCCCTCGTGTTCAACGACGGAAGCGCGATGGTGTTAGATCCCGACGACCCGCGGGTCCGCGCCTTCCTCGCCGTCGCCGGTCAGATCATCGTGCGCTGACCGCTCGGGTGGTCTGCCACCGCAGGCTATCTGCGATCGCCATTCGCAGATCAAGCTGTGCCCGCCAACCCAGCAGGCGTTCGGCGCGGTCGCAGACGGTGTAGCTGCCGCGAACGTCGCCAGCGCGCCGCGGCCCATCGAAGACGCGTGGGCCACGTCCCACCACCTCGGCGAAGGCGGCGACGAGCTCCCGAACCGTTGTCCCCGATCCGGTACCGATGTTGACGACCTCAAAGCCGCTCGGACCCACCGCCTCGTCGAAACGCTCGAGGGCCCGGACGTGGGCGACAGCGAGGTCCCAGACGTGGATGTAGTCCCGGATCGCGGTGCCGTCGTGCGTAGCCCAGTCCGTGCCGGCCACCACGAACGGCTCGCCGCCGGCGGCAGCGTCCAGCAATCGCCCGAGCGCCTGAGTGTGCCCGAGCCGATACGGGCCGGTCCGCAGCCCGGGGTCGGCACCGACGGGGTTGAAGTAGCGCAGGGACAGCGAACGAACCGCGTGCATGCCGGCGACGTCCTTGAGCACCCGCTCGACCATTAGCTTGCTGTTGGCGTACGGGCTGTTGGGCTGCAGCGGGGAGTCCTCGTCGACTGCTGGTCCCGGCCCGGCGGCGTATATCGCTGCGGTGGAGCTGAACACGAGCCGACGGCACCGGTTGCGCACCAGGTGCTCCACGAGCTCCACGGTCTTCCCGACGTTGTTGCGGTAGTACGACAGCGGTGAACGGACCGACTCGGGCACAACGATCGACGCGGCGCAGTGGACCACCGCCGTCACGTCGGGGTGGTCACTGAATACCCTGTCGACCAGCCCGCCGTCGGCGACGTCTCCCGCGTAGAAGGGCCGATCGAGGACGAACTCCACGGGGCCGCTGCTGAAGTCGTCGAGGATGACCACCTTGTGGCCGGCGTCGACCAGGGCGGACGCGACGGTGCTCCCGATGTAGCCGGCTCCGCCGGTGACGAGGACCTTCATGCTGCAGCGGCCGGGTGTCGGGACGGTCGGGCGCCGCTCGCGCCTCGGCGCTCGGCGCGGGTGGCGAGCACTGCGGCCGCGCTGGCGAGGCCGCCCACCAGGAGAGCGGTCGTGCCCGATCCCCAACGGTCGGAAGGAAGCCCGGCCAGGCAGGACGGAAGTACGCCGGCGACGGTGGCCGTGGCGGCGAGGACAGGGGCCACGGACATCCCGCGCGGCAGCAGGAGGCGGTACCAGGCCCCGCGTACGACGGCGCGCATCAGGTGGGCGAAATACGCCGTACCGAGCAAGCAGCCGATGGCGGTGCCGAGCGCGACTCCCACGGACCCCGCCCAGATCGCGAGCGGCACCGTGGTCGCGACGTTGACCACCACCGCGACGACGCCGTACCGGCTCTCCAGCCCGGGGTACCCGGTCGCCCTGGCAGTCGCGGCTAGGGGGGCGGAAAGCAGGTTGACCAGGTAGCCGGCCGACAGGACGGCTGCGATCAAGGCCACTTTGCCGTGGCCCGGCCCGAGCCAGAGGCTGACGCTGGGCACCAGCGCCCCGAGCGTCACCACGCCGAACGTGACCAGAAAGGGGGCCCAGGCCCGCTGGACGCGGTCGTAGAGCGCCACTGCGCCGCTGGTCCCGTCTCGGGCGGTGTGCAAGGACATCCGCGTGAGCAGGTACGGCATGGCCCAGAGCGGTATCGACCGGATCGTGGTCGAGACGGTGACGGCGAGCGAGAACATCGCCGCCTCATGGAGGGGAAGGAACGAGGCCACGACCAGCGTGTCCGCCTCGGCGTTGACCAGCATCGCGAGCCCACCGATCTGAGTCCGCCACGCATAGGACAACAGCTCCCTTGCCTGAGTGCGTCCGAGGAACCCGCAGCCGCGACCAGGGACCAGCCGGACCGCTTGCCAGCCAGCGGCGGCCACGGTCACGGCCGCCCGAACAGCAGAGGCGGCGAAGGCGCCAGCCAGCCCGTACGCCGGCACCAGCACGACCATCCCCGCCACGTAGGCCGCGGAGCCGGCGATCGCCGCCACCGCCGAGGAGCCGAACCGTTCGTAGGCGACGAGGACGGACTGGAATGTGCCGCCGACCAGCTGCAGGACGACGAGCATGCCGAGCCAGCCGGCTAGCGACGACGTCTCGGTACGTACGGCCTCGGGGGTCCGCAGCAGGTGGGCGCCGGCGTATCCCACACCCGCCAGCGCGCCGCCAAGCAAGACCGAGGCGGCCACCGACAGCGCCAAGCTCGTGTTGACGAGCTGCCGCGCCCAACGTCCGTCTTCCGCGCCGCGGGCGACGCCGAGGAAGCGCGGCAACGAGGCGCCGACCCCGCCGTCCAGAGTTGATGCCAAGAACGCGATGGTGGTCAGCAGGGCGAGGGCACCGAACCGGTCCGCGCCGAGCCGGCCGAGAAGCCACGGGCTGCTGACGACGAAGACGAGTGCAGGCAACGCGGTGCCGATCCCGGTCAGCAGCGACGCGCTGAGCACCCGGCCGAGGGCACTGTCGACGCGCCCGCTCACAGCTTGCGGCCCACGGCGACGAGGAACGGGCTGAGAATCGGGTTCGGCACCCCGCACGGCCCTGCTACCCGCTTCGCCAGCGACCCGGCCTTGCCGAGCACACCCGCTACGCGGCCGGCGGTGCGGCTGGCGCGGGCCGACCGTGCCTCGTCGGGTTCCACCCAGAATTCGCAGGTGCCGAACCGGCGAACGTGCAACGGCGCTACACCCCCGAACGCGAACGCGGTGCGGAGTAACCCGGGCGACATCGCCGCCAGGTTGTGGGTCTCGAGGCTGGTCCGGTCCCACTGCCGGTGCAGCAGCCACTGGCCGCCCCGGAAGTTCGGCACCGTCACGACCAGCAGGCCACCTGGCCGAACCCAGGCCGCATGCCGTGTGATGATCGCGGCCGGGTCGTCGAAGTGCTCGATGAACCCGAAGGAGCAGACAAGGTCGTACGACGGGCGGGGCGGCTCGGTACAGAAGTCGGCACGGACGACCTCACCGACCCGTACGCCCTCCTCAGCCAGCGTGGCAGCCAGCGTGTCGACCCCTGGAACGATGTCGATGCCGGAGACGGTGTAGCCCCACCGCTGGTTCAGGTAGTGCATGAACCCCCCGGGGTAGCACCCGACCTCGAGGGCTTGCAGGCCGGGGGTGCTCGGCAGCAGCGTACGGAGCACCGGGTCGAAGACCCGGCAGGCGGCCAGGTAGCCGGCCCGGTCGGACGTCGCGTCGCTCGCCGCCCATGAGTCCTCCCAGTACCGCGCGTCGGGCGCATTGAACGAGTGACGCGCCATCACGCCCGCCCCCCGCCGGGCGACACGGGACGGCCCTCGGCCGGCGCCGTGCCGGCACGGGCCATCAGGGCGTTCTCGAAGGCATCGGCCGAGGCTTCCCTAGTGAAGCTGCGTACGCGTGCGGCCCCGGCGGCTGCCAGCCGAGATCCCAGTTCCGGGTCTCGTACCAGCCGGACGATTGCGGCGGCGAGCCCGCCCGAGTCCTCGACGGGTGCGAGCAGCCCGGTCACCTCTGCTGCGGCGTAGTCCGCGTGGCCTCCGATGTCCGTCGCGACCAGGGCGCAGCCGCACGCCATGGCCTCTGCAGGGGGAAGTGCCCAGCCCTCCATCCGGCTCGGGGACACGAAGATCAGGCTTGAGCGCAGAAGGTCGACCAGCTCGGGACGCGTGGGTCGTGCCGTCCAGTCCATCCACGAAGGGATGTGGGCCGGGCGGTCGTAGACCGAGAACACCGAGGCGCGAAGCGTAGGTTCGATCATCCGAGCCCGCTCGAGGGCAGCCAGCCCGACGTCCGAGCCCTTGACATGGTGGGGGTGCCACAGCATGGCGACGCGATGACGGTCCCGCTCGATCGCGCGGGGTGCGGGAGTGCGGAAGCTCTCGTCGACGAAGTTGGGGACGATGTCCACCTGTCCGCGCCCGAGCTCGCTCGCGAGGTCGGCCAGCCAGCCGGCGATGACCAGTTTGTGCAGCGGCAGACGCCACGAGGCGTTGACGCGGCCTGCAGGACCGGACCACGTCTCGTGACTCTGCAGGTACGAGAACCCCCATCCGGGTGCCGACCTGGCCGCCACAACTTCGCTGGTTCGCCAGGCCGTCGCCACCACTGCAGTTCCGGCTGCCCACCGCCTGGGCAGCCGGAGCACCGTACGGATTCGGACGGCGGGGTCGTGGTCGTACCACGGGGTCGGTGCCTCGTGCTGCCCGCCGGACGTCCCGTGCCGCCACAGGAGCGCGGCGGGTCCACGCCAGCGAGGCTCGCTGATCACGGCCCAGTGCAGCACTGACACCGTGTGCCCTCGTGCGGCCATGGCGTTGGCGTGTGCGTACACCATCTGGTAACCGCCGACCGGCACGCGGGACCAGCGCGGCAGCACGAAGACCACGTCCATGCTGGCGAACCTTCCGGTGGGGGGAGCGGTTCCTGTCGGAACACTCGGGATATCGGCGCGCTCACGCTCGATCCTTAGGCCGATCGGGCGTACTCCTGGGCGCGGAGCGAGCCGGGGACGGACCGGCTTCAGAGCCTCGGACCGGCTGCCGATGTTCACACGAATGGCCCAACGATTCGGAGGTGACGCGTGAGTACACGGTGCCCGGGCGGGCTCGCCGTGGTCGTTCTCACCTTTCGCGGCCGGTCTGTGGTCGGCTCCTGTCTCGACGCGCTCGCGGAGCAACTGCCCACCGGCACTCCTGTGGTCGTCGTCGACAACCACTCGGGCGACGGGACCCCGGAGCTGGTGGCCGAGCTCGCCGCCCGGATGCAATGGGCCACGACGCTCGTACGCAGCCCGGCCAACCGCGGCTACGGGAGCGGGATGAACCTGGGCTGGGAGACCGCGATGCGGGACCAGCCCGAGAGCGTGCTGCTGCTGACCCACGACACCGTCCTCAAGCCTGGCGCGATCGGCTTCCTCACCCGAGCTCTGGCCGGAAGCGAGAAGACGGCGATGGTCGGCCCTCTGCTGCTGCGCGCAGGCGCGGAGGACCTCGTGTGGTCCGCAGGCGGCGAGCTCACCGGACTTGGCCGGCATCCGCACCACATCGGACAGGGGGACGCCGCTTCCCAGTGGGAGGGCGCGGAGCCGAAGAAAGTGGCTTGGCTCGATGGCGCGGCCCTGCTCGTACGGGTGTCCGCCGCTGAGGGCCTCGACTGCCCGATCGGCCGGCTCGGCCCCTTTCGCGAGGACTTCTTCCTGTACTGGGAGGAGGTCGAGCTGCAGAGCCGCCTGGCTGATGCCGGCTGGGACCTCCAGCTCGTGGCCGCGGCCGTCGCCACGCAGCACCCTGGGCTCATGCCGCCCTACCTCGCGGCACGCAACCGGATCCGCTATCTGGCGACGGGCGGTCACCCGGTGGGAGCGGCCGCGGCCGCGGCCGGCGAGTGTGCCAGGGCGGTACGCGACGGTGTCCACCCCGCACGACGTTGGCGGGCCCGGGCGCGGCTCACCGGCCTGCGCGACGGCTGGAGAGGAGGGTTGGACCTTGAGCTCGCCGTACGCCGCTAGCCCGCCCTCCACCCGCCCCGTGCAGCCGGTACGTCACGAGGAGGCCCAGCGACAGCGGGCGGTCACCCTGGTGAATCCGCTCCCGGTGGCCCTCGCCCACTACGAGGCGGCGCTGCGGTCGACCCTGAGTGCGGTCGGCGCCGACGTCGTCGGCACCCATACACCGTCCGCCGAGGTGGGCGGCGGCCCGCTGGCGACAAGTCTGCGCGCTGCCCTTGACCTCTCCGTCTCGGCCATGCAGGTTGTGAGGTCGCATCCAGAAGACCTGCTGCTGTCCCTCTGGCCCTCCTTCGGCCTCGCAGATCCGGTGCGGTGGCCGCGGTCCGCGTCCGTCTGGCACGTGGTTCACGACCCGCGTCCGCTACGCCGCCAGGCCGGCTACGGGAACCTGTCGGCACGGCTTGGCCGCTCGCGCCTGGGCTCGCCCCCGCGGGTGCTCGTGCACTCGTCGGTCGCCGCCGACGAGCTCGCCCGTCGCGGTTGGCCCATGCCGCTTGTCGTGCCGCACCCCATCTGTCCGGCCCCCGGCCCCGAGCCGCGTGCGGACCGCGACGGCGTGCTGGTGCTTGGTCAGTACAAGCCGGTCCGTGACCTAGTGGCCCTCGATCTTCTCGCGCAGCAGCTGGCCGGTCGCCTCAAGCTGTCGGTGCACGGGCGTGGTTGGCCGGCGTTGCCCGGCTGGGAGGTGTCTCCAGGCTTTCTCTGCGAGGACGAGTTCGACGATCGGCTGAGGTCGGCCGGATGCCTTGTCCTGCCGTATCGCCGGTATTTCGTCAGCGGAGTCGCCGTACGCGCGGTCGAACGGCTGACCCCCGTCGTGGCTTCGCGTCACCCGATGCTCGAGGACCTGCTGGGCCGGGACTGGCCGGGCTTCGTCGAGGGCGACCGGTGGGCGGCGGCGGTCGGGCGCGTCGCCGACCTGGAACCGGCGCGGCTGGTCGCGGTCCGGGCCTCGTACGCCGAACGGGCCCAGGCGGCGTGGACCGAGTGGCTGTCGATGGCCCGAAGCTGGCCGACAGGTCCCGGTGCCCGTTGAGACTTCACCCGCACCCCCACCCGCAGACCCACGGTCACCAGCACGTGGCGAGGGTGAACACGTCCGTACCGGTCGCCGGCCACCGGCGTGCCGCTACCGGTCTGGCGCTGCGTCGGCGGGCCGACCAGCTGCTCCTGGTGCTCGACGCCGCCGGCTCGGTGATCGTGGCCCGCCTGGCGGGAGAGCTCCTGCACCGAACGCTCACGGTGGCGTGGCCGGGGTACGTGTTCGTGGCGTTCGTAACGGTCGTCGCCGGCCGCTGGCTAGGGATGTACCGCCGCGGCGCGCTCCGCCCTGGCACGAAGCTGCTTGAGTCCGCTGTGGGCACTGCGGCGGCGGGCGGGCTCGCAGCTGTCGTCGTTGTGATCGCATCACCTCCCGGGCCAGGCTTCGCCTGGGCCGTCCTGGTGGCTTGCGGGCTGTTCGCGGTGATCCTCGCCGTCCGTCGCACACTGGCGCACGCCCGCCGCGCCCTCGTCCCACTCGGCATCGGTCTTGAGCGGTACGCCGTCCTCGGCGAAACACCGCAGATGCGCCGTCTGGTAGCCGACCTGACCCGGGCGTCCGGCGCTCCCTTCCGGATCGTCGGCACCGTCGACGAGGGGCTGGAAACCGCCGAGTGCGCCGCTCGCGTCGCCCGTCTGTCCGTCGACGGACTGCTCGTCCCGCCGCACATCGACCCGGTGGAGGTGGGGGCACTGGCGCGCTCCCTCGCCGGATACGACATCGAGGTGCTCGTCGCGCCGCGTCCGCACGACCTCGACGCGCAGATCACCGCGGTCACGCACCTTCAAGGCATCCCGCTGCTGCGCCTCGGTGGTGCCGCACCTCGTCGGCGGGCCGTGCGCACGCCCGCTCGTAACCGTCGCTCAGCAGGCATCGCGATCCTCGGCACGCGCGGCATCCCCGCCGGGTACGGCGGGTTCGAGACCTTCGCCGAGCAGCTGGCGCTGCGGTTCGTGGACCGGGGGATCCCGGTCACCGTCTACTGCCGTGCCCACTTCGCGTCGGGCGAGCGGACCTACCGCGGCATCGACCTGGTCACGTTGCCGACCATCAGGAGCAAGTACCTCGACACGGTCGTCCACACCGTGCTCTCCGCGGTCCACCTGGTCCTCACCCGGGGGCCGCGGGACGTGCTCCTGTGCAACGCGGCGAACGCCCCGGTGGTCCCGTTCCTGCGGCTGGCCGGGCGCCGCGTCGTGCTCAACGTCGACGGTCTGGAGTGGCGGCGCGGGAAATGGGGTGTGCTCGGCCGCTCGTGGTACCGCATGGGGGAGTGGCTGTCCGTACGCGCAGCCTCGGTGCTGGTCACGGATGCCGAGGAGGTGCGCACCTACTACCGCGTGCGCCACGAGACCGACTCGGTCATGGTGCCGTACGGCGCGGAGCAGCTCGCGAGGGGCAGCGTGCCGATGCCCGAGCAGGCCCGCGTCGCGCCCGGTTCGTACGCCCTCTACGTCTCCCGCTGGGAGCGCGAGAACAACCCGCTGCTGGTCGCGTCGGCGCACGCGGCGTCCCGAACGACGCTCGGGCTGGTCATGCTGGGCCAGGCGGCCTACGACGACGGGCTGGAGGACGAGGTCAGGGCAGCCGCACGCGCGGACGCCTGCCTGCCGGGGGCGGTGTACGGCGACGGGTACCGCGGCCTGATCGCGAACGCGGCCTGCTACGTGCACGCGACCGAGGTCGGTGGCACGCACCCGGCCCTGATCGAGGCGATGGGCGCCGGCAACCTGTGCCTGGTCCTGGACACCCCTGAGAACCGCGAGGTGGCCGGCGATGTCGCCTGGTACTTCTCCGACGGTCCTGGGCTCGCCGGGCTGCTCGGTCGCGTCGGAGAGCTCGAAGGGCCCGAGCTGGACCAGCTGCGGGACCGGACGCGCGACGAGGCCCGCCGCAGGTACTCCTGGAGCTCGGTCTCCGACGCGTACGAGACGCTGCTGTTCGACGCCGGAGGGTCAAGCCGCCACCTCATCCCGCCGATTCCCTCCAGGTGACCCTGGCCCTGCCCGAACCCTCGGTGGACGCGCCCGGTTCGGCTGTCGCGACCGGACCCGCCGAGCCGGCTGTCGACGCGGCTGCGAAACCGCCCCGCGCGTCGCGATCGGACCTCGTCGAGCACGTCACCGTCCTCGGCGCGATCCTCTGGCTCGTCTGGCCGGCCACCGTCGCGTCAGGCGCGAGGGACTCGGGCTCGGCCGCGTTACTCGCCGTGCCCACGCTGGCCGCTCTGCTGGCCACGCGGCCCTGGCACCACCTGTCCGGGCGGAGCTGGCTGCTCGCGCCGCTGGTCGCCGTCGCGGCCCTCCTCGTCCTCCCGCTCAGCGGGGTCGGGCGGTCCGGTGCGGTCGCGGCGCTGGGCTACGGCCTCGCCGCTGCGTTCCTCGTGGCCGTGGCCGCGTACGCCCGGACGCCGGCCCGCAGGACCGCTGTCGCAGCCCTTCTCTGCGCGGGCGGCGTGGCCGAGTTCGGCTGGGCGCTCGTCCCGTGGTGGGGTGGCGGCGACCCCTCGAAGCCAATGGTCGGCACCTACTACTGGCACAACCAGCTGGCCGTCGCGCTGCTGCTGCCGGCCCTCCTCGGGGCCCACCTCGCCGTTGCGGGCCGGCGGCCGTGGCGTGCGGTGGGCTGGGTGGCAGCCCCCCTTGCGACCGCCGGCGTGGTGCTCTCGACCAGCCGCGCGACCCTGGCCTGCCTGGTCGTCGGCTGGGTCCTGGTCCTGCTCGTCTCCGTCATCGCCTCGACCGCCCGGCGCACCGCGGTCCTGCGTGCCCTCGTGGTCACGCTGCTCGCCCTCGGCGTGACCCTCGTGCTGCCCGGGCCGCCGCTCTTCGCCAGCTCGGCGTCGCCGCTCGGCGGCGCTGCCGCCCGATCGGCCGCGGGGGAGACGCTCGACACCAACGCGGCGTTCCGCACGGAGTTCTGGCGCGAGTCGCTCGACGCCCTGCGGGCACGCCCGTTGGCCGGTGCGGGGTACGGCCGCCTCAGCCAGGTCGCCGGCCCGCTCGTACCGAAGTCCTGGGCCAAGTCACCGCTCTCGCACTCCGGCCCGCTCCAGGCCTTCGCCGACGGCGGGCTGCTCCTCGGGATCCCTGTCCTGCTGGGGCTCGGAACGGTCGTCATCGGCCTGCTGCGCCGGCTNCGACCGCGGCCTGGGGCCGGTGCCGACCACGCGCTCGTGGTCAGTGCAGCGCTCGCGGGCCTCGCGCTCGTGGCGCACTCGCTCGTGGACATCGACTGGACCTACCCGGGGCTGGCTGCCCAGCTGGCCGTCGTCGCCGGTCTGGTCCTGGCCGTACGGCCAGCCGCCCGACCTGCCG
>JGI24140J50213_10001323_pt1 | contig 10920 bp, 7 predicted proteins | sample BarGraIncu00222A_FD_50213 | JGI IMG/M metagenome (IMG submission 50213) | reverse complement strand
TCCTTTTTCGACTGTCGACTTTCGAGGCATTAGATCTCTCCGCTGAGTTCGATCAAGGGCAACAGGCGCGTCGTGCGCTTGGTTCCAATAGCGGCCCCGGTTATTGCGTCGCCTCCCTCGCAAGGCCGGAGCGGACAAAGCAGCCGCGAGATCCGAACTCAGAACGTTGCTACAAGAGGCGCACCAGGAGCTCTCGGCTAGCAGCGAGCAAATCGTACCTCAAGACGCTGATCCAAAAGCCAATGTCGCTTTTTTCGACCGAAAAGAGGCCAATGCGGATCGGGTATAAAAATGTACATTTATGTACATCCAATCACCGTCCCGACTCCCTCGCCAAGGCCTCGAGCATCGCCGCTTTCCGNGCGTGGATATAGTCGAAATATCGGATGGTCGGGTCGACCTTGCGGGCGTCTTTGAAGGCGTGGTTGAACGCCTTGAGCTCCCCGGTCGAGCCCATTTTGTCGATGGTGTCGTTTACGGCCGCTACCGCGGCAAGCGCTCGATCGATGGCAACGGCATGCGGCGTCAGACCGACGCCGCGCCGGTCGGCGAGCTCCTGGAGCTTGGCGGCGATCGCATTTGTACATCGCCAGTCGTGTCAACGAGAGTTTTGCAACAGAATCCGAGCAACAGCGGAAAACATGTGCAGCCGCGCGTCGACCGCGCCCGCGAAGCTTGCCTACTCCGCCGGCGCGGCCGTTGGACATTTACGCGGCGCGAACGTAGCCGTAGCGCAGGTTCGAGGGCTCCTTGGCCGCCAGCGCATACTCGTTTTTGAGCGAAGCGAGGCGGTCCTCGGAAAAGGCCGGCATCCTGGTGTTGTCAGCCGCTTTCAACCTGATCTTATAGAACTTGGTGGCGTTGCCGCCGAAGATCAGCTGCTTGGTGGCGCTATTGGCGTCGCCGAGCGGCGCAAACCCGTATTTCTTCTGCATGTCCTCCGGAATTTCGAGGCGGCGCAGCGCCTCGATCTGCCATTGCGGTGAGCCGTACCAGACCGAGTCAGTACCCCACATGACGTGATCAACCCCCATGCCCTTGATCAGCGTGCCGACCAGCGCGGCGCAGAACTTCGGATGCGCCACCGCCGAGTTGGCAAAGGACGTCCCGATCTCGGCATAGACATTGGTGACGCCGAACTTCTGCGGGATTTCCGCAAGATCCGTCGCCCACTGGATGCGGCCGGTCTGCTCGAACTCCGCCCAGGCCTTGTCCGGCAGCTCAAGGAACGGCCGCAGCGCCGAGTGATAGATCACGAAGTTCATCTGCGGCCAGTCCTTCGCCGCCTTTCCGATGTCCCACGCGGTTGCGTATTCCCACACGCCGGCGAACGACTTCTCGTAATCGGGCGGCAGCAGCCCCTTGTGGATGCACAGCGTGTTGATGCCGGCCTTCACCGCTTTTTCGTAGAACGGATACATCACCTGTTCGTCGTCGAGCCGCCATGGAAACTTGGAGGGTGCCAGCGGATCGCCGATCGTGTAACCCTTCCAGGAATCGGGCTTGTAGACATCGATTGCCTTGTCGACCTCCTCCATCCAGCCGGGCTGCTTGGGGGTGATGACGCTGTGCGCCAGCAGACGGCGCGAACCCGCGAAGTCGTTGATGAGTTCGCGCGCCTTGACGATCTGCTCGTTGGACACAAGCCACCAGCTCGGATCGTCGAACGGTGCGCCGCTCAAGAGCGCCATGTTGGTATCGCTGTCGTAGTAAATCTCTTTCACATAGTTCTGGAACTTGTAGCGGGCGAGCGACGAGACGCCCTCCTCTTTCATCTTCGGGTTCCAGTTCTGACTCGCAAAGTCCGCCAAACCCAAGAGCTCCTTGTGATCGAAGTCGTCGCGCACGAAATGGGTCTGGACGTCGAAGATAAACTGGCCGGCGAGGCCTTGCGCGCGCGCCAGCATCAACTCGGGCTCGCGGGCCTCTGCTGACGCGACCTGGAAAACATTGCCGTAGATGTCGTTCATTGCGAGGAATGCCGCCGCCATGCCGCAACTCGTGTGCAGGAACTGCCTGCGGCTTAAGCCGAGGTGCGTGCCGTTCAGGTCGGCGAGCTCGTTGATCCGCGCCTCGACCTTCTTCTGTGTTGCGCTCTGCGGGGGTGGGAGATACTCGCCGTTGGAAACAATCTGGGTGGGAATCGGCGTTGCCGCGGACGCCGCCTCGGCACCCGCGACGAGGCGCTGCTCTCGTTCACTAAGCCAAGTGCTCATCGTTCTCCTCCCTTGTTGATGATCGAATAGTGTGCTGGCCGTGCCCGCATGAAGGCTGTGTGGCGTCTGGCTGCTTCCGAGCGGTTAGCAAGGCCGGCTCGCCGCACTGTCCCGCCTCGCTCAATAATTGCGTCGCAGCCGCGCAAGGAACGCCACGAATTCAACCCTCAAACTTTTATGACCGCAAGCGGAATAATCCGGCAGCCACACTGTCCCAAACTTTCGCTTCTGATCGTTTTCAGAATTCGAGAACGAAACACTTATTAGTGGAGTACTTCTGTGGTCCTTAGCTGACCTTCGTGTGCCTACAACGTCTGCTTTTTGCCGGCAAAGCAGACATCAGCCAGGGTGGAATCGAACTTAGGCTACTTTGCCTAAGCGCAGCGCCCATTTCATTTGTCTAATGCACGCGAAAAGCTAGCTAACGTCTTCAGACGATCAACAATTTCTGGAGGTATGGTGACTCCTGCCCTTAATATTGCAGGCCACGAGAGGTGTAGGAGGCCGTGTACTCCGGATCGATCGCGATTGCCATCGTGTAGTCCTCGATCGCGCGCTTGGCATCGCCCTTTTCGTTATAGGCATTCCGGCGACTGCCATAGGCGAGGATGGCGCCCGTCCCATACTGGGCCAATCCCTTCGGATTCAAATCGATAGCACGATCAAAATCAGCGATTGCCTTTTCTCGAATCGATGACGCGGTTGCGATGCTGCAATCGCCACATCGCCTGACTCCCGAAAACACGTATCACTATCGTCAGCGACAGCCGGTCCCGGCAATCCGGAGACTCCGGTAAACAGGACCGCCACGATTATCGATAAAGCCAGCGTTGTTCGAATCATGCGTCGCGCATCCCGCAAATCGGCGCCGCAGCGTCCATCCGATTGTTCACGTTGATAACGCTGGAACATGAAAAATAGCGAGTTGCCTGACGACCGCAAAGCGAGAAGCGCCCCTCTCCTCGATACATTTCTCCAAGATCTTGCGGGCAAAAGCGCCTGATCGAATGGCAGTAACTGGGCGGAGCCAGCACCGCCTCATGCGTCGGCCAGGACACACACAATATTTATCGGTCTCGTGGGTATTACTTATGTCCCATCGGGTTATAGCCACCGGAGCCCATCGGCTGATAGCCGGAGCCGGTTCCCCGATAGGTCACCGTCGCGGCCGGATCGGAGGCCGTCGGCGTCGGCAATGATCTGTCTGACAGGTCAGACGAGGGTCTGTCAGATCGGCTTCCATCCGGCGGATGCGTGCTGGTGGACGGTGACGTCTGCGCCAGCGCGGGAACAATTCCCGCAACCGCGCCTACAAATAGAGCCATAAGTAATTTCACGACGCGCTCCAAATTATCTGGCCATTTCTAAAGGTGGGATCGATCCATTATTGCGTGGGGGCAAGCTAGTCGAAGATGGGCCAACAATGTGAATGCAGGCTTCTCAAATTTGTTAGAGTTTTCGCCACTTTTTGATTAGGGAAGCGGATACAGAAACGCAGGTAAGTTGGCTGCCCGCCTACCGCCGACGATCAGCCCCCCAAGGATCAGACCCGTGACCGGCTCCGAACTGAAGCAACTTCGCAAGGATCTCGGCGATGCGATCGGCAGATCGTTGTCCGCCGCCGATATGGCGAAGCTTTGCGGCCTCGCGCCGGGCGGCGCCGATACCATTCGCCGATGGGAAGTCAGCGGGCCCAGCGGGCCGGCAGCCGAACTGCTGCGCATCCTCGCCATGGCGAGCGATCGTCACCCGATTATCGAAAATTTTAACATCTTCGATCGGTTCAACATCCCCGAACAAGAAAGACCGGCGCGACGGGAGGAATTCCGCCAGAAGATGCGCGACGAGGTTCGCGGCCGCCTCGAATAGGTGCGCACTGGGCGAACGCGAACCGCTCTCCCCGCTATCCACCGCCCTGGACGCAGCGCAGCTCGATGGCACCGGTGCCTTGCGCGCCGACGCCAGTTGCGGAACAATCGTCCGCGGATGGGGTGAGTGCTGAGGCTGGGCCATGAGTAAGCCAGACGCAGGATTTGATTACGACCGCTATCGCAAATTGCTGGCGGAGGCGACCGACGAACCAAAGCGGCTCGCCTTTATCATTCTGCTGGTCGACGAAAAAGCCAAGGACAGCCTTGCCAGACAATCGCTTCGCGGCAAGGCTGGCCAACCTCGGCCCGCAGACAAAGTCCACGCAGGCTCAAGACTGATTTGCCGAAAAGCTGAACGGATCAGCGGCGCGGAAATGGATCCCGCCGCAGCGCGTGTCAGCTCTTGCCGCCGACTTCCTTTGCAAAGGTGTCGCGCAAGCCGATGGTCCGGTTGAACACCGGACGATCGGGCGTCGAGTCCCGATCGCGCGTGAAATAGCCCTGCCGCTCGAACTGGATCGGATCGGCCGAGTTGGTTTCCGCGATCGCAGGTTCAATCCGTGCGTCGGAAAGCACTTCCAGCGATTGCGGGTTGAGATCGGCGGCGAAATTGGCGGCGTCCGGATTGGGCTTGAGGAACAGCGGATTGTAGATGCGGACTTCCGCCGGGATCGATCTGGCCGCCGACAGCCAATGCATGGTCGCCTTGACCTTGCGGCCATCAGGAGCATTGCCGCCCTTGGTGGCGGGATCGTAGGTGCAGCGCAATTCGGTGATCTCACCCGCGGCGTTCTTCACCACCTCCCGACACTTGATGAAATAGGCGTAGCGTAGCCGCACTTCGGTACCTGGCGAGAGCCGGAAGAACTTCTTGGGCGGATTTTCCATGAAGTCGTCCTGCTCGATGTAGAGTTCGCGGCCAAACGCGATTTTGCGCGTGCCGGCGGCCGGATCGTCGGGATGGTTGATGGCTTCGAGCTCTTCGATCTGGCCTTCCGGGTAATTCTCGATCACCACCTTGAGCGGCCGCAACACCGCCATCCGCCGCAGCGCAGTCTTGTTGAGAAGTTCGCGGATGCAGAACTCCAGCATGCCGACATCGACGACGCTGTTGGCTTTGGCGACCCCGATGCGCTTGACGAATTCACGGATCGCCGCCGGCGGCACGCCGCGCCGCTTCAAGCCGGCGATGGTCGGCATGCGTGGATCGTCCCAGCCCGCGACGTGGCCGCCGCGCACGAGTTCGGTCAGAACCCGTTTCGACAATAGCGTATAGGTCAGATTGAGCCGCGCGAACTCGTATTGATGCGGCTTCGACGGCACCGGCAGCTTGTCGAGTAGCCATTCGTAGAGCGGCCGGTGGTCCTCGAATTCCAGCGTGCAGATCGAATGCGTGACCCCCTCGATCGCATCGGACTGCCCGTGGGCGTAATCGTAACTCGGATAGATCGACCATTTGTCGCCGGTGCGCGGGTGCGTGGCGTGCAGGATGCGATAGAGCACGGGATCGCGCAGGTTGATGTTGCCGGACGACATATCGATTTTAGCCCGCAGGACGCGCGCGCCGTTCGGAAACTCGCCGGCCTTCATGCGCCGCAGCAAATCGAGGTTTTCGTCCACCGAGCGTTCGCGAAACGGACTGTTGCGGCCGGGCTCGGTCAGCGTGCCGCGGGCGATCCGGATTTCCTCCTGCGACTGGTCGTCGACATAGGCAAGACCGGCGCGGACCAGCTCTTCGGCCCAGCCATAAAGCCGCTCGAAATAATCCGAAGCATAAAACAGGTCGGTTCCCCAGTCATAGCCGAGCCACTTCACGTCGGCCTGAATCGAATCGATGTATTCCTGCTCTTCCCGGGTCGGGTTGGTGTCGTCGAACCGCAGGTTACAGCGACCGGAAAATTCCTGCGCGATGCCGAAATTCAGCGCGATCGACTTGGCATGGCCGATATGCAGGTAGCCGTTCGGCTCCGGCGGGAATCGTGTCACGATCCGGCTGTGCTTTTTGGAGTCGAGATCGGCCTGGACGATGTCGCGAATGAAATCGCGCCCCGCCTCTGCCGTTACCGGTTCTGTGGTCATTCCAGTTCCTGTTCGGGATTCAAGCTGACCTTCTGCCAAATTCGCTTCATCCCGCCAAGGGGCGATCCGGAGGATTCGGGGCGCCCGGCAGGCTTTCGTTATGTACCGCACCTGCTATACACCACCGCGCCGCCTGCATGCCCTCTTTGTCCGTGACCTGCTCCCCTCATGACCGATGCCATCGTCACCCGTTTTGCTCCCTCGCCGACAGGCTTTCTCCACATCGGAGGAGCCCGCACTGCACTGTTCAACTGGCTTTACGCGCGCGGGCGCGGCGGCAAGATGCTGTTGCGCATCGAGGACACCGACCGGCAGCGATCGACCAGGGAAGCCATCGACGCCATTCTGGACGGGCTGAAATGGCTCGGGCTCGACCACGATGGCGAGGTCGTCTACCAGTTCGACCGTGCCGCGCGGCACCGCGAAGTTGCGGAAGCATTGCTGGCCAGCGGCAAGGCCTATCGCTGCTATGCGACGCCGGAGGAACTCACGGCGATGCGCGAGAAAGCCCGCGCCGAGGGCCGCACGCGCCTCTATGACGGCTTGTGGCGCGATCGCGATGCCGCGGAAGCGCCGGTCGGCATGAAGCCCACGATCCGGCTCAAGGCGCCTCAGACCGGCGAAACCGTGATTGAGGACCAGGTCCAGGGCCGCGTGGTCTGGCAGAACGAAAACCTCGACGACCTTGTGCTGCTGCGTGGCGACGGCAATCCGACCTATATGCTCGCCGTCGTGGTCGACGATCACGACATGGCCGTCACGCACATCATTCGCGGCGACGACCATCTGATCAATGCTGCCCGTCAAAAGCAGATCTACGATGCGCTCGGCTGGGACATTCCAAGCATGTCCCATATTCCCCTGATCCATGGGCCCGACGGCTCGAAACTGTCGAAACGCCATGGCGCTCTGGGCGTGGATGCCTATCGCGCCATGGGATATTTGCCGGCGGCGTTGCGCAATTACCTGGTCAGGCTGGGATGGAGCCACGGCGACCAGGAGATATTTTCGACCGAGGAGATGATCGCCGATTTCGATCTGCCGGCGATCGGCCGCTCGGCCGGGCGCTTCGATTTCGCCAAGCTGGAAAACCTCAACGGCCACTATATCCGTCACGCTGACGATCAATCTCTCGTGACCATGTTCGCGGACGTCCTGAGCTATATACCCAACGGTTCCGATCTCAAGGCCAAGCTCAACGACGCCACGCGCGCGCAATTGCTGCAGGCGATGCCGAGTCTGAAGGAGCGTGCCAAGACGCTGATCGAGCTGATTGACGGTTCGTATTTTATCTTTGCCGACAGGCCGCTCGAAATCGAGCCGAAGGCAGCGCTGTTGTTGACGCCGGAAAACCGCGAACTGATCGGACGACTTCGCCTGGCACTGGAACCGGTCACACCCTGGACCTCGGAAACCACTGAGGCTGCCATGCGCGCCTTCGCCGACCAGAATAACCTCAAGCTTGGCGCGGTTGCCCAGCCGCTCCGGGTGGCGCTGACCGGACGCACGACGTCGCCGGGAATTTTTGACGTTCTCGCGGTCCTGGGACGAGAGGAATGCCTGGCCCGGCTTGGCGATCAGGCCGCCTCATAGCAAGGGATCGCGGCCGCAACACCGGCCATCTTGCAGTGCAAACAGCAATACGATACCCATTCAAGCTGCGCATCCAAGCGGCACTTCTGGAATACCCGGCTTCCCTCGCTATCTGTCTTTCATGGCGCCCGCGGCCGCCGGCTTTTCGCAACGACCTCATCGGGGACTTCACGATGGACGCAACATCCAAATCCAAAACCGCAACACTGACCGTAGGCAACAATACCTACGATTTCCCGATTTTGAGCGGCACCGTCGGACCGGATGTCGTCGACATCGCCAAGCTCTACGCCAAGTCAGGGATGTTCACCTACGATCCCGGTTTTACCTCTACCGGAAGTTGCGAGTCTAAGATCACCTATATCGACGGTGACGCCGGTGTTCTGGAATACCGCGGGTATCCGATCGAACAGCTCGCAGAAAAAGGCGACTTCCTCGAAACCTGCTATTTGCTGCTCTACGGCGAGTTGCCGACCAAGGCCCAGAAAGAGGACTTCGACGGTCGCGTGATCCATCACACCATGGTCCACGAGCAGATGGCGCGGTTCTTCCAGGGCTTCCGCCGCGACGCCCATCCGATGGCAATAATGGTGGCAGCCGTCGGTGCGCTGGCGGCGTTCTATCACGACTCCACGGACATCAACGATCCGCGGCAGCGGATGATCGCGTCGATGCGGATGATCGCGAAAGTCCCGACACTGGCGGCGATGGCCTACAAATACACCATCGGCCAGCCTTTCATTTATCCGAAGAATTCGCTGAGCTTTGCCGAAAATTTCCTGAACATGTGCTTCGCGGTACCCTGCGAGGACTACAAGATCAATCCGGTTCTTGCCGAGGCGCTTGACAAGATCTTCATTCTCCACGCCGACCACGAGCAGAACGCCTCGACCTCGACGGTGCGGATCGCCGGTTCGTCCGGCGCCAATCCATTCGCCTGTATCGCCGCCGGCATCGCCTGCCTGTGGGGACCGGCCCATGGCGGCGCCAATGAAGCGGCGCTGGCGATGCTGGCCGGCATCGGCACCGTCGATAAAATTCCCGACTTCATCAAAAAAGTGAAAGACAAGAACAGCGAAGTTCGCCTGATGGGCTTTGGGCATCGGGTCTACAAGAACTACGATCCCCGCGCCAAGATCATGCAAAAGATGTGTCACGCCGTGCTGGCGGAGACCGGCCATGGCGATGATCCGATGTTGAGAGTCGCGCTGGAACTGGAAAAGATAGCGCTGCACGACGACTATTTCATCGAGCGGAAACTCTATCCGAATGTAGATTTCTATTCGGGCATCACGCTGAAGGCGATGGGCTTTCCGACCTCGATGTTCACCGTGCTGTTTGCGGTCGCTCGCACCGTCGGCTGGATCAGCCAATGGAGCGAAATGATCGAAGACCCGCAGCAGAAGATCGGCCGGCCGCGGCAACTCTATACCGGCGCCGCCCATCGCGATTACCTCGATATCGCCAAGCGCAAATGATCGTGTAAATCATTCGCAACCTTCGAGGATGGATGCGGGCGGCCCGCATCCATCCGCGGCCAGCGCTAGTTTAGTTCGATCCCCGCGCCTTTCGTAGCGTCGCCAGCACGATGTCCGCGGCCCGGGCGCTGGGCGGCTGGCCGCCGGTCGACATGATGGCGTCCAGTCCCGCAAAGGCTTCGGTCTGTCGTCGTCGCAGGGGCGAGTCGCTGAGGATGTCGCGCAACGCCGACGCCAATTTCGCCGGCGTGCAGTCCTCCTGGAGGAATTCCGGCACCACATTTTCGCCAATCACNAGATTTGCCAAAATCACAGAACTTCCATGGATCGCGCGTCGCAGAATCCATGCCTCCATGGCTCCTACCCTGTAGGCGGCGACCATCGGCACCCCGGCGAGCGCAAGTTCGAGCGTTGCGGTGCCCGACTTGACGAAAGCCGCGCGCGCGATGCGGAATGCCGCTTTCTTTTCCTGTTCGCCGACGATGATCCGCGGCTTGACCGGCCAGCTTTTCACGCCCTCGCGAACCAGATCCTGCAAGTGCGGCAAGGTGGGAAGGACAGGTTCGAACGGCAGGTCCAGCAGGCCCAGCGTTTCGCCGAATACCGCCATGTGACGGTTGACTTCGCCGCGGCGGCTTCCCGGAAGCACCAGCAGAACCGGCGGTTGGCCGTCCCGGCGCCGTTGTTCGTCGGCATCTGGACGAAGCACCTCGATTTGCTCGACCAGGGGATGACCTACATAACTGCACGGCGGACCGTGAAGCCGACGATACGCCTCCGGTTCGAAAGGCAGCAGCGCGAGGACGTGATCGACGTAGCCCAGCATCGCGCGCGCCCGGCCCGGCCGCCACGCCCAGACGGTAGGGGATACGTAGTCGATGATCTGCAGGGAGGGATCGCGGGCCCGGACCCGTCTTGCCACCCGATGGGTGAAGTCGGGACTGTCGATGATCACGAGAATGTCCGGCGCGGCTCGCGTCACTGCAGAGGCGGTCTCCCGGATAAGCCGCAAGAGCTTCGGCAGCTCCTTCACTACCGCCGAAAATCCCATGATCGACAGTTCTTCGATCGGAAACAGCGAGGCCAGTCCTTCGCGCGCCATCGACTGCCCGCCGACGCCTTCGAACCGGACGGCGCCGCCGAGCCGCTGGCGCAACACCTTCATCAGGTTGGCGCCAAGCCGATCTCCCGATTCCTCCGTCGCGATCAGAAATACCTTTCGCGCGACATTCGCGGCTGCTGGCGCGGACATCACGCTGGCAGACCGGTCACGAAGAGGCTTGCGGCGTCGGCCGCCTCGACCACGGCCTGAGGGTCGACCACGATGGTATTGCCGGCGACGATCGCAATCCCGGCAAGCTGGGCCGCCGCCGCACCCTCGACGGTTCGCGGCCCCATCGTCGGGAGATCGAAGCGCAAATCCTGCCCGCTCTTGGGTGCCTTCACCAATGCGCCGCGCGCGGACCTGGCCCGAATACGGCCTTCCGCGCGCAGCCGGGCGACACGCGCCAGCAAGCCGTCGGTGCCTTCGATATCTTCCACTCCGACCACATGACCGTCGATGACGATAGCGGCCTGACCGATGTCGAAAGGACTGAGCGCATGCAGCACCTCGCGCCCCTTGGCGATATCGGCAGCGGCATTTTCGTCAGGCGACGCCCGCGTGAGACATCCCTCAGGCAT
>JGI24140J50213_10001322_pt1 | contig 10921 bp, 8 predicted proteins | sample BarGraIncu00222A_FD_50213 | JGI IMG/M metagenome (IMG submission 50213) | reverse complement strand
GTCTCCGCGATCCACACGGTCTCCTCGGCGCNCGCACCGATGGCGGGACGACCCGCGTCCGNGCGTTTCATCCGGAGGCGACCACGGCGAGCCTCGCNCGCCTCGACGTGGTCACGCCGATGCGCCGCCTCAACGCCGTGGGGTTGTTCGAGGTCACCGTGCCCGCGGGCGAGCCCGGCTACCGGCTGCGTTTCCGCAACGACGAGCGCGAGTGGGATCAGGAGGACCCGTACCGCTTCTCGCCAACCCTCGGTGAGCTCGACCTCCACCTGATCGGCGAGGGCACGCACGCGCAGCTCTGGCTCGTGCTCGGCGCGCGGGTCATCGAGCACGAGGGCGTCTTCGGTACGGCGTTCAGCGTCTGGGCACCGAACGCGCTCGGCGTCAGCGTGGTGAGCGATGCCAACTTCTGGGATGCGCGCACCTGGCCGATGCGAGCACTCGGCGGCTCCGGCGTCTGGGAGCTGTTCTGTCCCGGTGTCGGTCCGGGCGTGCGCTACAAGTTCCTGGTCACCCGCGGCGATGGGATGCGCATCTTCAAGGCGGATCCGCTGGCGAGGGCGTCGGACCATGCGCCCGGCACCGCGAGCATCACCGAACAGAGCCGGCATCGCTGGCGGGACGGGGCATGGATGCGCCGGCGCGCGCGGTCGGCACTGAACCAGGCGCCGTTCGCCGCCTATGAGGTGCACCTCGCCTCCTGGCGTCATGGTCCCGACGGGCGCGCACTCAACTACCGGGAGATCGCCGAGCCACTCGCGGCCCACTGCCTGGCCCTGGGGTTCACCCACGTCGAGTTGCTGCCGATCATGGAGCACCCCTTCGGCGGATCCTGGGGATACCAGGTGACCGGCTACTACGCGCCAACGGCACGCCATGGNTCGCCGGACGACTTCCGCCGCTTCGTCGACGTCATGCATCGCAACGGCATCGGGGTGATCCTCGACTGGGTGCCGGCACACTTTCCCCGTGACGGCTGGGCGCTGGCGCGCTTCGACGGCACCCCCCTCTACGAGCACGGGGACCCGCGCCGGGGCGAGCACCCGGACTGGGGCACGTACGTCTTCAACTACGGGCGCAACCAGGTGCGCAACTTCCTCGTCTCCAACGCCCACTACTGGGCGGAGGAGTTCCACATCGACGGGCTGCGAGTCGATGCCGTGGCGTCGATGCTCTACCTGGACTACTCGCGGCAGCCCGGGGCGTGGGTGCCGAACATCCACGGTGGCAAGGAGAACCTCGAGGCGATCGCCCTGCTTCGCGAGGTCAACGATTCACTGCACTCGCGCAAGTCGGGGATCATCACCATCGCCGAGGAGTCGACCACGTGGCCGGGGGTGACCCGAACCACCGCCAGCGGCGGGCTCGGCTTCGACTTCAAATGGAACATGGGGTGGATGCACGACACCCTCGACTACCTGCACAAGGACCCCGTCTATCGCCGGTACGCACACCACCAGATGACCTTCGGGCTGATGTACGCGTGGTCGGAGCGCTTCATCCTGCCGCTCTCGCACGATGAGGTGGTGCACCTCAAGGGGTCATTGCTCGGCAAGATGTCCGGCGATCCCTGGAAACGCTTTGCCAACCTGCGCGCCCTCTTCGGGTGGATGTGGGCGCACCCCGGGAAGAAGCTCCTCTTCATGGGTGGCGAGCTCGCCGACGAGCGGGAGTGGGCCCATGAATCCGAGCTCGACTGGAGGCTGCTCGAAGACCCGGCGCACGCCGGCGTGCACCGCCTCATGGCCGACCTCGGCGCGCTGTACGCGCGGTCTCCGGCGCTCTGGGAGCTGGACGAGAGCCCCAATGGGTTCGAGTGGATCGACGCCGGCAACGCGGACCAGAACGTCCTCAGTTTCGTCCGCCGCGACGCCCACGGCCATCCCGGCGTCGCCTGCATCGCCAACTTTGCCCCGGTGGTCCGATACGACTTCCGGGTGGGCCTGCCCCTGCCCGGGCACTGGACGGAGGTGCTCAACACCGATTCCACGCACTACGGCGGGAGCGGCATCGGCAACATGGGCGCCGTCGAAGCCGTGGCCGAGCCGATGCACGCGTACTCGTACTCGGCGGAACTCACGCTGCCGCCGCTCGGAGTTCTCTGGCTCGCGCCTCCCGTCGCATAAACCCATTGCTTAACCCGGGACCATTCGTGAGAATGGGTGGACCTGCGGGCCGAGAGTGGACGAGCCGCGATGGATCCGGACTGTGATCCCATCGCGGGCGCGTCGCGCCCGGGCGAGACCGCTTTGAGCAGACACGGGGGTGACCCACGACCATGAACAGCGACGAAGCCCGCACCCGGCTCGTGACCGAGCGGGCTCGGATCGAAGAGCTTCGCGTGGCGGCAAACCGGCTCACCGCGGATGCCCAGGAGGCGACCGAACGCGAGCTGTCCTCGGCGGAGCAGCACCCCGCCGAGCTCGCCAGCGAGACGATCGGCCTCGAGATCGACCACAGCGTCCTGCAGCACGCCGAACTGGAGCTCGCCGAGCTCGAGGAAGCGGTCAAGCGCGTCGACAGCGGCTCGTACGGGAACTGCGAGGCGTGCGGCAAGCCGATCAGCGAGGCGCGGCTCGAGGCGATCCCGACGGCTCGATACTGCATCGAGGATCAGGCGAAGCACGACAAGAACGGGCGGCGCAACGGGCGCTGAGCAACCGGCTCAGTGGCGGAAGTGGCGTTCCCCGGCGAGCACGACCGCCATTCCCAGCGCATCAGCGGCTTCGGTGACCTTCGGGTCGTTCTTGCTGCCGCCGGGATGGATGACCGCGCGTACCCCGGCGTGGCCGAGGGTCTCGAGGCCGTCGGGCATCGGGAAGAAGGCGTCGGAGGCCGACACCGCCCCGGCCGCGCGGTCGCCGGAGCGCGCCACAGCGAGTTCCGACGATTCCACGCGGGACATCTGACCCGCGCCGACGCCAACCGCCATGCCGTCTCGGACGATCACCACCGCGTTGGACTTGATGTGCCTGCAGACCCGCCAGGCGATCAGCAGGTCACGCCATTCGGCCTCGTCGGGTTGGCGGGCGCTGACGACGCTCATCGTCGCGCGGTCGGTCACCACCCGGTCGCGGGTCTGGACGAGCAGGCCGCCGTCGATGCTGCGGACGTCGAGCGGCTCCGCGGCTGAGGGCCGATCCACGATGAGCACCCGGATCCGCTGTTTGGTGGCGAGATGCGCCGCTGCGTCGTCGTCGAGGCCTGGACAGACCACGGCTTCGAGGAATGTCTCGGTGAGCGCCGTCGCGGTCGCCAGGTCGATCGGCCGGTTGACCCCGACGATGCCGCCGAACGCGGCCCGCGGGTCGCATTCGTAGGCGCGCCGGTAGGCGGCGACGATCGTGGCGGCGACGGCGAAGCCGCACGGGTTGGTGTGCTTGATCACGCACGATGCCGGCTCGTCGAACTCTGCCACCAGCGCCCGCGCCGCGTCGACGTCGAGCCAGTTCGTGAAGGAGAGGGCCGTTCCCTGCAGCTGGCGCGCGTGGGCCATACCGCCGGGCGGTCCCGGGACGGCGTAGAGGGCACCGCGCTGGTGCGGGTTCTCCCCGTAGCGAAGCTCGTGGAGCCGCGCGCCGCCGTGGAGCCGCGCGCCGCCGACGGTCAGCTCCGCGGGCAGCGTCCCGTCGACCTCGCCGCGGCGCAGCCACGCTGCCACCTGGGTGTCGTACGCCGCGACGTGCGCGAAGGCCTCGGCGGCCAGCCGATGGCGGGTGGCGAGAGTCACGGCTCGATGCTCGCGCAGCTCGCTCAGCACCGCCTCGTACTGCGACGGGGAGACCAGCACGGCGACCGAGTCCCGATTCTTGGCGGCCGCGCGGATCATGGTGGGCCCGCCGATATCGATGTTCTCGACGATCGTGTCGTCATCCGCGCCGCTCGCGAGGGTCTCGGCGAACGGGTAGAGCGAGACGACCACCAGGTCGATCTGCTCGTAGCGGCTCTCGGCGAGCTGGCGCATGTGCTCCGGTTTGTCGCGTCGGGCGAGGATGCCGGCGTGGATGGCGGGGTGGAGCGTGCGCACGCGCCCGTCGAGCATCTCCGGGAATCCGGTGACGTCGGCAACCGACTGCACCTCGATGCCCGCGTCGGCAAGCGCCCGGCTGGTGCTGCTGGTCGCCACCAGGTCGTAGCCGTGCTCGACCAGGCCGCGCGCGAACTCGATCAGGCCGGTCTTGTCGCTCACCGACAGCAGCGCTCGCATGCTCATGCCGATGCCCGCGCCGGGGCGGGGAGGATCCGAACGCGGTTGCCGTCGCGTTGCAGCCGGTCCGTGGACCAGAGCGCCACCGCGCGCGGCAGCAATTCCCACTCGCGCTCGTGGATGCGGCTGCGCAACGCTGCGGCGTCGTCGTCCACCTCGACCGGGACGGCGGCCTGCAGGACGATCGGTCCGCCGTCCGGCTCGCCGCGTTCGAGCAGCTGCACGGTGCATCCGCTCACTCGGACGCCCCGGGCGAGCGCCCGCTCGATCGCATCCATGCCTCCCGCGAAGGCCGGCAGCAGCGATGGATGCACGTTGAGGATGGCGTCCGGATAAGCGTCGAGGAACTCATCGCTGAGGATCCGGTCGTAGCCGGCGCACACGACGAGCCGCACTCCGGCGGCCTCGAACCGCGCGCGGATCTCGCGGTCCCGGGCGACCGGGTCGCCCCGGAAGTCCGATTGAGGCAGCGCAACCGCGGGCACACCCCACGTGCCGGCGACGTCGAGCGCCCGCGCACTGCGCCGGTTCGAGATCACCAGCGCGACTCGGGCCGGGAACTCGGGAGCCTGGGACGACTGGAGGAGCGCATCGAGGTTGGTCCCGGCTCCGGACACCAGCACCCCCACGGGGGTACGTTCGCTCACCGGAGGATGACCCGCCGCGTGCCCGACTGCGGAACGACCTCACCGATGCGCCAGACCGGGATCCCGGCCGCGGCGGCGATCTCGGGGACGTCCGGGGGAACGATCACCACCATCCCGACACCCATGTTGAACGTGCGCCACATCTCCTCGAGATGGACGCCGCCGGCGCGCTGGATGGCGGTGAAGACCGGGGGAATGGACCAGGTCGAGCGCTCGACAGTTGCCGCGAGCCCCTCCGGGAGCACGCGCGGGACGTTGTCGATCACGCCGCCGCCGGTGATGTGCGCCATTGCACGCACCTCGGTCAGGGTGCGCAGCTCGCGGATCGCGTGGAGGTAGCAGCGATGTGGCTCGAGCAGAAGGTCGACGAGCGGCCGGTCGGTCCCGGGGAGGACGTCGGACCACTGGAGCTCGTGCTCGGAGACGATGTGGCGCACCAGCGAATACCCGTTGGTGTGCAGACCGCTGCTCGGGAGNGCNAGCAGGACGTCACCCGCCTGAACGCGGCTGCCGTCGATGATCGCCGAAGCCTCGACCGAGCCGACGATGAAGCCGGCGATGTCGTAGTCGCCGAGCGCGTAGACGCCCGGCATCTCGGCGGTCTCACCGCCGATGAGTGCGCATCCGGACGCCCGGCAGGCCTCGGCGATCCCCTCGATGAGCTCGGCGAGCTGCTCCGGGACCAGCTTCCCGGTGGCGTAGTAGTCGAGAAAGAAGAGCGGCTCGGCGCCGCAGCAGAGGATGTCGTTGACGCAATGGTTGACGATGTCGATGCCGATCCCGCGGTGACGGTTCGTGGCGATCGCGACCTTGACCTTGGTGCCCACCGAATCGGTGCTGGAGGCGAGCACGCGGCCATTCGGTGACCCGGGTTCGAGTGCGAACAGGCCGCTGAACGCTCCGATCCCGCCAAGAACCTGGGCGGTGTGGGTGGACGCGATGGTGCGCCGGATCAGGCTGACGGCGCGGTTGCCCTCATCAATGTCGACGCCGGCGTCCGCGTAGCGAAGATCACCCATCTGGGGAGAGTGTATCGACGGTCTCACATGGGACGCGGAATGGCGACGAACATCGCACTTCGGCGCAGCGGTGTCACCATGTAAGGGAACACGGTGTCAAGTCCAGGAATCCAGGTTATTTCGTGAACCCCACCGACACGGCCGACCCGAATTATTTCCATCGGGTCGTTGACTGCCAGTGGGCCTGCCCGGCCCACACCAACGTGCCCGAGTACATCCGTCTGATCGCTCAGGGTCGGTACACGGATGCGTACATGTCCAACCGCGAATCCAACGTGTTTCCGGGGATTCTCGGGCGCACCTGCGACCGTCCCTGCGAGCCCGCGTGCAGGCGCGGCCGGCTCGACGGCTCCCCGGTGGCGATCTGCCGCCTCAAGCGCGTCGCCTCCGACCTGCGCGGTGACGTCACCGACCTCCTCCCGGTGATCCCCTCGATCAAGTCGGGGCGGCGGGTGGTCTGCATCGGCGCGGGACCGGCGTCGCTGACGGTTGCCAACGACCTGATGCCGCTCGGCTACGACGTCGTCATCCTCGAGCAACTCGACAAGGCGGGCGGGCTCATGCGCACCAATATCCCGGCATTCCGGCTTCCCGCCGAGATCCTCGACGAGGAGATCGCGACCATCGTCGACATGGGCGTCGACCTCCGCTTGAACACACCGGTGTCGAGCCTGCGGGCCCTGCTCGAGCAGGACTTCGACGCCGTCTTCATCGGGACGGGGGCGCCTCGCGGCAAGGACCTGGAGATCCCCGGACGCCACGACAGCGACCGCATCCATATCGGCATCGACTGGCTCGGCTCGGTCGCATTCGGCCACACCGACAAGATCGGCGAGCGCGTGCTCATCATCGGCGTCGGCAACACGGCGATGGACTGCTGCCGCTCGTCGCTGCGCCTCGGCGGCACGGACATCAAGGTGATGGCACGCCGCCCCCGGTCGTTCTTCAAGGCCTCGTCGTGGGAGCTCGAGGACGCCGAGGAGGAGGGGGTCGAGATCATCGTCAACCACGCTCCGACGCGCTTCGTCATTGAGGACGGCCGGCTGGTCGGGATGGAGTTCCAGCGCCTCGAGTGGGACGAGCAGGCGCGCCACTCCACGGTGACGGACACCGTCGTGATTCCCTGCGACGACGTCATCCTCGCGATCGGCCAGGAGAACGCGTTTCCCTGGATCGAGGGCGACCTCGGTCTCGAGGTCGGCGAGTGGGACATGCCGGTGGTTGACCCGGTCACCTTCCAGTCGTCGCTGCCCGGCGTGTTCTTCGGCGGGGACTCCGCGATGGGACCCAAGAACATCATCTGGGCGGTCGAGCACGGTCACCAGGCGGCGATCTCGATCCACAACCACTGCGAGGGCATCCCGGTCACCTCGCGCCCGCCCCAGGGCATCAACCTGGTGAGCCAGAAGATGGGGCTCACCGAGTGGAGCTACCACAACGATTACAACCCCTCCACGCGCCAGCGCATGCAGCATGTCGAGCTGACGCGCCGGTTCCAGAGCATCGGCACTGAGGTCGAAGTCGGGTTCTCGGCCGAACAGACGGCGCGCGAGGTGCAGCGCTGCCTGAACTGCGACATCCAGACCGTCTTTGCGGCACCGCTCTGCATCGAGTGCGACGCCTGCATCGACATCTGCCCGGTGCAGTGCCTGACCATCACCGAGAACGGCGATGAAGCCGACCTTCGCACCCGGTTGTCGGCCCCGGCGAAGAACCTCGACCAGAGGTTGTACGTGTCCGCGGCGCTGCCGCAGACGGGGCGCGTCATGGTCAAGGACGAGGACCTCTGCGTTCACTGCGGCCTCTGCGCCGAGCGCTGCCCGACGGCCGCATGGGACATGCAGAAGTTCGAGCTGTTGATCCCGCTCGCGGTCTCGACGCCGATACCGGTGGCAAGCTGAGATGGCGGCTCGGCATTTCGAACAGCCACGCTCCAAGGTGAATGACTTCGCACTGAAGCTCGCCAACGTCAACGGCACCGGCTCGTCGAGCGCAAACAACCTCCTGATGCGCTCGATCTTCCGGATGGGCGTTCCGGTCTCGGGCAAGAACCTGTTCCCCTCGAACATCCAGGGCCTGCCGACGTGGTACGAGATCCGCGTCAACAAGGACGGTCACGTCGCCCGAGCGCGCACCTACGACCTCATGGTTGCGATGAACGGGCAGACCTACGCCCGCGACATCGCNGAGGTGGCCGGTGGCGGCTTCACGATGTACGACTCCTCCTGGCCCCTCGATCGCGACCTCATCCGCGAGGACGTGACCTACCTCGGCGTGCCGCTTGCGGAGATGTGCAACGACGAGTTCCGCGGGCCGCGCGAGCGCATCCTGATGAAGAACATCGCCTGCGCCGGCGCGCTCGTGGCCATGCTCGGCATCGACATGGAAGTGATCGCGCAGCTGCTCACCGAGCAGTTCGCCGGCAAGGATCGCCTGCGCGAGTCCAATCAGCGAGCGCTCCGGCTCGGCCACGATTTCGCGACGTCGCACTTCGATTACCCGCTGCCCGGCCATATCGAGGCAATGGACGCGACCCGGGGATCGATCCTCATCGACGGCAACACCGCCGCGGCGCTCGGATGCGTCTATGCAGGCGCCACGGTGGCCGCCTGGTATCCGATCACGCCGTCCACGTCACTGATGGACGCATTTGCCAAGTACTGCGCCAAGTTCCGGCGCGACCCCGAGACCGGACGCAACAACTACCTGGTGTTGCAGGCCGAGGACGAGCTGGCCGCGATCGGCATGGTGCTCGGTGCTTCGTGGGCGGGCGCACGCGCGTTCACGTCGACGTCGGGTCCGGGCATCTCGTTGATGCAGGAGCTGCTCGGCATGGGGTACTACGCGGAGATTCCCGCTGTCGTGTTCGACGTGCAGCGGGTCGGGCCCTCGACGGGGATGCCGACCCGAGTGCAGCAGGCGGACATCCTCACCTGCGCCTACGCCTCGCACGGCGACACCAAGCACGTTCTGCTCTTCCCGGCGAGTCCCGCCGAGTGCTTCGAGATGGCCGCCGTCGCCTTCGATCTCGCGGAGCGTTTCCAGACGCCGGTGTTCGTGCTCTCCGACCTCGACATCGGCATGAACGACTGGGTGAGCCCGGCGCTGCAGTGGGACGACTCCTACGTGCCCGATCGTGGCCGCGTGCTCGACGCGGCGGAACTGCGCGAGCTCGAGGTGTACCACCGATACGAGCCGGCCGACTCAGAGTCGGTGGCGGCGCGGACCCTCCCCGGCGTGAGCGAGCTCGGCGCATATTTCACGCGCGGATCCGGGCACACCATCGAGGGTGCCTACACCGAGTATCCCGAGGAATACCAGGCGGTGCTCGATCGCCTCGCGCGCAAGCACACCGCCGCCGCGGAGCACACCCCTGCTCCGCTCGTGGACCAGCGTGCACACTCGCCGCTGGCGATTGTGACCCTGGGCAGCTGCGAACTCGCCGTCCTCGAGGCGATCGAGCTTCTCGCTGATCGCGGCGTCGCCGCCGACTACATGCGCATCCGGGGCTTTCCCTTCGGCGCAGGGGTGCGTGCGTTCCTCGAGGCGCACGAGAGGATCGTGGTCGTGGAGCAGAATCGCGACGCTCAGCTGCGCAATCTGCTCACCCTCGAGACACCGGTCCCGAAAGCGAAGCTCGAGTCGGTCCTCGCCTATGGCGGATACCCGCTGAGCGCCGAGGACGTCGTCGACGGCGTCACCAAGATACTGGGGGTCTGACCGGTGCCATCCATCGTCAAACCGCAGGTGACGCATCCGGGCCTCGAGCGCAACGCTCTGGGGCTGTCGATCCGCGACTACGAGGGTGGGATGTCCACGCTGTGCGCGGGATGCGGACACGATTCGGTCACCGCCGCGATCACGCACGCGCTGTGGGAGAGCGGCACGCCGCCGCACATGATCGCCAAGCTGAGCGGCATCGGGTGTTCGGCGAAGACGGCCGCGTATTTCGCGCGCGGCGCGCACGGGTTCAACGGCTGTCACGGCCGCATGCCACCGATCGCCACCGGGGCCAGCGCCGCGAATCGCGACCTGCTCTGCATCGGCATCTCCGGTGACGGTGACTCGCTTTCGATCGGCCTCGGCCACCTCGCGCACCTGGTGCGGCGCAACGTGCGCATGGTCTACGTGATCGAGAACAACGGTGTGTATGGGCTCACGAAGGGTCAGTTCTCGGCGTCGGCGGATGTCGGTTCGACCACCAAGCGCGGCGAGGCCAACCACCTCCAGCCGATCGATCCCATCTTCCTCGGGCTGTCAGTGGGAGCGACGTTCCTCGCGCGCGGATTCTCCGGCGACAAGCGTCAGCTGGTGCCGATCTTCCGCGCGGCCATGGCCCATCGCGGCCTGGCGATCATCGATGTGATCTCGCCGTGCGTCACCTTCAACGACCATGAGGGCTCGACCAAGAGCTACCTCTTCACACGCCAGCACGACGTGCAGATGACGGTGACCGATTTCGTGCCACCGGCCGAGGATTCGTGCCACCGGCCGAGGAAATCACCGGCACGATCCCCGACGAGGGCGTGGTGAGCATCCCGATGCACGACGGCGCCACGCTGCGCTTCCGGAGCGTTCCGGACGGCTACGACCCGACCGACCGCATGGCCGTGATGGAGCATTTGATGTCGGCCAAGGGTCGCGGCGAGATCGTCACCGGCCTGCTCTACGTCGACGAGCAGTCGTCCGACCTGCACGAGCTCGGCAACACGACTCACAAGCCACTGACNCAGGTGCCGTACGAGCAGCTCTGCCCAGGATCGGCGGCGCTGGCGGGAGTCGGTTTCAGATAGGTTCTGGCGTGGAGGGGTCGGCTGCCGGCACGCGCGCGCTTCGGCTCGGCCTCCTGTGTCTGGTCTGCGTGGCCGCCGGATGCGCAGCGTCGCCACCGGCGCACCCGCCAGCCGATGCACGAGGTGTGCCGTGCAGGTTTCTGACGCAGCCAATCGCGGCGCGAATCAGCGGCGATGCCGGTNTCACGAANCTGGCGACCAACGTTGCCGAAAGCGAGTCAGGCTACGTGGCCTGCATCTTCACCGACGCGATGA
>JGI24140J50213_10001321_pt1 | contig 10932 bp, 18 predicted proteins | sample BarGraIncu00222A_FD_50213 | JGI IMG/M metagenome (IMG submission 50213) | reverse complement strand
ACCCGCTTGCCTACAAGGACATCGACCAAGTGATGAAGGACCAGGTCGACCTGGTGAAGCCGCTCCACATGCTCAGCCAGATTCTCAATTACAAGGGCGTGTCGTAGCGGGTCGACTGTGGCGAGTCGGTCACCGCCGCGTGCGGAAGGTTCCGCAGCCGGGGCGATGCCTCGCGTCTGGAGAGGCCGCCTTCGGGGATCTGTCTAGTACGTGACCGTGATCCGGTGGAGGGGCCCGTCGACGGTGATCTGGCCGCCGTAGGGCAGGACCTGCTGGGGGTCGGTGTGTCCGAAGTCGGGGCCGCAGACGACGAGCGCATCCGGGTTGTACTCGGATACGGCGCGTAGGACGGCGGCGTACTGGTCGGCGCGGAACGCGGCCCGCACCGACCCTAGTTGGTCTTCCCCGCGGTCCCAGGCTTTGGGCTTGGCGAGGACGAGAGCGGGGAACTGGGCGAGGAGTCTGCGTTCGCCGATGTTGCGGAGCATCCGGTAGACCTCGTCTGCTGGGGGCATCTCCTCGGAGGTCTCCAGCAGCAGGACGCAGCCGGCATAGTCCTCGACTGGTCGGATCCACCTGTTCGCTGCGAGGTTCCAGTGCAGGATCTCCAGGTTGCCGCCCCAGGTGCGTCCGGTGATGACCTTGTCGGCGTTGTGCCACAACCAGCCAGGTTCGGCCGTCTCCGGCAGTGCCCGGTCGAGGGTGGTGAGATCCGCCCAGTCGGGGTGCTCGTCGGTGAACGTGCTGACGGGTCCGATCTCTACGGTGTCGGTCGTGAACAGGGCGCGTCGCAAGGACTCGACGGACACCGGATGGGTTCCGCCAGGGCGGGCGAGATGAACCATCGTGGAACCGCCGTGGTAGCTGACTATCCCCAGGTTCCACAGCCAGTTGAGCAGGTTCGTGTTGTCTGAGTAGCCGACGAACGGCTTCGGGTCCGCGAGGAACACCGACGGGTCGAGATGGGGAAGGACGGTGATCTGGTCATCGCCGCCGATCGTCGCGAGGACGGCACGGATCGTCGGGTCAGCGAACGCCACCATCAGGTCCTGGGCACGCTCCCGTGGCGATGCATCCACCTTCCGGGTCGTCGGGAACTCCACAGGGACAAGGCCCAGTTCTTCACGCAGAACCCGCATCCCGATCTCGTGGACATCAGGGAACACCCCAGGACCTGCCCAGGACAGGGACACGACCGCAACACGATCGCCCGGCTCGGCCTTTCCTGGCGTGACGAGGTCAGGGGTCATCAGAGTCCGGCCGCCTCATGCCCTTCGCGCTTCGACGGCTCGGCCCCTGCTCCGGTCGCGACCATGATCTCCATGCGAGCGATCCTGCCAGTTCGACGGCCAGAGATGCGAGTGCGATCGGCACCCGTGTTCACTCCAGAAGGAGTGTCGCAATGGCGTGGTCCACCGCAGCCACCCGGCTCTGAGGCGTGTCTTGGGGCACTTCAATCAGGGTGAAGCCGAGACTCCGGTACGTGGACTCGTGAATGGCTTCGAACGCGAGCGAGTCCTGGTACGTGATGCGTCGAGCCGCCGTGGGTCGGACGAACCCCAGCGGACGTACCAGGAACACGTCACGCTCGTAGAAGCCGTCGGTGCCGAGGCGGCCCACCTCGTCTGTCAGGTCTTGCGGGACAGGTCGAATCAGATACCGGGCCGGAGCCAATGTGCAGACCGGCGACCGCACGGGGCGGCGCGTGTGCGCGTCGTTGCCCGACCAGGATCCGCACCGAACGGCACCTCGGTGCGGCTCACGCAGTCGGCGCTAGTACGCCTCCCGCCCACCATGTCCCACCGTTGGCAGCCACTGCCATGACCAAGGCCGCGGGATTCGTTTCGCCTGGTTGCGGCGTCGGTGTCGGAGATGGTTTGAACATGCAGAGGGTCACGGCTTCGTCGGCGGCGTAGGGAAGATGGCGTGAGACAGAGTCCCCGAACTGGGTGTTCATTGCCGCACGCACCGCTGCGAAAGTCGTTTCTGCCGTAGCGAGGATCGGGAGTTTCCCGATGATGCCGTTGTTCGCCGTGGCACATCTGAGGCGCTGTACGGGATCAACGTGGCGGCTCGCTTCAAGCGACTTGAGAACGCCACTGGGTGGACCAGCCGGGTGCCGGGTCGATGCAGACGGTGAGGCTCTTGCCGACACCACTGGCGAGGCGGCTGAGCAGCCGGCGAGGATCATCAAGCCGGCTACGGCACCGATTACCCGGGCCCTTCGAGCCATCTTCACCCCTGTCCGCTGTTCGATGCTGCCATGCGAGTGGGTCTGATGCGCCCCGAACGCCGGATCCGATCAGCCCGCGACCGGCACCTATGGGTGGCGATTCAGAACTTCGCGGAGGTCTGAGACGACAGCCGAGAGCTGCTCGCCCGGGTCCAGGCGCAGTTTGGCCGAGGCGTCCCAGCCGTCGGCGACTGTCCATGCGCGGAGCCGAACCACCAACTGGACGTGACCGTCATGCGTCGCGGTGATGGTCAAGTCCTGTTCGAGTGACTCGAAAGTCCTGGACCCACTCCAGCCCTTCCAGTCGCGCTCAAGGCTCGCGAAGAACTCCACCAACTCATCGAAGCCGTTCGCATAGTGGTGGACGACGAGCTGTCGAGCCTCCAGACCAGGCTTTCGCAGCGTGGCCACGACTGAGACAGCGGACCCGTAGCCGTCGCGGTCCTCCGCGCGCAGCGACAGGCCGTCATCTGGGTGACCGATCCACGCCTCGAACATGCGCCCATCATGCTCGACCTAGATCCGCACATGCTGCCAGTTCGAGTGCCTCGGCTTTCGCACCGATCGGCACATCGCGTGCACGTCAGGGGACCGTGTGTCCCGTCCAGTCCTGGCCGTCCCACCACCTGCGGTGTGCAGGATCCGAAGGGTCTACATACCACCCTTGAACGGGGAGCCGCTTGGGACGAACCGAGAGGCTGGCCGCGAGCAACAGCAGACCAGCGGGCACGACGAAGACACCGATCAGGATTGTCACGGTCCCCACAAACCCCGCGATGGTCACCACCCCGGCCACGGCGGTGGCTAAGCGCCGCGACACAGGCGATCGCCGACGGGCGTCCAGCAGAAGGAGAGCTCCCACTGACAGCGAAGCCAACAGTGGGATGGCCACGATCCACAGGACGCTGGCACCGTTGATGTGCACCAGGCTGTATCGCGGCTGCAGCCCCGGCCTCGTGTAGGTCTCATCAATCTCGACAGGCAAGGTGTAGGCCAGGACCAGCAGCCCCAGGCTCCAGGCGACCGCGGCGAGGACTAGCCAGCCAGCGATTCGACGAGGCTGGCCAAGAGTCGGTACATCTGGGCTCATGAGTCACTTTCCAGGCTGCGGCGGGGAACTGCAACGACAGGCTATGCCCGACCAAGATCCACACCGATCGGCACTTCGGCGCGTTCCGCGCAGTGGGCCAAGCTCTGGCTAGGGGCACCCTTTGTCGCTGACTCAAAAGGGCTCTCACGTCCCGGTTGTTGACGGTGCCCCACCGAAGCCAATCTCGTTCCCGTCGGGGTCGCGGTACGTCGCCTTCCGAACTCCGTTGTCGTAGGTCTCGCGCTCGACGGCGCTAAGTCCGCGCTCCGCAATCTGGGCGACGACCGCATCCAGGTCGCCGACGAAGAGCGCGTGCTTGGCATGACCTGCGTGATCAGGTCGTACCTCGATGTACACGAAACCGTGCTCGGTGACCTCCCACACTGCTTCGGTCGGAGTCGGGAGGAAGGACGGCGCGGAGCCGAGCAGTTGCTGGTACCAGCCCAACGCGGTGACGTAGTCGCTGACCGGGATGCCGGCGAAGAGGTCCAGAGCCACGGTCAAAGCCTACCCGCGAGATGCGACGTGGTGACCGCACCGATTGCCCGCACACCTCGTCGGCGGGCGCACTAGAACGGCACATCGGCGCGTCAATCCGTCCAATCGGAGACTCGCCAGCCCTGCTCTGTCGCAAGGCCGAGAACACGCGCGGCGACGGCAGAGACGTCGACGGGGCCGGAGGTGTCGACCTGCACCGGACGACGGTCGAACACAGAACCCTCCTTGTGCAACTGCTCGAACGCCGAGCGCACCTCGTCCTCAGCGCGCCGCCGATCGAAGTGGGCGGGATGTCTCGCACGCGTCGCGAAACGCTCTGCCGCTATGGCAGGGTCGCAGTCGCAGAGCACCTCGACAAGGACGTCCGACTCCAACGCCTGCAGCCAATCAGACGGTGTTCCGGATGTCCGCGAGAGCCGAGGGCGACGCCAGAATGAAGTAAGAACTGCGCCCTGCGACGCCAAGGCCATCGACTTCAAGACCTCGTCGCTGGCACGGCTGAGACGGGAGCGATCATGAGGCGAATCAGCACCCAGTGCGTCGAACAACACTTCGAGGACGTCGTCCTTGTCCAGGTGGGGCAGGCGTAGCGACTCGCTCAACGCTCGCCCAATTGTCGTCTTGCCACTGGCAGGCAGACCCGTCATGACGACGAACAAGCGGGCGTTGGTCACCCGCACAGAATGCCGGATGGCACGCCCGAGGACCGCCCTTTAGCGGCACATAGGTGACAGCGGAACAAGAACGCGTCGTGTCCTGTGGAGTCGGCTACCGTTGTGCGGTGACGTCGTGGGATGGGGACCAGTCGCCTCTCGGTTGGCAAGACAGTGTTGTCAACAAGCAGGAATGGGTCGCAAGCCTGGACTCAGCGCATCGCATGCGGACGGCGAGGGTTGGGACGACTTCACCAACAGCCCAAAGGAGTACGCCAGCGGCATCGTCGAGAACGCGACTGCCCGGGTCAAGGCTCGGGACAGTACCTACGTCGCTTGCGACGTTGGTCTAGCGCTCCTCGGGACAAGCGACCAGACGAGTAGTCGAGCCGCTTCGGCTGTACAGCCACCGGGCGCGCGCAGTCAGACCGCTCTAGAACGGCACCTCGGTGCTGCCGCGGCAGGCACCGCATACTCCGCGAAGGGTAGCTGCCTCGGCGAGACTGGGTCGTCAGGGAAGGACTGCGGTACGCCGACCCGAGTTTAGGAACGCCCAGGCGTATCCAATGGCGACCGGAAGGGCGATCACGGCGCCGGACAACCATTGGCCAGCGCCGTTGCCTCCTGCGACTCGTAGCGCGTCAATGCCCAAGGCGACGAGGGCCACGGTGGCGAGGGAAAACGTGGCTGCGCCGCTGAAGGACACCAGCAGTCGCGGCATGGCCAAGAGCGGTAGCCCGTTGCGCCGTCGGACCGCGGCCACCACCGACAGCACAGCCAAGCCGAGCAACCCTGCGGCGAACCGCGCCGCCAGTCCATCGGCGAACGACTCCGCCAGATAGGCGCCAGTGCAGCTGCTGGCGCGTGGATGCAGCGACATCCAGTACTGGCAAGCAGCGGCCGGGTACTGAGTGCCAGGCGGGTTGGCGAACATGAACCGCAGCCCCCAGAGGGCGGTCATGGCTCGGGCCGCTAAGCCGCTCACGCCAATCGCGACTAGACCCACTCCCACCAACGGGGCCATCTGCCCAGCCAGTTGACGCAAAAAGACGCCAGTCGGCTCGGCTGGTGCGCTCGCGTTCCATTGGCGTGCCACCGTTCCAGCCGTTCCAAATCTTTGCACGGCGTCGGCAGCCGCCACGTCCGGCGCCGCACCGTGGGCCACGCCATCTGCGGTACTGGCGTACAGGTGCTGCTCGGTCTCTGTGAGCATCCGACGCACATCGGCGGGCGCCCCGCGCAACTGGGCCAGCAGATCATCGAGGTAACGCTCAATACAGTCGTTACGAATGCTCATGCGCTCGCCCCAAGGACGCCGCCCATGCCACGAGCGAACCGGCTCCATTCTGTCCGCTGGGCCCGCCGCGCTTGCTCGCCCGCCGCGGTGATCCGGTACACCCGCCGCCGTCGCGGCGCCTCTTCATCCCACGTACTCGTGACCAGGCCCTGCCCCTCCAGGCGATGCAGCGCCGGGTACACAGTGCCCTCCGGCAGGTTGAACGCGCCGTCGCTGCGATCCCGCAGCGCACACACCAGCTGGTATCCGTGCGCCGGCTGGTCAGCGATGACTTGCAGCAACAACAGGTCCAGATGGCCCTTCAACTGTTCATTCCCCATACCTAGGAATACTAGGTGTCGAACTCGACTAGAGCAACCCCCCGACATCGCACCTAGTCTCGGCCATGCCGTGGGCTGCATGGCCAACGGCCGCGCCTAATGCGGGATGTCGCGCCCAAGGACCCGCTCTACTGCGGCACTTCGGGGGTGCTAAGTCTGTCTCCGCCGAAGCCGTCTGCTGAGCATGCCCCGATAGCGCCGTTGACTCGATTCGAGCGCCACCCTCGTGGGGTCCGCCGCCGCCTCGTAGTACGCGGTCTCCGCGCTTCGTCGTGGTCCTCATCCGCCAGCCGACCCAGGGTTACGTGGTCGGGCGCAGCCCGTGACCCGGCGATACCTCGTAGGTCCATCCCTCCGGCTCCAGGTGCACGGTGTAGCCAGGTTGATCAAAAGCGGTAACAGCGAAGCGGATCGGACCCATGACTCCGCCTCTTGCCCGATTGACGGGCGCACCAGATCCGCACATACCGTTCGCAGCCACGGCGGACTGATGGCAGCCTTCCGGGGAGTGNGTCGTTGTCTGTAAGGTCCCGCAGATGATGGGTCAAAGCGAGGCGGCGGTTGTGGCCGAGTACGAGGACTTGCGGGCGAATGGCCCCATGACGGGTGACGAACGGTCCGTCCTCGACCACTGGCTAGACCTCTATCGTGACACCTTGATGCTGAAGATCGCTGGCCTGGACGCTGACCAACTCGCGCGTCGCTCCGTACCGCCGTCGTCTATGAGCCCCCTCGGCATCGTGCGGCACCTGACAGAAGTCGAGGCCTACTGGCTTCGCGTTGTCCTGCTCGACGAGCAGGACTTCCCCGGCTACTACTGCACGACCGCCAGCCCGGATGGGGACTTCGACGACGTCGATCCCGCATCGGCGGTTTCTGACGTCGCCGCTTACCGTGCTGAGCTGGTCACGACGCGAGCCAACACTGCGGCCTGGGCCGACCTCGTTCCCCCCGTTAGGGGGCTACGCAACGGCGAGCCGGTCAACCTGCGTTGGATCCTTGTACACCTCATCGAGGAGTACGCCCGCCACTTGGGTCAAATGGACCTCTTACGCGAAGCCATCGACGGACGTACGGGCTACTGACGTTTCACGGGAAGTGGGCCTGCGGGATCGGCGCTGTTGTCACCGGCCTCGTCGCGATGGTCCGTCACCACGAGCGCTCCTGGATGGTCGTGCTGGCCACCATCTTCGGACTTCTCCCCCTTGCCCTGCTGATCTCGGAGATCGCACTGGGCAAGTTCTGACCTCGCACGCGAGCCCCACGAGGAGGGGATTCCCATGACCATGACGAGGACCGGGACCGGGACCAACGCAGCCCCTGACTCGATCGGAGCTGACCTTCACCGCACCGCGCGCACGACCGGGCTGCTCTATCTCGCCTTCTTCATTACCGGGATCTTGGGCTCCATGCTGGTCCGCGGCCAGCTCTTCGCCGCCGACGACCCCCAAGGCACTCTGTCCAACCTGATGCAGCACGGGTCCCTGGCGCGCGTCGGCATCGTCCTGGAGCTGGGCATCGTGCTGACCCAGGCCCTGACGGCATTGTGGTTCTACCGCCTGTTCCGCAGCGTCGACACTTGGGCGGCCGGCGCGCTCGCGGCGTTCGGGATGGTCAACGCAGTCGCGATCCTCGGCAGCGCGGCACTACTCGCAACGGCCCTTGACGTGGCCCGCAACGCGTCGTTGGCCGCACCCGGCGGTGCCGCCGCCACCGTCCAGCTGCTCTACGTTGCCAGCGGTCATCTGTGGGGAGTCGCGGCAATGTTCTTCGGCCTGTGGCTGATCCCGATGGGCTGGCTAGTAGTCCGCTCGANTTGGCTGCNGCTGCCCTTGGGCTGGATCCTGATCGCGGGCGGCGCGGGCTACTTGGTCAGCGCCTTTGTCAGCTACGCGTTCCCGAACGCCGACCTCGCCGCCCAGCTGCTGACGGTCCCCGCGACCATCGGCGAGATCTGGATCACGGGATACCTCGTCATCCTCGGCATTCGCGACCACGCCCGGCCGGATCGTGAAAGCGCTCGGGTTGCGGCGTTCGCCCGGCGCCCATNGGTGCCGATCAGGTGCGCAGGTCTCGCGTTGATCTGCCCGGTGACCTGGGTGTCCCGCGCAGTCTGATCCTGCCGCTTGAATCGGCTGGCGATCAGGTTGTGCCTCGTGGAACGCTGCCCGACGTGACGAGTAGCGACGTGTGGGACGAGGAGACCGCCGACCGGTACGACGCCGATGCCGCCACACATTTCGCACCAGAGGTGTTGGTTCCAACGGTCGACCTCCTCGAACGCCTGGCCGATGACGGTCCGGCTTTGGAGTTCGCAATCGGGACCGGACGAGTCGGGATCCCGCTGGCCGCACGCGGCGTGCCTGTGATGGGAATCGAACTGTCCGAGCCGATGGTGGCGCAGCTGCGCCGCAAGGTGGACGAGGACCAGATGCCAGTGGTGGTCGGCGACATGGCCACCACTGTGGTGCCCGGTGCGGGGACGTTCTCGCTCGTCTTCCTCGTCTGGAACAGCATCTCGAACCTACGGACGCAGGCCGAGCAGGTGCAGTGCTTCAAGAACGCGGCACATCACCTTCGGCCGGGGGGCCGATTCGTCATCGACCTTTGGGTGCCTCCGATCCAGCGCCTCGTGCCGGGCGAACAAGCAGTCCCGATGAGCATCGACGAGGAGCATCTGGTCTTCGACACCTACGACGTGGTCACCCAGGCGTGCACCTCGCACCACTACTACCGAGGCGACGACCAGACCGTGCGGTACGGGTCCGGACACTTCCGATACATCTGGCCGGCTGAGTGCGACCTGATGGCNCAACTGGCCGGCCTCGAACTCGAGTCACGGTCGGCCGACTGGAGAGGCAGCCCCTTCCTAGCCACGAGCGACAGTCATGTGTCGNTCTGGCGCAAGGCCTGACCGCAGGAAGTTACTCATCGGGCGCACGATGAGCCGCTTCTGATCAGCAGAAGCCCCCTGCACAAGGAAGACGCACCGATGTGCCGTTCGGAGCGCAACACCAGTCGCGCCTGGCGTGCTCGCGTGGGACCCGCGGTGGGATCCTGGTTCGAACAACTTTCAGCGGCCTCATGAATTTGGGAGACCAACATCGTGCTCGGCTTTGTGGCGACATTCGTTGGTGGCCTCCTCGTGATTGCGCTCTACAAGTGGCGGGTTGAGCCCAGCGCGGAGCAGAAGGAGCGATTCAAGGCACGCGAGCACACGCGAGCGATCACTGATGGTGAGATCGGTGCGTCCCTCCGCCGATCGAGGAGCCTGACGGGCCTGATCTGGCGCTCAGGCGCGTTCATTGCCCAGGATGGGGAGGTGTGGTGGGAGAGCCGTATTCTCAAGAGGGTCGTGGCCCTGACGGGGGCTGCACTCGTCGACTTCGGCCGTACGAGCCCGCTTGACGCAATCCAGCTGGCCGGTGGGGGCTGGCAGATCGTCGACCTTCAACACGATGGTCGGAGGATTCGGCTGGCGGTCGAGACGGACACGGCGGACTTCGTGCGTTCCACGTTCACCCCGCTTGCATAGCCATCGCACCGAGGCTTCGTTCGGTGCTCGTGGTCTTCGTGCTCGATCCGGCAGTATGTGCACCCATGAAGGTGTCCGAGGCGGGGTCCGTCGCACCGCGTCTCGATGAGAGTGCCCCAGTGGCTGCATTGGTCTGTGCTGGCTGGCTCATGGGTGCGGCGCTGGCTGCGGTGTTGATGCTTGGCGTCTGGTCGGGAGGCTTCTACTCCCCGGCGAGCTGGGTGTTGGCTGGTCTTCTTGGACTTGCGGGGGTGGTCCTGGCGATCTTGGCGCGAGGTGGGCGGATGGCCTGGTGGGGTCCGGTGGCGGTAGTAGGAGCTGTGATGGCTGCCCAGCTCGCGGGGACCGGGGTGGTCGCGACGAAGCATTGGGGCACTTACTTCGGCTACACCGGACTGTATGAGCACCTCCTTGCTCTGAAGATGCTCGCCGGTTTCGCCGCTGGCTTGAGCACGGTGGCAGTCGTTGTAGTTGTCCGGCGCCTACTTGCGTCGGGGTGCCTCGCCGCAGCGGTAGGGATGACCGCCCGATGCACTGCGGTTGTCGGTGGAGGGGTCTTGCTCGTCGCTATGCCGGTAGGGATGGGTTCGGGGGCTCCCGTGAACCAGGACGCGTCATCTTTGTTGGCTTACGCGCTCACCTGGTCCCTGCCGTGGGCGGCGGCGGTCATGGCGACGGGGTGGATGACTCGACCGGCTGCCCTTGCCGCCCTCGCCGCCGTGGTGGTCAGCATCCTGCTGAGTGCCAGCGACAGGCCCATGGTGAGCCTGATCATCGGGGACACTCCGCGCCAGCCATTCCTGTGGGCTGTCCTCTTGGTAGTTGCCGTGGGGATCGTCCGTTTGTTGGCGCGACGGCCTGAATAGGGATCGGCCCGTCGTTCCGACTCTCGGACGTGGCGCACCGAGGTGCCGTTCCCCGAGGCCTTGGACTCGTGCGAACGGATCGCTATCGAAACGCCAGAGGTCGCCCCCGCGTACCTGCGCTGGCTCGTCAGCGAGGTCCGCGCCAGCGGGTGGGCAGAAGAGCGGGACGAGGTCGNGGAGTAGCGCCTATAGAGAGCGTCCTCGCAGCCGCNTTGGACGGCGTACGCCATGCTGGCGTGGTGAGCCACGCCGACCTTGATCAGATCTTCGTGTCAGTTGCGGCGGCCCGCGTCGTCGCCGGTGCAACCTTCGATGAGCGCCACCGAAGCCACCAAACAACGCTTGCCGTCGAGTCTTCATCGGAGGCGCTGGCCTCACTGCGGTTGGCGCTGCACATCGACGCAGACTCCTTGCTCGAAGCGCACGCCTTCATGACTCCC
>JGI24140J50213_10001320_pt1 | contig 10934 bp, 9 predicted proteins | sample BarGraIncu00222A_FD_50213 | JGI IMG/M metagenome (IMG submission 50213) | reverse complement strand
TTGTCAAGGTGTTTGACATGACTGTAGCTACAGCCGGCACCGCTTCAAAACACTTACAGGCAGCGGGCATCAAGCATCATATTTCGACCATCACCAGTGGTTCGCATGCCGGATATTATCCCGGATCGAAACAAATGACCATCCAAATTGCATTTACGCCTGACGAAGGAAGAGTACTGAGTGCTCAGATTGTGGGTTACGATGGTGTGGATAAACGCCTGGACATTTTAGCTTCAGTTATAAAACACAATGGAACCATCGACGAACTTACAGAATTTGAACACGCCTATGCCCCTCCGTTCTCGTCAGCTAAAGATCCGGTGAATATGGCGGCATTTGCAGCTGAGAACATTTTGAATAAAAAATCTGTTGTTTTCCAGTGGAATGAACTGGATAAAATTACAGCCGACGATCTACTGCTGGATGTAAGAACCCAAAAGGAATATGAAGCAGGTAAAATAATGGATGCCATCAATATTCCCGTAGATGAATTGCGCGAACGAATAGCTGAAATACCTACAGGCAAAACCATTTACATCTATTGTCTGGGTGGTTTACGCGGTTATCTGGCTCAACGGATTTTAATGCAAAACGGATATACTGACACCCTGAACCTCTCAGGCGGTTACCAGCTTTGGAATACCTGCACCCGTGAGATGGCTCTCCGTTGAAATAAAAAATATAAACAACAAAATATCAAAATAAAGAACAAAAATATGAACTTGGAACAAATAATAAAAGAAAACGCCGGCACCGTAGTGGATGTACGCACTCCTGCCGAATTTATGGGAGGCAATGTAAACGACTCAATCAATATTCCGCTACAGGAAATCCAACAACGACTGGACGAAATAAAGCAATTAAAAACACCTCTGGTACTTTGCTGCGCCAGCGGCGGACGGAGTGCTATGGCTGCTCAATTTCTGTCGTCGCAAGGCATCGACTGCGTAAACGGCGGATCATGGCTGGACGTGAATTATTATCAATCTCAAACACTTTAAAATATGATTTCAATAATAAAAAGCCTGTTCGGCATAGGGCCTAAAACCAATTTTGCTGAGCTGGTACAACAGGGAGCACTCATTTTAGATGTACGCACCAAAGGCGAGTATGCCACCGGACATATTGACGGGTCAGTAAATATTCCGGTAGAGCAACTGGCTAATAATCTCAATAAACTCAAGGACAAAAAACGAGTTATCATCACCTGTTGTGCTTCGGGCATGCGCAGTGCTTCGGCAAAAGGCATCCTCACTGCCAATGGATTTTCTACAGTACACAATGGCGGTGCCTGGCAAAGTCTCAACAGAAAACTCGTTTAGTTCGGATGGAATTGGTCTACATTTTCAAGCAATTTAAATGTAAAACTCAAAAACGAGTATAAAAAAACGTAACTACTCAGCACTCTTCTATTTTCTCAAATTGATGTTCATGTATTTGAAATATAAGAGAATAAGATCTTTGCCACGGAGTGGCTAAATGTGCATAACCCTCGGTAAGCGAAGCGCAACCGGGGGATAATGGAAACAAATGACCTAACATTTGATTTTCAGTTCGACTAGTCGAACTGAAAATCAAATAATTATAAAAATGACTGGGCGCTGAGTAGTAACAAAAAAACAAGGAGTCAGAATTTTAATTCTGGTTTATAGTAGGCTACAAAGAGCTGTTCGATTAATTTCAAACAGCTCTTTGTAGTTTATCTCATGAGTATCGAATCACAAATTATTATTTATTATGCTCATTATTTGCTGTTTGGTATGAACTCCCGCTTGTTGGTATTTTACTTCTCCACTTTTAAAAATCATCAAGGTAGGCACACTTTGAATATGGTAACGACTTGCCAAAACAGGATTCTGATCAACATCAATCTTAATTATCTTCACACGTTCGCCCAGCTCATCGGCCACTTGCTTTAAGATGGGCGACAGAGTTTTACATGGTCCGCACCACAAAGCATGAAAGTCTATTATAACCGGACGACTGTCATTAATAATCGAATCAAAACTTGCTTTCATAATCTTGTACTTAGTATTTTGTTCTATAACAAACCGATTGCTGAAAATGTTGGTTTACAGTATCAGAAATCACCCATAAACTTTAGAGCCTGCAATCTCTTTTCCTACAATTTCGGCAGCCAGAAATACACAGCGCGCACAAGGGCGCATCTTGTAATACGCTTCGTTTCGTACTGACGCCTCCGGTTTTTCAGGTTCATGCTTAATTTTCAATAAATCAGCACAAATGTATGAGCCCATCTCTGCTTTGAATTCGTTAGCAGTGCGTTGAACAGCTTTATAATTGGTATTTTTTGCAATTTTATCGCGGGGATCATCATTCGGATAATGTAATCCCAGCACCATAAACATTCCCGAAACTGCTCCACATACTTCGCGCAATCGCCCCATTCCACCGCCAAACGAACTGGCCAACTTTGCCGCCGTTTGATTATCAATACCATACTTATCGGAATAAGCCATAAAAACCGCTTGAGAGCAGTTATATCCTTCTTCGAAATATGCTGCAGCTTGCGCAATCCTTTGTTCTAATTCAATGTTATCCATACATGTTGATAATTTGTTTCAATACATAAAATAAATAAATGAAAGACTGATAATGGCTATAAAAAACCAGAGCGTGACACCAAGTATAAGAGGTTTTGCCCCAACCAACTTAATAGTTTCTCTTGACAGTCCCGCTCCGATAAAGAAAAGAGTCAGAGTCAGACATTGTCGGGAAACAGACACAATGTCGTGTGTCAGCACGGTTGGAATAGCTACGTAAGTATTCAGTACCATAGCCAGTATAAAAAAGAAAATAAACCAGGGGATAAATACCTTATCGCCTTTAGATTTAAAATAAAACGACGTGAATACAGATAGTGGAATAATCCACAAAGCACGGGTCAGTTTCACTGTCGTAGCTACTTTCAAGGCTTCCTCTCCATACGTAGCACCCGCTCCTACTACCGAACTGGTATCGTGAATAGCAATAGCCGCCCACATGCCAAACTGATGTTGACTCAGGTTCATCCAATGACCTAACACCGGAAACAGAAACAGTGCTATTGCATTTAACACAAAAATGGTAGCCAACGAAACAGACATTTCACTTTCGTTCGCCTTCGCTATCGGTCCTACAGCCGCAATGGCACTGCCTCCGCAAATGGCCGTACCCGATGCAATCAGGTAGGATGGAATCTTAGTTACTCCAAGCCATTTACCAAGCAGAATGCCGATAAACATAACGCTCACTACCGAAAACAAGGTAAACAACATACCGTCAGAACCGGCTCTGAACGAATCGAGTAAATTCATACCAAATCCCAGACCAACCACCGATACCTGAAGTAGGTATTTAGACATCGTTTTATTGAATTTAGGGAAAGGCGATCCGAGCATTAAGGTAAATGCCAGCCCCAGAAATAAAGCAACAGGAGCCGAAATAAAAGGAGTTAAACAGAATAGTGCCAGAATTACATATACAATCTTTACAACAGGAGTAGGAAAAAAAGAAGTCGTCATTTTTTGTGGGTGTTTTGTACCGTTATTTTTTATTTTATTCGCCCACAAAGGTACTTTTTACTAAAAGACGATGGAAATCGTTATTTCTTATGCCCGATTACTTAAAGTTATAACGACCGGCAAACTTCATAAACAAATCGGGTAGAGCTTCTACTTCACCGTAGGATTGAATAAAGTGAAAACGGCGCTCAATGCTTAATCCTTTTACATCAATAATACTCATTTCTTTGCTTTTAAGCTCTTTCAAAATAGAATATATCGAAAGAAAAGCCATGCAGTTTGAGTGCAATAAATAAGATTTGATACTCTCGGTACTACCCAGCTGCATTTCGGTATTCAGTTGCGAGAGTTTAATATTCAGCGGCTTTAAAGCATGGGCTATAACATCCAGGGTTCCGGAACCGGGCTCCCGCAACAGAAAAGGAGCCTTACGCAGTTCGTCCAGCTGAATCCGTCCTTTTTTTGTAGCCGGATGATTGATATTGGTTACCAACACAATTTCATCTTTCAGAAATTCCGTATATTTAAATGAAGTGTTTTTAGATTGTCCTTCAATGATACCAAAGTCGATATCCTTATTCTGCAAAGCCTGTTCTATCTGTTCGGTATTGCTGATCATTAAGGTAACCTGTATATCGGCAAATTTTTTATGGAAATCGGCCAGCAAAGGTGGCAGTACATATTGGGCTATGGTGGTACTTGCACCTATCCGCAACTGACCGCTGTGCCGGTGATTGATTTCGTTCATATCAAACTCCAGTTTATTATAGATCGTAAATAACTGGTTGGTATATTGCAACAGAATCTCACCAGCTTCCGTTAGTTTTATTTTTGATCCGTTCCGGTCGAATAACTTCAATTTAAAATAGCTTTCAATTTCCTGAATATGCTTTGAAACAGCCGGTTGGGTAATACAAAGTTCATCCGCCGCCTTTGTGAAATTAAGACGTTTGGCAACTGTATGAAAAACTTTTAGACGAAAATCGAACATAAATAGTTACAAGTATATAATTACGAGTTACAAGACTGTTTATCTGCATTTTGTTTTCAGAAAACAGGTCATTAGATATTATTGCTTACTAAAATAGACCTTCTTACTATAAATTTAGCTATTACAGTCATGACCTGCCTCATGTGCCGCACAGAATCACAAATACGACATTATTTAATTCCTATTACTCAGGACAAAGCAACTGCGACTAAATACTACAGAAATCAGGACTGACGTGCTAAAACACGAAATTCGGAAGGAGTTTGACCAGTTGTCTTTTTGAAAAAATTATTGAAATGAGCCGATTCCTCAAAGCCCAGTTCATATGCCAGCTCTTTGTTGCTTATATTACTAAATAGCAGCGAACGCTTTGCTTCTGTAATTAACTTGCTTTGAATATGGTCTTTTGCAGATTTTCCTGTCAGATTTTTCACCGTTTTATTCAGATAATCACTCGTTACAGCCAGCTCATCAGCATAATTGGACACCATATGATCTGTGGCATACTTTTTATTAAGCAGTTGTTTAAAAGTGCGTAAAATATGATTACTGGTCTCTACCAGTTGAGGATTATTGCTTTTACGCAAACTACAATGATTATTGCCCTGAATAAGGAATACTTTCACTAAAGAGCCGACAGCTTCCTGCGTATAAGTTTCCAATGATTTTTCAAAATGCGCCATTTGCAAAATCAGATTTTTATACACCGGCATATCGTTTTCATTGATAGGTAATGGTGGCGACTGCCCGTAATCATTAAACAAATATATGTCATTAATCATCTTATCAGGAATAGAGTTCGCAATCAGAAACTCTTCCGTAAAAGTGATTATCCAGCCAGTCGGCTCACTTGTCAAAATAACCTGATGCATTTGGCCCGGCATAATAAAGAAGATACTTCTATCCGCTATTTCATACTCAGTAAAATCTATAAAATGAGTTCCCTGCCCCTGCTCAATAAAAATAATAGTATAATAATCGTGGCGATGCGGAATATCGGGTGCACCATTGGTCTTTCGGTAAACATCTTCCATCTTTTTAAGAGTGAAAGTTACATTATCTACCGAGCTATCAGTAATACTATGGGTTTTTATATCTTTTTGTAATAAGTTCATCAAACAAAAATCGTCGTAATTATTTTATAAATAGTTTTTTCGGGCCTCCTGCCCAACTGACAGCAAACCGACTGCTAAGATAGCATTTTTTTGTTTCATATTCCCACCGTTTTCTGTCACAGAATCAAAACCGGTTTATAGCAAAGTATAAATAGTCCAACCAGAACAAATTAATAATAAAAAAGCCCATTACAGATTATCAAAATCATGTAATGAACTTTTAATTATTAGATAAATAATGTTTTATATCCAGATACTAAATAAGCAATAATATTTAATGATCTTCTTTTTTGAAAGCAAAATCCAGATAAACACTCTTGTAACTATTTACTTGTAACTTACATCTGGCTTTTACCTTCCCCAGAACTTTTTAGGAGCACTTTCGGTTTTCTTTGCTCCGTTTTCCGATTGTTTAGGCGTAAAAGTTGGCTTAGAATCCGCTGAATTTGTATTTCTAGCTGTTTGCGGTCTTCTGTTTGGATTTGCCGGACGATTAGTCTGCTTTGGCTTTACTTTTGACCTTTTATCCGTCAGAACATAGTCGGTTGGAAAAGGATGCTCGGTTACTACCGGTATTTCGATAGTGATCAACTTCTGAATATCGCGTAAATATTCCAGTTCTTCCTCATCACAAAATGAAATGGCTTTTCCGTCGAGTCCTGCGCGCCCTGTCCTACCAATACGGTGAACATACGTTTCCGGAATATTGGGAATTTCATAATTGATAACCAGATTTAAATCATCAATATCAATACCACGGGCTGCAATGTCAGTAGCCACCAATACACGTGTAGTACGGTCTTTAAAGTTACGCAAAGCATTCTGACGTGCATTCTGCGACTTATTTCCGTGAATAGCTTCCGCTTTTATTTTGGCTTTTTCCAACATCCGCTGTACTTTGTCAGCACCATGTTTAGTCCGAGTAAAAACCAGAACCGTTTTAATTGATTTATCCTGAAGTAAATGAATCAACAAATCTTTTTTATCCGTTGCATTCACATAGTACAATTCCTGTTGAATAGTTTCAGCCGTTGTCGACACGGGTGTTACGGCCACTTCTTCCGGATTGGTTAGAATGGTACCGGCCAATACGCGAATTGATTCGGGCATAGTAGCCGAAAAGAAAAGCGATTGTCGTTTAGCTGGAATAACTTTGATCAGTTTTTTTACGTCATGAATAAAACCCATATCAAGCATCCGATCTGCTTCGTCGAGAACGAAAATACTTAGTTCATTTAATTTTACATAACCCTGACTTTGCAAATCGAGCAAGCGTCCCGGAGTTGCAATCAGAATATCCACACCCATCTTTAGCGCACCAACTTGCTGACTTTGGGGAACTCCACCAAAAACTACGGTATGCCGCAGATTCAGAAAACGTCCGTAAGCAGCAAAACTTTCGCCAATCTGAATGGCTAACTCGCGCGTTGGGGTTACAATTAATGCTTTTATTTTGCGTGGTGCCCGATCATTACCTTTATTCAACTGCAACAGTTGCAAAATAGGAATAGCAAAAGCCGCCGTCTTTCCGGTTCCGGTCTGTGCACATCCTAATAAATCTTGNCCTCTAAGTACAATGGGAATGGAAATTTCCTGAATGGGAGTTGGCTGAGTATAGCCTTCGTGTTGGAGAGCGTTTAAGATCGGCTCAATAAGATCTAATTTATCAAATGTCATAGAATATTTCACGTATTCACTCTTCTTTCACAAGCTCTAACATTAACCTTGACGGAATACGATTTTGGACAAAGATACGGAAAATAAACGGAGCTGTCAAAAGTCGCCGGTTTCTCAAGCCAATCGTGCACTCTTCGTGTGCGCAAACGGATTTTTCGTAAAAAGCCCTATTTGCATCTGTTTTTTTGATGCTGCTTTGTTACACGAAAGTAACAGATCCTGCGTAATTTATTATTATTTAACCTGAAAACAATAGCATTAAAGTTGGTCGACCAATTAAAATGCTTATTTTTGTAGCACGCAAAAGTAAGAAAATCATTGAGATTCTTCTAAAAAAAAAGGACACTTATCTGAATGCATAAAGAAGCTTCTTTTTTTACGTCCAAAACAGAATAGAAATCACAAATCTTGAACCTTTTGAAAATTAATCAAACATACAGCTTTCTCGCAGGAAAAAATACATTCATATCCATTGAATACATTTTACCGGGTAAACTCATTTCAGGTTCATCAGCTAAACGAAGATTAACTCCTGCAGCTCCTCTTAGCCAAACATTTTTTTAAAATCCGGATTTGTAAATCAAATTAATAGTTGCAAGTAAATAGTTACGAGTTACAAGACTGTTTATCTGAATTTTGCTTTCAGAAAGCAGATCATTAAATATTATTCCTTACTTTTCATCAGGCACACAGAGCATCAGGCTCCACCATTTTGAAAAGAAAAAAATAGGATCTCATTCTGCTCCTATCTATTTAGTTTTTTGATATAGTACAACTTAATTTCAATCAATAATCACAATTTAAAGAAAAGAAATAATGAGTAAAGCTGATACCGTTTCTACGGATATTTTAATTATTGGAGGTGGTCCTTCGGGTCTGGCAACTTCAATTCACCTTGCTGATACATTAAAGCAAAAGGGGTTAAATCACCGCATTTTACTTATCGAAAAAGGAAGTTCTATCGGTAGCCATATTCTGTCAGGCGCGGTAATTAAAACTGACGTTTTCAAAAGCTTATTGCCGGACATTGACTTCAACGAAATCCCTTTCAATGCTAAAGTAACAACTGATTCAACAGTTTTACTCAGCGAAAATGGATCCTTCAAATTACCGGTTCATGTGCCATACATGAATAATACTGGAAATTATACTGCTTCACTGGGGCAAATCTGCCGTTTCCTGGCCAAAAAAGCAGAAGAAAAAGGAGTTGAGATATACACAGGGTTTTCGGTCAGTGAAATTCTATACGAAAATGGCAAAGTAACCGGAGCTAAAACTATTGACACCGGAGTTGATCATAATGGCAAGCAACAGGAAAATTTCCAGCCCGGGACACCTATCGAAGCCAAACTAACAATTTTTGCCGAGGGCACGCGTGGAAGTCTGGCAAAACAACTGATAAAGAAATACGATCTTGAAAAAGATAAAAACTGCCAAATGTACTCTTTGGGGGTTAAAGAATTGTGGAGCGTACCGGAAGGAAATATCAAACCGGGAGAAGTTTATCACACCATGGGGTATCCGTTGAATCTGAAAGAATTTGGTGGAGGATTCGTTTATGGTTTGAACGACAATAAAGTTGCCGTTGGTTTGGTAGTCGGACTCGAATATGAAGATCCGACTTTTGATGTGCACGATGCTTTTCAGGCATGGAAAACAAATCCATTTATCTCTAAGTTTTTAAAAGGTGGTAAATTGGTTGAATATGGAGCCAAAACATTGCCTGAAGGTGGATATTATTCCATTCCGAAACTATATACCGACAATGCATTAATCGTAGGTGATAGTGCTGGACTGGTTACCATGCCGGCCTTGAAAGGGATTCATTTAGCTGTTACGTCGGGGATGCTGGCAGCTAAAACTGCTGCTGAAGCTTTGAGTAAAAATGATTTTTCTGAAAAGACACTAAGTCAATACGAATCATTAATGAAAGAGAGCCTTATTTATAAAGAAATGTATCCTGTCCGCAACTTCAGGCAAGCATTTTCAAAAGGTTTACTTGTAGGCGGACTGAATTTTGGAACACTTCTGGTTACCGGCGGTGCAGGATTTTTCGGTAGATTAAAATCTCACCTCGATAAAGATGCTACCAAAACATTGAGTGAATTTAAAGGAAAACCATTTAAGGACAGATTCAAAGGAAAACTGGACTTTGACAAAGTACTGACTTTTGATAAGGTCACAGATGTATTTTTCTCGGGAGTAAACCACGACGAAGAACAAGTTCCTCATGTAAAGATCAATAATCCTGAGTCATTCGATGCCATTAATATCAAACAATACGGTGCTCCGTGCCAGTTTTTCTGCTCATCGGAAGTGTATGAACTTCACACCGATAAAAACGGACATCAGGAACTACGTATCCATGCCGAGAACTGTATGCACTGCAAAACCTGTGATATTAAAACACCTGGCGATGGAATTACATGGTCGGTACCCAATGGAGGTAATGGTCCGGACTTTCAAAACATGTAATTAATTCATAATTATTAATTCATAATTCATAACTAAAACAATGGCTCTAACAATTATAAGTTTAATAAAACAAGTACCACTCGCTACCGAAATGCGAATGGGAGATGATGGATTGATGGACAGAACAAAAGCAAAGTCGATTATTAATATCGACTGCCAGTTTGGTCTTGAAGCCGGATTACAACTAAAAAAACAATATCCCGATGCACACNTGATTGCCTGCTCCATGGGACCCGGTTCATTTGAAGTGGCACTGCGCACGGCCATTTCGATGGGTTATGACGAGGCTTATCTCCTCTCCGACCGCAAGCTCGGCGGTAGCGACACCTATGCTACCGGTTTGGCAATATCAACCATGCTGAAACATCTGGGTTTTACCAAAGATTCGAAGGAACCGTTTATCGTTTTGGCCGGTCGTCAGACCAGTGATGGCGATACAGCTCACGTACCATCGCAAGTGGCCGAAAGTCTGGGTATTCCACAAGCAACTTTTGTAGAAACCGTAAAAGCCGATGGCAAAGGCAATGTAATTGCAAAACGTATTATCGAAGGTGGTTATCAGATGATGAAACTACCCATGCCTTGTGCTATTTCATTAACCCCAACCGGCATTCCTCCTCGTAAGCCATCGCTTATAGGAGCCATCAAAGCACGTAATGCAAAGATTACAGTTTTTGGTATCGACGACATCGGACTGGGAACTGAAAAGATCGGGTTAAGCGGATCGCCTACCATTGTGGCCGGCGTAGTAAACCTAGTTAGCGAACGGGCTCCCATCATTATGTCGGAAGGACATAATGAAACAACCTTAGTTGATAGTTTAATTGCAAATATCAAAAAGGGAGGAAACACGCTGGAGAAAAAAGACACTTCAGAAAAGAAAACGTCAGAAAAACCCGAATTTCCTTTTTATGACAACCGCAACGGTGCCAGAGGTATTTTGACTTGGGCCGAGTTAGCAAACGGAAAGATTGCCCGTCCATCGCTCGAACTACTAACTCCTGCCCGTCATTTAGCAGATCAACTGGGTGAAGATACTAAGATAATGACCTTGTTGATTGGAAAAAATGTAAAAGATCAGGCTCAAATTCTGTTCGAGCATGGCTCCGACGAAGTTATTCTGGTGGAAGACGATAAACTGGAAGAATATCT
>JGI24140J50213_10001319_pt1 | contig 10939 bp, 12 predicted proteins | sample BarGraIncu00222A_FD_50213 | JGI IMG/M metagenome (IMG submission 50213) | reverse complement strand
CTACATCGTCGCGCGCGCCGAGCGGCTGAAGGGCGCGCGTGTCACGACCGACATGATCACCGTTACCGGCACCGAGAACCTGCTCATGGCCGCGACGCTCGCCGAAGGCGAGACGGTGCTCGAGAACGCGGCGCAGGAGCCGGAGATCCCCGACCTCGCGGAGATGCTGATCGCGATGGGAGCGCGCATCGAAGGGCACGGCACGAGCCGCATCCGCATCGAGGGCGTTCGCGAGCTGCACGGCGTCGCTCACCGCATCGTCCCCGATCGCATCGAGGCCGGCACGTTCCTGTGCGCCGTCGCCGCGACGGGCGGCGACGTCGTGCTGCGCCGTGCCCGCGCCGATCACCTCGAGGCGGTGATCGACAAGCTCCGCGAAGCCGGGGCGACGATCGAATCGGGCGACGGCTGGATTCGCGTTCGCGCTGACCGACGTCCCCGCGCCGTCAGCTTTCGGACCAGCGAATACCCGGCGTTTCCGACCGACATGCAGGCGCAGTTCATGGCCCTCGACTGCATCGCCGACGGCGCTTCCAGCGTCGCCGAGACGATCTTCGAGAACCGCTTCATGCACGTCCCGGAGCTGCTGCGCCTGGGCGCGAGGATCGACATCGATGGTCGCGTCGCCGTGATCCAGGGCGTCGAGCAGCTCTCGGGCGCGGCGCTGATGGCGACCGACCTGCGCGCCTCGGCCGGGCTCGTCATCGCCGGGCTCGTCGCCGACGGCGAGACCGTCGTCGATCGCATCTACCACCTCGACCGCGGCTACGACCGCATGGAAGCCAAGCTGCGCGCCCTCGGCGCCGACGTCGAGCGGGTGAAGGCGACATGATCACGCTCGCGCTGTCGAAAGGCCGCATCCTCGACGAGTCGCTGCCGCTGCTCGCCGCGGCCGGCATCGATCTCGCCGACGATCCCGAGACGAGCCGCAAGCTCATCATCGCGACCTGTCGCGAGGACCTGCGCATCGTCCTGGTCCGCGCCGCCGACGTCCCGACCTACGTGCAGCACGGCGGCGCCGACCTCGGCATCGTCGGCCTCGACACCTTGCTCGAGCACGGCGGCGAAGGGCTGTACCGGCCGCTCGACCTGGGCCTGGCGCGCTGCCGCATGAGCGTTGCGGCGCCGCTCGACTTCGACTACGCCGCCGCCGTGAAGCAAGGCTCGCGGATCCGCGTCGCGACCAAGTTCACGCGCATCGCGCGCGACCACTTCGCCGACAAGGGCGTCCACGTCGACCTCATCAAGCTGTACGGCTCGATGGAGCTGGCGCCGCTGACCGGCCTGGCCGACGCGATCGTCGATCTCGTCGCCTCGGGCAACACGCTGAAGGCGAACGCGCTCGCCGAGGTCGAGGAGATCATGCAGATCTCGGCCCGGCTCGTCGTCAACAAGGCGGCGCTCAAGCTGAAGCGCGAGACGATCCGCCGCCTCGTTGACGCGCTGGCGCGCTCGGTCGCCGTCTCCGCCGAGGCGACGGCCGCGGCCGAGTCGGCGCTGCGCCACGGGCCGCGTTCGTGAGCCTGGCACTGCGCCGCCTGAGCACGAGCGACCGCGAATTCGACGCGCAGCTCGCGAAGCTCCTCGCCCTGTCGGCCGAGGTCGACGCCGGAGTCGAGGCGAGCGTCACGGCGATCCTCGCCGACGTGCGCGCGCGCGGCGACGCCGCGGTGCTCGAGCACACGCGTCGCTTCGACGGCGTCGCCGCCGCGTCGGTGGCCGAGCTCGAAGTCCCTCCGGCCGATCTTCGCGCCGCCCTCGACGGCTTGCCGAGGGCGCAGCGCGCGGCGCTCGACAGCGCGGCGGCGCGCATCCGCGCCTTCCACGAACGCCAGCTCGAGGTCAGCGGCAGGAGCTGGAGCTACCGTGACGACGACGGCAGCCTGCTCGGCCAGAAGGTGACGGCAATCGATCGCGTCGGCATCTATGTTCCGGGCGGCAAGGCGGCGTATCCGTCGAGCGTGCTCATGAATGCGATCCCGGCGAAGGTGGCCGGGGTCGGCGAGATCGTGATGGTCGCGCCGATGCCGGCGCGCGGCGGCCACGCCGACCCGCGCGGCGGGCGCAACGCGCTCGTCCTCGCCGCGGCGGCCGCAGCCGGCGTCGACCGCGTCTACGCGATCGGCGGCGTGCAGGCGATCGGCGCACTCGCCTACGGCACGCTGACGATTCCGGCGGTGCACAAGATCACCGGGCCGGGCAACGCCTATGTGGCGAGCGCCAAGCGGCGCGTCTTCGGCAGCGTCGGCATCGACATGATCGCCGGCCCGAGCGAGATCCTCGTTCTCGCCGACGCGACGACGCCGCCCGACTGGGTGGCGATGGACCTCTTCAGCCAGGCCGAGCACGACGAGCTGGCGCAAAGCATCCTGCTGTGCCCCGACGCGGCCTACATCGAACGCGTCGTCGCGGCGATCGAGCGGCTGCTGCCGCAGATGCCGCGCCAGGCCATCATCCGCGCCTCGCTCGAGGGGCGCGGCGCCTTCGTGCTGACGCGCTCGATGGAAGAAGCGTGCGCGATCAGCAACCGCATCGCCCCCGAGCACCTCGAGGTGAGCGCGAGCGAGCCGCAGCGCTGGGAGCCGCTCTTGCGCCACGCCGGCGCGATCTTCCTCGGCGCCTTCACGAGCGAAAGCCTGGGCGACTACTGCGCCGGCCCGAATCACGTGCTGCCGACCTCGGGAACGGCGCGTTTCTCGTCGCCGCTCGGCGTCGGCGACTTCCAGAAGCGCAGCAGCCTGATCGAGGTCAGCGAGAAGGGCGCGGCGACGCTCGGGCCGATCGCCGCCGAGCTGGCGAAGGGCGAGGGCCTCGCGGCGCACGCACGCGCTGCAGAGATGCGACTCGATCGTGCAACGATCGCCGCCGCCGATCGCCCCCCCGCCTCGACCGCCGAGCGCATCGCCGCCGTCATCCGCCAGGACGTGAAGTCGATGCACGCCTACGCGATCCAGCCGAGCGCCGGGCTGGTCAAGCTCGACGCGATGGAGAACCCCTTCCGCCTTCCGGAAGCGCTGCAGCGCGAGCTGGGGCGAAGGCTTGGCCGCGTCGCGATCAACCGCTACCCGACGGGCTGCGTCGGCGACGTCGTCGCGGCGCTGTCGGCGCACGTGAAGCTGCCGCCCGGCTGCAAGCTGATGCTCGGCAACGGCTCCGACGAGCTCATCTCGCTGCTCGCGCTCGCCTGCGACCTGCCTGGGGCCACGCTGCTCGCGCCGCTTCCCGGATTCGTCATGTACGAGATGTCGGCGAAGCTGCAGGGCCTGCGCTTTGCCGGCGTGCCGCTCACGCCGCGCTTCGAGCTCGACGAGCCGGCGATGCTCGCCGCGATCGAAAGGCACCGGCCGGCGCTCACGTACATCGCCTACCCGAACAACCCGACCGCCAACCTCTACGACGAGGGCGCGGTCGAGCGCATCGTCGCCGCAGTCGGCGCGCAGCGCGGACTTGTCGTCTTCGACGAGGCCTACCAGCCGTTCTCGTCGCGGACGTGGATGGATCGCGTCGGCACGCTGCCGCACGTGCTCGTGATGCGCACGCTCAGCAAGTTCGGCCTCGCCGGCGTCCGCCTCGGCTACCTGGCCGGCCCGGCGCCCCTCATCGACGAGATCGACAAGGTCCGCCCGCCCTACAACATCAGCGCCCTGAACGCCGAGGCGACGCTGTTCGCCCTGGCGCACGCCGACGAGTACGCGCGCCAGGCGCAGCTGCTGCGCGGCGAGCGCGAGCGGCTGCAGGCGGCGTTGCGGGAGATGCCGGGCGTCNAGCCGTTCCCCAGCGAAGCGAACATGATCCTCGTGCGGGTCGGCGACGGCGCCGCTGTGTTCGACGGCATGAAGCGGCGCGGCGTCCTCGTGAAGAACGTCGCCGGGTTGCACCCGCTGCTCGCGAACTGCCTGCGCCTGACTGTCGGCACTCCGGAGGAAAATGCGCTCATGATCGATGCCTTGCGCGCCAGCCTGCCATGAACGCACCGATCGCTTCGCCTTCCGCGCCACGTCGTGCCACGGTGCAGCGCGACACCAAGGAAACGAAGATCCGCGTCAGCGTCGACCTCGACGGTACGGGAGCGGCGAAGCTCTCCACCGGCATCGGCTTCTTCGACCACATGCTCGAGCAGATCGCCAGGCACGGCCTCGTCGACCTCGAGATCGAGGCCCTGGGCGACCTGCACATCGACGGCCACCACACGGTCGAAGACGTCGGCATCACCTTCGGCCAGGCAGTCGGCAAGGCGCTCGGCGACAAGCGCGGCCTGGTCCGCTACGGCCACGCGTACGTTCCGCTCGACGAAGCGCTGTCGCGCGTCGTCGTCGACTTCTCGGGCCGGCCCGGGCTCGTCATGAACGTTCCGTTCAAGTCGGGAATGATCGGCGGCTTCGACGCGCAGCTGGCGCACGAGTTCTTCCAGGGCTTCGCGAACCACGCACTCGTCACGCTGCACATCGACAATCTGCGCGGCGAAAACGCCCACCACCAGTGCGAGACCGTGTTCAAGGCGTTCGCCCGGGCGCTGCGCATGGCGGTGGCGATCGACCCACGCGCCGGCGACATCGTGCCGTCGACCAAGGGCACGCTCTAGGACGACGCATGCGCACCGTCGCCGTCGTCGACTACGGCATGGGCAACCTGCGCTCGGTGTCGCAGGCGGTCGCGCACGTCGCGCGCGAGGCGGGCGACATCAAGGTGATCGTCACCGCGAATCCCGAAGAAGTCTTCACCGCCGAGCGGATCGTCCTGCCCGGCCAGGGGGCGATGCCCGACTGCATGCGCGAGCTTCGCGATTCGGGCTTGCAGGAGGCGGTGCTCGACGCCGCGAGGACGAAGCCGCTGATGGGCGTGTGCATCGGCATGCAGATGCTGCTCGACCGAAGCGAGGAGGGCGCCGAAGGCCAGGGCACGCCCGGTCTGGCGCTGATCGCTGGCGAGGTCGTGCGTTTTCGCCTCGGCGGGCAGACCCAGCCCGACGGCAGCCGTTACAAGGTGCCGCAGATGGGCTGGAACGAGGTCATCCAGGCGGCGCCGCATCCGATCTGGCGCGGAGTTCCCGACGCCGCCTACTTCTACTTCGTGCACAGCTATTACGCCCGGCCGTCCGACGCGCGCCACAGTGTGGGGGTGACGGACTACGGCGGGCGCTTTACCTCGGCGCTGGCGCGCGATAATATTTTCGCGACCCAGTTCCACCCCGAAAAGAGCGCCGAGTTCGGGCTGGCCCTGTACCGCAACTTCCTGCACTGGAACCCTTGACGCCTCTTTCGGAACGCGCTGCTGCCTATGCTCGCGTTCCGCTTCCGTCGCGCTGACCCCCGTTCCACTCGGCCATGCTGCTGATCCCCGCGATCGACCTGAAAGACGGCCGCTGCGTTCGCCTGAAGCAAGGCGACATGAACGAGTCGACGATCTTCAGCGAGAACCCGGCGGCGATGGCGCGGCGCTGGGTCGATGCCGGAGCGCGCCGCCTGCACCTGGTCGACCTGAACGGCGCCTTCGCCGGCAAGCCGGTCAACGAGGGCGCGGTGAAAGCGATCCTCGCCGAAGTCGGCGACGAGATCCCGGTGCAGCTCGGCGGCGGCATCCGCGACCTCGACACGATCGAACGCTATCTCGACGACGGCCTGAGCTTCATCATCATCGGCACGGCTGCGGTGAAGAACCCGGGCTTCATGCGCGACGCGTGCAGCGCCTTCGGCGGCCACATCATCGTCGGCCTCGACGCGAAGGACGGCAAGGTCGCGACCGACGGCTGGAGCAAGCTCACCGGGCACGAGGTCGTCGACCTGGCGAAGAAGTTCGAGGACTACGGGGTCGAGGGAATCATCTACACCGACATCGGCCGCGACGGGATGCTCACCGGCGTCAACATCGAGGCCACCGTCAAGCTGGCGCAGCAGCTCACGATGCCCGTGTTCGCTTCGGGCGGGCTGTCGTCGATGCAGGACATCGAGCGCCTCTGCGCGGTCGAGGAGATGGGCATCGAGGGCGTGATCTGCGGCCGCGCGATCTACAGCGGCGACCTTGACTTCGCCGCGGCGCAGGCGCGCGCCGACGAGCTGGCCAGCGCCTGATCCGGGGCACGCGCCGGCTCCGCCGCGCGCATCGCCGACACTGGGCACATGCTGGCCAAACGCATCATTCCCTGCCTCGACGTGACCGCCGGGCGCGTCGTCAAGGGCGTCAACTTCGTCGCCCTGCGCGACGCCGGCGATCCGGTCGAGATCGCCGCGCGCTACAACGAGCAGGGCGCCGACGAGCTGACCTTCCTGGACATCACGGCGACCAGCGACGGCCGCGACCTGATGCTGCCGATCATCGAGGCGGTCGCCTCGCGCGTCTTCATTCCGCTCACCGTCGGCGGCGGCGTTCGCACGGTCGCCGACGTGCGCCGGCTCCTCAACGCCGGCGCCGACAAGGTGAGCTTCAACTCGGCGGCGGTCGCCGATCCGCAGGTGATCCGCGACGCTTCTGCCAAGTACGGCGCCCAGTGCATCGTCGTCGCGATCGACGCCAAGCGGCGTGCCGGCGGTGCGGCGGGCTGGGACGTGTACACCCACGGTGGCCGGCGCAACACCGGGCTCGACGCGGTGCAGTGGGCGGTGCGCATGGCGGCCGACGGCGCCGGCGAGATCCTGCTGACGAGCATGGACCGCGACGGCACGCGCATCGGCTTCGACCTCGAGCTGACGCGCGCCGTCGCCGACGCGGTCAGCGTTCCGGTCATCGCCTCCGGCGGCGTCGGCGCACTCGAGCATCTCTCGGAAGGCATCCGCATCGGCGGCGCCGACGCGGTGCTCGCCGCGAGCATCTTCCACTACGGCGAGTTCTCGGTCCGCGAGGCCAAGCTGCGCCTGGCACGCGACGGCATCGCCGTGCGCCTGTGAGGCCGCCGCGCCCGCGCGCCGGCGCCGCCGCACGGGCGCAGCGCAGGGCGCTGCCGCACGAAATCCGCATCATCGGTGGCGTCTGGAAGCGCAGCAAGCTGCCGGTCGCCGATCGGCCCGGCCTGCGGCCGACGCCCGATCGCGTCCGCGAGACGCTCTTCAACTGGCTCGGCCAGACGCTGGCCGGCTGGCGCTGCCTCGACGCGTTCGCCGGCAGCGGCGCGCTGGGCTTCGAAGCCGCTTCGCGCGGTGCGGCGGAAGTGGTGCTGCTCGAGCGCGACCCGGCGATCGTCGCCAGCCTGGCCGAGACGCGGCTGCGCCTGCAGGCCGACGCCGTTCGCGTCGAGCGCGCCGACGCCCTGCAATGGATGGCGCGCGCCGCGCCGGGGGCGTTCGATCTCGTCTTTCTCGATCCTCCTTTCGACACCGGGCTGGCCTTGCCGGCGCTGGCGGCGGCGAGCCGCGTCGTCGCGCCCGGCGGCTTCGTTTACGTCGAGGCGCCCGAGCCGGTCGATCCGACGGGCGCACAGGCGATGGGCCTCGACGCCTGGCGCGCCGCACGCGCAGGCGCCGTGCATTTCCACCTCTTTCGCCGCGCCGCGGCGAACTGAGCGGGCGCGGCTACACTGCCCGCGAATCGGCCGGCTCAGGCCCTGGGAGAAGGCATGACTTCGGTGACCCGACTGACCGCCGTGTATCCCGGCACCTTCGATCCGATGACGCTTGGCCACGAGGACCTGATGCGCCGAGCGAGCCGCCTCTTCGAGCGGCTGATCGTCGCCGTCGCCGCCGGCCATCACAAGCGCACGATGTTCTCCATCGCCGAGCGGCTGCAGATCGCGGTCGAGCTGTCCGCGAAGTACCCGAACGTCGAAGTGATGGCGTTTCGCGGGCTGCTGTGCGACTTCGTCGTCGAGAACGGCGGCAAGGTCGTCGTTCGCGGCCTGCGTGCCGTCAGCGACTTCGAGTACGAATTCCAGATGGCTGGAATGAACCGCCAGCTGATGCCCGACGTCGAGACCTTGTTCATGACGCCGAGCGACCAGTTCCAGTTCGTTTCCGGCACCTTCGTCCGCGAGATTGCCAGCCTCGCCGGGGATGTCTCCAAATTCGTGTCACCCTTGGTTCTCGAGCGCCTGCGGCAACGGGTCAAGCGGGCCGAGCCCTGATCGGGGAAAACGAAAGGACGACGTGGCACTGCTGATCTTCGGAGTCGCCGGCAACCGGGAGAGCGCATGGCTCTGCTGATCACCGACGAGTGCATCAATTGCGACGTCTGCGAGCCCGAGTGCCCGAACCAGGCGATCTCGATGGGGCCGGAGATCTACGTTATCGACCCGAAGCGATGCACCGAATGCGTCGGCCACTTCGACGTGCCGCAGTGCGTGCAGGTGTGCCCGGTCGCCTGCATTCCGAAGGATCCGGCCCACGCGGAATCGAGCGAAACGCTCTGGGCCAAGTACCGGCGCCTGCAGGCCGAGGCGACCGCCGGGACGTGACTACGCGGTCGTCGGCGCGGCCGGCTAGCGGGTGGCTGGGGCTGCCTTCGGGACGCGGGCGAGAAAGTCCTCGTCGCCGTCGGCAGCGACCGGTTTCTTCTTCGTCTGGGTCTTTTTCTTCTTTTTCGCCGGCGCCGACGCCGCCGATGCCGGCGCTTTCCCCGGGCCGAGGCTGGCCCCGCCCGACGGATGCAGCGCCGCTGCGTCGGCGCGCCGCTCGCGCGCCATCGCGTCGGCGAGCCTGCGCTCCTGGCTCGCCACGCGGCGCGCCTCGGCGCGCTGCGCATCGGTGACGCGGCTTTCGGCGTTGACGACCTTGCCGCCGGCGCAGGGAACGCGCGTGTATTCGTTGCCGCAGCGATAGATCGTCTGCGCCGCCGCGCCGGCGCCGAGAAGGCACGCGGCGAGGGCGAGCACGACGCGACAAGGCGCCTTCATGGCGGAGTCTCTTTCGCGAGATGCGGCGCTGCGCCGACCGCTTCCTTGTCCGGCTTGTCGGCCTTGTCGACCTTCGGCGTCTCGACCTTGGGCCTCGGCGGCCGGGCGTTGATCTTCATCATCGCCCGCTCCATGTCGCCGGCGAGGAGCAGGTCGATCCCCGAGAGCGATTGCTCGATGCTCTTCTCGATCTCGACGCGATGCTCGGCCGAGGGCTTCTGCAGCACGTAGTTCACGACCTCGGCTTTCACCCCGGGATGACCGATGCCGATGCGCAGGCGCCAGTACTCGGCGCTGCCGAGCTGCGCATGGATGTCCTTCAAGCCGTTGTGGCCGGCGGGCGAGCCACCCTGCTTCAGCTTCGCGTGCCCGGGCATCAGATCGAGCTCGTCGTGGGCGACGAGGATCTCCTCCGGCGCGATCTTGAAGAAGCGCGCCAGCGCCGCCACCGACTTGCCAGAGACGTTCATGAAGGTCGTCGGCTCGAGCACCCAGAGCGGTCGCCCGCCGACAGAGACCCGCGCGGTGCGGCCGAAGTAGGCGCGCTCGGGCGCGAGCGAGACCTTCAGGCGATCGGCGAGAGCTTCGACGAACCAGAAGCCCGCGTTGTGCCGCGTCGCCGCGTATCCGGTGCCGGGATTGCCGAGGCCGACGATCAATCGAATCATGGTGCGCGATTATCGAGGCGCGCAGCAAAGAAAAAGCCCCGCCGAAGCGGGGCCTGGATCCGCCCCTTGGGGCGGGGCTCACTTCTTGTTCTGCTTCTCGCTCTTCTTCGGCTTGACCTTCTCGGCCGGCGGCGGCGCGGCGACGACGACCGGAGCGACGGCGGCGGGCGCTTCTTCTTCCTCGGCGGCCTGGACGTTGGCCGAGACGATCACCGGATTGGGCTTGCCATGCGTGACGACCTTGATGCCGGCACCGAGCTGGACGTCGCTGACGCGCAGCGACTGACCCTTCGTCAGCTCGCCGAGGTCGACCGTGATGAATTCCGGCAGCTGCGATGCCAGGCACTGGATGCTCACGTCGTTGACGATGTGGTTGACGACGCAGCCGTCGGTCTTCACCGCCGGCGAGTTCTCCTCGTTGACGAAGTGCAGCGGCACCTTCTTCGTTATCTTGGTCGTCGCGTCGACGCGCTGGAAGTCGATGTGCAGCACGATCGGCTTGAACGGATGCATCTGGTAGTCGCGCAGCAGCACCTGTTCGGTCTTGCCGGCGAGCTCCATGTCGAGCAGCGAGGAATGGAACGCCTCCTTCTTCAGGGCGAAGAAGAGCGCGTTGTGATCGAGCTCGATCATGGCCGGCTGGCCCGCCCCATAGACGATTCCCGGTACCTTTTGCGCATTGCGCAGGCGGCGGCTCGCTCCGGTCCCCTGCAGCGTGCGCTCGAAAGCTGTGAATTTCATGATGACTCCAAACGTGATGAAGGCCCGCGACCAGGCTCTTCGAAACCAACAGGACAGCGGGCTCCTTGCGGAGCCCTTCTCGGTGACGGGGCTTCGCCCCGCTTTCTTTCGCTCTAAAAGTTACTGTTTTGCTCGGCGAACAAGCTGGTGACCGACTCGCCGTCGGATATGCGGCGGATCGTCTCGGCGAACAGGAACGCGACCGAGAGTTGCCGCACCTTGCTGCAGCGCTTGCCTTCCTCGCCGAGGGGGATCGTGTCGGTGACGACGACCTCGTCGAGCTTGGAGGCGCGGATCCGCTCGATCGCCGGCCCCGAGAAGACGGCGTGCGTGCAGTACGCATAGACCTTCTTCGCGCCGCGCTCTTTCAGCACATCCGCAGCCTTCACGAGCGTGCCGGCGGTGTCGATCATGTCGTCCATGATCACGCAGTTGCGGCCCTCGGTCTCGCCGATGACGTGCATCACTTCCGAGACGTTGGCCTTGGGCCGGCGCTTGTCGATGATGGCGAGGTCGCAGCCGGCCTGCTTGGCCAGGGCGCGCGCGCGGACGACGCCTCCGACGTCGGGCGAGATGACGACGAGGTCGTCGTAGCGCTTGCTCTGCAGGTCCGACAGCAGCACCGGCGAGGCGTAGATGTTGTCGACCGGGATGTTGAAGAAGCCCTGGATCTGGTCGGCGTGCAGGTCCATCGTCAGGAGCCGTTCGACGC
>JGI24140J50213_10001318_pt1 | contig 10951 bp, 8 predicted proteins | sample BarGraIncu00222A_FD_50213 | JGI IMG/M metagenome (IMG submission 50213) | reverse complement strand
TAATCCTATGTTAGGCCAATCCGATCTTTCCTTAATACCTGTTGGTCTTATCGATGATGTCCAGATTTTATATGGCGGAGCTTCAATGGTTTTAAATAATGGAGGTATTGGAGGGGCAATCAATCTTGAGAATAAGCCAGTGTGGAAAAAAGGAATAGCGGCTTCATTGAACGCCGGGATGGGCAGTTTTGGAGAATATTCCGGGTTTGGGAAAATAAGAATCGGAAACTTTCACTTTCAATCTGTTACAAAAGCTTTTTTTATGACCTCAGAAAATGATTTCAAATATCTTAACTCCGAATCTATATTACAAACCAGAAATAACAGCCAGGTAAGTCAGAAAGGATTGACACAGGAACTTTATTTCAAGAAAGATGATAACATAGCATCCGCCAGAATATGGTATCAGTCATCAAGCAGACATCTACCTCCGGCTTTGTTGTCGCAGGATCTAATTGAAAAACAATTTGATGAGTCTTTAAGGATAATGATTGATGACAATCTGAGAAAAGGGAAAAACAATTACTTTGTTACAGGAGCATTTTTATCTGATAGATTAAATTACAAAAGTCAGTTAGCTAAGATCGATTCAAAAAACCTTTCTGAAACATACATTATTAAGGCTGGAAGAGAAACCCGGTTAAGTGAATATACAAAGATGAAAATCACTGTGGAAAATGAATTAAGTACAGTCAATTCGAATAATTACAGTCATTTTCAACAACGGAATAATGCTACAATGACTGCTTATCTTGAGAGGGCTTGTATTGGCAGGTTGGGACTCACTTTTCTTTTGCGTGAAATATTAAACAAACATATCCTTCTGATACCTGACTTTTCAACAGGCCTTCAATTCAGGCTTGTCAACTACAGTGATTACTATTTGAAAGCAAATTTCTCAAGAAATTCACGAATTCCTACAATGAATGATCTNTTCTGGCCATATGTTGGTAATCCTGATCTGAAAAACGAATATTCGTACAGTTCAGAGCTTACCTATGAAATGAATCAAAAAGCTTCGTCTCGTTTGAATATTAAGTCGGAGCTCACGGTTTTTCACAATTCTATTAAGAACATGATACTCTGGCATTCCGAAGGAAATACCCTCAAAGTTGATAATATCAGCAGTGTAAAAACTGCCGGTCTTGAATCAAGCGTCTCGATGACCTATTCAATAAATAAATTCAGTGCACAGCTAAATGCCGGATATTCTTTCACAAAGGCAACTAACTCATCCACAGGAAAGCAACTTATTTATGTTCCTGAAAATCAGGTTACCAGTGCACTCAGGTTAACATTCAGAAATTTTTATTCTTTATTTGATGCAAACCTTGTCGGAATCAGATACCTTACAACAGACAATTCAGACTATCTTCCAGGTCAGGACTATTTGCCTNCTNATATCCTGAATAACATTATGGTTGGTATGAAATTNCCCTTAAATGACACCTTCATCGATATCGATTTTAGTATNGAAAATCTATTTGATATTAGTTATCAGTCAATTGCGCAATACCCTTTGCCAGGGCGTTCATACCTTATTAAAATTCTCTTTCAACTTATAAAATAANCTCAGTATGAAAAATATTATAAAAATTATTCTGCTCTTTTTACTTGTTGTCGTCTCCTGTAAAAAGACAAAAGANTTGCCTCAACGAAACTATACGCTTAGCGGAGGATTCTTCATTGTCAACGAGGGNAATTTCAGAGGAGGCAACGGCTCTCTCTCTTTCTATTCATANGATTCATCAAAAATATCCAACAACCTTTTCTCTTCTGTAAACAGTAGACCACTTGGTGATGTGCCTTATTCAATGACTATCAATGGAGATAAAGCATATATTGTCGTGAATAATTCAGGAAAGATTGAAGTGATCGATCCAACAACTCTGGTTTCGAAAAGTACAATTACAGGACTTATCTCTCCAAGGTATATGGCAATTGTAAATAGTAGCAAAGCCTATGTAACCAGTCTGTATTCGGATTCTGTAATCATAATAAATATTGCCACAAGTTCAATCTCAGGTTACATCAATTTACGGAGGACATCCGAAGCCATAGCTGTCCTGGATAATAAGGTATATGTCTCAAACTGGTCAGGCGGGAAAGAGATAATGGTTATTAATTCAATTACTGATCAAGTATCAGATTCAATTGAAGTTGGAAATGAACCTGAAAGCATGGTTTTTGATAAAAACAGAACTCTCTGGGTTCTTTGTAATGGCGGATGGACGAGAGAAAATTTCGCCAAGCTGTNTCAGATAAATACTTCAACCNACAAAGTTCAGACTGAATATACTTTCCCTAATAAACTGGCATCGCCAACATGTCTGAAAATAGATGCACCCGGACAAACACTTTATTATCTCGATAATGGAGTAAAAGTTATGGATATTAATCTTGGAAGATTACCGCCAACTGCTCTTATAGCTGACCCCGGGGCATCATTTTATAAAATAGCGATCAATCCTGCAAATGGAGATATCCTTGTTACTGACGCTGTCGACTACACCCAGAGGGGCTATGTATTACTCTATAAGCTTGATGGCACATTAATTTCACAGGAAAAAGCCGACATAATTCCAGGTAACATGTGTTTTAAACTGAGAATAAATTGAACAGAGGTCAGTTTATGATCCCCCGTATTAAAATATCATTTCTTTTTTTAACTANCCTCATGATGCTGGTCGGGGTGGGGTGCACCCAANATGTTAAAGACCGNAAACAAGCNATAANNGGTAATAAAGATGTAATTGTTAATGCTAAGCGATTAAGTATTGAACGAAAAAAAAGCTGGGTAGAAGTCAAAATAATTAATCCNTGGCAGGGAGCATCAAATATCAGTCAGACCTATTTTCTTGTGAAAAGAGGATCAAAACTTCCTCAGGGNTTGGATTCTTCAGAAATTATTTTTGTNCCTCTNAAAAAGATAATATGTATGTCAACTACATATATCGCTATGATTTCAGCACTGGGAGAAGAAAATTCCATTGNCGGAGTTTCNGGAGCCGATTTTGTTTATTCACCAGGCCTTGCGAAGAATTTTTCAAACGGATCAGTTGCAGATGTAGGTTATGATGCAAANCTTAATAAGGAATTAATCCTTAAGCTTTCACCCGATTTGGTCATGATCTATGGGATAGGAAGTGAATCGACAGGATATGTCGGGANAATAAAAGAACTTGGAATAAAAGTTGTTATAAATGCAGATTACCTGGAAACAGATCCTTTAGGCAGAGCTGAATGGCTAAAACTGTTTGGAGCTTTATACTGCAAAGANAATCTGGCTGACAGTATATATGATTCTGAAGTNGATATATACAACAAGCTGAAGACATATATTCAGGAAAGAGTCAGGGATAAACCAAAAGTATTACTTGGACTACCTTTTAAGGATACATGGTATGTTTCGCCAGGTAATTCATATATCAGCCGGTTAATTGCTGATGCCGGAGGAGAATATTTATGGAGNGACATAACATCTGATATATCAATGCCTTATGGAATAGAAAATGTNTTTTTAAAAGGTCTTAAGGCTGACTTCTGGTTGAATATTGGTACTGTTGGGTCCAGGAAGGAAATCTCGGCAATTGATCAGCGTTTGGCAAATCTTCCCTGTTATAATAATGATAATCTTTTCAATAATAATAACAGNGTATCAGTAAAAGGCGGAAATGATTTTTGGGAGAGTGGAATTCTTTATCCTCACCTTCTTTTAAAGGATATAGCGACAATACTTCATCCTGAATTATTCACTGATCATGCGTTAGTCTATTACAGGAAAATATATTAATACCNCTCATTTGGAAACCGAAAGTAAAAGATTGTTATCAGCTGATATTGATTCAGGTAGAAAAGTCAGATTACTTTTTTTGATACTTTTTGTGCTGCTGATTATCTTTTTTATTCTTGATGTGTTTTTAGGTTCGGTGAGTATACGGGCCTCAGATGTAATAAATGCATTCTTCAGGCATACAGGAAGTAATTTTGAAACTATTATACTGAAATTCAGATTNCCGAAAGCTATCACTGCTTTGACTGTTGGCGTGGCATTGTCATTAAGCGGTCTTCAGATGCAGACAGTTTTCAGGAATCCAATGGCAGGTCCTTATGTTCTGGGTATAAGTTCAGGTGCAAGTCTTGGTGTAGCCTTTGTCATTCTTGGTTTTTCCTCCGGCATGACTGTTGACAGTCTTCATGGCTTTGGTAACTGGATTCTTGTTGTGGCATCGTGGGTCGGAGCAGGTGCTGTGATGTTATTAATCATGGTCATCTCATCTAAGGTTAAAGATATAATGACCGTACTTATTCTTGGCATTATGCTTTCCAGCGGAATATCTGCAATTGTGACGATTATGCAGTACTTCAGCAATGAGACAATGCTTAAGGCCTATGTTATATGGACGATGGGAAGTTTAGGAAATCTCACTTCGAATCAGTTAAGTGTTTTATTAATTTCCGTCTCTGCAGGTGTAATCCTCAGTCTGTTCTCATCAAAGTGGTTAAATGCCTTACTCCTTGGAGAAAATTATGCAACAAGCATCGGACTGAATGTAAAATTTGCGAGAACATTAATTTTCTTATGTACAAGTATCCTTGCAGGTAGTGTTACTGCATTTTGCGGACCAATCGGATTCATTGGCATTGCAGTGCCTCATATTGTCAGAATAATTTTCAGAAGATCAGATCACAAAGTATTGATACCTGGAACAATTCTTGCGGGCGGCTCCATAATGCTTCTCAGTGATATAATTTCACAATTGCCCGGGTCGGAGAGCATTCTTCCTGTAAATGCTGTCACTTCATTAATAGGCATACCGGTAGTTATCTGGGTTATCTTTCGAAACAGAAAATATTCAGGTTCATTCTGATGGGGGAAAATTCTAAAAAAATATTATCTCTCAGCTCACTGAAAATCGGGTATATTTCAGGAAAAAATGAACATGTGCTTCTTCCGCCTCTTGATGCCTATGCAGAAAAAGGGGAGCTCATAGCCGTAATTGGAAGGAATGGAATCGGGAAAAGCACTCTTCTCAGAACAGTAGCTGGTTTGCAGAAATCTCTGGGCGGGGAGATTCTATATGATGNTAAAAACATGACAAATTACTCGCTCATGGAACTGGCACAGACNGTGGGGTACATTTCAACGGAGACAGTTAAGGTGAGTAATATGAGAGTTTATGATCTGGTTGCACTTGGGAGATTTCCACATACTAACTGGATAGGGAAAATAGAGCCAAAAGATCATGANGCAATTGTAGATGCACTGGAAAAGACATCGATGTACTCATTCAGAAACAGATTTGTTTCGGAGCTTTCCGATGGTGAGCGACAAAAAGCAATGATTGCACGGATACTGGCGCAGGATACCGGAGTCATGATAATGGATGAGCCAACGGCGTTTCTTGACGTTGGCAGCAAATATGAGATTTTTCATCTTCTGAACATTTTATCAAATAGCAACAATAAAACAATTATTTTCTCCACACACGATCTTCAGATGGCTATCAGTCAGTCAGATAAAATCTGGTTGATACTTGATAATGAACTTGTTACAGGATCACCTGAAGATCTTATGATTGCCGGTGCATTTGAGCATCTTTTTGATCTCTCTGCTGTCCTGTTTAATTCTGATGATGGCACTTTTTCATTTCGGAATGATACAAAGGGGACGATCTATGTAGAGGGAGCCGGGAATAAAAGGCATTGGACAGAAAAAGCGGTACAAAGAGCAGGTTTCACTGTTTCAGGACAAATGACATCTGTTTACATAATAGCGCCCGGGGAGAATAATGATAAGTGGAGGCTCATTTCAAGCAACAACAACAAGGAATTCAACTCGATTTATGAACTTATAACCAGCCTGAAAAAACAGGTAATTAACCCTTCCTGAAATACTTCCTGTAGTTTTCAATAAACGGACCGATTTCCTCAACTCCTATCTTCTTTGCAATAATTTTTTTGTCTTTATCAAGAATATAGATAGTCGGCGTTGATTGGACATTATAGTAATAATCGAAATGAGAACTTCTTGTCGGATCCCATCCATTTATCCAGGTAATTTTATTATCTTCAATATATTTGGTCCATTTAGCCCTGTCAGATGTTGTACAGACAGCGAAGACTTCTACTCCATAATCTTTAGGCTTATCATAATAAGCTTTAAGTTTTGGTGTGGCTTCTTTGCAATGGCTACAATCAGGTTCCCAAAAATACAGGATTGTAAACTCTTTATCCACATCATATAAGGAAACGAATATTCCCTTGTATGAATCCATTACTAAATTTTCAGCTTTTTTCCCAATTAGGTTAGGCCTGATAAGGTCAATTTGTTTTCGCAGATCACTTTTAAACTCTTTCGTTACCCAGTCTGCTTTACCTGAAAGGTATATATCATCTGCGATCTTAACCAATACTGCATCCTGTCCCATTATTTCACTTTCCCTGAAATGATTAAAAAGATATACAGCAACGAACTGAAAAACTTTATAATTGCCGCTGCATTTTTTAATTAATTTATCAATTTCCTTATTTATGGAGTCAGGAGCCTGAATTAGGACATTAGTGAAGAATGCATCAAGCCTGGCATATAATATTGGCGTACGTAGTAATCTTTCATCATTGAAGTCAATATTATCAAAATAATGATTTTTTGTATAGAGATATGATCTTATCCATCGCACAGAATCAGGGTTCGTGAATCCGATGGTTGAAAATTCCGGAACATCAACAGGCAATAATGCTTTAACAAGAGTCGCGAGAAGATTGCCATTATTGGCTTCTACAACACTTTTAATATATGTCTTCATGTTTTCTTCCTGATTCTTCTGCATTGGTTCAAGAATTTTCAGAGAATCGCTGTTTTGCCTGTTATTCTGAATTCGTCGGGAGATAGCGGTAGCTCGCTGTTGCATTCTTACCCAGCTTTTCTGGTATTCAAGAAATGCAGAATTTTCATCAGATCCTGAAAATTTTAATGTATTAAAGTAATCCTTATAAGAACAGCTGACAGAAAAGCGTTGACCGGCTGACATGAGCATTTCGAAATATTTTCTTCCTGGCAGGACAATCATATAGATTCCTTGCGGAAGAGCCTCTCTGCCCTGTGCAATGGCATGACCTGCCCCATTGAGTTGAATTGTGTCCTTAATGTATTGTTTATCACCCAGATGATATCCCAGATAGATTGTAGAATCCGGAAGATCTGGGATTGTTATATCAATTTCATAGCCGTTTTTTAATTGTCCAAATGATAATCCAGCCTGAAATAATAAATAAAAAAGAAATATATATTTTCTCATTATAGTACAATTACATAAGAGTTCTGCAAAATTAGTATATGCAATTTCTTTGCCAAAGATTACCACATAAAATATTAAGAAAATATATTGTACATTTGATACTATAAGAGTCTGTTAAAATGAAGATTTCATTGTTGATTCCTGTACTGGATTATGATATCATTGCACTTGTTCACAGCATGAAAGATGCGATGAACAAAGTTCCGGAATTCTATGAAATTCTTATTGGGGATGATGGTTCTACGCCAGAGTATAGCGAAAAATATCATTCTCTGGAAAATGCAAATGTCAAGGTGATTTCATCGGAAAAGAATATTGGGAGAGCTGCTATCAGGAATAAAATGGCCCTTGAGGCACAGGGTGACTTTCTGCTTTTCATAGATGCTGATGTAATGATGCCGGGTACTGCAGAAGCCTATATTTTAAATTGGCTTCCTTATTTGAATAAATCGCAGGTAATATGTGGAGGAATTCTTTACCATGACAGTCCTCCTGGTGATCCTGATAAAATGTTGAGATGGAAATATGGTAAATGGCGTGAACAGAAAACAGCTTCAGACAGAAACAAACATCCTCATGCCGGATTTTCAACATTTAATGTGATGATTGAAAAATCTGTTTTCTTAAAAATACGCTTTAATGAAGAGTTGAAACAATACGGGCACGAGGACACTTTACTTGGTTATCAGTTGAAAAAGGCAAACATAGGTATTTTGCATATCGATAACGGACTTATGCACGAGGGACTCGAATCGAATAGCGAGTATCTTAAAAAGACCAAACTCGGTATTGAAAATCTGAGTAAGCTTTATGATAAGGTAACTGATAAGAGTGCGTTTTCAGAGACCGTTCTATTGCTGAAAATTTATAATAAACTTAAGTATTTTGGAATTACGAGGATACTTGCAGCAATATTTATAAAGTACAGGGAGCGTATGGAAATCAGGCTTGACTCCAGCAATATTTCACTTTTATTATTTGGCTTCTATAAGATGAGTATGTTCAGTACTTATCGCGAAATTCACAGGAGAAAGAATATCCTTCCAATATTTTGACATCGAACCTATAATAATCTGCGAATAGATCTATAAGGCATCTGCTAATACTAATTCGCAATTAGTAAGTTCAATATTATAAGCTTAATATTGAGGATATTATAAATCAATTTTCATAAGGTCAATATTTCCATCTAATCTTTTTATTGCCTTTAAAACAAAATCGAACCTGCTTACCATTGTGCAGAGAAAGAAATCAGTAGGAGGAGAGAAATCAATATTAACCGGATTAAAAAAGCGTTGTCCGGAAGTGTTCTGAAGCTTAGCAATTCTGCCACCAAAATCACCTGATTCCTTTTTTAGCTTAGCGGCGATCATCTCAGCACACAAGAGATCTTCTTCCGCTGAAACGGTTGCACGGTAGCCCATCGCGACCAGCGATACAATATTAGCATTAACTGATTTTGTATAGTTTACTATTGCATCAGCATTTACAAAACTGCCTGTCAACACAATATCAGCATTTATTGCATTGATGAGTCCTTGTGTCCCTGCCGTAGTAGTATGAATAACAGTTTTTCCTGAAAGATCTGCTTTTATAATTTCTGTAGGGCTATTTCCAAAATCGAATCCTTCAATTTTTTTCTCATCCCTTTCACCAACCAAAACTGAGTTTTTGTATTTCTTCTTCAATAAAAATGCTTCTGAGACATCTGATGTTGCAATTATTCTTGACGCTCCTGCATCGAAGGCATAGCATGCAACTGAAAATGCTCTGAATACATCAATGATGATAGCCAGTCCTGTCGCTCTGCGGGCTCCATCAACAAATTCAAGGATGTCAATTTTCATTATGAGATAAATTTTAAGTGAAAATAACCTTTTTTTTACTTTGCTTCATTCCATAGCATCTGGTATTTTGTATATTTGATCCTATTACTTAAAATAACCAATTGATATTAATGCAAATATAACGTTATGGTAAATCCTGTTACATGGACACTTGACCAATTAAAAAAGCTGAATGATATAATATGGCATACTCCTCTCGTAGAAATTTCAAAGGGAAGGATTTTTGTATTTAAGCAATTAAGGATTTTCATTCTGGCTGCAAGAGGGTTTTCAAATGATAAAGCCCAGCTCCGGGCATCAGCTCTGACGTTTTATTCACTTTTATCGGTTATTCCTGTGGCTGCAATAGCATTTGCCATTGCTAAAGGATTCGGTCTCGATCAGAAGCTTCAGGGACTTATTATAGATAAATTTCAGTCAGAACAGGAGGTATTGAAATGGTTGTTGCAGAATGCGACAAGCGCTCTTGAAAAAACCAGTGGAGGTTATATGGCCGGTATTGGAGTGATAATTCTTTTCTGGTCGGTTATGTCGTTGCTCAATCACATTGAAAGTTCATTCAATCATATATGGCAGATCAGGGAATCACGACCATGGTACAGGAAATTTACTGATTATCTTACAATTATGCTTATCGCGCCTGTTTTCATAATACTTTCCAGTGGTCTTACCGGCTACAATATTGCTCAGCTTCCTACCGATATCGCTGGTGCACCTATCATTGACTTTTTTAAGCCCCTAATTAGTTTTTTAGTCAAGTTGGCTCCTTATTTTCTCACCTGGATTACCCTCACAGTGCTATTTATAATAATGCCAAATGCAAAAGTAAAATTTGTTCCGGCAGCAATTGCCGGGATAATTGCAGGTACGGTACTTCAGGTTATTCAGTGGTTATATCTTGATCTGCAGTTCGGAATAACAAAACTGAGTTATATATACGGCAGTTTTGCGGCTGTACCGTTATTTATTATCTGGTTACAGAGTAGCTGGAGTGTTGTACTTCTCGGGGCAGAAATTTCTTTTGCAAATCAGAATATATCGCGCTATGAGATGGAATCGGAGGCTCTTAATATAAGCAATTATCAAAAGAGAGCCCTGACACTTATGATAATGCACATAATAATCAAAAATTTTTCACTCGGTGAAAAACCAATCAGTGCCGAATATATTGGAGCAAATCTCAAAATTCCTGTACGGCTGGCGCGTGATATACTTCAGGATCTTAGTAGTGCCAACCTGGTGTCTGTAATTCATGAAAATGCTGAAATAGAGAGGCTTTATCAACCAGCTCTTGACATAAACAAGCTGACTGTAAGTTTTGTTTTTTCNCGTCTTGACAANCAAGGTATAGAACAGATAATGGTTATAAGAAATAAAGATTACGAGAAAGTTATTTCAATGCTTGAAAAATTTGACAAACTTGTTGCTAAATCAAATGCTAACATCCTGATCAAAGACCTTTAAAACTTAGTAATCACTGAGATTTGTTGATCGTTCAATATGTTTCAACGAAATGGACAAAATCAGCAAATGATTTCCATTCATTGAACAAATAATGGGGAAGCTGCAGAACTATGGTTTTCGTATTTTTTTCTTTCTCCCAGTAACCTTCAAGGTTTTTAGAAGGGAAGACACGATCTTTCTCGCTTACTATGGCATAATCCCATTTGAATCCAGGGTCTCTTTGTTCCATTATTCTGTTATACAGCCAGCGCAGTTCATCATGCAATGACTTAAGAGATCTGTGCGGAATTCTGTTAATGTTTGTCTGGTATGACTTTTTATCACCAAACACCCTGAAAT
>JGI24140J50213_10001316_pt1 | contig 10972 bp, 11 predicted proteins | sample BarGraIncu00222A_FD_50213 | JGI IMG/M metagenome (IMG submission 50213) | reverse complement strand
TCTCGCTCGGCGTCAAGCAGCTCGAAGGCGATCCGTTCGCCGAGCCGGGCGACGTCAAGAAGGGCGCGGTCGTGACCTGCGAAGTGCTCGAGGTGAAGGAAAGCGGCATCGAAGTCAGGATCGCCGGCACCGAGTTCACCACCTTCATCAAGCGGTCCGAACTGGCGCGTGAGCGCACCGATCAGCGCGCCGAGCGTTTCGCCGTCGGCGAAAAGGTCGATGCGCGGGTGATCCAGTTCGACAAGAAGGCCCGCAAGGTGCAGGTCTCGATCAAGGCGCTGGAAGTCGCCGAGGAGAAGGAAGCCATCGCGCAATACGGCTCCTCCGATTCCGGGGCGACGCTGGGCGATATTCTCGGCACCGCGCTGAAACAGCGCAACGACAAGTAAGCCGCCGGCTTTCTCGTCTTTATCCATCGGGCCCCGGTTTCGACCGGGGCCCTTTTCGTGATCGGCCAATTTTTATCCGCAGGTCCTGTTATTTGCCCCCTGATTCCGGCGTTTGCCGGGACCCACGGGTCGCCGGGGCCTTGTTTTCTTCATATTGCGCCGCAATTGATGTAATTGTGACACGGCATCTTAGGGCTGCGCAGAGAAGACCGTGCGANCGCAAAGCCGTTTCCGGGAGAATTTTCGATGTCGCTTGATTCAGACGTGATCGTGGATCGCCGCAGGATACGCCGCAAGCTGACGTTCTGGCGCGTGGTCGCGGCCCTGCTGGCGATCGCGGCGGTGATCATCATTGGCTCGATCGCGACCCCAGGCGGGCGCGGTGCGTTCACCGCGAGGGGGTCGATCGCGCGCGTCAATATCGAGGGCCTGATTCGCAGCGACCAGGATCGCGTCGAGGCGCTGGAGCGGTTGGCGGATTCGAAAGCGGCTGCCGTCATTGTGCACATCAATTCACCCGGCGGCACCACCGCCGGTTCCGAGCAATTGTACGACGCGCTGGTGCANCTGAAGGCGAAGAAGCCGCTGGTCGTGGTCGTTGAGGGACTGGCGGCATCGGGCGGCTACATCACNGCCATCGCGGCCGATCACATCGTCGCCCAGCAGACCTCGCTGGTCGGCTCGATCGGCGTGTTGTTCCAGTTTCCGAATTTTACCGACTTGATGAAAACCGTCGGCGTCAAGGTCGAGGAAGTAAAATCCTCGCCGTTGAAGGCGGCGCCCAACGGGTTTGAGCCGACCAGCCCGGAAGCGCGCGCCGCGCTCGACTCGCTGGTGAAGGACTCCTATGCGTGGTTTCGCGACCTCGTGAAATCGCGGCGCGGCATGGACGATGCGTTGCTGGACAAAGTTGCCGACGGACGTGTCTTTACCGGCCGCCAAGCGGTCGATCTGAGGCTGGTCGATCAACTCGGCGACGAGAAAACCGCTGTTGCATGGCTGGTCGCCCAGAAAGGTATCAAGAGCGACCTGCCAGTGCGCGACTTCAAGCTGGCGCCGCGCTTCGGCGACCTGACCTTTCTGCGAACGGCGGCGTCCATTACCCTGGACGCGCTGGGCCTGAGAGCGATTGCGCGGCAAGTCGAGCAAACCGGCGTCGCGCAGGCGGTCGATCGCCTCGGTCTCGATGGCATGCTAGCGTTATGGCGCCCCGCGGGAACCAATTGAACCGGGCCAACCCGGTTCTGTGCAGTCTTCCCGCATTGCGAGTGTTGTCACAAATCCCCAATCCGGCCATTTGTCACGCGTTTTCGCGCAGACCATTTTCATTTAGCGTCTTGACAGTTCAAGCCATTTTCACGGAAATGGATGTCCGCATGTTCCCGGGTCCCAGTCTCGATGATCAAATCCGAACTTGTTCAGCGTATCGCCGAGCACAACCCACATCTCTATCAACGGGATGTGGAGAACATTGTGAACGCGATCCTCGATGAAATCGTCGCCGCGCTTGCGCGGGGCGACCGGGTCGAACTGCGCGGATTCGGCGCATTCTCGGTCAAGCATCGCCCTGCCCGCGCCGGCCGTAATCCGCGCACCGGCGCCCATGTGCCGGTGAATCAAAAGAGCGTACCGTTTTTCAAGACCGGCAAGGAAATGCGCGAACGGCTGAACCGCGACGAAGGCGCCCCCGAAGCCGGCGCCTAGGCGTTTTGCATCGCGCGTATTCGAGTCACAAACCGGTCTCGTATTTGTTGAAAATGCGCCCACCGATCTCCAGCCACGCGAGAGATGGTCATGCGAAAATTCCTCTCGACCCTGGTGTTGGTACTGCTGGGCCTGATCTTCATCGTGTTTGCGGTAGCCAATCGCCATCTGGTGACGGTGTCGTTTGATCCGTTCAATTCCAGCGACCCATCGGTAGGGTTGAGGCTGCCGCTGTTCGTCGTGATCATCGCGGTGGCGATCGCGGGCGTGGTGGCGGGCGGCGCGGCGACCTGGTTCCGGCAGCGGCGCTGGCGGCGCGCGGCCCGCCAATACGAAGCCGATGCGCGGCAGGCGCGGGCGCAACTGGCTGAGCTGCGTGGCAGCGGCGCCGCGTCTTCGCGATACGACCTGCAGCGTCTTCCCGGCCCGTCGCAGGGCGGCGGATACGGGGCCGGTGGGCGAGACAAGCAGGGCGCGACGTTGTAGAACCCGCCGCATCGCATCGCTGTTCCGGCCTGCCCCCAACCCGTGCCCTGAAACATGTCTTTAATCGTCAAAATTTGCGGCCTGTCCACGCGCGAGACGCTCGACGTCGCGCTGCAAGCCGGCGCTGACATGGTGGGATTCGTGTTTTTTCCGGCCTCGCCCCGTCATATCGGCCTGAATACGGCGCGCGATCTGGGCAGGCAGGCCAAGGGGCGCGCCCTGAAGGTGGCGCTGACGGTCGACGCCGACGACGCGACACTCGCCAACGTCGTCGAGGCGCTGCAGCCGGATATCCTGCAATTGCACGGCAAGGAGACCGTGGCGCGGCTGCGCGATATCAAGCAAACCTTCGGGTTGCAGGTGATGAAGGCGATCGCGGTGGAAACCCAGGCCGATCTCGCAGCGCTGCCCGGCTACGCCGCGGTTGCCGATCGTATCCTGTTCGACGCCCGGGCTCCTGCGGAAGCCACCCGGCCTGGCGGCCTCGGCGCCGTGTTCGATTGGCATGTGCTTGAAAACCTCGACCTCAAACGGCCGTTCATGGTCTCCGGCGGCCTTCATGCCGGGAATGTCACGGAGGCCGTTCGGGTCAGCCGCGCCGGCGGCGTGGATGTTTCCTCGGGCGTGGAACGCGCGCCCGGCGTCAAGGATCCCGAGATGATCCGAGCTTTTATTCGCGCCGCCCGCGCCACCGAAGAGTTGATCACTTGATGAATCAGAACCTGCCCAATTCCTTCCGCAGCGGTCCCGACGAGCGCGGCCATTTCGGCATATTCGGCGGACGTTTTGTCGCCGAAACGCTGATGCCGCTGATCCTCGATCTGGAGAAGGCCTACGCCGACGCCAAGGCCGACCCGGCGTTCCAGGCCGAAATGAACGGCTATCTCAAGGACTATGTCGGCCGGCCCTCGCCGCTCTATCTCGCCGAGCGCCTGACCGAACATCTCGGCGGCGCCAAAATCTATTTCAAGCGCGAAGAGCTCAACCACACCGGCTCGCACAAGGTCAACAATGTGCTCGGCCAGATCATGGTGGCGCGGCGTATGGGCAAGCGGCGCATCATTGCCGAAACCGGCGCCGGCCAGCATGGCGTCGCCACCGCGACTTTGTGCGCGCGGTTCGGGCTCGACTGCGTGGTCTATATGGGTGCGGTCGATGTCGAGCGGCAGCAGCCTAATGTCATCCGCATGGAAATGCTGGGCGCCAAGGTGATCCCGGTGCAATCCGGCTCGCGCACGTTAAAAGACGCGATGAACGACGCACTGCGTGACTGGGTCACCAATGTGCACGACACCTTCTACTGCATCGGCACCGTTGCGGGGCCGCACCCCTATCCGATGATGGTGCGCGACTTCCAGTCGGTGATCGGCGTCGAGACCCGCGCGCAGATGCAGGCCGCCGAGGGCCGCCTGCCGGATTCCCTGATTGCCTGTATCGGCGGCGGCTCCAACGCGATGGGGCTGTTTCACCCGTTCCTTGATGATCCCGCTATCGAGATTTTCGGCGTCGAAGCCGCCGGCCACGGCCTGACACAACTGCATGCGGCATCGATCGCCGGCGGCCGGCCGGGCGTGCTGCATGGCAACCGCACCTATTTGCTGATGGACGAGGACGGCCAGATCCAGGACGCGCATTCGATTTCAGCGGGGCTGGATTATCCCGGCATCGGGCCGGAACATTCCTGGCTGCACGAAACCGGCCGGGTGAAATATCTGTCCGCGACCGACGACGAAGCGCTGGCGGCGTTTCAATTGCTGTCGCGGCTGGAAGGCATCATTCCGGCGCTCGAGCCGGCCCATGCCATCGCCAAAGTCATGGAACTGGCGCCGAGGCGGCCGAAAGATCACCTGATGGTGGTCAATCTCTCCGGCCGCGGCGACAAGGATATTCCTCAAGTGGCGGATATTTTGCGGGGGAAGAAGAAATGAGTATCGAGAGGGGTTCCTTTCTTCACCTCTCCCCGCCGGGGAGAGGTCGGCTGCGCAGCAGCCGGGTGAGGGGTCTTCAATCGAGCGAAAGCGTGCCTTCAATCATTTCCAGGACGCCCTCAAGATTGTCGTACACATCGGTATTCGACACGCGGACAATGTGGAAGCCGCAGGCCTCCAGCACGTTGGACCGGACTTCATCTCTTGTTAGTTCCGACGGTTCAGAGTGCGTTACGCCGTCAACTTCGACTATCAATTTTCCGTCGAGCGTTACGAAATCTACGATGTACCGATCGATGGGGTGTTGGCGGCGAAATTTCCACTGCGCCAACCGCCGATTGCGGAGCGCTTGCCAAAGCGTGGCCTCGGCGCTCGTTTGCGAGGCCCGAAGTTTTCGAGCTCTAGCTTTGAATTTGTCCATCCCCCTCACCCGGCTGCTGCGCAGCCGACCTCTCCCCGTCGGGGAGAGGTATAGCACAGCGAACGCCGCTTCATGACCACCCGCATCGACGCACGTTTCGCTGAGCTGAAGAAACAGGACCGCGCGGCCTTCATCACCTTTTTGATGGCCGGCGATCCCGATCCCGCGACCTCGCTCGATATCATCAAGGCCTTGCCGAAAGCCGGCGCCGACATCATCGAGATCGGCATGCCGTTCACCGATCCAATGGCGGACGGTCCGGCGATTCAGGCGGCGGGGTTGCGCGCGTTGAAAGCCGGCATGACCCTGAAGAAGACCCTGGCGATGGTGCGCGAGTTTCGAGCCGGCGATGCTACTACGCCACTCGTACTGATGGGCTATTACAATCCGATCTACATCTACGGCGTCGACAAGTTTCTGACGGATGCAAAGTCCGCCGGCGTTGACGGGCTGATCATTGTCGATCTGCCGCCGGAGGAAGACACCGAATTGTGCCTGCCGGCGATGAGAGCGGGACTGAATTTCATCCGGCTGGCGACCCCGACCACCGACGACAAGCGGCTGCCCGCGGTGCTCGCCAATACTTCCGGCTTTGTCTATTACGTCTCCATCACCGGCATTACCGGCAGCGCCAGCGCCGATACCGCCGTGGTCGGGCAGGCTGTCGCCCGCATCAAGCGGCATACCCTATTGCCGGTTTGTGTCGGCTTTGGCATCCGGACTCCGGAGGCTGCGCGCGGGATCGCGCAACGTGCCGATGGCGCGGTGGTTGGCACGGCGCTGGTCGATGCCTTGCGCGGCAGCCTCGATGCCGAAGGCCGCGCCACTGCCGCAACCGTCGGTGCGGTGGCCGATCTGACGGCCTCCCTGGCGCAGGGCGTGCGGGGAGCCAAGCAGGCTGCGGAATAAGCCGCAATTGCGGCGGAGACAGGCGGCTTGCCGGGCACCGTCCGGCCCGCCATATAATTCAGGCGATTGCCGCTTGATCGCCATTCGGAGCGAACCATGAACTGGCTCACCAACGTTGTCCGGCCGAAGATACGCAACATCCTGCGCCGCGAAACGCCGGAGAATTTGTGGATCAAATGCCCGGATACCGGGCAACTTGTTTTCTACAAGGATGTCGAGAGTAACCAGTTCGTCATTCCCGGCTCGAACTATCACATGCGCATGAGCGCCGTCGCGCGGCTGAAATCGATCTTTGACAACGAGACCTGGTTCGACGTGGCGCTGCCGGAAGTGACTGCCGATCCGCTGAAATTCCGCGACGAACGCAGATATGCCGATCGCATCAAGGACGCGCGTGCGAAAACTGGTCTGAACGACGCCATCAAGATCGGCTATGGCAAGCTCGAGGGTGCCGCCGTGGTGGTCGCGGTGCAGGATTTCGATTTCATGGGGGGCTCGCTCGGCATGGCCGCCGGCGAGGCGATCGTGCGCGGGCTTGAGCTTGCGGTCGAAAAGAAATCTCCATTCGTCGCGTTCGCGGCGTCCGGGGGCGCCCGCATGCAGGAAGGCATATTGTCGCTGATGCAAATGCCGCGCACCACCGTCGGCGTGCAGATGCTGCGCGAGGCGAAACAGCCCTATATCGTGGTGCTGACCAATCCGACCACCGGCGGCGTCACCGCCTCCTATGCCATGCTCGGCGACGTGCAGATCGCCGAGCCCGGCGCGCTGATCGGCTTTGCCGGCGCGCGGGTAATCGAACAGACCATTCGCGAGAAATTGCCGGAAGGCTTTCAGCGCGCGGAATATCTCAAAGACCACGGCATGATCGACATGGTGGTGCATCGCCACGACCTGCGCCCGACGCTGGCGCGGCTGTGCCGGATCCTGACCAAGTCGCCCGCGGCGGAAGTCGTGCCGAAGCCGGCGCCATCGATCACCATGCCGGCCCCGGCCCAGATCCCTTCAGGTACGGATGTCACGCCGGTAGCACCCCACGCGTGAACCCGCCTGAGGCCAAGCGAGCGGCGCCGCTCGGCGAACTGATCGCACGGCTGTCCGCCCTGCATCCCAGCCGCATCGATCTCGGCCTTGAGCGGATGCAGCGGCTGCTGGAGCGGCTCGATCACCCCGAACGCGGGCTGCCGCCGGTAATTCATGTCGCCGGCACCAATGGCAAGGGTTCGACGATCGCCTATCTGCGCGCCATCCTGGAAGCGGCGGGCCTGCGCGTCCATACCTACACCTCACCCTATCTGGTGCGGCTCAACGAATGTTTTCGCCTTGGCTGCGCCGGCGGTGGCGTTCTCGTCGATGACGAGGAATTGGTTGCGGCGTTCGAACATTGCGAGCGGACCAATGCGGGCTCGCCGATCACCATTTTTGAAATCGAGACCGCGACGGCATTCTGTCTGTTCGCCCGGCATCCGGCCGATGTGGTGCTGCTGGAGGTCGGTCTCGGCGGCCGGCTTGACGCCACCAACGTGATCGATGCGCCGCTGGGAACCGTGATCGCGCCGGTCAGCATGGACCACACCGAATTTCTCGGGGACACGCTGAGCCGGATCGCAGGCGAGAAAGCCGCGATCATCAAGCGCAACACGCCGCTGATTTGCGCGGAGCAAGCCCCCGAAGCGATGGCCGTGATCGAAGCACAAGCCAGAGGCATGCATGCGCCGCTGCATGCGGCCGGGCAGCAGTGGCACGTCAATGTCGAGCGCGGACGGCTGGTCTACCAGGATGATCGCGGCCTGATGGACCTTGCGGCGCCAAGACTGTTCGGCCGGCATCAGTTCGACAATGCTGGCCTTGCGATCGCGACATTGCGCGCACTCGACGCGTTCAAGATCGACGCCGCCGCATTCGAGGCCGGCATCGTCAACGCCGAATGGCCGGCACGGATGCAGCGTCTGGCATCGGGTGCGCTGGTCGATCTGGCGCCGCAGGCCAGCGAGGTTTGGCTCGATGGCGGCCACAATGCCGATGGCGGGCGCGTCGTCGCCGCGGCCCTGGGCGATCTCGAAGAGCGGGTGCCGCGTCCCCTCGTGGTGATTGTCGGCATGATGGCCAACAAGGATGCCGGCGCATTTCTGGCCAACTTCGCGGGCCTCACGCGCCACATTATCGCGGTTGCGATACCGGGTCAGGAGAACGCAATGCCGCCGGATCGGCTTGCCGATGCCGCGCGTCAGCTCGGCATGCGCCTGGAAATCGCAGCCAGCATCGAGGTTGCTTTGGGCTCGCTCGCGCGCCTCGCCTATGAGGTGCCGCCGCGCATCCTGATCACGGGGTCGCTGTATCTGGCCGGCCACGTGCTGTCGGCGAACGGCACCGCGCTGCGATAGGATCTGGAAGCGGGAATCACGATGCGCTTTGCTGCGATTGCCGATATCCACGGAAATTATCTCGCGCTGGAGGCTGTCATTGCCGACATCCGCGCGCTCGGCATCGACGAGATCGTCGATCTCGGCGATATGGCGAGTGGACCGCTCGACGCGCGGAAAACGATGGACATCTTGATGTCGCTCGATGCCGTTCATGTGCTCGGCAATCACGACCGTTACCTGATCGACCGGCCGCCGGAGAAAATGGGGTCGTGGGACCGGCCGTCGCACGCCCAACTCGATGCCGAGCACCTCGACTGGCTGCGCGCGGTGCCGGCCACGCGGGTGTTTCGCGATCAGATCTTTCTGTGCCACGCGACGCCCGCGCGTGACGAGGTTTACTGGCTGGAGAATGTTCTGCCCGACGGCACGGTGCGGATGTCCTCGTATGAGGCGATCGAACAAGCCGCTGGAGGGATCGCGCAGCGGCTCATTCTCTGCGGCCACACCCACATTGCGCGCGTGGTCCGACTTGCCGACGGACGCCTGATCGTCAATCCCGGCAGCGTCGGATCGCCGGGCTATCGCGATGTCCACCCTTTTCCGCATGTTATCGAGGCCGGCACGCCGGATGCGCGCTACGCTATCCTGGAATGGGCTGACGGTAGCTGGCACGTGACGTTCCGGCATGTGCCGTACGATCACGATGCGATGGCAGCATTGGCGCGGCGCAACGGCCAGCCTGAACTCGCGTCCGCGCTGGCGACGGGGTGGATCCGGTAGGGCATGATCCGGAAAAGTGGAAACCGGTTTTCCGCAAAGATCATGCTCAAACAAGGTGAAAACAAAACGGCCGGCAATTTGCCGGCCATTTCGAATAGATTGTCGCGAGAAGTAGATCACACCGCGGCGGTGATCCATTGCTGCAACTTCTGCTTGGGTGCGGCGCCGACCTGACGCGAGGCCATCTCGCCGCCCTTGAAGATCATCAGCGTCGGGATCGACATCACGCCGTATTTCGAGGCCGTCTTCGGGCTCTCGTCGACGTTCAGCTTCACGATCTTGACCTTGTCGCCCATCGCGCCGGAAATCTCGTCGAGTGCGGGCGCAATCATGCGGCAGGGGCCGCACCATTCGGCCCAGAAATCGACTACGACCGGGCCGGTCGCCTTGAGCACTTCGGCTTCGAAATCGGCGTCAGAAACCTTGCCAACGGCCATTGGAATACCTCGTTCGGTTTGAAAGAAGGGCGCGGCTGAAGAATCGCGCTGGGATCATACGGTCAAACTATGAACGCGACCCTGCCGGGTCAAGCTCGCTCACGCCGAGATGATAGGGATGGGCAGTACCGCGTCCAGCGCGAGGGCAGAAATCTCCATCAAATCAGGCGTTTCGGTCCAGAGCAGCGCGGCACGGACCGGCAAAAGAGGATAAAGCTTCCGCAGCACCGCGCGATAGAGCGCAAGCTGACGGACATAGGCCCCGGGAGCCTCGGCCACAAGCTGTGGCGGGGCGTGATTGGTCTTGTAATCGACGATCAGGACCTCGGCGGGCGTCACCACCAGCCGGTCGATCTGGCCCGAAACCAATGCCGGCGGACTCCCCGGCCGATCCAGCCGTCCGGCGATGGCCACCTCGGCCCGGCTGCCGGTCGCAAATACCGCCGCAAAGCGCGGGTCTTCGATCAAGGCCAGCACCTCCGCCGCGAGTGCCTCGCGGTCGCCGACAGTCCAATGGCCGGCATTGCGGGCGAGGTATCCCAGCGCGGCGTCGTGGCGGCGCGCTGTCGCGATGTCGGGCAGGGATTGCAGCAGCCGGTGCACCAGGGCACCGCGCAAAAGCGCGCGCGCGCGCATCGCAACGGACTCCCCGGTTCGGATCCGGTGGCCTTCACCCTCGTCGGGATCGGACGGCCGCAGCAGCTGATCGGCGGGCGCCTCCGGCGGCGCCGATGCGCGCAACCACGCCGGCAGCGCGGTCGAAGGGAGCGTGATCGGCGTCGTGACGGCTGCGTCCGCGGCAACGGTTAGATCCTCGATCCGCGAATAGCGCTTCACCGCACCTTCCGGGGTCTCGATTTGCTGCAGGTGCAATCCGGAATGGTCGAGGCCTTTGACGATCAGGTCGTACCAGGAGAATTTGCGCACGGTATTCATGTTACCCGGCATGCAGCCGCCGACGATCAGGCGATCGGCTGCGCGCGTCATCGCCACGTAAAGCAGGCGGCGATATTCATCCTCGACCTCGCTCAGCATCGCCGCGCGGGCTGCCGCGACGGTTTGGGGGTCGTCGGCCTTCTTGCCGGCCCAGACCACGACATCCGGCGCAGGCTGCGCCATATCGCCCCGTGGAAGGTGGATGAGTTTCAGGCGCTGCGTATCCGACGGCGATGTAGCGGTATCGGCCAGAAAGACCACCGAAGCTTCCAGTCCCTTGGCGCCGTGCACCGTCATGACGCGGACTTCGTCGCGGGAGATCTCCATGTCGCGTTTCACTTCGAGGTCGGCGGTGCGCAGCCACGCCATGAAACCCTGCAGCGAGGCCGGCGCCTTGCGTTCATAGCCAAGCGCAAGCTCGAGAAATTCATCGAGCGCGTCATTGGCTTCGTGTCCGAGCCGCTTCAGGACGCGTCCTCTTCCGCCGTCGCCGCCGAGCAGCCAGGCGTAGAACGCAAAGGGCGTCTCCTGCAGGACACGCGCCTCGCAAGCCCTGAGGCGGTAAAGCGCGGTCTCAAATTGGCGATCCGTCGCGGCGTGATGGCTCAGCGCCTGG
>JGI24140J50213_10001315_pt1 | contig 10973 bp, 9 predicted proteins | sample BarGraIncu00222A_FD_50213 | JGI IMG/M metagenome (IMG submission 50213) | reverse complement strand
CGGACGAGTTCGACGACGGCGCGGTCAAGGGCGTCGGGGCGTACGCGGTGGGGATGAGCAACGACGCGCCGTTCGCGGTGACCCGGCGCTGCCGGCATCTCGGAGCCGACCTCGCGGGCGGCACGGTCGACGACCAGGGCCGGCTCGTCTGCCCCTGGCACGCCTCCGCGTACGACGTCAGCAGCGGGCGGATGGTCCGTGGCCCGCAAGGCATCTTCGCCAAGATCCCCGGTCTCGGCTGGGCCTTCAAGTCGTTGACCCACGTGCTCCCGCTCGGCCGCGGCAAGGTTCAGGAGCGCGACGGCTGCCTGTACGTCGAGTAGCAGCCGCCAGCGGGCCGACCGGACGTCAGACCGGGCGGGCCGACGTCACGCGGTAGACGTCGTACACACCCTCGATGCCGCGTACCGAGTTGAGGACCGCGCCCAGATGCTTCGGGTCGCCCATCTCGAACGTGAAGCGGGACAGCGCGATCCGGTCGCGGCTCGTCGTGACCGACGCGGACAAGATGTTGACGTGCTGGTCGGACAGCGTGCGCGTGACGTCCGAGAGCAGCCGGGCCCGGTCCAGCGCCTCGACCTGGATCTGGACGAGGAAGACGCTCGACGACGAGGGAGCCCACTCGACGTCGACGATCCGGTCCGGCTGGCTGATCAGCAGGGACTGCACGTTGGAGCAGTCACCGCGGTGCACGGACACCCCGTCGCCGCGCGTGACGAACCCCACGATCGCGTCGCCGGGTACCGGCGTGCAGCACTTGGCCAGCTTGACCCAGACGTCGCTCGCGCCCTTGACGGTGACGCCCGGATCGCCCTTCGGGCGCGGGCGGCGCGACTCGCGCGTCGGAGCGGTGGCCTCGGCGAGGTCCTCCTCGGCGCCGTCCTCGCCACCCAGCGACTGCACGACGCGCTGCACGATGGACTGCGCCGAGACGTGGCCCTCGCCGACCGCGGCGTACAGCGACGAGATGTCCTTGTACGACAGGTCGTGCGCCATCGCGGTGAGCGAGCCCCCGGACAGGATCCGCTGCAGCGGCAGGCCTTGCTTCCGGATCTGCCGGGCGAGCGAGTCCTTGCCCTGCTCGATGGCCTCCTCGCGGCGCTCCTTGGAGAACCACGCCTTGATCTTGCTCCGGGCCCGCCCTGACTCGACGAACGTCAGCCAGTCCCGGCTGGGTGCGGCGTCCTGGGCCTTGGAGGTCAGCACGTCGATCACGTCGCCGTTGCTGAGCTGGCTCTCCAGCGGCACCAGCTTCCCGTTGACCCGAGCACCCACACACCGGTGCCCCACCTCGGTGTGCACCGCGTAGGCGAAGTCGACGGGTGTCGCGCCGAGGGGCAGCGCGATGACATCACCCTTCGGCGTGAACACGAACACCTGCTTCGTCCCGATGTCGAAGCGCAGGGCGTCGAGGAACTCCTCTGGGTCCCCGGTCTCGCGCTGCCAGTCGACCAGCTGCCGGAGCCAGGCCATCTCGGTCGCGTCCGCCTTGGCGCGGCGAGCCCCGGCGGCGCCGCCCTCCTTGTACTTCCAGTGCGCCGCGATGCCGTACTCAGCCATGCGGTGCTGGTCGTGGGTACGGATCTGCAGCTCGACCGGCTTGCCCTCCGGCCCGATCACCGTCGTGTGCAGCGACTGGTACATGTTGAACTTGGGCATCGCGATGTAGTCCTTGAACCGCCCGGGCACCGGGTGCCACTGGGCATGCACGGCGCCGAGGACGGCGTAGCAGTCCCGGACGGTGTCGACGAGGACGCGGATGCCGACGAGGTCGTAGATGTCCGCGAAGTCCCGGCCTCGCACGATCATCTTCTGGTAGATCGAGTAGTAGTGCTTCGGACGGCCCGTGACGACCGCTTTGATCTTCGCCCCCCGGAAGTCGCCCTGGAGGGAGTCGATGACCGACGCGAGGAACTCGTCGCGCTTCGGCGCCCGCTCCGCGACGAGCCGCACGATCTCGTCGTACATCTTCGGATAGAGGATCGCGAAGGCGAGGTCCTCCAGCTCCCACTTCAGCGTGTTCATCCCGAGCCGGTGCGCGAGCGGTGCGTAGATCTCGAGCGTCTCGCGGGCCTTGCGCTCCTGCTTGTCGGCCGGGAGGAACCGCATCGTCCGCATGTTGTGCAGGCGGTCGGCCAGCTTGATGACCAGCACCCTGATGTCGCGGGCCATGGCGACGACCATCTTGCGGACGGTCTCGGCCTCGGAGGCCTGGCCGTACTTCACCTTGTCCAGCTTGGTGACACCGTCGACCAGACCGGCCACCTCGTCACCGAACTCCTTGCGCAGCGCGTCGATCGTGTAGTCGGTGTCCTCGACGGTGTCGTGCAGCAGGGCGGCAGCCAGCGTCGGCGGCGTCATCCCGAGGTCGGCGAGGATCTGGGCGACGGCGAGCGGGTGCGTGATGTACGGCTCGCCGCTGCGGCGAACCTGGCCTCGGTGCCGCACCTCGGCCACCGCGTAGGCACGCTCGACCTCGCGCAGGTCGGCCTTGGGGTGGTTGCCCCGCACGATCCGGAACAGCGGCTCGAGCTCGGCGGCGGTCTGGGGGCCACGGGTCGGTCCGAGCCGCGCGAGGCGGGCCCGGACGCGGGACGCGGCCGGCGGCCCTGCCTCGCCCTCGTACGGGTCGGTGACCTCGCTGGTCGAGGGCGCCATCAGGTCGGACCGGTCGGACCGGTCGGACGGTTCGTCCGCGGGCGAGACTGCGGGCAGGACTGCGGAGGCGGGTCGACCGGCGACCACGCTCTCCGACGTCTCGGTCACTCCCGAGACAGCCTCATCGCCCACAGGCACAGCTCCCGCCCGTCAGGTACCGCCGCGGGCCCGTCCTGAGCCCTCGGGTACGCACCCAAGTCTACGCGGCGCCGGCCCCAGGCCCGTCGATTAGACGGTGAGCAGCGAGTGCACCGCGAGGCCGGGCGCGCTCGCGGCCAACGTCGCGCGGCCGGGCAGGAAGGACAGCTCGATGAGGACCGACAAGCCCACCACGGTGCCGCCGGCCCGGTGGATCAGCGCCGCGGCCGCCGCAGCGGTGCCGCCCGTGGCCAGCACGTCGTCGACCAGGAGGACCCGGTCACCGGGCGCGAAGGCGTCGGTGTGGACCTCGAGGGTGGCCTCGCCGTACTCCAAAGCGTAGCTCTCGGCATGGGTGGCGGAGGGTAGCTTGCCCGCCTTGCGCACCGGTACGAAGCCAGCACCCAGCCGGTAGGCGACCGGCGCGGCAAGGATGAAGCCACGCGCCTCGATGCCGACCACCTTGTCGACACGGCCGAGCCCGTCCCCGTCCGGAGCGGCACCGTCGGGTACGAGCGAGTCGATCACCGCGCGGAAGCCATCGCCGTCTCCGAGCAGCGGCGTGATGTCCTTGAACAGCACGCCCTGCTTCGGATAGTCGGGGACGTCCCGGACGAGCCGGGCCAGGTAGCCGGCGAGCTCCGGTACGTCCACTAGCGGCGCTTCTTCTTCGCCGGTCGCTTCTTGGCCGAACCCGGCCCTCCCGGGCGGCGGGCCTGCGGGCGCGCCGCTGCGGGCCGGGCCGGCACCCGCCCAGCGGAAGCGACGGTGACCGGCTCGTCGACGCCGCCGTCAGCGCCATCAGCACCGTCGCCGCCCTCGAGGTCGAAGTCCTCGACCGCGCTGTCGGTACCGGCCGCCGCCGCCCTGGCCGCTGCCCGCGACCGCCCGCGGGCACCGACGACAGCACCGGTCGCCACCTTGCCAGCAGCCTCGCGCGCTCCCACGCGCTTGGCGAGGGCCTGCATCGCGGGCTCCCGCTCCTTGAGCTGCGCGGCGACCGGGGTCGCGATGAAGATCGAGGAGTACGTGCCGGCGCCGATGCCGACGAACAGCGCGAGCGCCAGGTCCTTCAGCGTGTCGGCGCCCAGCAGCGGCCCGATGAACAGGATCGAGGCCACCGGCAGCAGCGCGATGATCGAGGTGTTGATCGACCGCACCAAGGTCTGGTTGACCGCGAGGTTGGCGGCCTGGCTGTACGTCATGCGGTTGCCGGCGGCGAGACCGCGCGAGTTCTCGCGCACCTTGTCGAAGACGACCACGGTGTCGTACAGGGAGTAGCCGAGGATCGTCAGCACGCCGATGACCGTGGCCGGCGTGACGGTGAACCCCACGAGGGCATAGACGCCCACCGTGATGACGAGGTCGTGCGCGAGCGCGACGAGGGCGCCGACCGCCATCCGCCACTCGAAGTACAGGCTGAGGAACAGCGAGATCAGCAGCAGGAACACGACCAGACCCGTCAAGGCCTTCTTGGTGATCTCGCTCCCCCAGGCCGCCGAGATCGCCTGCACATTGACCGATGTCGGGTCGAGGTTGAACTCCCTGACGAGGCCGTCGGTGAGCGCCTGCGCCTTGGTGCTGTCGAGGGTCTCCGTCTGCACCCGGATCGACCGACCGCTCGTGGACGACACCGTCGTGACCGTGACGTCCTTGGCCCCGATGCCGTCGGCGACCGCACGGGCCTGCGCGACGGTGCCGCTGGACGTCGGGAACGTGACCACGTTGCCGCCGGAGAAGTCGACGCCGAGGTTGAGCCCGCGCAGCAGCAGGGCCGCGATCGAGACGACCAGGATCGCGGCCGAGATCGTGTACCACCGCCTGCGCCGGCCGACGAAGTCGTACGAGACGTCGCCGCGGTAGAGGTGGTGACCGAGGTCGCCGAGACGGGACATCAGGCCTCCTTCGGCTGCGTCGGGGTGGTTGGCGTCTTGCGCGCCGCGGCCCGAGAGGACGGGGTCGGTCGTGACACGCCCAACCGGTCGGCAGAGACACCCGACCAGCGATGGCCGTTGCCGAAGAACTTCGTGCGCGCGAGCCGGGTCAACAGAGGCTTGGTGAACAAGAACACCACGAAGACGTCGATCAAGGTGGTGAGCCCCAGAGTGAATGCGAAGCCCTGAACCCCGCCGACCGCGAGCAGGTACAGCACGACCGCGGCGATCAGCGATACGGCGTCAGCAGCCAGGATCGTGCGCTGCGCCCGCTTCCAGCCGGTCTCCACCGCCACGCGCAAGGTACGGCCGTCACGCATCTCGTCCCGGATTCGTTCGAACAGCACGACGAACGAGTCGGCCGTGATCCCGATCGAGACGATCGCACCCGCGATGCCGGCCAGGGACAGCGTGTAGCCCATCGTGTGCCCGAGGAGCACCAACGAGCCGAACGTGAGCAGGCCGGCGACCAGGAGGCTCGCCACGGTCACGAGGCCGAGGCCCCGGTAGTAGAACAGCGAGTAGATGACCACCAGTCCGAGGCCCAGCAGCCCGGCGATGATGCCCGCGCGGAGCTGGTCGCTGCCGAGCGTCGGCGAGATCGTCTGCAGGTTCTCGGACTTGAACGCCAGCGGCAGCGCGCCGTACTTGAGCTGGTTGGCGAGGTCGCTCGCGGTCTGCTGGGTGAAGCTGCCGGAGATCTGCGGCCGGCCGTCGGCGATGACCCCGTTGACGGTCGGAGCCGAGATCACCTGGGCGTCCAGGACGATGGCGAACCGGTTGGCGTCACTGCCGTTCGTCGCCGCGAACATCTGCCGGGTGATCTGGGCGAACTTCGACGTCGCCGTGCCGTTGAAGGTCAGGTTGACGACCCACGCGCCGGTCGTCGCGCCGGTGCTGGTGGTGAGCAGGCCGGCGGAGGCGCCACTGATGTCCGAGCCCGGGATCAGCTCGGGCCCAAGGATGAACTTCTCCGAGCCGTCCGTCGAGCAGGTGACGAGCTCCTGCGTGGCGATGTCGGGGGGACGCTGCTCCGTCGGGATCGGCTTCGTGCAGTCCAGCGCGTCGAAGGCGGCCTGGGCGGCCGGCGTGATCGGCGTGCTCGGGACGATGCCGGTCGGCGCGGCGCTGGGCGTCGGCGTCGCCACCGGCGTCGGGGTGGCCGAGTCGACGGCGCTCGAGGTCGCCGACGAGGTCGGGGTGGTGGTCGGCGACGCGCTGGCCGCGACGAGCCCGGTATTGGGGCGGCCGTTGCCCGTCGCGCTGGGCGAGGGCGTTGTCCCGGTGGTCGCCGAGGCGCTGGGCGTCGCCGTCGCGGACACGCTCGGGCTCGCGCTGGCGGACGGGGTCGGGGTGGTCGTGGGCGTCGGCACCGGAGAGCCGGACAGCAGCAGCGGCCGGAAACCCATCTTGGCCGTCTTGCCGACCTTGTCGAACAGGTTCTGCTCGTTCTGGCCCGGCACCTCCACCACGATCGTGGAGCCCGCACCGGTGCCCTGCTTCGTGACGGTTGCCTCGGAGACGCCCTGCCCGTCGACGCGGTCACGGATGATGTTGACGGCCTGGTTGACGGCGTCGTCGGTCACCACCGTCTGGCTGCCCGGCGGTACGACCGGCTGCAGGGTCAGGCTGGTACCCCCGCGGAGGTCCAGCCCTAGCTTGGGCGTCGTGTTGCCGCTGATGAACATCCAGGAGTACAGCCCGATCACCACGAGGGCGATCAGTGCCATCAAGCGTCCCGGACGCGGCGCTGCGGGCGCTGCCACGTTGCGTGCCCCTCGTCTGTCGTACCGGGCTCGGTCGCCCGGAGCTGTCTCGTCTGTCGCGTGCGGAGTAAAGCGTCCAGTCAGTATCCCTGACGATCGGCGGCAGCCGTGGGATCCCGGTCAGGCCTCGCTGGTGTTCGTCGGCGTCTGGTCCTCTGCACTGGAGGTGCCTCCAGTGGAGAGACCAGCGCTGGACGCATCCGGGTCGGGATCGGCCTCGGGCGGGACGACCTTCGCGATCGCCGCCTTGACGTAGCGGACCACCACGCCCGGGGCGATCTCCAGGTCGACGTGCGTGTCGGTCACAGCGTGGACCGTGGCCAGCATCCCGGCGGTGGTCATCACCTCGACGCCCGGCTCGAGCTGGTTTGCGGTCATGGCCGCCTGCCGCTGCCGCTTCTGCGAAGGGCGCAGCACGAGGGCGTAGAAGAGCAGCGCAAGCACCACCAGCGGCAGCACGCTTCCGAAGTTCTTCACGTTTCCTCACAGATTGGCCAGCTTGGCCAGCAGAGACTGGACAGCACAGACCGTAGGAGTGTAGGTCAGCGCGACGAGCAGCAGAGCCAGCAGACCCAGGGTCAGTCCGGCGACCCGCCGAGCCGGGACGGTTCGAAGTCGTCGTCAGCGAACAGCTCGAGGGCGGCCGCCGGGAACGTCCCGGCCGGCGCCTTGAGGCCCACGTGCGTCCAGCCGGCGTGCGTGGCCACGCGCCCGCGCGGGGTGCGCGCGAGCAGCCCGGCGCGTACGAGGAACGGCTCGGCGACCTCTTCGACCGTCTCGCGCTCCTCACCGACGGCCACCGCGAGCGTCGACACGCCCACCGGTCCCCCGCCGAAGCGACGGCAGAGCGCGTCGAGAACGCCCCGGTCGAGCCGGTCCAGCCCGAGCTCGTCCACCTCGTAGACCGCGAGCGCCGCGCGGGCGACCTCCAGCGAGACGACGCCGTCGGCCTTGACCTGCGAGTAGTCGCGGACGCGCCTCAGCAGCCGGTTGGCGATCCGGGGGGTCCCCCGGGAGCGTCGGGCGATCTCGGTGGCGCCCTCGTCGGTCAGCGGTACGTCCAGCAGCCGGGACGAGCGCTCCAGCACCTGCTTGAGCTCGCTCGCCGAGTAGAAGTCCATGTGCCCGGTGAACCCGAACCGGTCCCGGAGCGGTCCGGGCAGGAGGCCGGCACGGGTCGTGGCGCCGACCAGGGTGAAGGCAGGGATCTCCAGCGGGATCGCGGTGGCGCCGGGGCCCTTGCCGACGACGACGTCGACGCGGAAGTCCTCCATCGCCATGTAGAGCATCTCCTCGGCCGGGCGGGCCATCCGGTGGATCTCGTCCAGGAACAGCACCTCGCCCTCGGTCAGCGAGGAGAGCACGGCAGCGAGGTCACCGGCGTGCTGGATCGCGGGGCCGCTCGTGATGCGCAGCGGCATGCCCAGCTCGGACGCGATGATCATGGACAGGGTGGTCTTTCCGAGCCCGGGCGGCCCGGAGAGCAGCACGTGGTCAGGCGCCGAGCCCCGCCCCTTGGCGGCCGAGAGCACCAGCCCGAGCTGCTCGCGCACGCGTTCCTGACCAACGAACTCGTCCAGGTTCTTGGGCCGGAGCGCCACCTCGGCGGCGCGCTCGAGCGCGGTCGCCTCGGCGGACACCAGCTCGACCTCGGCCATGCTGCCCATCATGCGCGACTCAGGCTGCGCAGCGCCGCCTTGAGCAGGACGGAGATGTCCGGTACGTCCGTGATGTCGATGGTCTGCGCGTCCACGATCTGCCCATCGAGGATCTGGGTAGCCACGACCGAGACCGCCTCGTCCGCGTCGCGCCCCGTCCAGCCGAGCCCGATCAGCGCGGCATGCACCTGGCTCTGCCAGTCGCTCGCCTCCGGGACTCTCGTGCGCACGCCGGGCGATCCCGTGCCGGTGCCACCTCGCGGGGGGCCGATCCGGTCCTTGAGCTCGAGCACGATGCGCTGGGCCCCCTTGCGGCCGACCCCCGGCACCTTGGTGAGCGCGACGAGGTCCTCGGTCATCACTGCTCGGCGCAGGGCGTCCGGGCTGTGCACGGCCAGCATCGCCTGAGCCAGCCGCGGGCCGATCCCGGTCACCGTCTGCACGAGCTCGAAGACCTGCCGCTCGTCGTCATCGACGAACCCGTACAGCGTCAGCGAGTCCTCGCGCACCACCAGGCTGGTGGCCAGCGTGACGAGCTCGCCCGGACGCAGGCTGGCGAGCGTGCCCGGCGCGCAGCTCACCTGGAGCCCCACACCGCCCACCTCGACGACGGCGCTGTCCGGACCGATCGCAGCCACCCGCCCGCTCACCGACGCGATCACGGCAGTGCCCCAGCCGGTGTCGCGGCACGGGCTCCGGCGGCACGGGCTTCAGCGGCCGACGCGACCGCTGCGGCCAGGCGGGCCTGCGAACCGCCGCGCCAGACGTGGCAGATGGCCAGAGCCAGCGCGTCCGCAGCGTCGGCCGGCGTCGGGGCCTCGGTCATGCCCAGCAGCCGGGTCACCATCGCTGCCACCTGGTTCTTGTCGGCGCGCCCGCTACCGGTCACCGCGGCCTTGACCTCGCTCGGCGTATGCAGCGCGACCGGGATCCCCCGCCTGGCCGCGGCGACGACAGCGACCGCACTCGCCTGAGCGGTGCCCATGACCGTACGTACGTTGTGCTGGCTGAACACCCGCTCGACCGCGACCGCGTCGGGCACGTACCGGTCCAGCCAGTCCTCGACCTCGGCCTCGATCGCCACCAACCGGTCGCCCAGATCGGCCTGCGCGGGCGTGCGCACGACTCCGAAGGCCACCAGCACCAAGGTGCGGCCAGGTACGCCGTCCACCACACCGAGCCCGCACCTGGTCAGGCCCGGATCGACACCGAGCACGCGCACGGGCACCTCCGGGGCAGTCGTCCGATCCGAACAGGTGTTCGGATGCTATCCGCCGGCTGCTGGTCATCTCTGGCACGACGCGCCGTCGCGGACCCCACCCTGTTCGGTCGACCCCGGCACGTGGCCGATGCTGGACCAATGGCCAGCCACCCGCGCGCGTCACTGACGCGTGCGTCCGACGCGGATCCCGCACGCGGCAAGGACGGCGCTCTCGAGGGGCTCCGTGGCCTCGCTTCGTTCTGCGTGGTGCTGCATCACCTGTCCTGTGCGTTCTACCCGGCGCTGATCTTCGGTGCCGCCGCGGCGTCGCACCACCACTGGGACCAGTGGCTGCACGACCAGGTGCTGCTGTCGGTACCGGTCCAAGGCAACTTCATGGTCTGCATCTTCTTCGTGCTCAGCGGCTACGTCCTCGGCTACCGGTTCGTCCAGACCGGCGACCGGTCGCACCTGCGGTCCGGGCTCGTCCGCCGGTACCCGCGGCTGATGGTCCCCGCCGTGGCGTCCTGCGTGCTCGCCTGGGCCGTCCTCACCCTCGGGCTGTTCCGGAACGTCCCGGCAGCCCGGATCAGCGGGTCCAGCATGTGGCTCGCGACATGGTGGAACTACCCGGCCAACCTGCTGGACGCCGTCCACGAGGGTGCGATCGGCGCATTCACGAACGGGCCGGTCGCGTACAACTCGGCCCTGTGGACGATGTGGAACGAGCTGCTCGGGTCGCTCCTCGTCTACGGCACCCTCATCGTCGTCCCCAAGCGGTGGCGCTGGGGCGCGTACGTGGTCCTGGCGGTCCTCACCCGCGACTCGTACCTGCTGGCCTTCGTCCTGGGCCTGGCGTTCTGCGAGCTGATGACGTCGCCGGCCGGAGCCAACGCGCGGCGGGTCATAGGTCGGGGCTGGTGGGCACCCCTGGGCCTGATCGGGTTGTACCTCGGCGGCATACCCATCCCCAGCAGCGGCATCGCGCCCGCGTACAGCCGCCTGCTCCGCCTCCCGCTCGGACGCGTCGACCACTGGGTCTTCCTCCACATCGCGGGCGCCGCCGCCGTCGTCCTGGCTGTCCTGGGCTCGCCCCTCCTGCGTCGGGGGCTAGAGACCCGTCCGCTGCGCTGGCTCGGACGCACGTCGTTCGGGCTCTACCTGGTCCACATGGTCGTCATCGGGACCGTCGCCTCGTGGCTGCTGGTCGAGCTCGCCCCGCGCGTGGGCTACTCCCTCGCCACCGTCGTGGCCGCTCTCGCCGCGATCGCCGTGTCGCTCGGTGTCGCCGAGCTCTTCACACGCTGGGTCGACGCACCGGTGATCACGTGGTCGGGGCGCTGGTACCGCGCAGCCGCCGGTGCCGTTAGGTCCCGACGCTCGAATGCCGGAGTCGCGCCAACCGAGGAGGTGGAAGGGATCGCCCCGTCCAGGGCGGGGTCGTCTTAGGGGGCTGGGCCGTGGGGGGTGAAGGTGGGGTTGCCGCCTGGTTGCGGGGTGATGGTCCAGGGGCTGTGTGGGGTGTGGATGAGTCGGTGGCAGTGTCCGCACAGTGCGACAAGGTTGTCGATGTCGGTGGGGCCGCCGTCGGCCCAGTGTTTGATGTGGTGGATGTGTC
>JGI24140J50213_10001314_pt1 | contig 10976 bp, 9 predicted proteins | sample BarGraIncu00222A_FD_50213 | JGI IMG/M metagenome (IMG submission 50213) | reverse complement strand
CGGGCAGGTCGCGGCGCGCCTCTGGAGCGCCGAGAAGCGCAGGGCAGTCGGCGCGCAGCGCCGACCGCTCCAGCGAAGCGCAGCGGCCTGCCCGGACGCGACTTTGCCGCACGGATGGTGGCCCTTCTGCAACCGTCCCCATCTCGCCTTTGACGCGCCGACGCAAGCGTTGACATGAGCACGAACGCGATCGCGGCAACAGGCATCGGCGACGGACCGGCCAGCACCGCCGCGGGGACGACGGTCCTCGAGACCGACGCGCTGACCAAGCACTACATGGTCTCGACCGGTGCCTTCCGGCCGAAGGCGACGGTGCGCGCGCTCGAGAGCGTGTCGCTCACGCTGCAGGCCGGCCGGACGCTGGCCGTGGTCGGCGAATCGGGCTGCGGCAAGAGCACGCTGGCGCGGCAGATCGCGATGCTCGAAGCGCCCACGGCCGGGCGCCTGCGCATCGGCGGCATCGACATGACCGAGGCCGATGCGACGACGCGCAGCGCACTGCGGCGCAGCGTCCAGATGGTCTTCCAGAATCCGTTCGCCAGCCTCAACCCGCGCAAGAAGGTCGGCCACGCGCTCGAGGAACCGCTCGCCATCAACACGAAGCTGGGCCGCGCCGAACGCGAAGAACGCGGCCGGGCGATGCTCGATCGCGTCGGCCTCTCGCCGGAGCACTACCGGCGCTACCCGCACATGTTCTCGGGCGGGCAGCGCCAGCGCATCGCGATCGCCCGCGCCCTGATGCTCGAGCCGCGCCTGGTCATCGCCGACGAGCCGGTGTCGGCGCTCGACGTCTCGATCCAGGCCCAGGTGCTCAACCTGCTGATGGACCTGCAGGAAGCGACCGGGGTCGCCTACGTCTTCATCTCGCACAACCTCGCCGTCGTCGAGCTGATCGCCGACGACGTGGTCGTGATGTATCTCGGCCGCATCATGGAACGGGCGCCGAAGGCGGCCCTCTTCGCGGCGCCGCGCCATCCGTACACGCGCGCCCTGCTGGCGAGCACGCCGCGCGTCGATGCGGTGCGCGGCGAGGCAGCGCTCGCACGCGCCGCCAGGAGCGCGCTCTCGGGCGAACTGCCCTCGCCGCTGTCGCCGCCGTCGGGCTGCGTCTTTCGCACGCGCTGCCCGTTTGCCGTGCCACGCTGCGCCGAGGTCGTGCCGGCGCTCGAGCCGCAGGGCGAAGCGCACGCGGCGGCGTGCATCCGGCTGGCCGAGATCGGCTGATCGGGCCGATCCGGTGGATCGGTTCCTACCCGGCTAGCCGAGCCAGCCGCCGGCAAAGCCGGCCGCGCGCATGCCGTCGACAAGCGGCCCGCATTTGCGCATCAGTTGCCAGACCATGCCGCTTCGAAAGTTCTCGATCATCAGCACGGTGGGCCCCTCGTTGATGCCGAAGTGATAGGGCGAGACCCAGTCGACGTCGTCGTCGCCTTCATGGAAGACGCGATTGATCGAGGCCTTGAAGCCGTATGGATTCTGCAGATGGATATGCATCCCGCCCATCGCCTCGAGCGTCGGAGCGACGATCTCGGGCGCGAACGGCAGCGACGCGGCGACCGCCCACGGCGCGATCGTTCCGTCGTCGGGACCGTACGGCGCGCCACGGGCGACATAGTCGTAGAAGACGCGCTCGACGCCGTCGATCGTCTTGACCTGAAAGCCCGGCCCGTCGCTGGCCGTCACGCCCCAGCAGAACTGGCCAGCGTGCTTGAACGCCTGCGGATTGCGAATGGCGTACTGCTGCTGCACGAGCGTGGCGCGGCGGCTGTTCTCGAANTAGTCGGAATCGTGCTCGCGCATGAACNGGTCGCGNANGCCGCGAAAGTCGCACCAGATGTGCGACATCTGGTGCGTGAACAGCGGCCCCGCATACACGAAGTCGTGACCGTAGATGTTCTTCCACTCGTAGGTGCGGCACCACGCTTCGTAGCTGGCGGGATCGATCGGATCCGTCGGTGAGCCGAGCGCCAGCAGATAGAGGATCAAGGCCTCGTCGTAGCCTTCCCAGCGGTACGCAAGGAAACCGCCTTCTGGCTTCCAGCCGTGGCAGACGGTGTCGCCGCCCGCCAGCATCCAGCGCCAGTCGACACGCTCGTAGAGCTGCACACCGAGCGCGCGGATCTCCGCCTCGCCGGCACTGGCCGCATCGAAGTACGTGGCCGCGGCGAGAACGCCGGCGATCAGGATCGCGGTGTCGATGCTCGACAGCTCGCTCTGCCAGGCGCGGCGGCCCGTCTGCATGTCGAGNAAGTGGTAGTAGAAGCCCTTGTAGCCGGTCGCATCCGGCGCCTCGCTCTGCTCGCTGGCGGCGAGAAAGCGCAGCATCGTCAGCGTCAGCGCGACGCCCTGGTCGCGGCGAATGAAGCCGCGCGAGATGCCGACCGGATAGGCGGTGAGCGCCATGCCCATCGCAGCGATGCTGGCTGGCCAGTTCGCGGTGGTCTTGTCGAGCACCAGGCCGTTGCTGCGGTTGATCTCCTTGACGAAGTAGTCGAAGGAGTGCCGCTGCAGGCGCTCGAGCATGTCGTGGTGTTCCACCTTCATCGGAGCTGCCAGGGTGTCATCGTCCCGAAGTCTATCGGCGCCGCCGGTGCGACGTGCCGGCACTGCCCGCAGCCCCGGCGCCGGCCAGGGTCGTGGCGTGCTGGCCAGCCGACGCCGACGCCGCAATCGCCTACGACTCTGAAACAATACGTGAATGAACGCCGCTGCCGACCTGCGGGCCACCATCGCGCACATGGGCGCGCTCGCCCGGGCGGCGAGCCGGACCATGGCGGCGTCGGCGCTGTCCGCCCGCAACGCCGCCCTGCGCGGGCTGGCGCAGCGCCTGCGCGCGGCGGGCGACGCCTTGCAGGAGCCCAACGCCGCCGACGTCGCCGCTGCACGGAGCGCCGGCCTCGCCGCGCCGCTGGTCGATCGGCTCGTGCTCGACGCGGCGACCGTCGCGACCATGGCCGAAGGCTGCGAGCAGATCGCGTCGATGCCCGATCCGATCGGCGAGATCGACGAGCTGCGCGAGCAGCCGAGCGGCATCCGGGTCGGCCGCATGCGCGTGCCGCTGGGCGTGTTCGCGATGGTCTACGAGAGCCGGCCGAACGTGACGATCGAAGCGGCGGCGCTCGCCATCAAGAGCGGCAACGCCTGCATCCTGCGCGGCGGCTCGGAAGCGATCCGGTCCAATCTCGCGCTCGCCGGGCTGGTGCGCGAGTCGCTCGTCGCCGCCCGCCTGCCGGCCGACGCGGTGCAGCTCGTCGCGAGCACCGACCGCGCCGCCGTCGGCCACCTGATCGCCTCGCCCGAGAGCGTCGACGTCGTCATTCCCCGTGGCGGCAAGAGCCTGATCGAGCGCATCTCGCGCGAAGCGACCGTGCCGGTCATCAAGCACCTCGACGGCAACTGCCACGTCTATGTCGACGCCGATGCCGACCTCGACATGGCGCTGCGCATCGTCGACAACGCCAAGACGCAGAAACTGAGCCCGTGCAATGCGGCCGAGTCGCTGCTCGTGCACGCGTCGGTCGCAGCCGCGTTCCTGCCGAAGATCGGCGCGGTGTTCGCGACGAAGGGCNTCGAGATGCGCGGCGACGCCGCGTCGCTGGCCTTGCTCGACGGCCTTGGCGGCAAGCTTGCAGNGGCGACCGAAGCCGACTGGAGCGAGGAATACCTCGACGCCGTCATCAGCGTGAAGATCGTCGCCTCGCTCGANGCGGCGATCGAGCACATCAACCGCTNCGGCTCGCANCACACCGACGCGATCGTCACCGGCGCGCAGGCTGCCGCCNCGCGTTTCCTGCGCGAAGTCGATTCCGCAAGCGTGATGGTCAACGCATCGACGCGCTTCGCCGACGGCTTCGAGTACGGGCTCGGCGCCGAGATCGGCATCTCGACCGACAAGCTCCATGCGCGCGGGCCGGTCGGNCTCGAGGGCCTCACNTCGCGCAAGTGGATCGTTCTCGGCCAGGGAGAGATTCGTGTCCGATGACCCGCGCCGCGCGCTCGTTCTCTTTTCCGGTGGCCAGGATTCGACCGCCTGCCTCGCCTATGCGCTCGACCGCTATGCCCACGTGGAGACGATCGGCTTCGACTACGGGCAGCGTCACGCGATCGAGCTCGAGAGCCGCTTGCACGTCCGCTCGGCACTGCACACGGCCTTCCCGCGCTGGAGCCGCCGGCTCGGCGACGACCATGTGCTCGACCTCTCGCTGCTCGGCCAGATCTCCGACACGGCGCTCACCAGCGAGCGCGAGATCGAGCGCAATGCCGGCGGCCTGCCGAACACCTTCGTTCCGGTCCGCAATCTGCTCTTCTTCACCTTTGCCGCGAGCGTCGCCGACCGGCGCGGCCTCGAGGTGCTGGTGGGCGGCATGTGCGAGACCGACTATTCCGGCTACCCCGACTGTCGCGACAACACGCTGAAGTCGCTGCAGGTCGCGCTGAGCCTCGGGCTCGACAAGTCGATGACGATCGACACGCCGCTGATGTGGCTCGACAAGGCACAGACCTGGGCGATGACCGAGACGCTCGGCGGCGAGCCGCTGATCGAGCTCGTCATCGAGCACACGCACTCCTGCTACCTGGGCGACCGCGAGCACCGCCATCCCTGGGGTTGGGGCTGTGCCCTGTGCCCCTCGTGCGATCTGCGCCGCAAGGGCTACGACGCCTGGCTCGCAAGCTGAGCCCGCTTTCGGCGACCTCCGAAACTTCACCGACTTCTGCGCCGCTCGCCCCCGACATGACGACGACGCAACTCAGCACCGCCGGCGTGGCCGCGGTGCTCCTGTTCTGGATCGTCGGCGCCTACAACCGCATGGTTCGTCTGCGTAACGCGCTCGTCGCCAGATTCGCCGCCGTCGACGCGGCATTCAAGCAACGCCATGCCCTGATCGAGCGGCAAGTCGATCTGCTTGCCGCGGCGCTCGCCAGCGCCGGCCCGCGGCTCGACGCGCTGCGCGCCGCTTGCCGGCAGGCCGATGCAGCTCGCGAGCACGCGCGGGCGCGGCCCGGTGCGGCCGGTGCGATCACCAGCCTGCGCGTCGCCGAGGAGATCCTGACCGACGCCCGAGGCCGCCTGCCGGTGCAGGCGGTCTCCGGCGCCGGTGCGGAGCTGCCGGACATTCATGCGCAGCTCGGCACGAACGACACGACGCTGGCGTTCGCGCGCCGCGAGTTCAACCTCGCGGTGGCTGCCTACAACGAGGCGGTGCGGCAGTTTCCGACCGCGCTGCTCGCCTGGCTGTTCGGCTTTCGCGCTGCCGGAACTTTCTAGGACAGCGTATTGCCATGGCCGACAGCGACGCCATGAACCCGGCCGCAGCCCATCCCGAGGGCGATGCGTCCGATCGCTTTTCGCGACTGCACGGCCCCGCCGAGCTGCGTGCCGCCTTGCTGGCCTTGCTGCTGCCCTCGAGCAAGCGGGCCGCCCATGCCTGGGAGGTGGAGACCGCAGGCATTGCCAGCGCCGAGGGGCTGCTCGGACATGCCACGCGGCTGTCCGGCGCGGCCCGGCTGCCCTGGGTCGAGTTGCTCCTGTCGCGGATGGCGTTGCAGCCCCTCGGTGTGCGCCAGGAGCTGCTGCAGGCGACGCGACGCATCATGGGCGCCCGCGGCTGGGTCCGGCCGATCGATCGCCTGCACTGGCTGGCGATGCGACGCGGCCTCGGCGAGGTCTCGACGCTTCCGATCCGTGCCGAGGCCCATACCGAGGTGGCCGAGTGGCTCGAGACCGACGTGCTCTCGCTCGCCACCTACACCGCCTACCTGTCGCGCATGGTGCCCGACGAGCGCGCCGACGGCGTCGCCGGCGCGCGCTGGTACGCGATCGTCATGACCGCGTGGCAGCCCTTCGCCGACGCACCCGACTGCCAGCCGCCGACCGGCGAGCAGATGGCCGAAGCCCTCTCCAGGCTNCAGACGCTGTCGCTGATGCAGCGCCCCGTCGTCGTGCGCAGCTGGGTCACGACGGCGCTGCGCGTGACCGCCGGCGCACGCCTCGAGGATGTCTCGGCCGACGCCCTGCGCCTGAGCTGCAACCTGCTTGATTCACCGCTGCCCCCGGAGCTGGCGCGACACTACATCACGCTGCCGGCCGATTCGACCAAGTGAATCGGGCAGGCCGATTGCCCTGGCCCGCTACCATCGGCGGAGCCTGAGCCAGTGAGCAACCCACCCGTGACGACGAAGGAACCGGCGCGCACCGCCGCCACGGGCAGCGAGCCCGTCGAGCAACAGCGCGTGTTGCTGCACATGCCGGTCGACGTCCGCAACCTCGCCCTCGTCGTCATCGCCGTGCTGGCCTCGGCGTTCGCCTTGCAATGGGCCAAGGCGGTCTTCATTCCGATCCTGCTCGGGCTCATGTGCAGCTATGCGCTGACGCCGATCGTCGAGCGCCTGCACCGCTGGCACGTGCCGCGTGCGGCGGGCGCCGGCCTGCTGTTGACGGCGATCGTCGTCGCGATCGGCTGGGGTGCCTGGTCGCTGAGCGATGAAGCGAGTGCGTTGGTCGAGAACTTGCCGCAGGTCGCACAGAAGCTGCGCCAGAAGATGCAGGGCCAGCGTCAGCGGCCGGTCGCGACGATCGAGAAGGTGCAGCAGGCCGCCGCGGAATTCGAGCGGGCCGCCGACGACGGCGCGACAGCGGCGTCGGGTACGCCAGCCGAGTCGGCGTCCGGGACAGCCTCCGGGGCGATGGCGTCGAGCGGCGCTGCCTTCGGCACAGCAGCGTCGGCGGCCGGTGCGACGGCGGCCGGGCGGTCGTCGAAAAAGTCGGCGATGTTCGCCCCAGGAACGTCGGGCATTGGCAAGATCGAGCCGCTGTCGACGGCGCTGCCGGCAACGCCGCCCGGCGTCACCCGCGTCGTCGTCGAGAAATCCGGCTTCAACATCAAGGACTACCTCTGGTCTGGAACGCTTGGGGCGCTCGCCTTTCTCGGCCAGTGCGCGGTCGTCTTCTTCATCACGTTCTTCCTGCTCGCATCGGGCCACACCTTCCGCCGCAAGATGGTCAAGCTGGCCGGGCCGCGCCTCAGCCAGAAGCGGATCACGATCCAGGCGCTCGACGAGATCACCGAGCAGATCCAGCGCTATCTGCTCGTGCAGGCCGCCGTCAGCGTGCTGGTCGGCGTGCTGACGTGGCTGGTCTTTCTCGCCATCGGCCTGGAGCAATCGGCGGTGTGGGGCGTCTTCGCCGCCATCACCAACCTCATTCCCTATCTCGGCGCGGTCGTCATCAGCGGCAGCTCCGCCGTGGTCGCCTTCATGCAGTTCGGCGGCTTCGACATGGGCCTGCTGGTCGGCGTCAGCTCGTTCGCGATCCATACCATCGTCGGCAACCTGCTGACGCCGTGGTGGATGGGCCGCGCCAGCAAGATGAGCCCGTTCGCGGTCTTCGTGAGCGTGCTGCTCTTCGGCTGGCTCTGGGGCGTCTGGGGTCTGCTGCTGGGCGTGCCGATCCTGATGGTCGTCAAGTCGATCTGCGACCGNGTCGACGAGCTCAACGGCATCGGCGAGCTGCTCGGCGCCTGAGTTCGGGCACCTCGCAACGCGCCGACGCGTGGCGCCTGTCTACGCCGACGGCGGCGGCGTCGCCGGCCCGCTTCGAGCCAGGCGCCAGACCAGCGCACCGAGCACGACGACGCCGACGATCAGGACGGCCCAGAGCAGCCAGGGCCGATAGCGTGCGCGGCGCTCGGCGTCATCGGCGGCACGGGCCACCGTCGCTTCCTCGCTGAATGCACCGAGCGTGGCGCGGCCGAAGCGGCTGCGTTCGTCGTCGAGCCGCGGCACCAGCGTCGTGATCGGCAGCGCGCCCTCGGCGGCGTCGATCGATCCGGCCAGCAGGCGAAACGGCGTCGTCCCGGTAGTCGCGAACACGAGTGTCGCGAGACGCGCATGGACGACGAGCCGCGTCTCGCGCGCATCGAGCCGGGCAGCGCGCTCGTCGGGCACGACGCGAACGAATCGGGCCCGGTCGGCAATCGCGATCGCCGGCCCTTCGGCAACCGCGCCGTCGCGCTCGAGCCGGTAGAAGACGCCGCTGCCGAGCTCGCGCCACGCGTCGTCGGCGTGGCTGCGGCCTTGCAGCCGCACCGGCGCGACGCGCGTGCCCGAGGCAAAGCGCAGGTCGAGATCGACGATCGGCAAGTCGCCGCCGAGATCGAAGTCAAGCGAGCGCGATGCGTCGGTGTCGCCCTTTCTCGGTGGCGGCACCGCGCCCGGCGTGAACGCGAGCTCGCTCGACGGATCGCGGGCGACATGGTCGAGCACCGGCGTGAAGACGGTCGCACCGAGCAGCGCCGGCGCGGCGGCGCGATCGATCCACGCAAGCCGGACGAATCGGCCGCTCGCGTCGGGCAACGCGAGCCACGGCTGCGCCAGCACGCCCGAGCTCGANTGCAGNGCCATCAGCTGACCGGTGCCGGCGCCGCGCCAGGTGCGCAGGTCGTCGCTCGTCTCGAGTGCGTAGGTCGCTGAAAATTCCGCCGACCCCTCCCAGCGCAGTCGAACCCGCCTCGGCAACGGCGCGCCCGGCGGCGTCTCGCCGAGATCGATGAGCCAGCCGNGCGACTGGCGCGGCGGCTCGGCTGGCAATGCCCTGCTGGCGCTGCGTCGCACCGTGATGCGATCGCCGACCACCGTCACTTCGACCGGCGCTGTCCATGCCGTGCCGTCGGCCGNGCGCGGCGGCATCGGGTAGAGCGTCGCCTCGCGCTGCAACTCGCTGGGTGGCGGGATCGAGCGCAACGGCGCCAGCCAGGCGAACGGCACGCGTTCGCCGCGCACGTCGACGACGCGCACGTCGCGCAACTCCGGCTGCATCGCATGCGCGTAGACCGACGGCGGAACGGCCAGCGAGACGAAGGGCGCAGGCACGGCGATGTCGATGGGCGCGCTGAAGCGCTGCGGCGACGGCTCGGCACCGGCCGCGGATGNCATCAGGGTGGCTAGCGCGGCGGCGCTTGCCGCGAACGCANCGCGGCGTCTGCGCAAGTCAAACGGATGCATGGCGAACCTCGCGTGTCGGCAGCGGTGCGACGTAGCCGATCACCAGCATCAGCACACCGACACCGATGAAGGAGACGATCCGTGCCACCGTGCCGGCACCGGACAGGTCGACGATCAGCAGCTTGACGACGACGGCGCCGAGCAGGACGGCGCCGGCCACCCACGGCAGCCGGGCGCCGCGGCGCGCCGCGATCCACATCGAGACCAGCGCGGTCGTGGTCCAGAGCAGCGTGATGCCGGTCTGCACCGCCAGCGAGTCGACCCAGGCATCGAACCGGTACGGCACGCCGCCGTAGTGATGGAAGCCGCGCACCAGCATCGCGTTGAGCCAGACGAAGCCGGCCAATGCCAGCGCGGCGATCGGCGCGCCCTTGACGGCATCGACGGCGCGCAACCAGAGCAGGACCGCGACCAGCGCCAGGGCAACGCCGAGATCGAGCGGATTGAGCAGCGGCACGTGCGGCAAGGGGTCGGCCGAGCCGTCGGAGGCGATGTTGGCGACCAGCGTCCAGAACAGCAGCGCGACGGCGAGGACGGCGCAGGCGTGTCGCGCGTAGGCCGCTGGCGCAGCGCTGACCGGCCACTTCGCGGCGGTGGCCGGGCGCGGCAACACGAAGAGCAGGAGCGCGGGCACGGCGAGCCAGCCGAGCCACGGCCAGGCACTGTCCGCATCGCCCCAGCCGGCCGTGATGCTGCGGCCGATCAGGGCGCCGAGCAGGGCCAGCGCCAACACGCCGATCGCGTGCGCGCTCCGCGCGACGACCGCCGGCCAGTTCGGTGCGGCCAGGCGCAACACGGCGGCGTGCACGAGGAACGCCAGGGGCCAGGCCCACGTGCCGCCGTCAGCCAGCGGCTCGGCCAGAACCGCCCCGTCCACTGCCGCGAAGAGGAAGAGAAGCGGTGCATGCGCGACCGCCGGGAAGGTGATCGCCCGCCAGTCGAAACGCGATCCGAGCACGACGTAGAGAAGGGCCACGGCGCTGGCCGCAACCAGGCCGGCAGCCAGGAAGAATCGCTCGTCGACGAAGCTGTCGATCTCGAGGCCGGCCGTCACCACCAGCCACAGCGTCGCCAGCGCGATCAGCAGCGGCTGCGCTGCGTCTTCGCCGTGCGCCTGTCGATCGTCGCGCAGGTGCCGGTGCACGAAATAAGCCGAGGCAATCGCCGCGGCCGCCGCCATCAGGCCGTTGAACAAGTAGGCGTTGAAGACGCCGCCCGGTGCGCCGAACCGCTCGTGGCCGAGCAGCATGGCGACGCCGGCGATGGCGTGGAGAAAGTAGCCGAACGCACGCGGCAGAGCGGCCCTGGCGAAAGCCGATCCAGACGAGACCGGCGCCCTCGAGCGTCCAGGCGCCGGCGGTGCTGCGCTGGTCGAGCGCGAAGGGAATGACGAGCGTCAGGAAGATCGTCGCGACGGCCAGCGTCGCCTCGAACGTGATGCCGAGCTGCGGGCGGCGCCGCATCCACGAGGCCAGCAGGACATAGAAGCCCGCCAGCACGAGCGCCGACAGCGCGGTGCCGTAGGGCGTGTCGCGGACCAGCCCGTATTGCAGGGCGAAGACGATCGTCGGCAAGCCGAACAGCAGGCTGCTGTTGACCCACCGGTCCGCCGGCGCCGCGGTCGTACCAACCATTGCGCGGCGCGCCGGCAGCAGCAGGATGACGACGAAGAGCAGGAAGAAGGCGCACAGATACGCCTCGCTCATCGCAAAGGTCTCGGGCCGATAGCGCAGCACGCCCCACGTCGTCGCGACCGCGAAGGTGGCGACGAAGCCGATCAGGTTCAGCGAGCGCCAGGTCTTCGACCAGGCCACCGCGGCGATGCCGGCATCGAGGACGAGGTAGTAGGCGAAGAGCGCGGCCGCGTTGTCGGATCCGGTCGAGACGATCAGTGGCGTCGCGAAGCCGCCAAGCGCGCCGATCGTCGCCAGCGCGCGCGCATCCTGCAGAACGGCCAGCGCGGCGGCCAGCGTCGC
>JGI24140J50213_10001312_pt1 | contig 10994 bp, 9 predicted proteins | sample BarGraIncu00222A_FD_50213 | JGI IMG/M metagenome (IMG submission 50213) | reverse complement strand
GCGGCACGGCCACGAGCGGACGCTCGTCGACGACAGCTACAACGCCAACCCCGATTCGGTCCGCGCCGCCATCGACGTTCTCGCCGCGTTGCCGGCGCCGCGCTGGCTCGTCCTCGGCGACATGGGCGAGGTCGGCACGAATGGCCCCGCCTTCCATCGCGAGGTCGGTGCCTATGCGAAGGAGCGCGGCATCGACGCCTTGTGGACCGCCGGCCCCGAGAGTGCGAACACGGCCACCCCTTTCGACGGGGCACGCGCCTTCGCGAGCGTCGACGAGCTGGTCGGCGCGCTCGACGCAGCGCCCGCCTTCGCGACGGTGCTCGTCAAGGGCTCGCGTTTCATGCGGATGGAACGCGTCGTCGCGGCGCTCGAAGGCGTCGCCGCGGGAGACGCGCATGCGGCGTGAGCTCGCGAGCTTCGGGAGACGGCATGCTGCTTAGCCTGGCGCAATGGCTGCAGGCGAGCTCGCCCGAGTTCGGCTTCATGCGCGTCTTCCAGTACATCACTTTTCGCGCCGTGATGGCCGCGATGACCTCGCTCGTCATCGGCCTCGTCTTCGGGCCGTGGGTGATCCGGCGCCTGGCCTCGCTCAAGATCGGCCAGCCGATCCGCGCCGACGGCGTCGAATCGCATCACGCCAAGAGCGGAACGCCGACGATGGGCGGAGTGCTCATCCTGCTCGGCATCGGCGTCTCGACGCTGCTCTGGTTCGACTGGTCGAACCGGTTCGTGTGGATCGTCATGGTCGTGACGATCGGATTCGGCGCGATCGGCTGGGTCGACGACTGGCGCAAAGTCGTCGGCAAGAGCCCGGAAGGCATGCGCTCGGGCGAGAAATACTTCTGGCAGTCGGTGATCGGCGTCGTCGCCGCGCTGTACCTCGCCTTCAGCGTCAGCGAGACGTCGAACCTGCGCGTCCTCGAGCTGTTCCTGCGCTGGGTGCAGAGCGGCTTCTCGAACGACCTGCCGCCCAAGGCCGACCTGATCGTGCCCTTCTTCAAGACGGTCAGCTATCCGCTCGGCGTGTTCGGCTTCATCGCGCTGACCTACTTCGTGATCGTCGGCGCGAGCAACGCCGTCAACCTGACCGACGGGCTCGACGGCCTGGCGATCATGCCGGTCGTGATGGTCGGCTCGGCGCTCGGCGTCTTCGCCTACATCACGGGCAACTCGGTCTATTCGCGCTACCTGCTCTTCCCGTACATCCCGGGCGCCGGCGAGCTGCTCATCTTCTGCGCGGCGATGGCCGGGGCGGGCCTGGCCTTCCTCTGGTTCAACACGCATCCGGCGCAGGTCTTCATGGGCGACGTGGGCGCGCTGGCGCTCGGCGGCGCGCTCGGCACGATCGCCGTCATCACGCGCCAGGAAATCGTCCTCGGCATCATGGGCGGCGTGTTTGTCGCCGAGGCGCTCTCGGTGATGGCGCAGGTGCTCTGGTTCAAGTACACGCGGCGCCGCTACGGCGAGGGCCGGCGCATCCTGAAGATGGCGCCGCTGCACCACCACTTCGAGAAGTCCGGCTGGCAGGAGCCGCAGGTCGTCGTGCGCTTCTGGATCATCACGATGCTGCTCTGCCTGATCGGGCTCGCCAGCCTGAAGCTGAGATGAGCGAGACCGTTCCTGCGCTGCGCGACCGGACCGTGCTGGTGCTCGGCCTCGGCGACTCGGGCCTGGCGATGGCGCGCTGGTGCGCGAGCGCGGGCGCGAGCGTTCGCGTCTGGGACTCGCGCTCCGATCCGCCGCAGGCGGCGGCGCTCGCCGAGCACGTTCCGGCGGCGACACGGCTCGCTCCCGATCCCCTCGGCGCCGCCGACCTCGTCGGCGTCGACCGCATCCTGAAGAGCCCGGGCCTGGCGCCGCACGACGCGCGGATCGCCGCCTTGCTCGCCGCCGCCGGCGCGGCGGGAACGCCGGTGCAGGGCGAGCTCGACCTGTACGTCGAAGCACTCGAGCAGCTGCGCACGGACGCCGACTACGCGCCGAAGGTCGTCGCCATNACCGGAACGAACGGCAAGACGACGACGACGGCGCTGACGGCGCTCCTCGTCGAGCGCAGCGGCCGGCGCGTCGCCGCCGCCGGCAACATCGGCCCGACGATGCTGCAGACTCTTCGCCAGGCGATCGACGCCGGTCCGCGCGAGACGCTGCGCGAGCGCCTGCCCGAGGTCTGGGTCCTCGAGCTGTCGAGCTTCCAGCTTGCCGGCTCGGCGCGCTTCGACGCCGACGCGGCGGCGATCCTCAACCTCAGCGAAGACCACCTCGACTGGCACGGCTCGATGGCGGAGTACGCCCAGGCGAAGGCGAAGGTGTACGGCAGGCGCGCCGTCGTCGTCGTCAACCGCGACGACGCCGCGGCGCTGAAGCTCGTTCCCGCTCCCGAAGCGGTGCCGGCGAAGAAGGGGCGCGCNGCGCGCGTCGTGCCGCGCCGNGTCGTCACTTTCGGCGCGCATCCGCCCGAGCGGCCGGGCGACTGGGGCCTGGTCGTCGAGAACGACATGGCGTGGCTGGTGCGGGCGCGCGACGACGACGCGTCGCCGCGCGACCTCACGCTGCAGGTCCTGATGCCGGCCGACGCCCTGCGCATCCGCGGCCGGCACAACGCGCTGAACGCGCTCGCCGCGCTCGCCCTCGCCGACGCGATCGGCTGCCCGCTCGCGCCGATGCTGCACGCCTTGCGCGAGTACCGCGGCGAGCCGCATCGCGTCGAGCTCGTCGCCAGCGTCGACGGCGTCGACGCCTTCGACGACAGCAAGGGAACGAACGTCGGCGCGACCGTCGCCGCAATCGAGGGTCTCGGCGCCGATCGCGCCCCGGCCCGGCTCGTCGTCATCCTCGGCGGCGACGGCAAGGGGCAGGACTTCTCGCCGCTCGCGCCGGCGCTCGTTCGCCATGCGCGCGCCGTCGTCACGATCGGCCGCGACGCCGAAGCGATCGAGCGCGTCGCCGCCGCCGCGGGAGTCGCCTTCGAGCGCTGCGCGACGCTCGAGGGCGCGGTCGAGGCCGCGTTCGCGCGCGCCGAGCGCGGCGACGCCGTGCTTCTGAGCCCGGCCTGCGCCAGCCTCGACATGTTCCGCAACTACGCGCATCGCGCCGAGGTCTTCGTCGCGGCAGTCCGCGCCGTGGCCGCGCGCAAGGGGATCGTCGCGTGAGCGCCGCCGGCGTGCTGCAAACCTGGCGGGCGCGCCTGGGCGTCGCCGCGCCGAAGCGCGCGTCGCGCGCCGCCGCGCCGGCGCGGGAGCGCCGCGTCGTTCCCGAAGCGATCCCGGTGCGCGAATGGATCAGCGTCGATCACGGCCAGCCGGCGCGCCTGTCGAGCTTCGACCGAACGCTCGTCTGCGTCGTCGTCGCGCTGCTCGCCCTCGGTCTGGTCATGGTCTACAGCGCGTCGATCGCAATGCCAGACAACCCGAAGTTCGCGCGCTACACGCCGACCTACTTCCTGAACCGGCACATGCTGTTCCTGGCGATCTCGCTCGCCATCGCGCTGATCGTCGTCCAGGTGCCGGTCGCGATCTGGGAAAAGCTCTCGCCCTGGATCTTCGTCGCGGCGCTTCTCCTCCTCGTGCTGGTGCTGCTGCCCTTCGTCGGCAAGGGCGTCAACGGCGCGCGGCGCTGGATCCCCCTGGGCGTCATGAGCTTCCAGCCTTCGGAGCTGTGCAAGCTCGCGATCGCCATGTACGCCGCCGGCTACATGGTGCGGCGCATGGACGTGAAGGAGAACTTCGTCCGCGCCGTGCTGCCGATGGCGAGCGCGCTCGCCGTCGTCGGCCTGCTCCTGCTCGCCGAGCCCGACATGGGTGCCTTCCTCGTCATCGCGACGATCGCGATGGGCATCCTCTTTCTCGGCGGGGTCAACGGCCGCATGTTCATGATCATCAGTGCCGTTCTCGTCGGCGCCTTCGTGCTGATGATCACGCTGTCGGACTGGCGCCGCGAGCGCATCTTTGCCTACCTCAACCCGTGGGACGACAAGTACACGCTCGGCAAGGCGTACCAGCTCTCGCACTCGCTGATCGCCTTCGGCCGCGGCGAGATCTTCGGCCAGGGTCTCGGCTCGAGCATCGAGAAGCTCCACTACCTGCCCGAAGCGCATACCGACTTCCTGCTTGCCGTGATCGGCGAGGAGCTCGGCTTCGTCGGCGTCGCCGCCGTGATCTTCGCCTTCTTCTGGCTGGCGCGCCGGCTCTTCCACATCGGCCGCCAGGCGATCGCCCTCGACCGCGTCTTTGCCGGGCTGTTCGCGCAGGGCGTCGGCATCTGGGTCGGCGGCCAGGCGTTCATCAACATGGGCGTCAACCTGGGCGTGCTGCCGACCAAGGGCCTGACGCTGCCGCTGATGAGCTACGGCGGCTCGGCGATCGTCATGAACATGATCGCCCTGGCCATCGTCATCCGCATCGATATTGAAAATCGCCAACTCATGCGCGGAGGCCGCGCATGAAGCGCCACCTGGTCGTCATGGCTGCCGGCACCGGCGGGCACGTCATTCCGGGGCTGGCCGTCGCGCGCGAGATGGTCTCGCGCGGCTGGAGCGTGAGCTGGCTCGGAACGACCACGGGCATGGAGAACCGGCTCGTCCCGCCGGCGGGCTTCGCTCTCGACCGGCTCGCCTTCTCCGGCTTGCGCGGCAAGGGCGTGCTCGGCAACCTCGTCGGTGTGCTGCGCATGCTCGGCGCGGTGGCGGTGGCGTGGTCGCTGCTGCGCCGGCGCGGCGCGGCGGCGGTGCTCGGCATGGGCGGCTACGTCTGCTTTCCCGGCGGCTGGGCGGCCAAGCTGCTCGGTCGCCCGCTCGTGCTCATGAATGCCGATGCCGGCCTGCTGCTCAGCAATCGCGCGCTGTTGCCGGCAGCGCAGCGGATCGCCTTCGGCTTCCCCGGGGCGTCGGCGCAGCGCGCGGGAGCGAAGGCAGTCGTGACCGGCAACCCGGTGCGCCCGGAGATCGAGGCCATGGCCGCGCCGGACGCGCGCTTTGCCGGTCGCGAAGGAGCGCTACGCCTGCTCGTCGTCGGCGGCAGCCTGGGCGCCAAGGTGCTCAACGACTGTGTCCCCGCAGCGCTGGCCCTGCTGACGAGCGAGGCACGGCCGCGCGTCACGCATCAGAGCGGCGAGGCCCGCGCGGACGCGGTTCGCGCCGCCTACGCGGATCGCGCGATCGATGCGACGGTTCGCCCCTTCATCGACGACATGGCCGGCGAGCTCGCGGACTGCGACGTGATCGTCTGCCGCGCCGGCGCGATCACGGTGAGCGAGCTGTGCGCGGCCGGCGTCGCCGCGGTCCTCGTTCCGCTCGTCGTCAGCACGACCGCGCACCAGCGCGACAACGCGGCGTGGCTGGCCGGGCACGGCGCCGCGATCCACCTGCCGCAGGCCGAGCTCTCGCCGCGCCGGCTTGCCGACCTCATCGCCGGCCTGACGCGTGACGCCCTGCTGGCGATGGCGACGAAGGCGCGCGCGCTGGCGCGGCCGCACGCGGCCGCGCGCGTCGCCGACGAGATCGAAAGGCTGGTCGCCGCATGAAGCACGCGGTCAAGCACATCCACTTCCTGGGCTCGACGGCCGCGAAGCGGACGGCGATCGTCATTTCTGCGGGGCTTGCCCCCGATGCCGGCGAAGTGGCTCGGTCATGAAGCACGCCGTCAAGCACATCCACTTCGTCGGCATCGGGGGGGCCGGCATGAGCGGCATTGCCGAGGTGCTGCACAACCTCGGCTACCAGGTCTCGGGCTCCGACCAGAGCGAGAGCGCGACGACGCGCGCGCTCGCCGGACGCGGCATCCGCGTCGCGATCGGCCACGATGCCGCACACATCGCCGGCGCCGAAGCCGTCGTCATCTCGAGCGCCGTGAAGGGTGACAACCCGGAGGTCATCGCCGCGCGCAGCAAGCGCATTCCGGTCGTTCCGCGCGCCGTCATGCTCGCCGAGCTGATGCGCCTGAAGCAGGGCATCGCCATCGCCGGGACGCACGGCAAGACGACGACGACCTCGCTCGTCACCAGCGTGCTCGCCGAGGCCGGGCTCGATCCGACCTTCGTGATCGGCGGCCGGCTCAACGCCGCCGGCGCCAATTCGCGTCTCGGCGCCGGCGACTACATCGTCGTCGAGGCCGACGAGTCGGACGCGTCGTTCCTCAACCTGCTGCCGGTGATGGCGGTCGTGACGAACATCGACGCCGATCACATGGACACCTACGGCCACGACTTCGCGAAGCTGAAGCAGGCCTTCGTCGACTTCATCCACAAGATGCCGTTCTACGGCGCCGCCATCCTCTGCACCGACGATCCGGGCGTGCGCTCGATCGTGCCGATGGTCTCGCGGCCGATCGTCAGCTATGGGCTAGGCGCCGACGCGATGATCCGCGCCGTCGACGTCGTCGCCGACGCGATGACGATGCGCTTTCGGGTGCAGCGCAGGAACGGGGTGCGCATGCCCGACCTGGCGGTGACGCTGAACCTGCCCGGCGATCACAACGTGCTGAACGCGCTGGCGGCGATCGCCGTTGCCGCCGAGCTCGAGCTGCCCGACGCGGCCGTGGTCAAGGGCCTGGCCGAGTTCGACGGCGTCGGCCGGCGCTTCCAGAGCTACGGCGAGCACCCGGCCGCCGACGGCGCCGGCAGCTTCGCCCTGATCGACGACTACGGCCACCATCCGGTCGAGATGGCGGCGACGCTGGCGGCCGCGCGCGGCGCCTTTCCCGGCCGTCGCATCGTCCTCGCCTTCCAGCCGCACCGCTACACGCGAACGCGCGATTGCTTCGAGGACTTCGTCAAGGTGATCGGCAGCGCCGACGCGGTCCTGCTCGCCGAGGTCTACGCCGCGGGCGAGGCGCCGATCGTCGCCGCCGACGGCCGCTCGCTGGCGCGCGCCCTGCGCGTCGCCGGCAAGGTCGACCCGGTCTTCGTCGACGACATCGGCGCGATGGCCGCGACCATCGTCGAGCAGGCGAAGGCCGGCGACGTCGTCATCGCGATGGGCGCGGGCTCGATCGGTCAGGTCGCGGCGCAGGTCGTCGAGCTCCTGGAGAAGACGCCGTGACAGGCGCAGCGAAGAGCGCGCCGACGCGGCGCCGGGCCGCTCCCCGGCCCGGCCGCTCTCCTTCGCGCGGCAGCGCCGCGGCGAAGGCCGCGTCGCGCCATGTGGCTGCATTGGGCAAGGTCGCCGTCCTCATGGGCGGCGCCTCGGCCGAACGCGAGATCTCGCTGATGTCCGGCACCGGGGTGCTCGCGGCGCTGCGTTCGCAAGGCGTCGACGCGCACGCCTTCGATCCGGCCGAGCGCGATCTCGGCGAGCTGAAGAAGGAAGGCATCGCGCGTTGCTTCATCGCCTTGCACGGCCGCCACGGCGAAGACGGGAGCGTCCAGGGTGCGCTCGAGTTGCTCGGCATTCCATACACCGGCTCGGGCGTGATGGCGTCGGCGATCGCCATGGACAAGGTGATGACCAAGCGCCTCTGGATCGCCGAGGGGCTGCCGACGCCGCGCTTCGTGCGCCTCGCCGAAGGCGAGCAGGGCCGCGAGCAGACGCGCGCCGTTCCCGACGTGCTCGGGCTGCCCCTGGTCGTCAAGCCGCCGCGCGAAGGCTCGTCGATCGGCATCACGAAAGTCGCCGGCTATTCCGGCATGCAGGGCGCCGTCGAGCTGGCGGCGCGCTACGACGCCGACGTGCTGTGCGAGGAGTTCATCGACGGCGACGAGTTGACCTGCCCGGTGCTGGGCGTTGGCCCGGGCGCACGCGCCTTGCCGGTCGTACGCATCGTCGCGCCCGAAGGCGAGTACGACTATCACAACAAGTACTTCACCGACGTCGTTCGCTACGAGTGCCCGTGCGGCGCCCTCAGCGCGGCCGAGACGGCCGAGGTCGAGCGGCTCGTCCTCGCCGCCTACCGCACGCTCGGCTGCCGCGGCTGGGGCCGCGCCGATCTGATGCTGCGCAGCAGCGATCGCAAACTCTTCCTGCTCGAGATGAACACCTCGCCGGGAATGACGACGCACTCGCTCGTGCCGATCTCGGCGCGCGCCGCGGGAATCAGCTACGCGCAGCTGTGCCTCGAGCTCGTCGCCGCGGCGGCGCTCGATTCCGATCCGGCGCGCCTGGCCGCCGGCAGGAGGAGCTAAAGCGTGGCCCGCTCCGCCGCCTTGTCCTCGCGCGACCTCCCGGCGCCTGCCGACGTGCGCTTCATGAATGCGACGGCAAGCCTGCTCGCCTTCGTCGCCGCGCTCCTCGTCGCCGCGACGGTGCTGCTCTGGCTGGCGCGCCAGCCGTTCTTCGCGATCCGCTCGATCAGCGTCGACGGCGACGTCGGCCGCAACAGCGTCTCGACGATCCGCGCCAACGCGGCGCCGAAGCTGGCGGGCAACTTCCTGACGCTCGATCTCGGCTCGGTGCGACGGGCTTTCGAAACGGTGCCGTGGGTGCGTCACGCCGTCGTGCAACGGGTCTGGCCGAACCGCCTGCGCGTGCGCCTCGAAGAGCATCGGCCGGTCGCCTTGTGGGCCGGCAGCGAGCCGGGCAGCGAGAAGCTCGTCAACAGCTTCGGCGAAGTGTTCGAGGCCAACGTCGGCGACGTCGAGGACGAAACCTTGCCGACGCTCGAGGGCCCGGACGGCAGCTCGGCGCACCTGCTGGCGATGCAGGACCGGCTCGGCCCCGTCTTCGCCCGGCTCGAAGCGCGAGTCGACGCGCTGCAGCTCTCCAGCCGCGGCTCGTGGCAGGCGACGCTCGACAGCGGTGCCGTCGTCGAGATCGGCCGCGGCGGCGACGACGAGATCGTCGCGCGCGCGTCGCGCTTCGTCGCGACGGTTCGCCAGGTGATCTCGCGCTACCAGAGGCCGCTCGAATACGCCGACCTGCGCCACACCGACGGCTACGCGGTGCGCCTGCGCGGCATCTCGACGACGCTGCCGGCGGCCGGCAAGTCAACACAAAAGAAATAGAGGGCAAGCAATGAACTACCCCCACGCTCACTTCGTTCGCTGCTCCCCGAGGGGGCGCTCAGCGCCCTTCGGGCGGCCGGGCGGGCGCTGAAATGGCCAAGGAAGCGAAGGATCTCGTCGTCGGGCTCGACATCGGCACCGCCAAGGTGATGGCGGTCGTTGCCGAGGTGATGCCCGACGGCGAGCTGCGCATCGCCGGCCTCGGCAGCGCGCCGGCGCATGGCCTGAAGCGCGGCGTCGTCGTCAACATCGACGCCACCGTGCAGTCGATCCAGCAGGCGCTGAAAGAGGCCGAGATGATGGCCGACTGCAAGATCACGCGGGTCTACACCGGCATCACCGGCAGCCACATCCGCGGCCAGAACTCGACCGGCATGGTGATCGTCCGCGACAAGGAAGTGACTCCGGTCGACGTGACGCGCGTCGTCGAGACGGCCAAGGCGATCAACATCCCGAACGACCAGCGGCTGCTCCTGGTCGAGCCGCAGGAGTTCGTGATCGACGGCCACGAGGTGAAGGAGCCGATCGGCATGAGCGGGGGCCGGCTCGAGGTCAAGGTGCACATCGTCACCGGAGCGCAGAGCGCGGCCGAGAACATCGTCAAGTGCGTGCGCCGCTGCGGCCTCGAGGTCGACCAGCTGGTGCTCAACCCGAGCGCGTCGAGCCACGCCGTGCTGACCGACGACGAGAAGGACCTCGGCGTCGCGCTCGTCGACATCGGTGCGGGAACGACCGACGTCGCGATCTTCACCGACGGCTCGATCCGGCACACGGCCGTGATCCCGATCGCCGGCGACCTGATCACGAGCGACATCGCGATGGCCTTGCGCACGCCGACCAAGGACGCCGAGGAGATCAAGGTCGAGTACGGCGTCGCCAAGCAGCTCCTCGCCGACCCGAACGAGCAGCTCGAGGTGCCCGGCCTCGGCGACCGACCGCCGCGCATGTTGTCCAGGCAGGCCCTGGCCGGGGTGATCGAGCCGCGCATCGAGGAGATCTATTCGCTGGTGCACCAGGTGATCCGCGAGAGCGGCTACGAGGAGCTGCTGTCGAGCGGCATCGTCATCACCGGCGGCGCCGCCGTCATGCCGGGAATGATCGAGCTCGGCGAAGACATCTTTCTCAAACCCGTCCGCAAGGGCACGCCGCTCTATCGCGGCGCCCTGCACGACATGGTCGCCAACCCGCGTTCCGCCACCGTGATGGGCCTGCTCGAGGAAGCGCGGATCGCGCGCACCCGCGGCCAGCGCGCCGCGCAGCAGGCGGGCTCGGTGAAGACGATGTTCGGCCGCGCCAAGGACTGGTTCCTCGGCAACTTTTGAAAAAGGGGAACCGGTCATGACCCTGAATCCGCCGTGCCTGAACGCTTGCTTGCCCCACTCTCACGATCCGCCACCGAGCGGATGACCCCTGAACGCCCACGAAAGAACAGCAAAACGTATTTCGAAGATTGAAGACGACTCAAACGGCAACTGCAAAGAAGGATTGGAGCTACAGATGGCAATCGAAATGATCGAAGAGTTCACGATGGGCACGCAGATCAAGGTGATCGGCGTCGGCGGAGGCGGCGGCAACGCCGTCGAGCACATGATCGACGAAGGCGTGCAGGGGGTCGACTTCGTCTGCGCCAACACCGACGCGCAGGCGCTCAACCGCTCGGCGGCGCACCACCTGATCCAGCTCGGGTCGACCGGCCTCGGCGCCGGCGCCAAGCCGGAGGCCGGCAAGGCGGCGGCGGAAGAGGCGGTCGACCGGATCCGCCAGTCGATCGAAGGCGCGCACATGCTCTTCATCACCGCCGGAATGGGCGGCGGCACGGGCACCGGCGCGGCGCCGGTGATCGCCCGCGTGGCGCGCGAGATGGGCATCCTCACGGTCGGCGTGGTCACCAAGCCCTTCGAGTTCGAAGGGCCGCGCCGCCTGAAGGCCGCCGACGCCGGCGTCGCCGAGCTCGAGGCGAACGTCGATTCGCTGATCGTCATCCTCAACGACAAGCTGCTCGACGTGCTCGGCGACGACGTGACGCAGGACCAGGCCTTCGCCCACGCCAACGACGTGCTGAA
>JGI24140J50213_10001311_pt1 | contig 11006 bp, 12 predicted proteins | sample BarGraIncu00222A_FD_50213 | JGI IMG/M metagenome (IMG submission 50213) | reverse complement strand
GCCGCCTTGGCGTGCGACCGGGTGGCCGCCTTGGCGTGCGACCGGGTCGCCGCACCCGCGGCCTCGCCGACCCCGGCGGCAGCTGTTGCGGCCAGCAGGACGAGGGCTGCGGCCATGGCCAGCAGCCGGCGGCGGGGACGTACGGGGCGTGGATCGGGCCTACGGCGATGCGTCATGGAGCATGTCTAGCCAGCGAAAGGTCAACGCTCGGATAACAGGACGCTAGGGCTCGGCCCCAGGCTGGCCCGTGCTCACCCAGCGTGGTCACTCGTGTGCATTAGAGCAAAGGAAAGGGTCAAGGGAGCGGTCGGACTGCGTAGCTGAGGTAGACCACGCCACCGGCGAAGCGGGTCGTGTCGAGCAGCTCGAGGTCGAGCCGACGCCCGCCCGGAAGCGCCCTCGTCCCCCCGCCGACGACGACGGGCGTGAGGAACAGGTGCAGCTCGTCGACCAGTCCTGCCGCCAGCGCCGCGGCCGCGAGTCCAGCTCCGCCGATCGACAGGTCGCGCGCCGCCACCGTCTTCAGCTCCCGCACCGCCTCGGCATCGAAGACCCGCTCGACCGTCGTCCGCGCCGTGGAGACCGTCGCCAGCGTCGTGGAGTAGACGACCTTGTCGGCGGCCTGCCAGATCTNCGTGAAGTCGCGCACCACGTCGGGCTGGTTCGCGCGCGCCGGCGCCGTCTCCCAGAACGCCATGACCTCGTACATCCGCCGCCCGTACAGGTAGGTGCCGATGGTGCGCTCGAGGTCGTTGACGAACGCGAAGACCTCCTCGTCCGGCGCCGCCCAGTCAAACCCGCCGCCAGCGTCCGCCACGTAGCCGTCGAGCGACATGATGGCCGAGTAGACCAGCCTGACCATCCCGACCCCCTTACAGCGGCGTGACGTACGCCCCGGAGATGCCGCCGTCCACCAGGAAGTTGGCCGCCGTGATGAACGACGAGTCGTCGCTCGCGAGGAAGGCGACCGCCGCCGCGATCTCCGACGGTTCCGCGAAGCGGCCGAACGGGATGTGCACCAGCCGCCGCGCCGCACGCTCCGGGTCCTTGGCGAACAGCTCCTGCAGCAGGGGGGTGTTGACCGGGCCAGGGCTCAGCGCGTTGACCCGGATGCCCTCGCGGGCGAACTGCACGCCGAGCTCGCGGGACATCGCGAGCACCCCGCCCTTGGATGCGGTGTACGAGATCTGCGACGTCGCCGCCGCCATCGTCGCGACGAACGACGCCGTGTTGATGATCGAGCCCTTCCCGGCCCGCTGCATGTACGGGATGACCGCCTTGCAGCCGAGGAAGACCGACGTCAGGTTGACCTCCTGCACCCGGCGCCAGGCGTCGAGCCCGGTGACCAGGATGGAGTCGTCGTCGGGGGGCGAGATGCCCGCGTTGTGGAAGGCGATGTCGATGCGTCCGTAGGTGTCGAACGCAGTCGCGTACATCCGTTCGTTGTCCTCGGGACTCGTCACGTCGGCCGAGACGAACAGGCCACCGAGCTCGGCGGCGATCGACGTCCCCGCGTGGGCGTTCATGTCGACGACGACGATGGTCGCGCCCTCGGACGCGAGCCGCTGCGCGGACGCCAGACCGATCCCGCTGGCACCACCGGTGATGAGGGCGACGCGGCCTTCCAGACGCTTCATGAGCTCCCAGCTCCTGCTTGTGAGAAGAAGACGTTCTTGGTCTCGGTGAAGGCATCCACGGCGTCGGGCCCGAGCTCGCGCCCGAGGCCCGACTGCTTGTACCCGCCGAACGGCGTCGAGTAGCGCACCGACGAGTGGCTGTTGACCGACAGGTTGCCGGCCTCCACAGCACGGGACACACGCATCGCCCGGCCGAGGTTCTGGGTCCAGATGGACCCGGACAGGCCGTACTCCGAGTCGTTGGCGATCCGGATCGCATCGGCCTCGTCGTCGAACGGCAGCACGACGACGACCGGGCCGAAGATCTCCTCGCGCACGGTCCGGTCGTGCTCCGACACCGGCGCGAGAACCGTTGGCGGGTACCAGAACCCGGGCCCCTCGGGTGCTGTACCCGTGAACGCGACCGGTGACCCCTCTGGCACGTACGACGCAACCGTCTCCCACTGGCCGCGCGACACGAGCGGCCCCATCTCGGACGTGTCGAGGGTCGGGTCCTCGACGCGCACACCCTTGACCGCAGGTTCGAGCAGCTCCATGAACCGCTCGTACGCGGACCGTTGCACGAGGATCCGCGAGCGGGCGCAGCAGTCCTGGCCCGCGTTGTCGAACACGCCGTAGGGCGCCGTCGCCGCCGCCTGCTCCAGGTCGGCGTCGGCGAAGACGATGTTCGCGCTCTTGCCGCCCAGCTCGAGCGTCACCCGCTTGACCTGGTCGGCACAGCCCCGCATGACCTGCTTGCCGACGGTCGTCGAACCGGTGAAGACCACCTTGCGCACGGCCGGATGGTCGACGAACCGCTGCCCGACGATCGACCCCTTCCCGGGGATCACGGTGAACACGCCCTCGGGGATGCCGGCCTCGACGGCCAGCTCACCGAGCCGGATCGCGGTGAGAGGGGTCAGCTCGGCCGGCTTCAGGACGACGGTGTTGCCCGCTGCGAGCGCCGGCGCGAAGCCCCAGCCCGCGATCGGCATCGGGAAGTTCCACGGCACGATGACGCCGATGACACCGAGCGGCTCCTTGAACGTGATGTCTACGCCGCCAGCCACCGGGATCTGCCGCCCGAACATCCGCTCGGGCGCGGCGCTGTAGTAAGCCAGGACGTCGCGTACGTTGCCGGCCTCCCAGCGGGCGTTGCCGATGGTGTGGCCGGAGTTGGCGACCTCCAGCTGGGCCAGCTCCTCGAGGTGCGCATCGACCTGCTCGGAGAACCGCCGCAGCAGCCGGCCGCGGTCAGCAGGGGCCACCTCACGCCATGCGGGAAAGGCTTGCTGCGCAACAGCTATCGCCTCGTCGGCTCCGGCAGCATCGGCGTGCGCCACCGTGGTGACGATCTCCTCGGTCGCCGGGTTCACGACCTCGTGCATGACAGTCACGCCACTCACATCCGCTCGAAGGACCGGAATCGTTCCCAGTCGGTGATGGACCGACCGAAGGCGTCGAGCTCGACCCTCGCCATGTTGGCGTAGTGGGCCACCACGTCGTCGCCGAACGTCTCGCGCACCCACTCGCTCGACTCCCACAGCTCGAGCGCCTTGCCGAGGGAGTCCGGCACCCGCTCGGCTCCTGAGTCGTAGGCGTTGCCGCCGAAGGCCGGCTCGAGCTCCAGCCCTCGCTCGATCCCGTCGAGCCCCGACGCGACCATGCCCGCCACCGCGAGGTACGGGTTGACGTCGCCGCCAGGAACCCGGTTCTCCAGCCGCAGACCCGGGCCGTGCCCGACGAGGCGGAACGCGCAGGTCCGGTTGTCGCGACCCCACTTGATGGCGGTCGGCGCGAACGACCCGGCCTGGTAGCGCTTGTAGGAGTTGATGTTCGGCGCGAAGAGCAGCGTGAGGTCACGCATGTGCGCCAGCTGGCCGGCGACGAAGGCACGGCCGACGTCGCTCATCCCGAAGTCGTGGTCAGCGTCGTCGGCCATCACCAGCGCGCCGTCGGTCCCGCGGAACGACAGGTGGATGTGGCAGGAGTTGCCCTCGCGCTCGTTGAACTTGGCCATGAAGGTCAGCGAGCAGCCCTCCTGTGCCGCGATCTCCTTCGCCCCGTTCTTGTAGATGACGTGGTTGTCGCAGGTGCCCAGCGCCTCGGTGTACTTGAAGGCGATCTCGTGCTGGCCGAGGTTGCACTCGCCCTTGGCCGACTCGACGACGAGCCCGGCACCGGTCATGTCGTTTCGGATGCGTCGCAGCAGCGGTTCGATCCGGGCCGTACCGAGCATGGAGTAGTCGACGTTGTAGAGGTTGGCCGGCGTCAGTCCGCTGTAGCCGGCCCGCCAGGCCTCCTCGTACGTGTCACGGAACACGATGAACTCGAGCTCGGTACCGACGTAGGCCTTCATCCCCGCGGCGGAGAGGCGAGCCAGCTGGCGCCGCAGGATCTGGCGCGGCGAGGCGACGACGTCGCTGCCGTCCTCCCACTGCAGGTCGGCGAGAAGGGAGACCGTGCCCTCCTGCCACGGCACCCTCGCGAGGGTGTCGAGGTCCGGCTTCATCACGAAGTCGCCGTACCCCGTCTCCCACGAGCTCATCGCGTAGCCGCCGACGGTGTTCATGTCGATGTCCACCGCGAGCAGGTAGTTGCAGCCCTCGGTCCCGTGGTCGAGCACGGTCTCGAGGAAGTAGTCCGCGTGCAGCCGCTTCCCCTGCAGCCGGCCTTGCATGTCGGTGATCATCACGAGAACCGTGTCGACGGTCCCGGCCGCGATGTCTGCCTTCAGCTGGTCCACCGTGAGCACAGGGGTTCGGCTCATCTCACTCTCCTCTCATCGACGGGCGCGATCACGCGAACAATGGTTCGAAAGCGTATGTTTACCATGCCCGAGGCTCCCGCGGAGGGTCAGGCGAGGAAGCCGCGCAGCAGCGCCGACGTGCCGTCGCAGTGAGCCTCCATGGCCCGCCTGGCGCGACCGGGGTCGCGGTCCAGGATCGCCTCGACGATCTCCGCGTGCTGCCGGTTCGAGTGCGCGATGTTGCGGCGCAGCACGGGGATCGCTGCCAGCAGCTCGCCGACCCGCAGCTGGACGTCGACGACGGCTGCCAGCAGCGAGTCGGAGCCGGCCATCCCGGCGATCAGCAGGTGCAGCCGGGAGTCCGCCCCACGGCGACCCCGGTCGTCCGGGGCGTCGCTGCACGCCTCGAGGGCCGCCTGCAGCGCAGCGCGGTCCGCCGGGGAGAGGTCCCTGGTCGCGGCGAAGGCCGCTGCCCCGGGCTCGACCACGCGCCGGAAGTCGAGCGCGTCCTGCAGCCGGTTGCCCATGGCCCGGGCGATCTCGGTCGCGTTCGTCAGGCCGGGACGCACCGAGTACGTGACGAACGTCCCGCCGCCACGACCGCGCCGCGTCTCCACGTAGCCGGCCTGGCGCAGGGCCTCGAGCGCCTCCCGGAGCGTCGTACGACCGACCTGCAGCGCCTGGGCGAGCTCGCGCTCGGGGGGCAGCCGGTCGCCGTTCGGGATGACGCCGAGCTTGATCGTCTGGACGAGCCGCTCGACCGCGGTCTCGAACGCGTTGCCGTCGCGTACCGGGCGCAGCAGCGAGGTCGGCATGACGGTGGCCATGGCGCACATGATCCCTGCTGGCGGGCCCGTCCGCTCGCGATTGGCCGACCAGGTCGCGCGGCCTAGCGCGGACCGGCGAGGCCGCCGACGATCTCCAGGAAGTCGGGCCCGAGCAAGATCGCCCGAGCGGCGTCGTACTTGGCCATCCCCCACGTCCAGAAGTCGAAGTCGATCGGCGAGACGCCGTCCTGGATGGAGGCCCAGAGGGTCCAGCCGTAGTGCGCCAGCAGCGTCCACGCGCGCGCCCTGGCCAGCTTCACGGGGTCGTCGCTGCCCCAGTACGCGGTCACGAGCGCCGCTGTCGCGTCGATCGACAGCTCCGCCTCGCTCGCCAGGTTGCCCAGCTCGAAGCTGGCCTCGTTCATCCCGCCGTACTCGTAGTCGATGATCCAGATCGCGTCGCCCGCGTCGATGAAGTTGCCGGCCAGCAGGTCGTTGTTGCACGGCACCAGCGGCTCGTTGCCGGCGGCCATCGCGTCCTCGACCGCCTCGATGCGCGGGGCGAGCTCGAGGTAGTCAGGCGGCAGCCGGAACCCGTTGCCGGTCACGATGTCCAGGTAGCGGCGCCGGATCGCGCGCATGTCGAACACGCCCGCGAACTCCGGCCCGGCATGCAGCCGGCGGACCGCGGCCGCGATCCGCGGGATGGTCGCAGCGTCGCGCACGTCGTCGGCGGTCAGCGTGCGCCCCGAGAGGAACCCCACCACCAGCACGTTGGCGTCGGGGAGCGCCTCGACCACCGGGGCACCCACCCCGGCCTCCCACGCCATGCGGGTGTTGTGCCGCTCGTTGGCCCGGTCGATCGCGAGCAGCCCCGACTCGTTCGACGAGACGCGCACGACGTAGTCGCCGACCGGGTCGCCGTCGGTGGTCGTCACGCGGTAGTTGCGGTTGGTCAGCCCGCCACCGAGCTCGACCACGTCGTACGCATGCCCGGCCAGCACCTGGAGGCGGCCGAGCAGCGCCGCGACGTCCGGCGGGATCATGCGGGGTCGGGGCCGGCTGGACCGAGATGGCCCCGGACGAACCGCGCGACCAGCTCGGGGTGCTCCATCTGCGCGACGTGCCCGGTGCCCGGGAGCACGACGACGGTCGACTCCGGGAACGCCAGCTTGGCCTTCGGCGCGATGCGTGACGACACCAGCTTGTCCTCCCGCCCGTACAGCAGCAGGGTCGGCGCCGTGACGCGGCTGGCCTGCTCCCACGGCGCCGACGAACCCTTCGCGAAGAACGAGTTGACCAGCCCGCGGGTCGACGCAGCCATGGCGTCGACCGCGTAGGGCAGCGTGGCCCGGCGCTCGATCTCCACGACGGCCTGGGCCAGCCGCTCGGGCGACACCGACGACGGGTCGGCGTAGACGAGGTCGAGGAGCCCCTTCGCCCGTTCCGTCGGCGACATGTCGAGCAGCTTGCGGGACAGCAGCGGTCCGACCCCGGGAAGGGCCATCAGACCGACCTGCGTACGCCAGCGCCCTGGCCGAAAGCTCGGCAGCGCCGGCGAGACCAGCGTGAGCGTCCTGACCAGGTCGGGCCGGCTCGACGCCACGTAGGTGCTGACCGCGCCGCCGAGGGAGTTGCCGAACAGGTGGACCGGTCCACGCCCGTCCTGCTCGATGAGCGCGATGATCGCCCTGGCATGGCCACCGACCGAGTAGTCGCCGTCGTCTGGCGGGGGCGAGTACCCGAAGCCGGGCAGGTCGGGAGCCCGCGACGCGAGCCGGTCCGACAGCAGGCTCATGAGGTCGGTCCAGTTCAGGGCCGAGCCACCGAGGCCGTGGACGAGAACGGCGGGCGCGAGACCGGGCTCGGGCGGGTCGGGAGCGGTACGGACCGAGAGCGTCCAGCCGGGGAGGTGGACCGCCTCCGCCGGCCATGCCGGGACTGTCGGGGCTGTCGGGACTGCGGGGACTGCCGGGGGCGCCGCGTCAGGCGAAGAAGGGCTCACGCGAAGACAAGGTACGTCTCGATCCGGCGGTTGAGGGCATCCAGGGTCGCTCGGATCACGGCCTGTCGCGCGTCCTCGCGCACGGCGCTGACCCCGGTGAGGCGCTCGCTGCCGTACTTGGTGATCATCGAGATCTCCACGACGATCGCGCGGTCGGTGCCGAGCGAGGTCGTCTCGAGGTGCTCGAGCTCGAACCGCAGCTCCCCGCCGACGGCCTCCTCCACCGCGCGCAGGGTCGCGAGGGCGACCGACCGGTGCACGCTCGACGGGGTCGACGCCGCCCCGGCGCTGCCGGTGTGGGCGCGCCCGTCGATCTCGAGCGTCACCTCGCTGGTGACGCCCTCACGGGCGGACACCAGCTGCATGCGCTGGATCAGCAAGCGGGCGCCACGGTCCTCGGCGGCCTCGGCGGAAGGCGCCTCGTCGACCGGCTGGGCTGCCGCCGTGGCGACACTCCCGGCCGGCTCGTCGGCATCGCCCACCTTGCCCGCGACGTGCGCGATCGACTCGAGTGTGCGGCGCGGGAGCGCCTCCTCGACGACCTGGACGCGGCCCGCGTCGACGCCGAGGCCGAACCGGTCACCGAGCAGCCGGTGGACGGTCGTCGCGACCAGGACCTCGTCGGCACCCGCGGTCAGCTGCAGCCGGAGCGTGCCAGGGCCGCCGGACGGGTCCGGCAAGATTTCGGCATCAGAAACACCGGCCACGGCGCGTAGCGCTGCAACCACTTGGACGGTGTCGGTGCCCAGGCCCCCCAGGCTCATGATGCGAGTGTGACATTCCGGGTCAACCGGCAGGACCCGGCCACCGGACGTTCGCCCGCTCGGCGTATCAACGCCCTAGGGGTCGTCACGCTCTGCGTTCGGTCCGTGCCGCTTTGGCAGCGTCGACACTCGCCCGGAGGGCAGCCATCAGGTCCACGACCGTCCCGTCGCCGCCCTCGGCAGCAGCCGGGGCGACGACCTCGCGGCCCTCGACCTTGGCGTCGATCAGCTGCTGCACGGCCTCGCGGTACTGGTCGGTGAACTCCTCGGGGTCGAAGTCGGCGGCCAGCGCATCGATCAGGCTCTGCGCCATCGCGACCTCCTGCGGCCGTACCGACACGTCCTCCTTGAGCACCTCGAAGTCGGCCGCCCGGATCTCGTCCGGCCACAGCATCGTCTCGAGGACGAGGACGCCGTCCTTGGCGCGCAGGCAGCCCAGCGACTCGCGCTGCCGCAGCGCCACCTTGACCACTGCGACGCGCTCCGCCTGCTCCAGCGCTCGCAGGAGCAGCACGTACGCCTTGTGGGCCGCCTGCTCCGGCTCGAGGTAGTAGGACTTCGCGAAGTACATCGGGTCGACCTGCGCGAGCGGGACGAACGACAGCACCTCGACCGTCTTCTGCGTGGCCAGCGGGAGGTCTGCGAAGTCGTCGTCGGTGAGCACCACGACCTCGCCCGACGGAAGCTCGTAGCCCTTGGCGATCTCGGAGTAGGGAACCTCCTCGCCGTCGGCAGCGGCCACCCGCTTGTACTTGATCCGGCTGCCGTCGCTGCGACGCACCTGGTGGAAGGCGACGTCCTTCTCCTCGGTCGCCGAGTACAGCCGCACCGGGATCGTGACCAGCCCGAAGGACACCGCGCCCTTCCAGATCGTGCGCATGACACCTCCAGGCTCCGGCCGCCGACATTGTCGGTGCACCCAGGCTAGCGTCGTCCCCATGCCTGCACCGGGAGTCGGGGCGAGAGTGCCCGTCGAGGTCGACGGCCGGCTGCTCACCCTGTCCAACCTGGACAAGGTGCTGTACCCACCAGGGCCGGGGCACGACGGCTTCAGCAAGGCCGAGGTCGTCGACTACTACACCCGCGTGGCTCCGGTGCTGCTGCCGCACGTGGCCGGACGTCCGGCGACGTTCACCCGCTGGCCCGACGGCGTCGAGGGGAAGGCCTTCTTCGAGAAGAACGCACCGTCGCACACGCCCGAGTGGGTGCGGCGGGTACGACTGCCGTCGCCAGGCTCGGGGATGGGCCGCAGCACCATCGACTACGTCGTCGTCGACGACCTGCCGACGCTGGTCTGGGCGGCCAACCTGGCCGCGCTGGAGCTGCACGTGCCGCAGTGGCGGGTCTCCGCGGACGGCGCCGTTCTCGACCCCGACCTGCTCGTGCTCGACCTCGACCCGGGACCGCCGGCGACCGTCGTCGAGTGCTCCGCCGTCGCCCTGCTGCTCCGTGACCTCCTCGCCGCCGACGGCCTGACCGCGTACCCGAAGACGAGCGGCTCCAAGGGGATGCAGCTCCTCGTCCCGCTGGAGCCGACCCCGGCGGGACGAACGAGCGACTACGCGAAGTGGCTAGCCGCGACGCTGGCGCACTCCCACCCGGACCTCGTCGTCGCGCAGATGGCCAAGCAGGTACGGCCCGGGAAGGTGTTCATCGACTGGTCGCAGAACAACGCGGCCAAGACGACGGTCGCCGCCTACTCCCTGCGGGCTCGGCCGGCGCCGACGGCGTCGACCCCGGTGACGTGGGACGAGGTGGCCGGCTGCCGTACCGCCGACGACCTTCGCTTCACCGCCGACGACGTGCTGTCGCGGGTGCTCGGGCACCGCGGCGGGCCGCAGGACCTGCTCGCCGGAGCGCTCGGTACGGACCGCGGCCGGCTCCCCGACCGCGCCGACGGCGATGAGTAGGATCCCCGCGTGAACGTGGCCGGTCCGGTGGGTGTCGAGCGTGGCACCCGGCTGCCACGGATGGCCCGGCGCGCCCAGCTCCTCGGTGCCGCCCGCGACGTGTTCGTCGCGCAGGGCTTCCACGCCGCCGCTATGGACGACATCGCCGAGCGGGCCGGGGTCTCGAAACCCGTTCTGTACCAACACTTTCCGGGCAAGCTCGACCTCTACCTGGCCCTGCTNGACGCGAGCATCGAAGCGTTGCTCGCAGCCGTGCGCGACGGGCTCGCGAGCACGACCGACAACAAGCTGCGCGTGACCGCCACCACCCAGGCGTACTTCGACTTCGTGTCCGACCCGGGNGGCGCGTTCCGGCTGGTCTTCGAGTCGGACCTCACCTCGGAGCCGTCCGTACGCGCCCGGGTCGAACGGGTGCTGCAGGAGTGCGCCGAGCTGGTCAGCGCGGTCATCGCCGAGGATGCGGGGCTGTCCGAGGAGCAGGCCCACCTGCTCGCCGTCGGTCTGATCGGCAGCGCGCAGGTGACCGCCCGNTACTGGGTGACGACCGGCGAGGCGGTGCCCAAGGACGACGCCGTCCAGCTCGTCTCNACGCTGGCCTGGCGCGGCATCTCCCGGTTCCCGCGCACAGCGGGCTGANGCGCTCGACTACTGTTGCCGCATCGTTTACNGCATCGGCCGCCGGATCGGCTGCCGNCCGGTCGTCTCGAGCGCGGAGGTCTTCGGTGGAGGTCAAGGTCGGCGTCAAGGGCGCCCCGAGGGAGCTCACCATCGACTCCGCGCTGACCGCGGACGAGCTCGCGAAGGCCGTCAAGGCCGCGCTCACCGGCGACGGCGGCCTGCTGGTCCTCGTCGACGAGAAGGGCAAGCAGATCATCGTCCCCGCCGAGAAGCTCGCCTACCTCGAGGTCGGAGAGTCCACCGAGCGACGCGTCGGCTTCGGCGCCATGTAGAACCCACCCCCCCCGTTGATCATGGCCGAACGGCCCCGTTCTCTTGATCCACATGGGCCGTTCGCCCATGATCAACGCAGGGGGTCGTAGGGGTTGAACGGGTGGTGCGGTCTCGTTCCGCGGGGATGCGTCAGGCGGAGAGACCGAGGGCGCGCATCCGGCGGGTGTGCTCCTCGGTGAGCCGGGCGAACATCCGGCCCACCTCGGCGAGGTCGAACCCGGGCATGCCGCCGGCGCCGATGCCA
>JGI24140J50213_10001309_pt1 | contig 11008 bp, 9 predicted proteins | sample BarGraIncu00222A_FD_50213 | JGI IMG/M metagenome (IMG submission 50213) | reverse complement strand
CTGCGTCATCTGGATATCCGCGCGCGACGGCGTCGGGTCGCCCGACGGATGATTGTGCACCAGGATCAGCGCGGTCGCGGACAGTTCGAGCGCGCGCTTGACCACCTCGCGCGGATAGACCGGCGTGTGATCGACGGTGCCGACCTGCTGCAATTCGTCGGCGATCAGCTGGTTGCGCTTGTCGAGGAACAGCACGCGGAACTGCTCCTTGTCGGCGAAGGCCATCGCCATGCGGCAATAGTCGAGCACGCTCGACCAGGATGACAGAACGGGGCGCTTTTTCACCTGGCCGCGCGCCAGCCGGCTTGCGGCGGCATGCACGATCTTGAGTTCGGTGATGGCGGCATCGCCCATGCCCTTGACCTCGGCGAGCCGGGCCACCGGCGCGGCCACCACTTCGGCGAAGGAGCCGAATTTGGTGATCAGCTCCTTGGCCAGCGGTTTGACGTCGCGTTGCGGGATGGCGCGAAACAGCACCAGTTCGAGCAGCTCGTAGTCGCTGACCGCCTCGGCGCCGGCCTCGCGGAAGCGCCCGCGCAGTCGTTCGCGGTGGCCGTGATAATGCGGCGAAGCCTCGGAAAGGCCGCTCTTCCGCCCGCTGCCGCTACGCTTTTCCGCCATGAAAACTACGCCCGCGCCGCCCAAGAGACGCGATTGTAGTGCAACCGGATGCAATCGACGAGGGAAGCTTTCGGCCGATACCGCTAGCGCTGGTAGGGCGGCTTGTGCAGCCCGGTCGGGGAAAAGGTGAACACCTCGACGCCTTTGTCGGTGACGCCGACGGTGTGCTCGAACTGGGCCGATAGCGAGCGGTCGCGCGTCACCGCGGTCCAGCCGTCGGACAGCACCTTCACATGCGGGCGGCCGATATTGATCATCGGCTCCACGGTGAAGAACATGCCGGGCTTGAGCACGATGCCTTCGCCCGCGCGCCCGACATGGACGATATTGGGCTCGTCGTGGAACAGGCGGCCGAGGCCGTGGCCGCAGAAGTCGCGCACCACGCTCATGTGCTGGGCTTCCACGTAGCTCTGGATCGCGGCGCCGATGTCACCGGTGGTGGAGCCGGGGCGGATGGTGGCGATGCCGCGCATCATGGCCTCGTGCGTCACCTCGATCAGGCGTTCGGCGCGGCGCGGAATTTCGCCGATGGCGAACATGCGGCTGGAATCGCCGTGCCAGCCGTCGAGGATCAGCGTCACGTCGATGTTGACGATGTCGCCCTCTTTAAGCGGCTTGTCGCCGGGAATGCCGTGGCAGACCACGTGATTGAGCGAGGTGCAGGTCGACTTTTTGTAGCCGCGATACATCAGCGTCGCCGGCAAGGCGCCGTGATCGAGCGCATATTCCAGCACCAGTTTGTCGATTGTTTCGGTCGGCACGCCCGGCTGGACATGCTCGACGAGCATATCGAGACATCGCGCCACCAGTTGGCCGGCCTTGCGCATGGCCTCGAAGGCGGCGGGGCCGTGGATCTTGATCTGGCCGGTCTTGCGGAGGGGTGCGACCGCGGCGTCGACGTAGGTCATGGCGAGTAATGTAAGGCCTGGCGCGTCCGGCGCAAGCGCGTGCTTTCCTGAGGAACTAAGCGATCTTTCCCCCCAACTCGTCCTCGATATGGGCGCGGATGATGTCGTCGAACGTCGTTTCCACCTGGAAGCCGAGCACGAGGCCGCGGCGCGCATCGAAGCGGCGTGGCCAGCCGGCAACGATGCGCTCAATCAGTTCGTCCGGTGCACGCTTGATGCGCCCGGCGACTTTGTCGCCGGCGATGCGGCGCAGCGCCGCGATCTGTTCGCCGACCGTGCAGCACACACCCGGCATGGTGATATTGATGCGGTCGCCCAATTGCGCGCGCGTCAGGCCGACGGCGTGGATGAGAAATCCGACCGCCGAGCGTGGGCTGGCATGCCAATGCAAGACGCTGTCAGCGACCGGCAGGATCGCTTCCTGTCCGTTGAGCGGTTCCCGAATGATGCCGGAGAAGAAACCCGACGCTGCTTTGTTCGGTTTACCCGGCCGCACCACGATCGATGGCAGTCGGATGCCGACGCCTTCGAGAAAGCCGCGCCGCGTATAATCAGCCAGTAGCAGTTCGCAGATCGCCTTCTGCGTGCCGTAGGAAGTGAGCGGCGTGAGATGGAATTCGTCGCCGATCGCTTCCGGAAACGGCGCGCCGAATACAGCGATCGACGAGGTAAAAACAACCTTGGGCTTGTAGCCGTCGCCAACCGCGCGGATCGCTTCGATCAGTGCGCGGGTGCCGTCGAGATTAACCCGGTAGCCCTTCTCGAAATCGATTTCCGCCTCGCCCGACACCACGCCGGCGAGGTGGAAGATCACGTCCGGCCGCTCCGAGACCGCTTTTTTCGCAACGCCCGGAGTGGCGAGATCGGCAGCCCGGGTCTTCACGTGATCGGAAAAGCCCGCGGGTCGCGCCGGCGCGACAATGTCGATCAATGTCAATTTTTCGATCGGCTGGCCGCCGAGCGCCCGGTCGATGACCAACCGCTCGGTCAGCTTGCTGCCGATCATTCCCGCCGCGCCGGTGATTAGGATATGCATTCAGGTCTCCGTCAGTCTTTTGTCCGCCGGCTCGAAACGGTCTATGCGGCGCAGATCGGGGAATAATAGCATCCAGATGCCGGCGATCAGCAACGAGCCGAACCCGCCGATCAGCACCGAGGGTACCACGCCTAGCCAGGCGGCGACCGTGCCAGATTCGAATTCGCCGAGCGTATTGGACGAGCCGACGAACAGGTAATTGATCGCGCTCACGCGGCCGCGCTTGTCGTCTGGCGTTTCAATCTGCACCAGCGAAAAGCGGATCACGATGCTCAACGCATCAGACGCCCCCAGCAAGGCCAATATCAGCAGCGAGAGCGGAAACGACGTGGAAACCGCGAACATAATGGTCGCCACACCGTAGATCGCAACCACAGCGAACATCTTGCGGCCGATATGGCGTTCGACCGGATGCCGCGACAGCACGATCGAGGTGATCAAAGCGCCGGCGGCCGGCGCCGAGCGCAGCAGTCCGAGGCCGATCGGGCCAACCGCCAGGATGTCGCGGGCATAGATTGGCAGTAGCGCGGTGACGCCGCCGAGCAGCACCACGAACAAATCGAGCGTGATGACGCCGAGCAGCCGGCGCCGCGTGCGGATGTATTCGAACCCGGCCAGCACCGAAGCAAAAGTCGGCGGCTCGCGGTTGGCGGCCGGGCCTTTGACGCGCACCAAGGTGACGAGCGTGATGGAGGCGGTGAAAAACACCAGGCAGATGGTGCCGACCAGCGTCGGGCTTATCGTGTAGATCAGGCCGCCCAGCGCCGGGCCGCAGATGATCGCGACCTGATTGGCGGAGGTCCAGGCCGCCACTGCGCGGGCGATCATCGGCGCCGGCACCAGCGCGGGCACCAGCGAATGCGCGGTCGGCAATTCGAAGGCGCGCGCGCAGCCGATCAGAAACACCGCGCCGAACAGCAGGTCGCGGGTCAAGACGCCGGCCAGCAAGGCCGCGGTGATCATGACCGCGGCGAGGGCATAGACGCCGTGCGCGGTGCGCACGATCAAGCGGCGGTCGTAACGGTCGGCGGCGTGACCGATCAGCAGCGTGAGCACGACCGCCGGCACGAACTGGATCAGCCCGACCAGGCCGAGATCGAACGCGCTGTCGGTGAGCTCGTAGACCTGCCAGCCGATGGTCACGGCCAGCATCTGGTAGCCCATGGTGGAGGCGAGCCGCGCCATCCAGAATAGCACGAAGGGCCGATGCCGGGCGAGGGGACGGCGATCCGGGCGCGGGCGTGGACATGCTTAGGATTTCGTCCGGCGCGTGCGATCGTCGCTGAAAAACTTGTTGAGTTCAGCGTTCGACACCACGCCGGCAAAACTGTCGAACTTGCCCTCGTTGGCGATCTCGCGCGCCGGCTTGATGAACGCATGCATGGCGACGCGCGCCAGCGTGCCGCCCACGCTGATGCGCCGCACGCCCATCTCGCCAAGCTCTTTGACCGTGAAGCCGAACGCGCCACTGTTGAGAAAATTGATCGGCTTCGGCGCGACCGCCTGCACGGTCGCCGCGATCTGCTCGCGGGTCTTGATGCCGGGCGAGTAGAGGCAATCGGCGCCGGCGTCGGCAAAGGCCTTCAGCCGGCGGATGGTCTCGGGGAGGTCGGGCCTGCCGCGGATGAAGCCCTCGGTGCGGGCGGTGAACACGACGTCGCCGCCGGCCTTGTCGATCGCCACACGTGCGGCCTTCACGCGGGCGAGCGCGAGGTCGAAATCATACAACGGCCGGTCCGGATCGCCGGTCGAATCCTCGATCGACAGACCGGCGACGCCGGTCGCTATGCAACGCGTCACGTTGTCGGCCATGCGGTCGGGATCGTCGGCAAAGCCGCCCTCGAAGTCGGCATTGACCGGCACGTCGGTGGCCGCGGCGATCTCGCTAAAGTGAGCAAGAACCTCTTCGCACGATTGCCCGCCATCGGCGTAGCCCTGCGCATGGGCGTAGCCCGAGCTGGTGGTCGCCAGCGTCTTGAAGCCGAGCCCCTGCAGATAGCGGGCGCTGCCGACATTCCACGGATTGGGGATGACGAAGCAGCCGGCATCATGCAGGCGTCGGAAGACGTTGCGTTTTTCGGTCGTCGACGGGTTGGCCATGGAAAAACCCCGGGAAAGAAACGGGCGCGACCGTGCCACGTTTGCGCGCGCCAGGACAATGCCATTCCGTGATGCATCCATGAGCGCAATTCATCCCCGTTAGGCCCCGACCTGTTGGCGCCGCAATAGCATCGCTTGGGGTGCGTCTAACCCCTGCCGGCCGCGAATATTCCGACACCGAGTTGTGATTGAATGCACCACCATCCGACCTTGTGCCGCCGCGCTGGTCGGATAAGGGAGGGAACGACGACTCGATGAAAGGATGCATCCATGGCATCGCTTGCGGTCAAGCTGATGGTGTCCGTCATCTCTCTCGCCTTGGTTCTTGCAGCCGCTGCGCCGGCCGACGCCGCCAAGGCGCGCAAGCACAAGAAGCAAGTGGCGGCCCATGCCGCCGTTCGCGTGCAAACAGGGTACTGGGGCACAAACCTTTTCCCAGCTGGCCCAATCTATAATGGCAATGATTACCTCGGCGACGACCCCGACCCGAACATCCGCTTCCAGATTAAGCGCGACCTCGGCGCCCACTATGGCGGCAACGACTGACGGCGGTGCGCTTAATCCGATTTGATTTTCACGCACCAATCGGGTGAACTGCGCGTCAAATCGAGAGCGCGGCCGCCTGTCCTGCCGGTGCGGCCCGTCGCCGGGGAGTGACGCCATGTTGAAAACAATCGCGGCTTTCGACCGCATCGGCGAGGAAAATGCCTTCGCGGTGCTCGCCCGCGCCAACGCCCTGATCGCGCAAGGCCGCGACATCATCAATCTCGGCATCGGCCAGCCCGATTTCCGCACCCCCGATTTCATCGTCGAGGCGGCGGTGAAGGCGCTGCGCGAGGGCCATCACGGCTACACGCCGGCGAACGGCATTCCGCCCTTGCGCGAGGCGGTGGCCGCCGACCTGCACAAGCGCTTCAAGGTCGAGGTCTCGCCCGACAGCGTGATGATCATGCCCGGCGGCAAGCCGACCATGTTCATGTCGATCCTGATGTTCGGCGAGCCGGGCGCTGAGATCATGTATCCCGATCCCGGCTTTCCGATCTACCGCTCGATGATCGAGTTCACCGGGGCGAAGCCGGTGCCGGTGCCGATCCGCGAGGAGAACGGCTTTGCCTTCTCGGCGGAGGAGACGCTCAAGTTGATCACGCCGAAGACGCGGCTGCTGATCCTCAATTCGCCGGCCAATCCGACCGGCGGCGTCACCGGCAAGGCGGAAGTCGACAAGCTCGTCGCTGGACTGGAGAAATGGCCGGATGTCTGCATCATGTCGGACGAGATCTACGACCACATGGTCTATGACGGCGAGACGCATGTCTGCCTGCTCACCTATCCGTCGATCCGCGACCGGCTGATCCTGCTCAACGGCTGGTCGAAGACCTATGCCATGACCGGCTGGCGGCTCGGCTATGCGGTGTGGCCGGGCAAACTCTACGACTATGCGCGCAAGCTCGCGGTCAACCTGCATTCCTGCGTGAATGCGTCGGCGCAATTTGCCGGACTGGCGGCGCTCAAGGGCCCACAGGACGAAGTGTGGAAGATGGTCGCCGAATTCGACAAACGCCGCAAAGTCGTGGTCGAAGGCCTCAACAAATTGCCCGGCGTGTCCTGCGCCACACCGAAGGGCGCGTTCTATGCCTTTCCCAACATCAAGCGTACCGGCTGGAAGGCGAAGGCGCTGGCCTCCTCGCTCTTGGACGATGCCGGCGTCGCCATCATCGGCGGGCCGGACTTCGGCATTCTGGGCGAGGGCTATGTGCGGCTTAGCTACGCCAACTCGACCGAGAACATCCTGAAGGCGCTCGCCCGCATGGGCGAATTCCTCGCGAGCCGCAAGGCTGCGTAAAATCGCACAAAAACGTCTCTAGACCGGCTACGCTGGCTGCCATCGCAAGCGTTGGGCCAGGATCAGGAAGGAATACGTCCATGTTGGACACGATGCCGAGAGATCGAGGATTGTCGGAAGAACAGCGCATGATGCGGCAGAGCTGCCGCGATTTCATCGACGACGTGGTGCTGCCCTACATCAAGCAGAACTGGCAGAAAGAATGGTCGATGGTGCCGGAGGAGCGGCTGCCGATCAGCATCCTGGAAGGCGCCGAGAAGATCGGCATCCGCACGCTTGGCGTGCCGGAAGAATACGGCGGCGTCGAACTCGAGAAAGGCACCGAGGTGCGCACCTTCGCGCTGGTCGCCGAGGAAATCGCGCGCGGCGATTCAGGTCTCGCCGACAAGCTTGTGCAGAACTGGAAGGTCTCGGTGCTGCTGCGGCAGTTCGCGCCCAAGCATTTGCAGGAGAAATGGTTCAAGCGCCTGGTCGCCGAGCCCGCGTTCCTGATGGCGCACTGCCTGACCGAGCCGCGCGGCGCCTCCGACCGCTGGCTGCCCTACAACGTGCCGGAAGCGGCCATGCAGACCAAGGCGGTCAAGACTAACGGCGGCTGGGTCATCAATGGCCGCAAGCAGTTCATCTCCAACGGCTACGACGCCACGCTCTACGTCGTCTACGCCAACAGCAACCCGAAAGTCGGCATGCTGCAGGGCACCTCGTCGTTCCTGGTGCCGCGCGAGACCAAGGGCTTTTCGGTCGCGCGCTGCAACGAGACGCTCGGCTGCCGCTTCATGAACAACGGCGAGATGGTGTTCGAGGACATGTTCGTGCCCGACGATCATCTGCTGGTGCAGGACTCGGCGATGGGTTCGGCCGGCGTCTATTTCCGCCCCGGCAAGATCATTCAGGCGGCCAAGAACCTCGGCGTCGGCGTGCGCGCCTTCGAGGCGACGGCCGAGTACGTGCAGAACTACGTGCAGGGCGGCCGCATCCTGATCAAGCATCAGGCGGTGGCGTTGCGGCTTGCCGAGATGGCGACCAAGATCGAGGCGGTGCGTGCGCTCACCGAACGCGCGGCGCAGGCGGTCGACGACAATGCGCCGGAGGCCGAGACCCTGGTCAACATGGCCAAGATGTTTGCTTCTGAAGAGATCATGAAGGTCGCCCAGCACGCGGTCGAATTGCACGGCGGCAACGGCATCATGCTCGACTTCGGCATCGAGAAGGTGCTGCGCGACGCCGTGATCTTCATGCACATGGACGCCACCGTCGACATCTCGAAATTCAAGATCATCAAGAATATGTTCCCGCAGACCGCGGGAAAATACGCCGGGCCGGAGTGACAACGAGCTATCGCAAGGCGAAGCGGAAGCCGATCACCACGATCACCAGCCCGATGACCTGCGCGATGCTCGGCACCACGCCGAGCGCGAGATAGCCGATGATCAGCGAGAAGCCCGGCACCAGCGCCGGGAACGTCGCCGCGCGTCCAGCGCCGAGCAGGATCACCGCGCGCGCGAACAGATAGATCGGCAACATGCCGGCGAGGATGCCTTGCACCACGACCTGCAAGAGATTCTCGGCCAGGCCCATGCGCAGCAGCCCGTCATAGCCGACGAACAGCGCGTGCAACGGCGCGAACACCACGACCGACAGCGCGCCGACGGCCGCGACGGCGCGCGTGCCCGACACGCGCCAATAGCGCAGCAGGATCCCGAAGGTCGCCCAGAACAGGCCGGCGAGGGCGAACAGCAGGTCGCCGCCGACACCGTGGCTGCCGATGGTGGTGATTGACTCCGCGCCGAACACCAGCAGGCCCGCGATGATCGTCGTGCCGCCGATGATGCGCTGCCCGGTCGGGCGCTCGCCCAGCACCAGCGTAGCGAGGATCAGGCCGGATAGTGCCGCGCAGCCGGGCTGGATGGTGGTGCCGTGGCCGAGCGGCACCAGGATGAAGCCGGTATAGGCGATCATCGCCTGCGGCGGGCCTGAGAGCACGCTCATTACCANNCCGCGGCCCCAGCCGATGCCGCCGAGGTCCGAAATGCCGTCGCGCAGAACGAGCGGCATCAGTAGCAGTCCGGACCATAAAAAACGGTGCAGGGCGAGATCGGCTGGCGAAAAGCCGATGGCAACGCCATGCTTGGCCGCGACAAACCCGGCTGCCCAGCCGAGCGCCGCGGCGATCCCGGATAATGCCCCGATAAGGATGCCGGAAGAGCGTGCCGGTTGTCCTTTAGCGTCCACGGCGAGGGCTCCGGCGCAGGTGACTTGGACACGGCTGATACTCTAGGATCGGCGCCCTAGTCCAATCGTGAAATCAAAAGCCTCACTTTACCGGGAAAGAACGCTCATGGCGAAGTCGCGCAAAGTCATCATTACCTGTGCCGTTACCGGCTCGATCCACACGCCCTCGATGTCGCCGCATATTCCGGTGACCGCCCAGCAGATCGCCGATGCCGCGATCGGGGCGGCCGAGGCGGGGGCGGCCATCGTCCATCTGCATGCGCGCAACCCGCAGGACGGCCGTCCCGACCAGTCGCCGGAGGCGTTCGCCCCCTTCCTCAAAGTGATCAAACAGCGCTCGAACGTGGTGGTGAACATCACCACCGGCGGCGCCCCGACCATGATGGTGGAAGAGCGGGTGCGCCCAGCGGCGACCTTCAAGCCGGAGGTCGCCTCGCTCAACATGGGCACGATGAATTTCGGACTCTATCCGATGATCCCGCGCTACAAGGGCCACTTCAAATACGACTGGGAAGAGCCGTATCTGGAAGGGTCGAAGAAGGGCATGTTCAAGAATACCTTCGCCGACATTGAATACATCCTCACCACTTGCGCGGAAAACAACACTCGTTTCGAGATCGAGTGCTACGATATCGGCCATCTTTACACGCTGAGGCATTTCCTCGACCGCGGCCTGGTCAAGCCGCCGCTGTTCGTGCAGTCGGTGTTCGGCATTCTCGGCGGCATCGGCGGCCATCCCGAAGACGTCATCATGATGAAGCGCACCGCCGACCGGCTGCTCGGGCCGGAAAATTATTGCTGGTCGGTGCTTGGCGCCGGCGCCAATCAGATGCGGATCGCGGCCCAGGCCGCGGCCATGGGCGGCAATGTGCGGGTCGGCATGGAGGATTCGCTCTGGATCGGCGCCGGCAAACCGGCCGAATCCAACGCCCAGCAAGTAACCAACGTGCGCAAGATCCTCGAAGGCCTCGGGCTGGAGATCGCATCGTCGGACGAGGCGCGCGAAATCCTCTCGCTCAAGGGCGGCGATAAGGTCAATTTCTAGTTCGAGCGCGCTCCACCCGTTCATTCCCGCGCAAGCGGGAATCCAGTCTGGGTCCCCGCTGTCGCGGGGACGAGCGGTGTGTCTGCGACTGAATTACCGTTGCTCTTGGCGCCACGAATCCGTCCTATAGCAATAGGAGATTCGCCCATGGCCTCGCTCGATAACATCAGTATCGTGATTTTGTTCGGCAGCCTGCTGGTGCTGGCCGGCATTCTGTCGAGCCTGGTGGCGTTGCGTTTTGGCGCGCCTTTGCTGCTGGTGTTCCTGCTGCTCGGCATGCTGGCGGGCGAGGGCGGCCCGGGCGGCCTGAAATTCGACGACGTCGGCACCGCCTATACCGTCGGCTCGATTGCGCTGGCGCTGATCCTGTTCGACGGCGGCCTGCGCACGCGGCTGGCCACCTTCCGCAACGTGCTGGCGCCGGCGGCGACGCTGGCGACCGCCGGCGTCCTGATCACCACCTTGCTGACCGCGCCGGTGGCCAAGCTGGCACTGGGTATCGGCTGGCTGCAGGCCCTACTGGTCGGCGCCGTGGTGGCCTCCACCGACGCGGCGGCGGTGTTCTTGCTGATCAATGCGCGTGGCCTGCGGCTGCGATCGCGCGTGCGCGCGACGCTGGAAGTCGAATCCGGCACCAACGACCCGTTCGCGGTCTTTCTCACCTTGCTGCTGGTGGAGTTTCTGCTGGCCGGCGGCCAGACCTGGTCGCATGTGTTGGTGATTTTTCTGCGCGATACGGTGCTGGGCTGCATCATCGGCGTCGCCGGCGGGCGGATCATCACGCTGGTGCTCAACCGGCTCGCTTTGCCGCAGGGATTGCACGCGCCGTTTGTGGCGGTGAGCGCGCTGGTGGTCTTCGCAGCCGCCAATACGGTGCACTCGTCCGGCTTCCTCGCGGTCTATCTCGCCGGACTCGTGGTGGGAAACCGGCAGACGCGCGCGCATAATTCCGTCGTCGTGTTTCTCGATGCCGTGACCTGGCTGGCGCAGATCGTGATGTTCGTGCTGCTCGGCCTGCTGGTGTGGCCGCACCGGCTGGCCGACAGCCTGGCCGGCGCGGTCGTGATCGCGGCGGTTTTGATGCTGGTGGCGCGGCCGGTCGCGGTGTTCCTGTGCCTGGCCCCATTCGGCTTCCCGTGGCGCGAGAAACTGTTCTTGTCATGGGTCGGCTTGCGCGGCGCGGTGGCGATTTTTCTCGCCTCGATACCGCTGCTGGTCGGTTT
>JGI24140J50213_10001307_pt1 | contig 11009 bp, 9 predicted proteins | sample BarGraIncu00222A_FD_50213 | JGI IMG/M metagenome (IMG submission 50213) | reverse complement strand
CCACTGGAGTCCTTCATATTAACAACGCCCATTCCCCTATAAACATCCTTGCTGTATTTTCTTGCTTTCATCGCATCGTTCATCGGATCACCGAAATCGCCTGCCTTTTTGTTGGCATAGGTCAACGCGATGACGTGAGTGCCAAAATCCGGAATGGTTGCCGGATTATCATTCGCATCCCTGATTTGCGGATTAGACAGTTCCTGTCCCACTGCAGCGGCGTTCACAAATCCTACACCGGCAGTAAAGGCAATAATTGCACATCCAAAGACAACAACCAGACTTTTCCGTAAAAATGATCGACTCATAGTAGATTCCCCCTTTTTATTTAAAAAATATTTTCTTTCGATAAGTAGAAGTATAGGGGGTCTGTTTTTGCTTGTCAAGGGATAGTTTGCGTCCGAATTGTCGCTAATCATAGCTTTTCATTTCAAATAACTTTTTGTTGTGAATGGATACGATGTGGTAAAATCTGTCTTGCGGAATGTATATGTAGGGAACATCTTCTTCACGCCGGTAAAGAAAATGAGAAAGAATCATCCTGTTTACGGCTTGATGTCCGATGATCATAATGTTGCCGGAATGCCGGTTCAAATGAAAGGCCTTCTTAATCCCCACCTCGATTCGCGGTTTCATTATTTCATAACTTTCACCATTGGGATATGCATAGTGGTATTTATCCGCTTCTCTGCCCTGGGATATTTGAGGCATTTTCTTTTCAATGCTCTTATATGTCATCCCTTCGCAAATACCGGCATTGATTTCATCAAATTCCTTGATGGGAATAATTGTGCAATCTTTTTGCTCTTCAGCGATTAATTGAGCCGTTTGCATCGTCCTTTTTTTACTGCTTGTAAAAATATAGGGTACTCTGAGCTTCTGGAAAAAACGTCCCAAAGACTGCGCCTGCGTGATTCCCTTCGAAGTGAGTGAAGGATTACCTCCGATACGGTTGGCAATGTTATATCGTGTTTCTGTATGACGGATGAGAAAGAGATTCTTGACCACATCCGTGACCAGATAATCCCGAATTTGGGGATAGAGGCTTATCGTGTCGCTGTGCTTTTCCTCGAGAATCTTATTGTGCAGAGAATCCAGCCGCACATAGTTTCTCTCCACCTTCAGCGGCACGTATACCAGACGATAGTAATCAATCCGTTTTATAAATTCCGCTTTCGCAGTCTGGCGGTCGAGATGAGAAAAATCAGGCAGTTTAGTCTTTTCCAATATGTTCAGGCTGAGTATTTCTTCGTCATCATTTATGCATTCAATAAAAAGAATAGGATAATCATCCAGGAACTCCTCGATCATTTTCCGCCGCTCCCGGCTGGCGTTGGTTGCATCAAGGATAGCAACCTGGCCTGAGTTGCGCAGATATGCCCTGGCCATCTTCATGTTGATTTTGGCAAATCCATTTCTGGCCTCTACAGCTGAAGCGTTTTCGGGATGATAAAATCCCGACAGGGAAGTCTCCTGTAACGGTCTGTACATTCTCCGAAGGTTGCCATTATTAAATATTCTTGTGGGGATGCCATCTCTTCTGAAGGCTTCCCGCAAACGTACAGCCAGAGTTGATTTACCTCTTGCCGGCAAACCCATCATAACAATATAAAGTTTTTCATCATTCATAGATAACCATTTAATTATTTATTATTTATTTTAACCGCCACTCATCATATTATGTGCATAAGAAAAAGCAAGTGATTTATCCTGATAAATGCATAAAAGAGCTTTTGCTTTCGCTCAAAAGCAGCATTCTCTATTGACATAAACTTTTCGGATTGGACAACACAAATTCCTCTGTAAATACTTCCGTTTTGAATTGAGCATCTTTTTGATAGAGGTCTTTTCCCTTTTTTCGGCTTGATTTTATCAACCCCAAGGTATAAGGATAATTTAAGTATGTTCATGACTTGTTGACAGAAGATCACGGTATTAAGGAGTCCATGATGTCCCAACATTCCCAAAAGAAAAAATGGCAGGAACTTGCTGCAAAAGAATTGAAAGGAAAGCACACCGCTTCCCTTAATTGGGAAACGCCGGAAGGAATCCTTGTAAAACCGATCTATACAGCCGAAGACCTGGAGGGGCTCGATTCCGTAAATACTCTCTCCGGTATTGCCCCCTACATGCGAGGCCCTACGGCGACAATGTATGCCAACCGGCCCTGGACTATCCGCCAATACNCGGGATTTGCCACCGCCAAGGAGTCGAATGACTTTTACCGGAAAAATCTGGCTGCCGGGCAGACGGGCCTTTCTGTAGCCTTTGACCTGGCAACCCATCGGGGATATGATTCCGACCATCCCCGCGTAGCCGGTGATGTGGGGAAGGCGGGTGTGGCTATCGATTCCGTTGAGGATATGAAAATCCTTTTCAATCAGATTCCGCTGGACAAAGTCTCCGTATCCATGACGATGAACGGCGCGGTACTTCCCGTTCTAGCAGGTTATATCGTTGCCGCCGAGGAACAGGGCGTGCAACAAAATCAGTTAGCCGGAACCATCCAGAACGATATCCTCAAAGAATATCTCACACGTAATACGTATATTTACCCACCCCGTTCCTCGATGCGGATCGTCTCTGATATTATCTCCTACTGCTCTCAAAACATGCCGCGTTATAATACAGTTTCCATCAGCGGCTATCATATCATGGAAGCAGGAGCCGACTCCGTATTGCAGACAGCCTTCACTTTAGCTGATGGCAAGGAGTATATCCGGGCTGCCATTGACGGAGGCCTGAAGATTGACGATTTTGCGCCGCGGCTTTCCTTTTTCTTTGGCGTGGGCATGAACTTCTTCATGGAAATTGCCATGCTGCGGGCAGCCCGTTTTCTCTGGCACAAAATTGTCAGCGAGTTTAATCCAACCAATCTCCGTTCCGCTGTTTTGCGCACCCATGTTCAGACATCAGGCTGGAGCCTCACCCAGCAGGACCCATACAACAATATTATTCGCACGACACTAGAAGCGCTGGCGGCGGTCCTTGGCGGNACGCAGTCGCTGCACACCAATTCTTTTGATGAGGCGGTCAGCCTGCCAACGCCTCTTTCCGCCCGCATTGCCCGCAATACCCAGATCATTATCCAGGAGGAATCGCAAATCTGTCATGTGGTCGATCCTCTCGGTGGTTCTTATTATATCGAGTCGTTGACGGCGTCGATTATCCGGGAAGCTCAGAAGATCATGGACGAGATCGAACAGCTGGGTGGTATGGCGCGCGCCATTGAAACTGGCATGCCCAAGATGCGGATCGAAGAATCAGCCGCCCGCAGACAAGCGCGGATCGATCAGGGCAAAGACACCATCGTCGGCGTAAATAAATACCGGGTTAAGGATGAAGTGCCAATGGACGTTCTGGAGGTTCCCAGCTCTGTCCGCGACGAGCAGATTAACCGCATTAAGCAAATTAAAGCCAGGCGTGATAACCCGGCTGTGCAAAAGGCTTTGGAGAAGATTACAAACGTGGCCCAAAAGGGAGGCAACTTACTGGCGGCATCAATCGATGCGGTAAGGTTGCGGGCGACCGTCGGCGAAGTATCCGACGCTGTGGAAAAAGTTTTCGGCCGCTATGTGGCCACTACCCGCGTTATCTCCGGCGCGTATGCCTCTGAATATGGTGACAGCGAAATCATTGCGGCCCTGCGCAAACGTGTGAAACTGTTCTTTGAAAAAACAGGCCGCCGTCCCCGAATGCTTGTTACCAAAATGGGGCAGGATGGACATGACCGGGGCATCAAGGTGGTTGCCACCGCGTATGCCGATCTAGGCTTTGATGTGGATATCAGCCCGATGTTTCAAACGCCCGAAGAAGCAGCCAAAATGGCCATCGAGAACGATGTTCATCTGGTTGGTGTATCCAGTCTTGCCGCAGGCCACAAGACCCTTGTCCCGCAGCTGATTGAGAATCTGAAAAAAATGGGCGGTGAAGAGATTATTGTGGTTGTCGGCGGCGTTATTCCGCCTGTGGATTATGACTTCCTTTATTCCAAAGGCGTGCAGGGAATCTTCGGCCCGGGAACAGCCATCACGGAATCAGCGGATAAAGTTTTGCAGCTTCTGGAGGAAAAATTTCTGAAAGTTAAATAGCCTATGGAAAAGCCTGATGCTCAAAGCTACATTCAGGGAGTTCTGAACCGTGACCGGCGGATGCTGGCCAAGACGATTACTCTGATTGAAAGCACGCTGCCTGCCGATCAGAAAGTCGCACAGCAGATTCTGGATGCGCTTCTGCCCCAAACGGGAAAAGCGCTGCGACTGGGAATCACGGGTCTGCCGGGCGCCGGAAAAAGCACATTCATTGAGAGTTTCGGGATGATGTTGATCCGGAAAGGTTATTCTGTTGCGGTTCTGGCAGTTGACCCCAGCAGCCCCAAAACAGGCGGCTCAATCCTGGCCGATAAAACACGAATGGAAAAACTGGCCGTCAATGAGCGGGCGTTTATTCGCCCTTCTCCTTCCGGGAAAACATTGGGCGGTGTTGCCCGCAAGACTCGGGAAACATTGCTTGTGTGCGAAGCCGCCGGGTTTGATGTGGTAATGGTGGAGACGGTCGGTGTCGGCCAGTCGGAGGTTTCGGTTGCCTCTATGGTTGATTTCTTTCTGGTGCTGATGATTGCCGGAGGCGGTGACGAACTTCAGGGAATAAAAAAAGGGGTTCTGGAATTGGCCGATGCCATTGCGGTGAACAAGGCAGACGGCGACAACATCGAGCGGGCCAAGCTGGCACAGCACCAGTATGAAATGGCTTTTCATCTGCTTTCCCCGCCGTATCGCAACTGGACGCCGCCGGTAGTCACATGCAGCTCTATCACAATGGCCGGTCTCGAAAATATTCATAAAATTATTCTCGATCATCGGGATAAACTGACCGAGAGTGGGGAGTTGCAAGTCAAGCGTCAGGAGCAGGATAGAGATTGGTTATTATTCATGGTGCGCGAAGGGGTGCAGGAATGGTTTTACGAAAGCCCGGCTGCCCAGCTGCTGGCGGAATTGCTGCAGGAAGTTGAAAAAGGAACCATAATGCCGACCACGGCTGCCGCCAGAATATTAGGTTGCCTGAAAGGGCTGAGGTTTTAAGAAAGTTGAAGGTTGAAGACCGAAGGCTGAAGGTGTAAAAACAAATGTAGGGGCGATTAATCAATCGCCCCTTGGTCCACAGTTATAGATTTAACATAAATCATGAGGAGAATTTGCAGTGAAAATATTAAACCTTGATCATATCGGGATTGCGGTTAAGAGTTTATCTGAGAGCTCTAAGCTCTATGAGCTTCTGGGAATAAAGTCGACAGGGACGGAGGAAGTGGCCGGACAAAAAGTAAAAGTTGCCTTCTTCCCCGTGGGAGATTCGGAAGTAGAACTGTTGGAATCAACTGCCCCGGATGGACCTATCGCGCGCTATATCGAAAAAAATGGTGAAGGAATTCAGCATATCGCCTTGCGCGTAGATGACCTTGAGAAAGCGCTTGCTGAACTGAAAGCAAAAGGTGTTCGTCTGATCGATGAAAAACCTCGCTACGGCGCAGGAGGTGCAAGAATTGCCTTTGTCCATCCCAAATCTACCGGCGGAATTCTTCTGGAACTCAGCGAAAAAAAGTGATGTCTGATCGCCATCTTCGTTACCTGCCCGGCGCTTTTTCGATGGACAAATTTTGATGAGAACTTCTGCCATTTCTAAATCAAAGATGATATCGAGGCGGCAAGGAGGGGTAGGGAACGGTTTCAAACCGTTCCCTACAAATACGTTGAGGAAGCCGACGACGCCCCAGGCATGCGAGGCTGTGCCGCAATCCTCGTTTGTCATTGCGGTGAACCGGAGCCCCGAGCAAAGCGTGTGGGGGACGACAGTGCGTGTGGCAATCTTTATATTATCAAAGACTTATGGGATTGCTTCGGTCGTTTCACTCCCTCGCAAAGGCATTACGACACAGTCTCATTCGCCGGGTAAATTCCAGTCAGTGCCCAGATAGCCTCTGGTCATTTCTCTCCATCAAATCTCACGCGGAAACAGGCGGGCGGCGATGTTTCCAGGGACGAGCTTCTTCGAACTGCGCGGCTAGGCGGAAGAGAGTGGCTTCAGCGCCGAACCGTCCCATAAAATGAGTGCCTATGGGCAGCCCTTCATCACTCCAATAAAGAGGAACGGACATGGCTGGTTGTCCCGTGGCATTGCAGATAGGTGTGAAAGGAGCAAACCGGCCGGTGCGCCGCCATCCCTTGAGGGGATCTTCGGCGGGGGAATCGAAAGTTCCAAGCACAACAGGTGCTTCACCCAGAGTCGGCGTCAGGTAAATATCATAGTCGCTAAAGAAGCGGGCAATCTGCCGGGAAATCTTCTGCATAGACTGGATAGCCAAAAGATAATCCGCACCGGTATTCTTCATCGCCATTTCATAAAGTGCCCAGGTGATTGGTTCATACTGACCGGCAGCCGGTTTTATGCCTGTTACAGAAGCTATTTCAGCGATTGTCGCGGCACATCCAGCGGCCCAGATAACATTGAAAGCCTTAGCCAGGCTCCTTGCGTCATATTCAGGACTCTCCTCGATAAGATCATGCCCGAGATCACCGCAGAGCGCCACGGCATCCGCGAGAGCTTTTGCGCAATCAGCGGGAAGGGCTTCCCCTGTTGGCGATAGGCTCATATAAGCAATGCGGAGCCGCCCGGTTTTTTTGCCGACTTCTTTTTTGTAAGGCCCCATAGGTTGGGGAGCGTAATAGGGATCGCCTGGAGCGTAACCCATAGTGGCATCAAGAATGGCCGCGGAATCCCGTACCGAGCGAGTGAGCANATGTTCGGCCACAAGCCCGCTCATCACGTCACCAAAATCCGGCCCCAGCGAGTTTCTCCCCCTTGTAGGTTTCAGACCGAATACTCCACAGCATGAGGCGGGGATGCGGATAGAACCACCACCGTCGTTTCCGTGCACAACGGGGACCATGCCTGAGGCAACAGCCGCCGCAGATCCGCCGCTGGAGCCTCCCGTTGTGCGGCTTGGATTCCAGGGGTTACGGCAGGGTCCAAATAGATGAGGTTCAGTGGTGGGCAATAGTCCCAGTTCCGGTGTGTTCGTTTTGCCCACCGCGATAAGTCCCGCCTTTTTATAACGGCTGACGAGTTCACTGTCATGATCGGCGATAACGTGCTGCAAATTCTTTGTCCCAAAAGTTATGCGTACACCCTTGTATGAAGCTAAGAGGTCTTTGATCAAAAACGGCACACCGGCAAAAGGCCCATCGGAAAGTGGTCCTCGGCTTGCTTTTCGTGCCTCATCATACATAGTAGTGACAACAGCGTTGAGCTGTGGATTAATTTTTTCTATCCGCTCAATGGTGATTTCTATGAGTTCGCTTGCTTGAATATCTTTTTTCTTAATTAGTTTTGCCAGATCAGTGGCATCCAAAAAAGACAACTCTTCGTATCCTTTCATTTATCCGCTCCTTTCTTTATCCCGTCCTAACCTTTTTCACGGTGGGAGTATATGAAGAGGGATTTTGTGTGTCAAGATGATTTTGACCACAAAATGTGAGATGCATTGCCGATCATTGTGTAAGGGATTGGGAACGGTTCTAATCAACCAGGTAATCTTGGAAAATAGAACGTCCCAAATATTCTTGGATTGGCCAACACGAAAAAAGTTTCGGACGACTTTATCATTAAATTAAATCCGAAAACCGGATCCATTATAAAATCAATAATACGCATCGGCTCAGCAGAAGAAATGGACGCTGCTGCGGGATGACGAGATTATCCATTAGTTTGCAGCGGCCTGAAATGTGACAATCTTCCCCTGGGCGTCTCTTTTGATTCTTCCTTCACTCTCCAGATAACGCAGGTGAGCAATGGCTTCGCCGGTGGCAAACCACTTCTGTGCTATAGGAAATTCCTCCCATGTTTCGCAATCAATATCCCAGGTCATACCGGCGGCAATTTCATAGGCATTCTTTATTTCTGATCCCACGACATCTATAACTTCATCGGCACGTTGCTGATGATGCGCCTTGAGCTCGTCGATCCTGCCTTTTAGATCTTTGAAAAAATTCCTGTGGCCAGGCAGTACTATATCAACTGGCAAATTATAGACCATGTCCAGGCTATTTAAGTAGTCGCCCAGGGCGTTGACCAGATAAGACCATGATTCTATGTGCGGTGTTATGTTATAGAGAATATGATCGCCGGAAAACAGAATCCGTTTCTTTTCCTCAAATAGACAGATATGTCCCTGAGTATGCCCGGGAGTCAGCAGGCACTGCAAGCGGTAACCGCCGATTTCGATAATACTGCCGTTATCGATTAGATTGAATTCAGGTATTTTCGCCGGGCTATATTTAAAGCCGGGATGGCTGTGCAGAGCATTCATGAGTTCATCGGCAGGAAAACCATTGATCAGGGCATAATCAATCATGGGCTGCCAGCTATTGTCCTTGTCAAAGACCCTGGAGTCGATTCTGCTGAAATATACCGTGCTGGTCTTGGTAGCCAGCCGCTCAAGCAGGCCGGTGTGATCGGCATGCATGTGGGTAATCATAAAATCTGTTTTCGATAAATCTACATTAAGATCAGCAAGTCCTTTGTGCATAGCATCATAGCAGACACTGCGATTAAATCCGGTATCGATAATCAAATTCCGGTCATCTCCCTTGATGATATAAGAATTTAGTTCTTTGAGCGGACTATTGGGCAGCGGCACTTCGATACGGTACAGATTCTCCATCACTTCATCAGTCATTGATATATATCCTTTTACTGCTAATTTATGTCAGTGCTCTTAACATTATTGCCCTGAGGAAACAAGTTGACATTATATATAGTTCACTGCATAAATATAAATATCCAAAAAACAAGGATGAAATTCAATTATGAAGATAACCTACTACGGACACTCGGCATTTAATATAACAACCGATAAAGGGACCAGAATTATTATCGATCCCTATGAATCCGGTGCTTTTAACGGAGCATTATCGTATGGTAAAATAAATAACGAAGCCGATATTGTGATAACAAGCCACAGTCATGCGGATCACAACTATACAAAAGACATTCAGGGTAAATTCAGCCTTATATCCAGGCAAGACGCCTTGGAGATGAATGGTGTGAAAATAAAGACCATCAACTCTTATCATGACAATTCCGGGGGGAAAGAACGGGGGCATAATTTAATTTCGGTGATTGACGCTGACAATATAGTTTTGGCGCATCTGGGAGATCTGGGGCACAGTCTTGATTACTCCACGCTGCAGGAAATGGGCAAAGTAGATATATTGCTAATACCTATTGGCGGAGTCTTCACAATCGATGCCGCTTTGGCCGTAAAGGTTATGAACGATATTAAGCCCGGCATTACAATTCCTATGCACTATAAAACAGCCAAGTGCGCTTTTCCTATTGCGCCGGTAGAGGATTTTACAAAAGGCCAAAATAACGTTCATGTGCTTCAAGATTCGCAAATTCTGATTAAAAAAGAAACTCTGCCGCGGGAGCGGGAAATTATCGTCTTGCAGCATGCCTTGTAACCGATATTTTCCGCATGCCGCTTGTGAAAAAAATGAATTATGTCTTTTGAATTGCCTGGGGGGAATCATCAATGGAAGTAAGAGATAAGGTAATCATCGTGACCGGCGGCGCCCCTCAAAAAGTAGCGGCACAAAAGCAGCATTAACAATTATAATTTCTGATCTGATCAAGGAGGAATTTTTATGAGTGCGGATGATAAATGTGCATTAGTCGAAAATGAAACTGATCTGGATAAAGCATTAAAGGATAAGGATAAAGTCATCGCTTTTGTTTATGCCACTTGGTGCCCTTTTTGCAGAAAAATTTTACCAGCATTTCAAGAGCTCGCCCAAGACGGGCGGCGGAATTTTCTTCTTGTCGCTGATGACGAGGAACTTATCGCGGAGAAATACGTAATCGATGTTTTCCCGACGCTGTTGTTTTTTAATAAAGGTGCTGTTGCCCTGAGGCTGGATGGAAAACCTGGTGTGGGTTTGAATGAAAAACAAATAAAAGACTTCATTAAGTCTTGCCCTCTGCCGGAAGCTTAATGCCATTTCTAAATCAAAGATGATATATGGTGATGAACATGTATGACGATATAAGGCAATTTCTTCAAAAGAATAAAAATCCCGTCCGTGGCATAAGGGAAAAGGCTTACCTCAAGACCGAGGAGGAATCTCTTGGTATCCCCCGCGGCATCATCCGTACCCATATAAACAAAATTATCCGCGATGGCGGAACCTTGACGATAAAAGAACTGAAGAAGCTCTGGAGTACCCATATTGTTGACGCGCGCTTCGCCGCAATTATATATGCTGAAGCTCGGCCTGACCTGTGGGATGAAAAATGGCTCAGCTTATTTCTCAACTGGGCTCAAACCAGAGATACCGGCTGGCATAACACAGATATTCTCGGACCACATCTGATCGGTACTGCTTATATGAACGGGCTGTGCCAAAGTGAAGAACTTTTGGAATTGAAGAACTCAAGCTTCCTCTGGACCTGGCGTACCTCAATGACCGCGCTCATTCCATCACTAAAGACCAGTAAGCAAGACTGGGCTTTACTGTGTGCATTCGCCGATGACTGCGTAAAACCAGGAAGTAAATTTCATAAGCAGTATTTTGCGCTCAAAGGTCTTTCGATGACGATGCGCTGGGCTATCGGCGCGAATAAAAATGAGCTTCCTTAATGATAATGAAATGTATCTATCAAAGACTTTCGTAACGGAAGTACGCAACAAGGCGACAATCGGCAGGAAGCGATAAGATCAGGACTTTAAAAATCAATATCATTTTTTCATAGAGAGGAGACGCAATGGACTGGAAATATTTATTGCTGGGAGTGGACGCGAAAGTAGCGACGGTAACGATCAACAGGCCTGATAAAGGCAATGCCCTGGCACCGCAAGTACTGAATGAGATTGATAAAATTTTTACGGAGCTGAGCTTGCGCAAAGATGTCAACGTTATTGTTTTTACCGGCGGGGAAAAGTATTTTTCCGCGGG
>JGI24140J50213_10001304_pt1 | contig 11013 bp, 13 predicted proteins | sample BarGraIncu00222A_FD_50213 | JGI IMG/M metagenome (IMG submission 50213) | reverse complement strand
CAACGCAATCGAGGCCGGGGGCGCGCGGCCCGGGTTCGACCCGAGCGAGATGAAGGTCTGCGTCAAGGAGATGCGGCGGCGCGGGAAGAAATCGGCCCAGAGCCACATGCTTCATGTGAGCCCGGATCCCGCGCTGATCGTGGATTGCCCGGCCCCAGACCTGGCGAGCTGATACCTGCCGCAGGCGGCCAGCCTCAGGCCGGGCCGGGTGCGGCCAGCGCGCGTTGCAGCTCGGTGCGCGTATGCACGCCGAGCCTTCGATAGACGTTCTGCAACTGCGTGCGCACCGTCGAAGGCGAGGAACCGAGCTCGCGCGCGATCTCCTTGTAGCTGAGCCCTTCGGCATAGTGCCGGGCGACCTGTCTTTCCCGCTGTGACAGGGCCGCGCCCACGCCTTCGCGCGTCGCCTGCAGCAACACCCAGGAGCCCGCGTCCGCGGCGCGCAGGCAGACGCCGTCCATCGGGACGACCGTGTGGACCCGGCCGCGCAGCCGCGCCAGCGCAAAGCCCGCGATCGTGTCACCGCGCTGCAGCGCCGTCAGGTCGCTGAAGCCCGGTTCCGCGACATGAATCAGGCCCGATCGATCACACAGTGCGACGCCGGCGCCTGCGACCGGATCGGCACGAGCCAGGCGCTCCATGTGGCGCGCCAGGCACAGGCCGCGTGCCTGGTTCCACAGGGGCAGCAAGGCCTGCAGGCGGGCGATGTCCGGGTCGGCGAACGGATCGGCGGATTCGCGGTAGGCGGTGATCCAGTGGCGGGCATGCGTCGGCGTACCGGTTCGGGCGCCATCGCAGCCCAGAAGCAGCAAGTGGGCGATCCGATGCCGGTGCAGATAGTCGCCGATCTCGGCGTGCGAGCGCGTCCGGTAGTAGTCGTCGACGCCGACCGCGATCGGCTGATCCGGGCACTCCAGGAAACGCGCCGTGGCGGGATCGCGCGGTGCGAACTCGGGGTACTCGCTCAGCAAGGTGGCCGGGCGATCGACGACGCTGGCGCGCGTGATCGAGAATTCCGCGTTCGGCCCGGTGACGATGCCGCTGCCCCAGACCGCGCCGTCGAAACCGACCACGCGCCCCAGGCAGCGCAGCGCGAACGGCTCGAAGGCATCGATGTCGTGAGAAAGCGTCGCTTCGTAGACCTGCAGCAGGGCCGACAGGGCGCCCGCCATCGAGGCGGGATCGAGCGATGTCGATCCGCGGGGTTCGGCGTGAGAGAGAACCGGCCTGAAGACCATGGTTGTGCTTACCCCTCTGCCGAGCTCGTCGTCTCCTGCATCTGCAGTATAGGAGCCGGTCGAGCGGCCCCCGAGCATTGCGGTGCGGCGCCCGCGCTCGGGCANCAACAAGGAGACAAGCATGCAAGGTCATACATGGGTGCTGGCAGCGGCCTTCGGGTTGGCGGGCGCTTTCGCGCCGGCGCCGGCAGCGGCCGATCCGAATACGCCGACGTCGATCGGCACCACGCTGCCGCACGACTTCCCGGTGATCCGCAATAGCTACCTGGGCGTGCCGGTGCTCGGGTTCGGCGGCCGCGGCCGTGTCGAGCGCGTTCCGGTCATCTTCCTGCACGGCAACAACGACACGCCCTTTCCCACCGCCTGCAACCCGTTCGGCTACATCCGCAACGTCGCGCAACACCTGCTGGCCTCCGGCTATCGGCCGGCCGAGCTGTGGGGGCTGGGCTACCAGGGAGACCAGTGCGACCTGGCTGCGGAGATCACGCGCAAGTCGGGCGTCTCGCACAGCACCGCGGCGGCCGTTCCCCTGATCCGCAAGTTCGTGCACGCGGTGATGGAGTACACCGGCTCGCGTCGCGTCGACATCGTCGCGCACAGCCTGGGCGTCACCGCGGTGCGCGAATGGATGATGCAGGACAACGCGTACGAGCACGTGCGCTCGCTCGTCGCCATCGACGGGCCGAACCACGGAATCATCTCCTGCTCTCCCGACCCGGCCAACTTCTACCAGGCGAAGGCCAACGGCGGCTTCGTTCCGGACAGCGCGATCTGCGAGGAATACGGCTCCGACCATACGCAGCTGCTGAGCACGCTCAACGGCGCCGGCGAAACCCCCGGGCCGACCAGGTACCTCGTGATCCGCAACGTCTATCGGGGCAGCCCTGAAAGCGGCGACTTCGTCTTCATCTCGGCGCAGGACGGCCCCTTCCTGCCCGCGGTGCCGGCACAGGATCGCGACGGCAACCCGCACGACTTTTCCAACAGCGCCCTGCTCGATGGCGCCCCCTCGATCGACGTGGTGGGGCAGGGGCAGTTCGACGTCATCCTCGGCGCCGCGCACCTGGGAATCGTGAACTCGCCGCAGACGTGGGACGCGGTGGTGCAGTTCCTGAACCGGCCGGAGCACGGACACTGAGCCACGTGTCGCGGTGCTGCCACCGGAGCGCGCGCCGGCGTCCCATTCTTGTGGATCTCATTATGTACAAAACGTCTGGTTCGTATAGAATGGGATCCATATGCCAGCCCGGGCCCCTCCCGTCACGCTCGCCGCCGCAGCCAAGCTCGCGGCCCTCGGCGAGCGCATCCGTGAGCAGCGCAAGGCGCTGAAGGTCAGCGCGGTCGACGCGGCCGAGTCGGCCGGCATGTCGCGCGTCACGCTGCAACGCATCGAGCGCGGCGAGCCCTCGGTGACGATCGGGGCCTACATCGGCGCGGCGACAGCCGTGGGCCTGGAGTTCGAGCTCGTCGACCCGCGCGAGCGCGCCCGCGGCAAGCGCGGGGCGCGCGGCAAGCCGCCGTATCCAGCGCGTATCAAGCTCGCCGACTACCCGCAGCTCAAGCGCCTGGCGTGGCAGCTGCACGGCGTCGCGACGCTGAGCCCCGAAGAGGCGCTCGGCCTGTACGAGCGCAACTGGCGCCACGTCGATGTCGCAGCGCTCGAGCCGGACGAGCGCGCGCTCGTCAATGCCTTGGTCCAGCGCCTGGGGGGAGGGCGGCTCCTTGTTTGAGCGAGCGCACCACCGCCGCGTCGCCGCGATCCTGCACGCGTTCGACGCCGACGTGCTGGCAGCGAACGCGTGCCTGTTCGGCGGCGGCACGGCGATCGCATTGCGCCACGGCGAGTACCGCGAGTCGGTCGACATCGACTTCCTGGTGGCCGACGCCGCCGGCTACCGGGCGCTGCGCGAGCGGCTCACCGGGCCGTTGGGAATCGAGGCGATTGCCCGCGCGCCGGGCTTGCTCGAGGCGACGCGGGAGGTGCGGGCCGACCAGTACGGCATCCGCACCCTGCTCGCGAGCGACGGAATCGGAATCAAGTTCGAGATCGTCAGCGAAGGGCGGATCGCGCTCGACTCGCCCGGCGAGGCCGATCGGATCTGCGGTGTCGCGACCCTCACGCCGCTCGACATGGCGGCGACCAAGTTGCTCGCCAACGCCGACCGCTGGGCCGACGACGCCGTGATGAGCCGCGACCTGATCGACCTGGCGATGATGGAGCCCGGCAAGGAGCTCTTCCGCCTCGCTGCAGCCAAGGCCGCGAAGGCCTACGGCAAGAGCGTCGCCACGTCGCTGGGCAAGGCGATCGAGGCGCTGCGTGCGCGGCCGCAGCGTCTCGACCGCTGCATGGAAGCGCTGCAGATGACGACCGTGCCGAAGGCGCTGCTGTGGAAGCGGATCAAGGCGTTGAAGGTCCTGGCGAGCTGAATCGAAACCCATGAGTCAGCAATCCGTACGCGCCTTCCTCGCCGAGCACGCCCCCGACATCGAGATCCTCGAAACGCCGACGAGCACCGCCACCGTCGCGCTCGCCGCCACGGCGCACGGCGTGGCGCCGGGGCAGATCGCCAAGACGCTGTCGCTGTGGCTGAAGGGCGAGCCGATCCTCGTCGTGATGAGCGGCGACGCGCGGCTCGACAACCGCAAGTACAAGGACCGCTTCGGCGCCAAGGCGAAGATGCTCGATGCCGCCGAGGTGCTCGAAGCGACGAGCCATCCGGTCGGCGGCGTCTGCCCGTTCGGGCTGCCGCGAGCGCTGCGTGTTTACGCCGACGTGTCGCTGCGCGCGTACGACGTCGTCGTTCCCGCCGCCGGCGACACGCACAGCGCGCTGCGCATCGCGCCCGAGCGCCTCGCGCGGCTCGCCGGCGCGGAGTGGATCGACGTATCGCTGGCGTCACGGCCGATCATGCGTATCCCGTGATTACAGCGTGGAGCGTGTAACTGGGCCTCGAGCAACTGGCAGCGTTGGATGCGAGCCAGGGTCTTGCCCATCGCTTCCCGCGCCTCGAAGATGATGTCGCCGGCAGCGACAGGTCAATCCGTTCCTACCGCGGGCTCCAGGGGCGTCTAAGCCTCGAGCAACTGGCAGCGTCGGATGCCGGCCAGGGTTTCGCCCATCGTCTTCGGGCCGTCCACCGACCAGACAAGAGCAGACGCGCCACTCGTCATTGATGCGAACACTGTGCTGGCGCTAGGAATAGGATTTCGCCCATGTAACTTACTACTGGCACTGTGGTTGGCGGAAAGGTCGTGGTCGAGGGCGTTCCGCTCATCGAAGGCTCTTTTGTTATCGTCCTCTTTCGCGACCCGGATGAACCGTTTTCGTTGTCCGCGGAAGACGAGGAGGAACTGCTGGCCGCCATAGCGGAAATCGAGCGAGGCGAGTTCGTCTCGTCTGAGGAACTACTCGAGAGCCTGCGCAAGTACGGCTGAACGATGATGCTTCGCGCCTTCCTTGCCGAGTCTCCCTCTCGACATCGAGATCCTTACGGCGCCGACGAGCACCTACGCCGTGAGCAGCCGCGCCCCGTCGACCTTGGAGGCTGCTTTGTCGAATGTCCAGAGCGGCTGCTCGCCGGCCTGCAAGGCGAGCGCGGCGTGAAGACAATCGGAGAAGTCGGCTGAGGCGCGTTCATATTGCGCAAGGGCCGCTTCCACCGCCCCTTCCGATTCGAAGCGCAGCTCGAACGATCCGAGAAGGCGCGACACCGCCTGCAATACCGCCGCCTTGTCGAAACCAAAGGCGGATCGCAGCACCCACTCGAGCTCCAGCATGACCGTGACGGGGACGAACAAGGTGTGACCCGAACGAACGCTGTTGCGGATCAGGGTCGTTGCCGCTTCGCCCTGGGCCGCGTCGTCCTGCACCAGGAAGCGAACCAGCAGGTTGGTGTCGAGCGCAGCCATGCGACAGGCCGGCTCGTGTCAGCGCCATGCGTTCATCGCCTCCACCGGAACCTTCTTCTTCTTCGGTGACTTCAGGCTGCCGGCAAGCTCCAGTACCGAGTGAGTCTTGGCCCGCACGATGAGCCGGCCACCGGGCATCACGTGCCAGACGAGGCGGGTGCCAGGGCCGGCACCGATGAGATCGCGAACCTGGCGCGGCACGGTCGTCTGGCCTTTGGCGGTGATGGTCGATTCGGACATGGGATATTCCTTACGAATCGTGGAATTGTAAGGATCTTCGATACATGCCGCAAGGGCAGGTCCGCTACTCGCCTTCGCCGCCAACCTTTCAACCTCCCGCACCAGCGCCCTGACCGCCCGCGCGCTCGCGCCGTCATCGCTCCTCTCCGGCGCGCCGCCCGCCGGCCCGCGGCGCATCGCCGGATTTTTCGCACTTCGACGTCGCGCTCTTCAATCCATTCGATTCGAATCCGGGCTGAGAGGGAGCTGGCTGCCCGTCTTAAAGTGCAGCCATGGAACGCGAGGCGGTCAAGCGCTACCTGCCGTGGGTCGTCGCGACGACGCTGTTCATGGAGCAGCTCGATTCGACGATCGTCAACACCGCGGTTCCTGCCATGGCGGCGAGCCTGCACGTGACGCCGCTCAGCCTGAAGGCCGTCGTCACGAGCTACATCCTGAGCCTGGCGGTGTGCATTCCGGTCAGCGGCTGGCTGGCCGACCGGTTCGGGACGCGCCGTGTCTATGCCACAGCGGTGGCCTTGTTCACCGTGGCATCGATCCTGTGCGGCGTCTCCGTCAGCGTTCCCATGCTCGTCGCGGCGCGCATCCTGCAGGGCGCCAGCGCAGCGATGATGATGCCGGTCGGTCGGCTGACCGTGATCCGGACCTTCGCCAAGTCGGAGCTCCTCGTCGCGATGAACTTCATCGTCATGCCGGCGCTGATCGGGCCGCTGCTCGGCCCGACGGTCGGGGGCCTCATCGTGCACTGGCTGTCGTGGCGCGACATCTTCTTCGTCAACGTTCCGGTGGGGCTCGTCGCGCAGTGGCTCATCCACAGGCACGTGCCCGACTATCGCGGCGACAAGGCGCGGCCGCTCGACGTCGTCGGGCTCGTCCTGTTCGGCGCCGGTACCGCGCTCCTATCGTGGTTGCTCGAGATCTTCGGCGAGCACGAGCTCGACGTGACGTCGGGCGCGATCCTGCTGCTCCTCGCGGCGAGCCTGCTCGCCGCGTACGTCTTTCATGCGAATCACAGCGACCATCCGCTGCTGCGCCTCGGGTTGTTCCGCGTGCGGACGTTTCGCGTCGCCGTGGTGGGCGGTTTCGTCACGCGGCTGGGCATCGGCGGCCTGCCGTTCCTGCTGCCGCTGCTCTACCAGCTCGGCATGGGCTTGCCGGCCTGGGAATCGGGCCTGCTCATGATGCCGGCGGCCGCGGCGGCCATGGTCATGAAGATGATTGCGCCGCGCATCCTCGCCCAGCTCGGCTATCGCAAGGTTCTGGTCGTCAACACGCTCATGATCGGCGTGACCATCGGCTTGTTCTCGCTCGTTTCCGCGGCCACGCCGCTGCCGCTCATCGTCCTGCTCGGCCTGACCCTGGGTTTTTTCAATTCGCTCCAGTTCTCGAGCATGAACTCGATGGCGTACGCCGACATCGACGCGGCCGACTCGAGCATGGCCAGCACGATCGCCAGCTCGATGCAGCAGATGTCGCTGAGCTTCGGCCTCGCCGCCGGCTCGCTCGTCACGGCATGGTTTCTCGGCGGCCTGCCGCAGAGCGACCAGCTCGCGGTGACGCGCGCGCTGCACTACGCCTTCGTCACGCTCGGCGTCCTGACGCTGCTGTCGTCGCTGTCGTTCTGGACCTTGCGTCCGCAAGACGGCGAAAGCGTGAGCCGCGGCGCCCCGGTCGGGGCCAACCCCGAATCAGCTGCCACGGGAGCTGCTGCGCTCTGACATCAGTGCGCGAAGCGCCCCCACGCCCACAGCAGGATCAGCGCCCCGATCACCGACAGGAAGATTCCCGCGCGGCGGACAAAAAAAAGGCGCCGTCGGCCGGCTTGCTGAACAGGCGGGCGATGAAGGACGGCAGGCTGACCGAGCCCCGCCGCGCTCAGCGCATCGCCCGGCGTGCTACTTGTTGTTCTTCATCCAGACGCGGACTCTTTCGGCCGAGTTGCCGACCTCGTCGACCCCCTTGCGCAGCTGCGCTTCGTCGCAGTCGAGCGATTTGCACCAGCTACGTACTTCGCTCGCCTTGGCGAGGGAAATCAGCTCTTGGTCCTGGCTGGTCAATGTCGTGTTGTCGCTCATTGCAAGTCTCCTATTTCTCGCCTGTCGGCTTCTCTTGCCCACGGGGTTCAGCTCGCGGGGCGGGCTCGGGATGCTCCGCACGCGATTGCGGCGGTTGAGCGTGCGGCGCAGGCTCCGCGCGCGATTGCGGTGGCTGGGCGTGCGGCGCAGGCTCGGCGCGCGATTGCGGCGGCTGAGCGTGCGGCACAGGCGTTGGCTCCGGCCGCGGCGCAGCCTCGGTATGCGCCGCGGCCGCTGGCGCTTCCCGAACCGGAAGCGGCTGCATGTTGTGCGCGACACGGGCCACCGGTGGCTCGCCACGTGGCGCTGGGTTCTCGTGCTGGGCTGCAGGCGGCGGCGAGGTGTGAGCTTCGGTTCGGGGCGGCTGCGGAACGGCTCTCTGCGCTGCAACCGGGGCCGGCTGTTGCACCTTGGCGTCTCCCGCTGTACGGGCAGCTCCGGGTTCGGTACGTGCGTGAACGACTTCGGGCGCAGTGAATGCCGCCGGCTTCGGAGTTGCCGCGACCGGCGGGGCGCCGTGGTTCACCGAGGCCCGCTGCGTCGGCGTCGCCAGCGCCGTGTGCTCGTGCTGCAACTGGTTCGGTGTCGGCTCGATGTGCCTGGAAGCCTGCACCTGCAGCTCGGCCGGCGTCGGCCGGGCCGTGCTGCCTTTCGGCCCGCCGTTGAAGCTGACGTGCGTGACGTTGTAGTTGTTGACGACCTTGGTGTTGTAGACGTTGTGGACGATCGTCGTGTTGACGTTGTCGACGCTGCGGTTATAGGCGAAAACTCCGCCTTGCCAGCGACCGCCCTGGTATCCGGAACCGGTGTAGCCGTGGCCGTAGTTCAGGCCGCCGTAGAAGCCGACGTGGTCGGCCCAGTAGCCCCCGCGCCAGCGATAGCTCTCGCCCTCGAAGGCCCAGTATCCGGGGGTCCACAGCATGCCCGGCGACGGTGCGAGCACCCAGGTTCCGGGAACCCAGTAGTAGTCGTTGTCCGCGGGGTTCCAGCTCCAGTAGCCGGGCGTCCAGATATACCCCTCTCCCGGCACCTGAGGCTGCGCGTAGACCAGCAGCGGCGGCGGGCCGATGGTGATGGAGAGCGACACCTGCGACCACGCGGCCACGGGGCAGAGCATGGCCATCGCGAGGGCGGGGCGAGCGAGGCGTAGTTTCATGCGGACTCCTTCGGCGGCGGCCTCGAGTCCTGAAACGCCGAATGCAGTTCAGATGCGGGGGAATCTGCCGTCCCGTGACTATCCGTCTTCACCGTCGAATTCACGTAGGCCAAGGCCGCGTGGAACGGGTAACGGCACGCTGCGGCGCGCCGCCACGGCCGCGCGTCGCGGTCCTCGATCGTTGCTATTGGCGCGGCTCGCCATTTCCGTTCACGGCGACCGTCGAGCCCGGCGGCGTCGTCATCTGCACATGGTGGTCGACGCCGCGGAAGTTGTAGACGACGTCGTAGTACTGCGGTGGGCCGCTGGCGGTCGTTTCGCAGCGACGCACGTCGCGCCCCGACACGGGATCACGAAGGCGGTCGACATTGGCGCCCAGTGCCGCTCCGCCCACGGCACCGCCGATCGTCGTCACCGTCTGGCCGCTGCCGCCGCCGATCTGATGGCCGAGGATGCCGCCGAGGACGCCGCCGATGATGGCGCCGGGCACGTTCAGCTCGCGACGTTCCTCGACCTGCTGCCGCTCCGTCCAGCAGCGCTGCTCGGGCGGGCCGACCACCGCGCGCACGGAGGTGACGGGCGCATCGAACACGCGCTCGTTCGGGCGTTGCCGGTACTGGTAGGTGGGCGCGGCGAGCGGCTCCGGCGCTTCGTTCTCGTAGTGGCGATCGTCGCGCACCGGCCGGACCGAGGAGATCCGGTTCTCGAGGCCGAGCCCGCGCAGCGAGTCATAGCTGCCTTGCCTGAGCACGACGCACCGCCCCTGGAAGTTTGAGTCTTCACAGGCCTCCCAGCGGCCGCGGTCGACGACGACCGACGACGCGCGGTCGTTGAAGCCATAGGTCGAGAAATTGGCGATCGGCCGGTCGGCCGCGAACGTCCGGCCGCGAAAGCCTTCTTGCTCGTAGAAGGTGACCTGCGCCAGGGCGTGGCCGGCACCGAGCAGGGCGACCGCGGCCACGAGGGGCCTGAGAGTGGCAGCGTTGATGTTCAAGGGGATCTCCATCTGATTCGCGAAGGCCCCTGCGCACAGGGGCTACTCATGCAACGCGGTGCGCGAGCAAGTGCCGACAATGACACGTCGCAAAGGCTTGAAAAGCCGATTTGTCCGGGAGGGAAGGTGCGCTGACGCAAGGTCGGCGCATGCGCCTACAGCGCGTCTACCACGCAACGATTCGGCGATGTCGAGTTGCGGGTTCCGGGGTGGACGATCTCTCAACGTCGCCCGGATCCTTGCGGCCGACGCTCAATCGGACTCGCGCGCGGGAGACTCTGCTGCGCCGAGCGCAGCGGCCGGGTCACTGGACGCGGTCAGCCCTTAAGATGCCGTCCTCGGCCTGGCCCGGAAAGTAGGCTCGAACGTCGACCCGTTCCAGCGGATGTCGTAGGCCTGGTGACCGCCTTCGCCGGTGATGATCGCGTCGCCGATGAATGAGGCGAAGTCCGACGCCGGAGCCTTCTGGATGTCGGTGGGATAAGAGGCCGCGTAGAAGCCCTCGACCGGGTTACCGCTCGAACCGAGGTTGAGCGGCACGAAGCTGACCATCGCCGGAACGCTCAGGCCGCCGACGATGGTCGTCTTCACACCCGTCGGCGTGATGGCGATCAGGCTGCTCAATCCTTCCGAAGCGACAAAGAGAGTTCCGGCGGCATAGGGTCCGAACGCTTCAGGCGCGAAGCTCAGGCCTTCGGTATCCGCGCCGACCGAGGCGAGCAAGGTCGCCGCGCCGCCGCTGTTGACCGTGTAGATGTTGCCGAGGTTCGTTGCGATGATCATGTTGTTGCCGTAGAGGCCGTACGGGTCGAACGCGATGCTGCGCACGCCGCCGACCATTCCGGAGGCGAACACGCCCTGCGAGGATCCATCGTTTGCGAAACGAAAGGCGGTGCCGAGGCTCTGGTTGCCGGCATAGACGTCGCGCGGGCCGAAGCCGCCGAAGCCGAGCGAGCTCGTGACGTAGGTTTCGCCGCCGCTGAACGCGCCCACCGGCGCACCGAACGGGACGACGCTGCCACCGGTCAGGTCAGTCTGGTAGAGCTGTTGGTTGAAGTACACGGAGCCGACGAACTTGTTCCCGGCATAGGCGAAGCCGATCGTGCTGTTACCGCCGACGGCGCCGGCGATCAACGAGCCGGTCACGAAGGTGGTGAAGGTGATCGCCTCGGCGGACAGGCAGGCCAGGCTGCAGGCTGCGGCGACGGCAGCGGTACGGAAAATCGTCTTCATGTTGTTCCTCCAGATGCAAAGCGCGGCGCCGATGGCCTCGGTCGAGACTCACGAGCGGAACGACACTACTGCGCACGCCTCGCGCCGTATCCCCCGCGTTCAAGTGGGTGCGCGCCGGGAAATCATGCGTCGGGAAGAGCCGGCGTTCGCCCTGCTGCACGATGGGAA
>JGI24140J50213_10001300_pt1 | contig 11031 bp, 7 predicted proteins | sample BarGraIncu00222A_FD_50213 | JGI IMG/M metagenome (IMG submission 50213) | reverse complement strand
ACACCGGACATGGCGCCGACGCGCCCACCCGTTCCTGGGCCGATGACCGGGAACATCGGCAGAATTCCCATGGGCGACATCACGAGAATGCCGGCCGCCGTCGGGAGATAACCGTTGCGCCGGCCCGTCGCCGGTCACCTTCCAAGACCCGGTGCCTCCGAACCGGACTGTCGTGACTGGCCGAATATGGCCGCGACTGTGAGTTCGCGGCCGAGCCCAACAGCAGTCCTTCGGGGTGATTGCCTCGTTGGTCAACGGCAGCTGTCGGCCAGCTTGGGGAACAGACAGTCCCGGCCACAACCGGCCATTGGGCGAATTCTGCAAAGCAGACAGTAGGCGCAATCTGAGACTGCCGCGCGAAGTCCATCAATCGGTCCGCGTCGCGCAGTCGCGTCATCGAGAAAGCGCTAAGTTATCGGCGCGAAGCCCGTCGATTCTTCTACGCCCGCCGCGGGTGGCTGGGCGTGCGCAATGCCCATTGCGCTGATGGTGTTGTGCCTGCAACCCTGATCCAATGAAGCAAGCGAGCCGAAGTTGTAGCTCATCGTCGCGCGGCACCGGACGACATGACCTGCGCGCCGCGCAGCCCGGCGCCCGCTACCGCACGCGCCACATCGCCACGGTTCAGCGCAGTGGTGCCGAAGCCCTCCACCCACGGCAGAGCCACTGCGCGCTCTTTCGGAATGCCGATGGCAATCGACTCGCGCCCATAGGCGCCTGGGAGCACCATCGCACCATCGAGATGGTCAGCAAGTTCGTACAGGATTGATTTGTTGGTGGCGAACGCGTCGAGCGACCGGTCGGAGAGGCGCTGGGCGGCTTCGCTCAGGGATGCCACACTGACGAGCGTGGCAGAACGAATCAAGCGCGGCAACTCGCGTTCCGACGTGCTTCCACGCAGAACGCCGATACGTTGCCCGGCGCTGTCGACCGCGTCGCTGGACGTCAGTGGCGACCCGGGCGGCACGATATAGCCCTGCTCCATCTCAAGCAGTGCAGGGGCGAAGGCGATGTCTGTGGCACGCGCCGGTGTGGCGTTTGTGAAAATAGAGTCGGCACGCCCTTCTTTCATGGCCGCGACGGTCTCGGCGTTGTTCGAACACTCCACTAGCACGGGCTGCACACCCAGTGCACCGGCCATCTCGCGGCCAAGGTCCTGCCCCACGCCCTTTGTCGCACCCGTGGCGGGGTCGCGCACCATGGAGATCGGGCTGCCTCGGTAGATGGCCAAGCGCAGCACGCCTGTTGGCGCCAGGGTCGCTACGACGGCGCGATCCACGTGCGGCGTCATCGGCACGCAAGCCGCCAGCAGCAGCGGCAGAAAGGCAAGCAACGCGCGCGGACCGCAGTTCAGATGCATGGTGTGGGACGACGCTTGAAGGAAATGAACTCCATATTGGACCGGATTCTCTGGTCCGCTCCACTTTGGAACCGGTCATTCAGTGGCGCTCCAGTCGAAAAGACCGGCCAGCAGCCTCAAGGACGCAGCCAGGGGCAGCTTCCGTTGTGCCCGAACGGTAGCTCGCGACCCCGAGCGGTCAGCCGCGACAGGCAACAGCGGACATTGCACGGCTTGCCATCTGCGGTGGCAAATCGGACGACACGGCCCACGCTGAAGACATCCGGAACCGCTAGTCTTTAGATTAGAGGGCTTGCCTACACTCGTATCGACTGTGCGGTTGTCCCCGGTACGGCGCGTCTGCCACGTGCGCATGCCTCGAGACCGACGGCGATCAGGCATCTTCGACCCACGGCTGAAGGACGACCTTGCCGGTCGTCTTGCGGCCTTCGAGAAGGTCATGTGCCTCCGATGCTCGTGCCAGAGGGAACATCGCGCCGACTTGAAGTTCAAGGCGCTCGTCGAGCACGTAGCCAATGAGCTCTTCGAGAGTGGATCGGATCAGGTCGCGGCGGCCAATGTAGGCGCCGAGATAGAAGCCGGTGATGGAATGGTTCGGCACGACCAGGCGCTGAGCGTCGACGTGCGCCGGTTGCCTGCTCGCCTGGCCATAGACCACCATGCGACCGAACGGAGCGAGCGCCTGCAAGGCCCGCGACAGCGTCACTCCGCCTGTCATCTCTAGGAGCAGATCCGAACCCCGGCCGCCGGTCAGGCGACGTACGGTGTTCGGCCAGCTCGGATCGGTGTAGTCGATGGCCTCGTCGGCACCAAGTTCACGAGCCTTGGCGCATTTCGCGCCATTGCTGGCCAAGCCGATAACTTGCGATGCGCCGAAGAGCTTGGCCAGCTGGACGGCGAACGATCCAACGCCTCCGGCTGCTGCTTCAACTGCGACCGTCTCGCCCGGCGCAAGCCGGCCGGCGTGGCGCAAGACAAGCGCTGCTGTCAGGCCCTGCACTACCAAGGTGGTGGCCTGGACAGGAGTGAGACCCGAGGGAAGCGGCATGACGCGCGCTGTGGACACCGTTACGTACTGCGCATAGCCGCCCCGCTCGGGAGACGCGAAGACCGACGTGCCGACAGCCGGAGCCTCAACGCCGGGACCATGTGCTGCAACGGTGCCGGCGACTTCGATTCCGGGTACATAAGGCGTCGGCGAGGGCTCTGCATACGGATCGCCGTTGCGCCGCATGGCGTCCGAATAGTTGATGCCGGCTGCTTCGACGCGGATAAGGATTTCGCCGGACCTGGGCGTGGGTAGGGGCACGTCCTCGAGGACCAGAACCCCCGGGCCTCCGGTCTGATGGAATCGAACGGCTTTCATCGCTTGCCGTTGCCTGAATCGATGAGTGGCTGAGCGCACTCGCACCAGGCGATGTCGCGTCGCTCGGACCTGCCTAAGACAGAAACTCGACCCGAGACAACTCGCCAGCGCCAGCGCATCAAAAATGATACATGCGCCGAGGCCGGGATGGACGGCGCGGCGGCGCCTTCGGGTTGCGCCGGAGCGGGCCTCACAGTGCGCGGCGCACTCTGGCCGTAGACGCGACCGCTCGGGCCGGTGGCGCGAGCCAGCAGCTCGGTCGTGTAGCCGCCGCCCGCACTGAGATCGAGCGCGATCATCCCGGGCCGGATGCCGATGAAGGCCAGCATCGCTTCGGGCTTGCGCCGCAGGTCGTTCATTCGGTCCGCCTCGCTGCGGTCGGGGCTCGCGACGATCTCGGCGATGCGCGCCGGCGTCAGCGGTGCTGCGCTCGAAGGCGATGGCGCGACGCCCGCGCTGCTGCACGCGGCAAGCAGGCCGAGGGTCAGAAGCAACGCCGCCGGCGTCGCCTTGCACGACGGGAGGCTGCGTTGCGGAAGACAGACTTTCATCGTTCGCTCCCTCGGACCTTGGCGTTCACGCAGCCTACCCCGGCGCCACAGGCGCGGCCAACTGCAGCAGCTGCCTGGACACGGCGACGCACTGCTGGATGTGCTGCTCGCAGACATAGCGCAGCGACGAGTAGGTCAGCGCGGCAGAGAGGGCCTGCCCGGCGATCGGAACGAACTTGGCGGCCTGCTGCGTCGTCAGGCGAACGCCGACGAGCTTGAGCGCCTGCATCACGACCTCGCGCGTCACGACCTTGCCGATCAGCAGGCCGCCACCGGCCGAGATTGCCTTGTAGACGACAACCCGGCGATCGGGCGCGAGACGCTCGACCTGTTCCGGAGTGAGGCCGAAGGCGCGATTGATGTCCGGGATGAGGCGCATCAGCACGGCGACGTCGGTGACCCAATCGACGCCCGGAATCGGCACGACGGCAACGCCGGCCGCCACCAACGCGCGCCGGCTCACCATGCGGCGGCAATGGCGAACCACGGCATCGATCTCGTTGCGCGACGCCGGCACGACGACCCACTCGTCGGCTTCGCGCCGACCCGGGAAGAACTTCCTGATTCCGAACGGTGTCACGGTCGCTGGCTCTCTGCTCGATTAGCGAGGTCGCTCAGGCGAATGTCTGCGCCCAGATCTTGTCGAGCCGCTTCACGCTCACGGGCTGCGGGGTCCTCAGCTCCTGCGCGAAGAGGCCGACGCGCAGCTCTTCGAGCCACCAGCGGAACTCGTCGAGGCGGGCGTCGCGGGCACCGCGCCGCTCCGCGAGTTTGCGCGCATGGCGCTGCTCGAGCGGGCGAATTTCCGCAAGGCGGGCCGCGTCGCGTTCCGGATCGGCGCGCAGCTTGTCGAGCCGCATGACGATCGCCTTGAGGTAGCGCTGCACGTGCGCGAGGCGAGACCACGGCGTCAGCGCGAGAAAGCGCTTCGGCACCAGACGTGCGAGCTGCGCCGCAATGTCGTCGGCGACGTCCTGCGGCGGCCGCGCGTCCTTGAGTTTCCTCTGCGCGGCGGCGTATTCGGCGAGGATCGTCGCCGCCATCCGTGCCACCTCGCCGGCGATGAGCGTCAGCCGCCCTCGCCCTTCGTCGACGCGGCGCGCGAACGACGCCGCGTCGGTCGGCAGCGGGTCGCCCAGGAAGGCACGTTCGAGCGCCAGCTCGACGATCTGCTCGCGCAGCTCCTCGCTGCTGCCGAGCGGCATGTAGGCGACCGTCATCTTCTGCAGGTCGGGAATGTTCTTCTCCAGGTGGCGGATCGCGTCGCGCAATTGCAGGGCGACGAGGCGGCGCAGGCCGAAGCGGTGCTTCTCGGCGGCGCTCTCGGGCTCGTCGAACACCTCGATCGCGACGTGCGTTCCCTTGTCGATCAACGCCGGATAGCCGATCAGCGACTGCCCGCCCTTGTTCACCTCCATCAGCTCGGGAAGGTCGCCGAAGGTCCACGCCGTGAAATGCGCGGTGGCAGGCGCCTCGCCAGGCGCCGGCGGCAGCACGTCGCGCGACCCGGGTCGGACCGGAACGGCTGACGCTGCCGCCGCGACGGGAGCGGCAGCGGGAAGGCGCAGCGCCGCCAGCGCCTGGAAGGCGGATCGCGCCTGCGCGCCGAGCTCGGCCTTCAGTTGCGCCAGGTGGCGCGATTCGCCGAGCTGGCGCCCGTGCTCGTCGACGACGCGCAGGTTCATGAGCAGGTGCGCCGGCAGCTGCTCGTGCCTGAAGTCGGCGCGCTTGACTTCGATGCTGACCTGCTCCCGCACGTCGGCGACGAGCGCGTCGACGAGGCTGCCCGCGGCGAACTCCCAGCGCGCAATGAAGGCATCGGCGTATTCGGGCAGCGGAACGAGCCGCGAGCGCGGGCGCTGCGGCAGCGTCTTCGCCAGGGCTGTGACCTTGTCCTTCAGCATCCCCGGCACCAGCCATTCGCTGCGCTCTTCGCTCGCAGCGTTGAGCGCGTAGATCGGCAAGGTCACGGTCACGCCGTCGCGAACGTTGCCGGGCTCGTGCAGGTAGCCGGCGGCGCAATCGACGCCGCCAAGGCGGATCGTTCGCGGGAACGCCGCGGTCGTGATGCCCGCGGCCTCGTGTCGCATCAGCTCCTCACGCGTCAGGAGGAGCAGCTTCGGCTGCCGTTTCGACTCCAGGCGGTACCAGCGCTCGAAGCTCTGCGCGTCGTGCACGTCGGCCGGGACCTGATGCTCGTAGAAGGCGTGGATCAGCTCGTCGTCGACGAGCACGTCCTGGCGGCGCGACTTGTGCTCGAGCTCCTCGACCTGGGCGATCAGCTTGCGGTTCGCCGCGGCGAACGGCAGATTCGTCTCCCACTCGCCGGCGACGAGCGCCTCGCGGATGAAGATCTCGCGCGCCGCCGCCGCGTCGACGTTGCCAAAGTCGATGCGGCGGTTCGTGTAGACGACCAGGCCGTACAGCGTCGCGCGCTCGAGCGCGACGACCTGCCCGGCCTTCTTTTCCCAATGCGGCTCGGAGAGCTGCTTCTTCAGCAGGTGACCGGCGACCTGCTCGATCCAGCGCACCTCTATGGTGGCGATGTCGCGCGCGTACAGGCGAGTCGTCTCGACGAGCTCGGCGGCGACGATCCAGCGCCCGGGCTTCTTCGACAGGTGCGCTCCGGGATGGCGATGGAAACGGATGCCGCGCGCGCCCAGGTACGACTCGTCCTCGTCGCTTTTCGTGCCGACGTTGCCGAGCAGGCCGGCGAGCATCGACAAGTGCAGTTGCTCGTAGGTCGCGGGCGAGGCGTTGACGCGCCAGCCGTGCTCGATGACGACGGTGTGCAGCTGCGCATGGACGTCGCGCCACTCGCGGACGCGGCGCGGCGAGATGAAGTTCTCGCGCAGCAGTTGCTCGTGCTTTCGGCTCGACAGGCGATGCTCGCCGTGACCGCCACGCGACGCCTCCAGCCAGGCCCAGAGCTTCAGAATGCCGAGGAATTCCGACTTCTCGTCGTCGAACTTCACGTGCGCCTGATCGGCCGCCTGCTGTTGCTCGAGCGGCCGGTCGCGGACGTCCTGCACGCTCAACGAGCTGGCGATAACGAGGACTTCGCGCAAGGCCTGACGCTCGCGCGCCGCCAGGATCATGCGGCCGATGCGCGGATCGAGCGGCAGCTTGGCGAGCTCGCCGCCGATCGTCGTCAACGCGTTCTGCTCGTCGGTGGCACCGAGCTCGTTGAGGAGCTGGTAGCCGTCGGCGATGGCGCGCTTCGGCGGCGCTTCGAGAAACGGAAAGTCCTCGACGCTGCCGAGATTGAGCGACTTCATGCGCAGGATTACACCGGCCAGCGACGAGCGAACGATCTCCGGATCGGTGAAGCGCGGCCGGCTCGCGAAGTCGGCTTCGTCGTAGAGGCGGATGCAGATGCCGTCGGCCATGCGCCCGCAACGCCCGGCGCGCTGGTTCGCCGCCGCCTGGCTGACCGGCTCGATCGGCAACTGCTCGACCTTGCTGCGAAAGCTGTAGCGCTTGATTCGAGCCGTGCCCGAGTCGATGACGTAGCGGATGCCCGGAACCGTGAGCGAGGTCTCGGCGACGTTGGTCGCGAGGACAATGCGACGCGCGCTGTGCGGCGCGAAGATCTGGTCCTGCTGCTCCTGGCTCAGGCGGGCGAAGAGCGGCAGCACTTCGACGCCGGGCGGGTGGTGCTTGCGCAGGCGTTCCGCGGCGTCGCGGATCTCGCGCTCGCCGGGCAAGAAGACGAGCACGTCGCCCCAGCCCGCGGCGGCCGGGCGCCGGGCCGTCCCAAGCCCGGCCACGCCCCGTTGGGGGGCAGCGAGCGAAGCGCGCGTGGGGGCGCTATCGGGACCTCGCCACAGCTCGTCGACCGCATCGCAGATCGCGTCGCCGAGGTCGTGGTCACGGCTCTCGACGAAAGGACGCCAGCGGATCTCGACCGGATAAAGGCGCCCCGAGACCTGCAGCACGGGAGCCGGCCCGGCGGGGGAAGCGAAGTGCTGCGCGAAGCGCTCCGCATCGATCGTTGCCGAGGTGACGACGATCTTCAGATCGGGCCGGCGCGGCATGATCTGGCGCAGATGCCCGAGCAGGAAGTCGATGTTCAGGCTGCGCTCGTGCGCCTCGTCGACGATGATCGTGTCGTAGGCGCGCAGCAGCGGGTCGCCCTGCGTCTCGGCGAGCAGGATGCCGTCGGTCATCAGCTTGATGCTGGCGCCGGGCAAGAGTCGATCCTGGAAGCGCACCTTGTAGCCGACGACCTCGCCGAGCGGCGTCTTCAGCTCCTCGGCGATGCGCCGGGCGACGCTGGTCGCAGCGATGCGGCGCGGCTGGGTGTGGCCGATCAGCCCACCGCCCTGCGCCCGCCCGCATCCCCGGCCGAGCAAGAGGGCGATCTTCGGCAACTGCGTCGTCTTGCCCGAGCCGGTCTCGCCGCAGACGACGATCGCAGGATGGGCGCGCAGGACGGCGGCGATGTCGTCGCGCCGCGCCGAGACCGGCAGCGCCTCGGGAAACTCGATCGGTGGGAGCACGCGGCGATTATCCCGGGGCGCATCCCGACCACGTCTTGGTGCTCGATCGATCGCCGACGGTTGCAGGCGATGTGCCCTAGCTAAGCTAGCAAATCCAGCCCCGCTCCGGTGAGGTCTTCACACGGGGAAACCCCCTTTGCGCCGCGCAATCGCGCCGCACTAGCATTCCACAGTTCGGCCCGACTGCCTGGCGCTCCGTCAGGAGAGGATCATTCCATGTCGAACGACACGCGTCCTGCATCCGCGGGGCGGACCCACTTTCGAGACGAGGGCCAGCATGAGCAATCCAGAATCGACGACGAAGCCGCTCCAGCGGCGCAAGGTGATCCAGGCCGCGGCCGGTGCGAGCCTGCTGCAGCTGGCGACGCCGTTCATCATTCCGGCGCGCGCCGCTGACAACGTCAAGATCGGCCTCGACAACCCGCTCACCGGCACCTACGCCGCGGTCGGCAAGAACGAGCTGATCGGCTGCCAATTGGCGATCGAGCAGATCAACGCCAAGGGCGGCATCAATGGCCGCCAGGCCGAGTTGCTGGTCGAGGACTCGACGAGCGGCGACGCCGGCACCGCGGTGCAGAAGGCGCGCAAGCTGATCGAGCGCGACAAGGTCGATTTCCTGCTCGGCAACGTCAACTCCTCGCTCGCCCTGGCGATGGCGCAGGTGTCGGCCGAGAAGGGCGTCCTGCACGTCGTGCCCGGCGGCCACACCGACGCGGTCACCGGAACGAGCTGCCACTGGAACGTATTCCGCATCTGCAACACGACGCAGATGGAAGCCAATGCGGTGACGCCGTCGCTGATCAAGAACGCGGGCAAGAAGTGGTACTTCATAACCCCCGACTACTCGTTCGGCCACACCCTGCAGTCGGGCCTCGAGAAGGCCTGCAAGGCCAACGGCGGCAGCACCATCGGCGCCGACCTGACGCCGCTCGGTACCACCGACTTCTCGTCCTACCTGATTAAGGCGCAGGCCGCCAAGCCCGACGTCATCTTGTTCCTGACGCAGGGCGACGACATGATCAACGCCCTCAAGCAGGCGGTGCAGTTCGGCCTCGACAAGCGCTTCCACCTGGCGGGCGGCCAGCAGGAATTGGAAGCCCTCGAAGGCCTGCCGCCCGATGCCCGCATCGGCACCTGGGTCTTCGAGTGGTACTGGAACCAGCCGGGCGTGCCGCACGTGGCCGAGTTCGTTGCCGACATCAAGAAGAAGACCGGCCGCGTGCCGACCGCGCGCACCTGGTTCGGCTTCGCCTCGACATGGACCTGCGCGCTGGCCGCCAACAACGCCAAGTCGCTCGATGCCGTGAAGATGGCCAAGGCCCTGCAGGGCCTCAAGCTCCCGCCCGAAGTCGCACTGATGCCCGACGGCGCATTCTTCCGCGAAGGCCAGAACCAGCTGATCCCCGACCTCTACGTCGGCCATGCGCAAGCCAAGGGCATCTCGGAAGACGACCTGTTCAAGGTGACCGAGGTCGTGAAGGGCGCCGACATCGCCGGAACCCTGGCCGAGACCGGCTGCAAGATGACCTGGCCGAGCTGAGCCTTCCGTCATCCACGGGCGTCGCACTGCAGCCGACGCCCGTTTTCTTTTGTGGCGAGCCCGGGCGCGCAATGACCCAACTGCTTCTCTTCAACGTCTTCAACGGCCTCATCGTCGGTGCGTTCTACGCGTTGATGGCGCTCGGCCTGTCGCTGATCCTCAACCTCAGCGGCGTCATCAATTTCGCGCACGGCGGCTTCCTGGCGATCGGCGCTTATCTCGCGTATGCGTTGATGCCGACGATCGGCTTCTGGGGTGCGCTGATCGTCGCGCCTTTCCTCACCGCGCTGCTCGGCCTCGTCGTCGAACGTGTACTCATCCGCCGTCTCTACGGCCGCGATCCGCTGTACAGCTTGCTCCTCACGTTCGGCCTGGCCTACATCCTCGAAGACGGCACGCGCTACATCTGGGGCGCGCAGAGCCTGCCGTTCCCGATCCCGGCCTGGCTGACGACACCGCTGTCGTCGGAATTCTTCTTTCTCACCGGCTATCGCCTGTTCATGGTCCTGCTCGTCGCTATCGCGGTGGGCGGCCTGTTCCTGATCCTGAACCGCACACGCCTGGGCATCCGCATCCGCGCCGGCACGCTCGACCTGGAGACGGTGTCGGTGCTCGGGGTCAACATCGGCGTGCTGCGCAACCTCAACTTCGGGCTCGGCATCTACCTCGCCGGCCTGGCCGGCGTGCTTGCCGCCGGCATGCTCGGCCTGCAGCCGACGATCGGCACGTCGCTGATCATGCCGAGCTTCGTCGCCATCATCGTCGGCGGCCTCGGCAGCCTGCCCGGCACGCTGCTCGGCGGCCTGCTGATCGGCGTCGCCTCCGGTGTCACCACCGTGTTCTTTCCGTCCGCGACCGAGGCGGTGATGTACGTGATGATGGGCCTCGTTCTCCTGGTGCGGCCGCGCGGCCTGCTCGGCGAGGAAGGGAGGACGCAATGACCTTCGGACGCGACAAGCTGGCATGGAACGCCGTCCTCTGGATCGTCCTGCTGACGATGCCGTACTGGATGGGCGCGATCGGCGGCTACACCGAGCTGGCCAGCCGCGTCGTCATCCTCGGGCTGGCGGCGATGTCGCTCAATTTTCTGCTCGGCTTCACCGGCGTGCTGTCGTTCGGCCACGCCGCCTACTTCGGCCTGGGTGCCTACGGCGCGGCGATGTCGCTCAAGTTCTTCGCGCCCAGCACGGCGCTGGCAATCGTCGTCGGCATCGTCGTCGGTACCCTTGCAGCGGCTGCGATCGGCGCGCTCATCGTCAAGTTGCGCGGCGTCTATTTCGCGATGGTGACGATCGCCTTCGGCCAAGTCTTCTACTTCATTACCTTTCGCTGGAACTCTGTGACGGGGGGCGACGACGGCGTCACCGGCTGGCACCGCGCGCCGCTGCGCCTGGGCTTTGCGACGATCGACATCCTCGGCAACGACAAGGCCTTCTACTACCTCGTGTTGCTGCTGTTCGCCGTGGCGGCCGGCATCATGGCGATGCTGCTGCGCTCGCCGCTAGGCCGCACCCTCATCGCGATCCGCGAGAACGAGCGCCGGGCCCGTTTCCTCGGCATCCCGGTCGAGCGCCACATCTGGATTTCGTTCGTCATCTCGGGCGGCTTCGCGGCGCTCGCCGGCACGCTCTACGCGCTGCTCAGCAACTTCACCGACCCGCGCTCGCTGCACTGGACGCTCTCGGGCAACTTCGTGATCATGGCGTGCTCGG